>Ga0233428_1000347_pt1 | contig 68693 bp, 65 predicted proteins | sample SI_118_April2016_4_FD_179890 | JGI IMG/M metagenome (GOLD analysis project Ga0233428, IMG submission 179890) | Seawater microbial communities from Saanich Inlet, British Columbia, Canada - SI_118_April2016_120_MG | ecosystem: Environmental > Aquatic > Marine > Inlet | place: Canada: British... | reverse complement strand
TCTTTTCGTTACCGGGTAATATACATGTAGAGCCTTACGCTGTAGAAGCATCTAACAAATGTATACCCTTTTTGAAGTCAAAAGGAATTTCTATTATTGGGGATGATTTTTCGTCTGATTTAGGAGGAGGCTACGATTTGATTGTTGCTCGTCATGTTTTAGAGCACGTCATGAATCCTATTAGTTTTTTAATGAAAATCAGTAATAGCCTTAGAAAAAATGGATACTTGTACTTAGCTGTTCCAAATGCAATGGTAATTAATAAAATAAAAGCTCACTCCTTTTTTAGGCATATACATACCTACTATTTCAATATTGGAACCTTGCTGCAAATGTGTAAGAGAGCTGGTATGTATGCCGTACAACAAGGGGAGGAAGGAGAAATCTGGGCTCTCCTGCAGAGAAAAGAAACTAACAATACAATTCGGAGTGTCTCTTCCTCTGATCAACTTAAAACCATAATGGATATTACACGTTACCATAGGTTTTCACTGAAGTCTCGATTGAAAGCAAGATTGAGAAGGATTCGTTATTGTGCTTTTTAAAGTGGATTGACATATTATTGACAGTATGAATGAATTCAAAATAGGTCATCGTAAGATTGCTCCAGAAAATCCACCTTTTATTATAGCTGAAGTGGGCATAAATCATGATGGGAGTCTTGATAAGGCTATACAATGTGTTGATTCGGCAGTAAATGCAGGTGCAGACTGTGTGAAATTTCAATGCCATATAACAGAAGCGGAGATGATTCCAAATAAGATTGTTCCGGAAAATGCCAAAGAACCTCTCTGGGATATTATTAAGCGTTGTGAATTGACGGATGAAGAAGAAAGAAGGGTAAAGAGTTACTGTGAGGAGAAAAATATTATATATTTATGTACTCCTTTTTCTAGGGAAGCGGCAGATCGTCTCCAGACAATGGATGTATTAGCGTTTAAAATCGGTTCAGGTGAGTGTAACAATATTCCATTATTGGAACACATATCTAAATTTGGTAAACCTATAATCTTATCAACAGGGATGAATGATTTAGGGTCTATTAAGCAATCTGTTGAGGCTATTCAAAAAAATAGTTGTTCTCTTATGCTAATGCATTGTACTTCTATGTATCCTACTCCTTACGATAAAGTCAGGCTTGGAGCAATTCCTGAGTTAATCCAGGAATTTGGTTTACCTGTTGGTCTAAGTGATCATTCCATTGGCATATATACTTGCCTTGGTGCTGTTGCATTAGGAGCTTGTGCGCTGGAAAAGCACTTTACCCAAAGCCACCATTGGCCAGGGCCAGACATACCTATCTCAATTGATCCAGATGAACTGGAAGAGCTGGCAAAAGGCTCTAAAGCTGTTTATTCAGCTCTCAACGGCCACAAGACTGTTCTGCCAGAGGAACAACCCGTTAAGGAATTCGCCTTTGCAAGTGTTGTGTCAATAAAGGATATAAGAAAGGGAGATGTCTTAAGCGTTGATAACATATGGGTGAAAAGACCGGGGACAGGTAAAATAGGAGTTCAGGAATTTTACTCAATTCTAGGTAAAACGGCAAAAGAAGACATTGATAAAGATTTGCAACTGTCGAGGGATTTGATAAATGGCTAAGAATAAAAAAATAATATTTTTGTCAGGTACGAGAGCAGATTACGGCAAGCTAAAACCTTTAATTAAGGTCGCAAGCGATAACCCTAGTTATGACGTTCATGTATTTGTTACAGGAATGCACATGCTTGAAAAGTATGGAGCTACAGCCCGTGAAATTCTCAAGGAAGTATGGAATGTATACTTGTATAATAATCAAGCCTTTTCTTCTCATATGGAAATTGTCCTATCTAATACAATATTCGGTTTCAGCCATTATGTTAAAGAAATTAAACCAGATTTAATAATAATTCATGGTGACAGAGTTGAGGCTCTTGCTGGTGCGGTTGTTGGTTCATTCAACAATATTATTGTGGCTCACATAGAGGGTGGAGAACTTTCAGGTACTATTGATGAACTGATAAGGCACTCAGTTACAAAGTTGGTCCATATTCACTTTGTTGCTAATGAAGAGGCAAAGAAACGGTTGGTGCAAATGGGAGAGGTTGAGAGTAGCATTCATATAATAGGGTCGCCAGATATTGATATAATGTTTTCGGATACACTTCCTTCCTTTGAAGAGGTTTTTAAATACTATGAAATCAATTTCAGCAGGTATGCGATATTAATTTATCACCCTGTAAGTACCGAGAAAGATAAAATTGAAAGGCATATTAAAGCACTTGTTGATGCTGTTATTGAAACCAACTTTAATTATATTGTGGTTTTTCCGAATAATGACCCTGGCTCAGAAATCATTTTCGAAGAATACAAGAGATTTCAAGGTTTATCTAACTTCAAAGTCTATCCCTCTATAAGGTTTGAGAGATTTTTAGTCTTGCTAAAAAACTGTACATTCGTGATTGGTAACTCTAGCGTAGGAATACGAGAAGCTCCTATATATTCAGTACCTACTATCAACGTTGGCAATAGACAGAACAATCGATTTAGCCATGAATCTATCTTTAGTGTTGAAGAGGATAAAGATGCGGTGTTAAAGAGTATAAAAAAGATTGTGGAGAATTCTTATAAATTTTCTCCCAGTTATTTCTTCGGTGATGGTAATTGCATTCCTAAGTTTGTAGAAGTTTTGAAGAATAAAGGTTTTTGGGAAACCAGAACACAGAAACAATTTGTTGATCGTTAACTAAAGCTTTAGGTTTTACACCAATGAATACATTATTTATGACACAAGGCAGTGGTTTGGAAATGTTTTATGATGTAATGCAGGCAATGAACGAATCTTCAAAACTCAATAGAGTAGGGTTCTATGTAACTGATTCCAGATTTTACAATAAATTTGTACAAAAGAATTCTCAATTTGAATCCGAATCTTTCTATCTCTTGAAGGAGTGGGAAATTGTTCGTGATTCACGTGATATTAAACCGGACACAGAATTACTTGAAGCTTATGAAAAGGAAATAGGCAGGCCTTTTTTGTGGAATGCCATAGTTGCAGACCGACGTATTTATTTTGGGAGAAAATATGCTTATGCCCAGGACTACACTCCTCGGTATAAACATGAGCAGATGCTGGCCATACTTCAAGTGGGGCTCAAGCGTATGGAAAGTTTGTTTGATACGATGCGGCCTGATTGCGTGATTCTATTTCAGTGCATAACTATAGGGGAATACCTGTCATATCTTTTTGCTTGTGCACGAGATATTCCAATTTTAAACTTGAGACCGACAAGAATACGAAATTATATATATGCTGGTGAAAGTGTACTCGAACCTTCAGAGCAGCTTAGAAGAAAATATGAAAAGCTTTCTGAACATGGGATTAAATCTTCTTTAAAAAGCGAGGCTATTAATTTTCTAAATGAAGTACGTAGTACCCATGCTAAGTATGAAGGGGTTGTACCGGTATCTAATAAGCCGCCGGTTACAGCGAACTCACGCAGAAAACGATGGAATCTATCACAAATAAAGAGGTTAGTTGAGCAGTTGAAAGAAGAATATAGGTATCGCTTTGGGCAATTCCAGTATGACAATCATTTTTCCGGGTATATTGGACCTTATGTTGCCCGGAAGGTTGTTCGGCCCTTTAGGGCGAGGGTTATGGAAAAGAAATTTTCCAGGCTCTATGTTAAGCCTGATGAACTGCCAAATTTAAATTACGCCTTTTTCCCGCTACATACAGAGCCAGAAGTAACTATGCTGGTGTACAGCAAAACTTGTCTTAATCAGATTGAGGTGGCTCGACTAATCAGTCATAATCTTCCTGTCGGTATGAAACTTGTTGTAAAAGAACATCCGTGGGCAGTTGGTAAACGGCCTATCAGCTATTATAAAAAATTATTGGAAATTCCTAATATTCTTTTGGCCGATTCGAGTTTGAAATCCAGAGATTTGGTTTCTGACGCACGGATTATAACTGTTATTGCCGGCTCCATAGGATTTGAGGGATTAATGTTAAAGAAGCCTGTAATTGTTTTAGGTAAAGCACCATACAATTTCTTACCGTCTAGTATGATTCGACATGTGGATAAGCCAGGCCAGTTGGGTGATGATATACGTGATATCCTGGAAAATTATGAATACAATGAAAAAGCTCTTTTGAGCTATATATCGGCAATAATAAATGAGTCAGTTCCTGTAGATCTCTACACTATGTTTTTGGGACGAAAAGGGGTATATCGTCCTGAAGACAAAGGTGATAGTCAGCAGGATCATAAAGATGAGAGAAAAAATCAGATAGAGTTATTGGCCAGATATCTTGTGTGCCGTTATCTTAAGGTTAAGAAACAGACAATAATGTCCTGAGGCTTTCTATAATATGATTGAATGTTTCGAAGATTTTGAAACGGCTTCAAGAGGTACTTCTAGAGGAAAACCTGGAATGGCAAATGTGATAGTATCAGATCTGGCTGGGAGGTATAAAATGGCCAGATTTAAATGAAGAAATAATCTATAGAATGAATACCAGTTCAAAATGTTTTATCGTTGCAGAAGTAGCTCAATCTCACGATGGAAGTTTGGGCATGGCGCATGCGTATATTGATGCAATTTCCAAGACCGGGGCAGATGCTGTTAAGTTTCAAACTCATATTGCAGAAGCGGAAACAACAATACAGGAGCCATGGAGAGTTAAATTCAGCACACAGGATAAGACGCGCTATGAATACTGGAAACGGATGGAATTCTCTGAGGAGCATTGGTTTGAGCTCCGAAAGCACGCAGATAAAGTTGGGTTGAAATTCCTCAGTAGCCCTTTTTCTTTAGAAGCTGTTGAATTATTGAAAAGAGTAGGTGTTTGTGCATGGAAAATAGCATCTGGAGAAGTCAATAATCCTTTAATGTTGGATGCAATTGCTGAAACCGGGCAAAGTATATTTTTGTCTACAGGCATGAGTCCAATGTCAGAAATTGACAGGTCTGTCAAAATCATTCAAGAAAAAAAACTACCACTGACTGTGCTACAATGCACTTCTGTGTATCCAACGCCTCCTGAAAAGGTAGGCTTAAATATGATTGGAGATTTACGCAATCGCTACAATTGCGGTGTTGGTTTGTCTGACCATTCTGGCAAAATTTATCCGGGATTAGCGGCTACAGTAATTGGTATTGAAGTTTTAGAAGTGCATGTTACTTTGAGCAAAGAAATGTTTGGCCCTGATGTTACTTCGTCTATGACTGTAACAGAACTGAAAATGTTAGTAGAAGGAGTAAGGTTTGTTGAGAAAATGAAAGTGAATGATGTTGACAAGGACAAATTAGCGGAAGAATTATGTTCTATGAGAAAGCTGTTTACAAAGAGCATTACTTACAAGAGGCCCTTACTTGAGGGTACCGTATTAGGCGAAAACGATTTAACGCTAAAGAAGCCCGGCAATGGTCTTGATGCTGGCAAACTACCTGATGTTATTGGAAAAACCTTGAAGAAATCAGTTTCTGCCGATGAAACTCTTTTGTTATCTGACTTAAAGTGATTCATGTTCTAAACCTGGAACCATTCGGTTATTCACCAAAAGCAAGATCTATCCTGGAAGAATGTGGCGAAGTAACGGCGGGGCCATTAACCTGGAGCGAATTGTTAAAAGCGATACCCGGCTATGAAATTATAGTTGTTAGATTATCACATCAAAGTAATTAGGAAGTTATAAATGCTGGAACAAGACCTAAAGCTACCCTTGTTGATTATGTACAAAAGCACAAAAACCTTATAATAATACCTCGCATAGATGGGGCAGCATCCGAGTCAATGGGAAAAACAGAACTTTTTATGGCTGTAAAATTGCCACTTATATTAAAGAAAAAATGATGCAAAGTGTATAGAGTATAATTGTCATGAGAAAAGTATGTATTGTGATAACTGCCAGGCCAAGCTACTCACGCATAAAAAGTGTGCTAAAAGCAATTAGAGAAGAATCTCGTTTAGAGTTACAACTAGTTGTGGCTGCCTCGGCTTTATTGGAAAGATATGGCTCTGCGATTGATTATATCAGAGCGGATGGTTTTGAGCCTGATGAAGTTGTATATATGATTTTAGAAGGTGGAAATCTGGTTACAGCTGCTAAGTCTACTGGACTAGGAATTGTTGAATTATCTACTGCATTTGACAACTTGAAGCCAGATGTAGTTGTCAGTGTTGCAGATCGCTATGAGACCATTGCAACGGCTATAGCGGCGTCTTATAACAATATCCCTCTGGCTCATGTACTGGGAGGAGAGGTTACCGGGTCAATTGATGAGAAAGTTCGTCATGCAGTTACTAAGCTATCTGATCTTCATTTTGTATCTAATGAAGAAGCAGCACAGCGTATTATTAGAATGGGAGAAGATCCGGCTACAGTGTTTGTTACAGGTTGCCCTTCCATAGACCTGGCGGCTGATGTTTTAAAGAATAAAAAAGAAGGTTTTAATCCTTTCAATTCAATTCAGAAAGGCGTAGGGACACCTTTTGATATAAAAAATGATTATATCGTTGTTATGCAGCACCCTGTTACAACAGAGTACGAAGATTCATTAATTCAAATTGAGCAAACATTGAAAGCCATAAATCAGTTAAAAATTCCGACTTTCTGGTTCTGGCCTAATGTAGATGCCGGATCAGATAAAATTTCAAAAGGAATACGTTTTTTTCGTGAAAAGAATCATGTCCCATTTATTTATTTCTTTAAGAATCTGTCTCCTGAGGAATTCATACAACTGTTAATGGGTTCAAAGTGTATGGTTGGTAATTCAAGTGCTGGCATCAGGGAATGCTCGTATTTAGGTATTCCGGTAGTTAACATTGGAGATCGACAGAAAGGACGCAAGCGGGGAATTAATGCTACTGATGTTGATTATGATTACAATGAAATTATAAGTGCAATCAAACAACAAACATCTAATGCGAAATATCCATCTGAGAATATCTATGGAAACGGATTCGCAGGCAAGAAAATAGCGGAAATTTTGTCTGAAGTTACTTTATCAATAAAAAAACAAATCAGTTATTGATGCCAAGTCTTGGAAAAATTCTTGCAGTAATTCCTGCACGTGGAGGTTCAAAAGGAGTACCAAGAAAGAATATTCGGTTAATTGCAGGTAAACCTCTTATAGCCTACACTATAAACACAGCTCTTAAAGCCAAACACTTATTTCATCGTGTTATTGTTAGTACCGATGACGAAGAGATAGCAACAGTGGCGAAGGAATACGGAGCGGAGGTTCCTTTCTTGAGGCATATGGAATTATCTACGGACAAAGCATCTATGGTCCCTGTTTTGCGGCACGCAGTACAGTATATAGAACGTCAGGATGGAATTCACTTGGATTGGATTCTTTTACTACAGCCTACAGAGCCATTAAGAAAGATTTCAGATATACAGAAAGCAATGGAGATTGCTTCTAAAGGAGATTGTGATTCTGTTATAAGTGTTAAAAGGGTTTTTGCGCATCACCCCATTCTTATGAAAAAAATTGATAATGGTAAACTCGTACCCTTCATTGTTGAAGAAAAAGAAGGAACCTGCAGGCAGGATTACTATCCGCCCGCCTATATGCGTAATGGTTCGGTTTATTTGACCAGGAGGGATACATTGATGAAGCAGAATTCAATCTGGGGCAAAACGGCTAAGCCTTTGATTACAAATGAAGGTGACAGTGTAAGTATAGACACTGAAAATGATGCGAAACTGGCAGAAATATTAATTAAAGAAAGAATAAATGGACAGGGGTAAAGACGTCGGAAATCAAACAGGCCATCTCTTTGGACAACCGTGGTCAAGTTATGATCAAAATTTGTTCGATAAAATGGATATTGTTATTGGGCAAGGTTGCCACCGAATATTAGCAGTAGAGGGTTAGATAAACACAAATGTGTGGGATATCTGGAATTATTGGTAAAGGATGGGGTGTTCATCAATTGGAGTCTATGGTTCAAAAGCAACGCCATCGCGGCCCGGATGACAGTGGCTTATATATTAGTGAAGATAGATTGGTAGGGCTTGGCCACAATAGGTTAAGTATTATTGATTTATCAAGTGCCGGCCAGCAACCGATGTCAAATTATAATGGAACATGCTGGATAGTCTTTAATGGGGAAATTTATAATTATGTCGAGTTGAAAAGAGAATTAAGCGATTATCCTTACAAGAGCAAAACAGATACTGAAGTTATATTGGCTGCATATGAAAAATGGGGTGAAAATTGTGTTGACTATTTTAACGGGATGTTTGCTTTTGCTATATGGGATTCAGAGAAGAAAAGGTTGTTCTGTGCTAGAGACAGGCTTGGTATAAAACCATTCTATTATGTTAATGATGGTGATAAATTTATGTTTGCTTCGGAGATAAAAGCCTTACTGTCTGCTGGATGGAAAGTATCTCCAAACTGGGCTACATGGGCGACATATTTAGTACATGGCTATTATGATCACAGTGATGAAACCTTCTTTGCCGATGTACTTGCTTTGTCCTCAGGTAATATTTTGATCTGGGAAAGTGAAAGAATCACTATCAAAAATTATTGGGATCTGTCGGTGTTGGCAAAAGATCAACTCAGCCTGAGCGATGAGGAAGCAAGTGATTGTTTCATAAACTTACTTGAGGATTCCGTTTCCTTACGCCTCCGTAGCGATGTACCTGTAGGCGTCAACTTAAGCGGGGGACTCGATTCGGCCAGTCTGGTTTCTACAATGGATAATTTATTACAAGCGGAAGGAGAACTCAAAACTTTTACTGCTTCATTTTCCGATTGCAGATATGATGAACATAGTTTTGCGTCAGAGGTTCCACGTCAAACTCGTTGGACACAGCATATTAAACGCCTTGATGACACAGATGTGTGGGACCTTGCATGGCATACCATATGGCATCAGGAAGCACCTTTTGGCGGTATTGCTACTTTGGCATATAGCAAACTGCACAATTTAGCTAAAGAAATAGGCGTTACAGTACTGCTGGAAGGCCAAGGCATGGATGAGATGCTGGGAGGATATGATTACTTCCGTCCATATTACTTCTTAGACTTATTGGAGAAAGGAAAATTACAGTTACTGCGACAAGAAATCCGAGCTATCCAATCCAATAGTGGCTTTTGGTTATCTGCAGTACGCCAGCTACAGTCTGGAATGAATTTCAATACTTATCAAGATGGCACTTCTCATTTACGCCCCGAGTGTGTTTCGCCTGTGATGCGGGATCTAGCTGGTGAAACAAATTTGTTTCCACAAGTTTTTTCTGATCATTTATCAAACGCTCTTTTTAGAGATCTTAGTTTTACTAAATTACCGCGAGTTTTACGTATGAATGATCGCTTGTCTATGGCTTATGGTCGTGAGCTGAGAGAGCCTTATCTGGATTATCGTATAGTAGAATTTTTATTTAGTTTGCCTGGTCACCAGAAGATCCGTTTGGGTCGTGGCAAACACCAGCTCCGCCATGCAATGGCCGATCGATTGCCGGATAATATTCGTTTAGCTAAAAAAAGAGCGGTAGTAACACCACAGCGTGAGTGGCTACAAACAACTTTATATCCTAGAGTGAAGGAGATAATAAGCTCCGCATCTTTTGCTGAACGTGGAATATTTGATGTGCGTAAAGTGCATGATACTTTTAAATCGTTCTGCAGATCCGATAGTTCAAACTCCTTTTTTGTCTGGCAGTGGATTAATGTTGAGCTGTGGTTTAGGACCTTTGTTGACAAACAAAGCGTCTACTGCGTTTAGGTTACAACCATAAAGCTTATTAAATGTATCTGAGATTGCGAAATTAGGTGAAGTTAAGTGTTGGAAACAGAGTGAATACCAGTACTACTTGTGTTCTATCTCTAATGGAATAAAAATGGAAAACCCTACTGTATTTATATCTGCTTATCGCAATGTTTCTATCCGGTACATTTTGTACTCTAAGGTTTTAGATTATTTAAAGAATAAGGATTTAAGAATTGTTATTTTCTTAAAAGACGGTGATTTAGACTACTATCGTGATAAATTGAGTTGTCCTAATATTATATTCGAACCGGTAAGGTTGAAACAATCTATGGCTTATCTGAGGTCATCTATAGGAATCTACCTTAATCTCATAAGAGTGTTTATGTATGGCAGTAAAGGAGGTTTTAAGAATAATTCTCCGGAAGTCTGGAAAATACAATATGACAAAGAATTTTTCACTGCAAATGTAATTAATAAAATTAAATACAGAATTGTACGGCTTTTATCTTCTATGGGTAACCACTCACTATTATTGAGGAGTGTATTTGTTTATATCGAATCAAAGTTATTCAATGGGAAAATTTATGATTTGTATTTTGAAAAATATCATCCTGGTTTATTAATTGTTTCCTCGACTGGCTACATGATAGACCCTTTTATCATGAGATCAGCTAAGCGAAATAACTGCAAAGTTCTCTCTATACTCCATAGTTGGGACAATCCAACTTGTAAGCCTTATAGAGGATGTAATCCTGATTTCGTAGTCGCCTGGAGCGAGATCATGAAAAGAGAACTAAATATTTTTCAAGATATTTCTGAGGACAAGATATATGTCGGAGGTGTTGCACATTGGGATGTTTATTTTAATGGGGCTTCTAAAAAGAACTCCCGGAGTGTTTTTGTAAAGAATCATAGTTTTGATGAGAGTAGGAAAATTATCTTTTACGCAGCATCTGCCCCCAAAACATTTCGGAAAACTTTCGAAATAGTCGAATATATTTTAAATGAAATATCAAACAACAGGCTTGTTATATCATCTCAGTTATTGGTTAGATTACATCCATTTTACTTAAGTAAAGGTAAAAACGGTAAAGGACAAATTGTTGATATCTACCGAAAGAGAATAGAGAAAATAAAAAGTAAGTTTGGAGATTTAGTTTCTTTCAGCTTGCCTGAAGTAAATATATTAACGGATGATGTAGACTTGCCGATCGAGGATATTCAAAATCTTGGTGAAATATTATCGAATTCTGATCTCTTGCTTACGGAATATTCAACACTGATGATAGAAGGTTCTATTTTCAACGTTCCTGTTATTAATGTCGCTTTACATAAATTCCGTGATACTGATAAGCCTGTTTCGGTATTAGAAAACTTGAATCATATAAGAAGGGTAATAGATACTGGTGCAACAAGGCAGGTTTATGATTGCGATCAGCTTATTAACCAGATTAATACCTATCTAAGGAATCCAGATCTAGATAAGGAAAATCGTGAGAGATTAGTAAAGCAGGAAATTAGCACCAATCAAGGTAATGCCGGTGAATCAATCGGTCGGTTTATCTATAGTTTGATTGGCTCTGGTTAATAATTCCAAAGTCATGTAAAGCATAATTTTCAGATGTTCAATGGTTTTGAGATTCTGAGTAATATCGCAAAGCATGATAGAGAAGGCCTTTTGTAAAGCGCATACAGTCTTCGTGGGATATAAAGGATATGATAAAAGGACAGCCCGTGCTTGAGGCAATAAACGATGTTGTATAATCATGGCTGTTCACTGAATAATTTTCACACACACATACTATGGTAATATTAATTTTAGGTGCCGATGGCTATCTTGGATGGCCCACAACGATGTATCTGGCAAGTAAGGGGCACGAAGTAATAGCAGTAGATAATTTTGCTAAGCGTCAATGGGAGTTAGAGAATGGTATTACACCACTATTCCCCATTGCGACTATGCACCGCCGTGTCGATGTATTCAAAGAGGTCACAGGAAAAGAGGTTATATTGCGTGTTGGAGATCTTCTTAACCACAGATTTGTTTATAAGTTATTTGATGAATTGAAACCGGATATTGTAATTCATTATGCTGAACAGCCATCAGGGCCATACTCTATGAGGGATAGAGCAACAGCTTTTCATACTCAAAATAATAATGTACTGGGAACACTTAATGTGCTCTTTGCAATGCATAATATACACAATGATTGCCATCTTATAAAACTTGGAACGATGGGTGAATATGGAACACCAAATATAGATATAGAAGAAGGTTATATAGAAATAGAGCATAAAGGGAGAAAAGATACACTGCCTTTTCCTGCACAACCACCTTCATTTTATCACTTATCAAAGGTACATGATTCAAATAACATAAGGTTTGCGACTAGAATATGGGGATTGAAGACGACAAATTTAAATCAGGGTGTAGTGTATGGTGTAGAAACAGATGAGACAAAGCTGCATACGGAATTAGAGACTAGTTTTCATTATGATGAGTTGTTTGGAACAGCCTTAAACAGATTTTGTGTTCAAGCTGTTAGCGGGCATCCTATGACTCCTTATGGAAAAGGAGATCAAAAAAGGGGATTTCTGAATATCGTAGACACGCTTAAGTGTGTAGAACTTGCCGCATTAAACCAACCAGAACCAGGTTTTATGAGAGTGTTTAATCAATTTACGGAAGTGTTTTCTATCAATGAATTGACTCATACAATAAAAGATAGTGCAAGCCTTTGTGGAATAGAGGCGGAGATCTCTCATGTGGATAATCCAAGAATAGAGATGGAAGATCATCATTATAACCCTGTCCACACTAAGCTTACTGATATTGGTTTGAAGCCATTATTGCTTAGAAAAACATTAATAGAGAGTATGTTGAAAAAGATATCTGAATATAAAAATAGAATAAACAGAAAGCTATTTATCATGAACGTTAAATGGAAGAAATCATAGCAAATCTTAATGGAATCCAGCATTCACTACAATAGCAGATTTAAGTCACAATTTAAGATTGGCGATTATCTTATAGGCCAGGAGTCTCCTTGTTTTATAGTGGCTGAGGCTGGAGTCAGCAATTTTGGTAGCCTTGAAAAGGCCTTCCAGTTAGTAGATTCTGCCTTGAATGCCAGGGCGGATGCTGTTAAGTTCCAGTTTTTTAATACTGAAGAGTTAATCTCTGCTGACTGTCCTGAGTGGATTGAGAGGATGAAGCCTAAAGAGATGCCTATATCTTTTATTAAAGAAATTAACGAATATTGCAAGAAAAAGGGCATTCTATTCTTTTCTACCGCACATGATCTGAAGAGTTTATATGAGCTTGCAGAAATGGATATGCATTGTTTCAAGATAGGGTCAGGTGAATTGCAGAACCCGGAGTTTTATCGTATAGCGGCATCTTTCAATAAGCCACTTATAATCAGCACGGGGATGTTCTTAGAAGAAGATATCCTGCAAGTTCTTAATATTTTATCAGCTTCTAAAAATCCTGAGGTTGCTGTTATGCATTGTATAACAAACTATCCGGTCCTCCCAAAAGATGCGAATCTTAAAATGATACAATCTCTTAAGAGTATTTTTCCTGGTCCTGTTGGTTACTCTGACCACTCAGCCACATTTGATATTCCTGCCGCATCTGTTCTGTTGGGCGCAAATATTATAGAGAAACATATTACTCTTGAAAAGAACGTTGCAAATGCACAAGACTGGAAAGTTTCATGTATGCCTGATGAGTTTGTAGAATTCGTAGCATCTATCAGGAGGTTAGAGGATGCATTAGGTGATGGTAAATTCAGACTTACAGAAGGAGAGAGAAAGAGTCTTCAGTGGGCCAGAAAGAGTATTGTTGCGGCAAGGGATTTGTCTAAGAATGATATAATAAAGAAAGAAGATGTTTTGTTTAAAAGACCAGGTACTGGAATTAGTCCTTCTAAAGTAGAGACTGTGTTGGGAAAAAGAGTTAAAACTTTTATTAAAAGAGACTCTGTTATCTCAGAAGGTACAATTTCTTGAAAATATAGCATGGTGGAATTGAATAAACGCAAAGTGTGCATCGTCATTACTACTCGTGGTAACTATGCAAAGATGGAGTCAGTCATAAGGTTTATTAATGAGCGAAATGATTTAGAGCTCCAATTGATATTGGGAGGCGGTGTTCTTCTTCCAAAGTATGGTGAAATGGTACGAGCAATCGAAGAAGATAATATTAAAATACATAGAAAAATATATTTCCTGGTTGATGGAGAAACTCCAGTAACAATGGCAAAATCCGCAGGTATGGCATTAAACGAGTTTTCAACGGCATTTGATGACCTAAAACCTGATACAGTGTTAGTCATAGCCGACCGGTTTGAATGCCTGCCTATCGCCATTGCCGCAAGTTATATGAATATACCCATTGCTCACGTGGAGGGAGGGGAGGTGTCAGGTTCTATAGATGAAAGTATCAGGCATGCAATAACCAAGTTGTCACATATCCATTTCCCTGCTACAGAAGAGGCGGCAGAGCGTATTAGGCGGCTTGGTGAGAATACGGAAGCAATACATGTTGTGGGGTCTCCTAGTATTGATTTGATTGCGGAAATAGATTTTTCTAGCTATGACGAGTTTTACAAACTACAGGAACAACATGGAACAAGAGGCGTTGGTCCGATAATTGATTTACATAAACCATATATATTAGTAAGCCAACACCCTGTTACTACTGAATACGAAGAAAACTTACACCATGCTGAGCAGACAATTATGGCTATTAACCGCCTGGGTATTAATACATTCTGGATATGGCCTAATATGGATGCTGGATCAGACGGTGTATCTAAGGCAATTAGAATGTTCAGGGAAAAGGAAAAGCCACAATTTGTTCATTTTTTTAAGAGTTTAAAATTTGAGCAGTACGCAAAACTTATGAATAATGCGATGTGCCTTGTAGGGAATTCAAGCAGTGGAATCAGGGAGGCGGCATTTTTAGGTGTGCCGGTGGTAAATATTGGTACTCGACAGGATGGCCGTACACGCTGTCAAAACGTTATTGATGTCGATTATGATATGGAAGAAATATTGACTGCCATAAAAAAACAGATAGATCATGGACGTTATCCACAAAGTAAATTGTATGGTGACGGGGAGTCAGGAAAGAAAATTACTGAAGTCCTTGCCACAAGCAATGTCTCCTTGCAAAAAAGAATATGCTACTGACTATTTCACCATTTCATTATTCCTTTTATGTTATGGACAAAAATGAAAACTTCTGCCTGTATAACTACACAAATCATATTCTGATAAAGAAAGTCTTTTAATTCAATTGTTTGTAAAATTCCGAGACGTTTTCGATAAAAGAGGGCACGTTTGCCAGATCAGTAAGATAGAAGAAAGACTTTGCTATGAAGGTAATGTTTATATATCCCAATAAAAACGGTTTCGGCACTATTCCACTTGGTATCTCAATGATATCAGCAAGGCTGGAAGAGGATGGGCATAAAACATTGCTATTTGATTCTACCTTTTTTGCATCGAGGAATATGAACTTTAAGGATAAGCGCGAAGAGGTCGGTACCCACATTAAAACTGATCTTGGCAAATATGTCACGAGAATTGATGCTTCACCGGAAAAGGTATTTGAAAAGATGGTTATTGAGGAAGAGCCTGATATCGTAGGATTATCTGCCGTTAGTTACAACTTTCCGGAAGGTTTAAGATACCTTAAACTTTTAAAAAACCTGGAACTTAAGAATAAACCATTGACTATAGTAGGTGGCACCCATCCTTCAGTCGCTCCGGAAAAGACCATAGCTATCGATGATGTTGATGCAATCTGTGTTGGGGAAGGCGAATTAGCTATGGCTGAATTAACCAACAAATTGCAAAATGGCGAAGATTATTCCCGCGTTCAGAACATGTGGGTTAAAGTAAACGGAAAAACTATCAAGAATCCTGTCAGGCATTTGGCGCAATTGGATGAGCTGCCATTTCCAGATTATAGCCTTTTTGACGACTCTCATTTTTTAAAACCATTTGTTGGTAAGGTATACAGGGTAGGGCATTTTGAATTAAGCCGGGGCTGTCCCTATCAGTGCACGTATTGTGTAAATAAATACTATCAGGACCTTTTTAAAGATGGTGGTAGTTATCACAGAGTCAAAAGTATTGAAAGAAGCATTGAAGAGCTGAAACATGCCAGAGATAAATTTAATGTCAATCTGGTCAAATTCTGGGATGAGACTTTTCTTGTTATGAAAAGTGAACGTCTTTACAATTTTCTTGATACTTACAAACGGGAGATAAATCTACCGTTTATGATTAATACAAGGGCAGAAACCATAAAAGAAGACAAAATATCTGCAATTAAAGATGCCGGTTGCGTTGCTATAAGTGTTGGGATAGAGGCCGGAAACGATATTATTAGAAAAAAAATTATGAATAGAAATATCGAGAAGGAAGCAATAGTTAAAGCGTTTAAAATTATTAATAATCATAATATCAGAACCAGCGCTTTCAACATGTTGGGTATGCCGTTTGAGTCCCGCAGTACGGTTTTTGAAACTATTGAACTGAACCGTAGTTGTAAACCGGCGACCCAGACTATAAATATATTTTATCCCTATGAAGGTACCTTGTTGAGAAAAATATGTTTAGATCTTGGAATCATTGACAACGATCCCAAAATGGTAGATTTTCAGTCTGAGAGCATCCTGGAAATGCCTCAGATTTCAAAAGAAGAATTAATAGGCTTGCGTCGTACATTTGTTCTTTATTGTAAGCTACCTAAAGTCCTTTATCCTCTTATATATATTGCGGAAAAGCCTGGTATCTTGCGGAACCACCTGCATTCTTTCTTGATTTGGTTTATGCAAATATTTTTCGATAAACAGGTTAGTATTTGACATTCATTAACTCAGAGAACACCTGGACTACTAAAGGACTTTTTATTATGAGGACATAAATGCGAGTCTTATTTGTTTATCCGGATCACATGCATGGACTATATAAACCGATTGGTATCTCTATACTGTCTGCAGTGGTAAAACAACACGGCCATTATGTAGAAGTTTTCGATATGTCTGATTATGATGACACATTGCCTGAGAGTGATCAGGGAGTGGATAATTTGATGTTCAAGAATTACGAACTGCCGGATGAAGCAAAAACGTCATTAGGAACTGACCCCTTTAAAGGTTTTCGTGAAAAAGTACAATCTTTTAATCCGGACATTATTGCAGTATCAGTTACTTACCTTTTGTATCAAAGTGGAATCAAGCTGATAGAGTGCCTGGGAAGTGAGCGGAAGGCACCAACTATTTTTGGTGGAATCCACGTTACCTTAAACCCTGAAGACGTTATCAGGAATAAGAATGTTGACATGATCTGTCGTGGTGAAGGAGAAGATGCTTTTGTTGAACTGTTGGATAAAATGTCTAGAGGTGATGATATTACTGACATTCCAAATATATGGACAAAAGAGAATACCAGGGTAATTAAGAATGAATTGCGGGAGTACCGCCATACGCTGGATAACCTGCCTTTTGTAGACTGGTCTATCTATCCTGAATCACATTTTTACAAGCCTTACAGAGGGAAGGTTTACCGCTCCGGAGATTTGATAGCTACCAGAGGATGTCCTATGAAATGTTCTTACTGTTTTTATCACGCGTACTATGATGCTTACGGTACAAAGAACCATGTGATCTATAAAAGCCCTGATCGTGTTATGGAAGAGTTGAATTATGTGTACAGGGAATATGGAGTAAGATTGGTTAAAATGCGTGATGCTGACTTTACTATGATCCCGGCAAACAGGTTGAAGGAAATGGCTGAAATATACAAGGCTATGTTACCTGAGATGCCTGAATTACTGATTAACAGTAATGCTCACACCGTTACACGAGAGAAGGTCAAATATCTGAAGGATATGAATCTGTTGAGTGTTACAATAGGTCTGGAAAGTGGTTCCGATTATTTGAGACGGGAATATCTTAATCGAAGACACTCCAATGAAAAATTCATTGATTCTGTGAAGCATTTTCGCGAATTTGGCATTCGAGTAGCTACCAGCAATATGATTGGTATACCTCACGAAACCAGAGAAAATATCTTTGAGACTATATTACTAAACAAGAAAGCTAAAATTGATTTAGCAGATGTGAGCATTCTATTCCCATTTCCAGGTACACAAATTTATGAGTATTGCAAGGATAAAGGTTTATTAAGAATTGACCTTTCTGATTCACATTATTACAGGAGCGAGCCTATCCTGGATATGGAGCAGATTTCTAAAAAAGAGCTAAGTGGTTTAATGAAGACTTTTCAGTTATATATGCATTCTCCAAAGATTTTGTACCCATTGATTGCCAGGGCGGAAAGAGACGATCTAATAGGAAAAAAACTGCAAGTGTTTTTAAAGAAGGTTTTCTATTTATATATCTTTCACGTGAAAGAACCCATAATGAATATTTACAGTAATCGTAAGGTTTCCTTTAATGGCAATGGAATTGGTAGCGTTGGAACGAACTAATAAATATAAGGTTCTTTATTATGAGAAATTAAAATACCAACCTGAAAACCTGGCATTGCTGGCGGAGCATTTTGATATTATTACACTGACAGATCCTTCTAGTGCCACTTCTGAGATACTGAGTGAAATTGATATTATTTTTGCGCCACTGGGGTATTATTGTGGAAGAGAAAAGATTGAGCAAGCAAATAATTTGAAAGTTATTGCATCTAATACCACTGGCCATTCTCATATTGATGTGAGATGTGCTGAAGAAAAGGGGGTCAAAGTGGTTACACTTAAAGAACAGCATGCATTCCTTAAGACTATTACTCCGACGGCGGAGTTGACCTGGGGATTAATTATAGCTCTTACAAGGAATATGTTTTCTGCCTCTAAGTCAGTCCTTGATGGGAAGTGGGACAGGAGGCCTTTTGGAGGGCAAGCCATGTTGTCACGAATGAGTCTGGGCATAGCGGGATTTGGGAGACTTGGGGGTATGGTGGCTGCTTATGGAACATGTTTTGGGATGACTGTCAGGTATTATGATCCTTATGTGCCTGAGTCTGAGCAGAAAGTAGACCGCGTAGATTCTCTTGAGGAGCTGGTAGAATGTAGTGACATTTTGACCATTCATATACCACATGAACATGAAACAGAAAACATGTTTAGTGAAGATATACTTTCCAGGATCAAGACGGGCGCTTATTTAATTAATACTTCAAGAGGGGAACTCGTAGACAATTCAGCTCTTTTGAAATGTCTTAAAAACGGGAAACTGGCTGGTGCAGCATTAGATGTTATGGGGGGAGAATATTACGAGGAATTTCCCCAACAGTTACAGAATCACCCTATATTGGAATATGCAAGAACTCACGATAATTTGCTTGTTACTCCCCACATTGGAGGATCAACAAAGGATGCTTGGAAGCTAACGGAAAGTTTTACTATTAAGATGGTTGTCGATGAATTACAGACAATTGGAAAGTCTAAGAACTGACTATAATTTGAAGAGATCCTATATAATCTAGAAGTGAAGAATGATAAGCATACATGAAGAAGGCAGGTAGTGAAATTTGGGCTATAATTCCCGCACGTGGCGGCTCGAAATCAATCCCGCATAAAAATATTGCACTTCTAAATAATCGTCCGCTTATAGAATATGTTATAAATACTGCCCAGAAATCTAGAAACATTGATAAAACAATATGTTCGACAGATGATATGAAAATAAAGCAGGTGTGTCTTGAAAATAATATAGTAGTCCATGACAGGCCAAAACGACTTGGAGAAGATAGTACACATGTTATAAATGTAATAATTGAATTGTTAAATGAATGGGGAAAAAGGGGTCAGTTGTTACCATTTGCAATTGTACTTTTGCAGCCTACATCCCCGTTTGTTTTGCCTGAACACATACAGATGTGTGTTGAAGCGCTAATTCATGACCATAAGGCTCTTTCCTCTCAGACAATATCTTTACTACCTCACCACTATCATGCATATAACCAACGTGAGGTTGATAATGGATACGTAAACTTCAAGTTTATGCGCCAAAGGAGAATTGGCTACAACAAACAGACCAAGCCTGTGTTTTATGCTTTCGGTAATCTAGTTGTTACAAAAACTGATGCACTTTTAAGGAAAAAGGAAGTGTTTGCAACTCCATCAATACCTTGTGAGATTGAGAGAAAATATGCCATTGATGTAGATGGGCCTGAAGACCTTGAATTAGCTGAATATATGCTGAGAGAGAGGAAGGTTGTGCTGCCACATATGTGGAGATAACAGATGGGGCGAGAAAAGGATAAGAAATTAACTGTTTTTATTGCTGCATATAGAAGCTTTTCAGTTAGATACTTGCTTTATACGGATGTGTTCAAATATATTCAAGGCAAGGAGTTGCAAATAGTATTGATACTGAGAGATACAGAGCTTGAGTATTACAGAGAAAAGTTTAATTATCCAAATGTCGTGTTTGAGCCATTCATGTATGAAACAGCATACAGTTATTTATTTAAAATTCCAAATTCAAAGTTTCTTGTGAAGGCAAGAAGGCATTTATATTCCATTAATAGAAGAGAAAATACTACAGCAAAATTTCAGTTTGCATTTTTTCGTAAAATATCAGGTATTCGTAGTTGTATAGACGCTATTAGAATCTATTTATCAGTTTTCATCTTGTCACGTGTGCGCATTCTTAGGAAAGCGCTATTGAAGATTGAGTGCAGACTCTTTGATGGTAGATTTTATGATGGGTTGTTCGAAAAATATAAACCTGCACTTCTCATCACATCTTCCATAGGTCATAATTGCGATGCGTATATAATGAGGGCGGCAAAAAGATGGAACTGTAAAACAATGGCCATAATCCATAGTTGGGACAATACTACTTCTAAGGGATACAAAGGAGTAGACCCTGATTATGTGGTTGCCTGGCACAAGCATATGAAGGAGGAGCTGGTCAGCTTTCATGATGTTGATGAGAAAACTATTCATGTTGGTGGTATTGCTCACTGGGATTATCACTGGAAAAGAGTTAATTCACCGGAAAATAGAAAAGAGTTTTTTGTGAATACTGGTCTTTCTATGGACAAAAAAGTTGTTTTTCTGGGGTTGTCTAATCCAAAAGTGTTTCGGTCAACTCTAAATATACTCCAGGAACTGCTTGAAAAAGCGGTAAATGATGAGTTTTATTGCAAGGTACAGTTCCTTGTAAGGATTCATCCTATATTTTTGATGAGTGGTGGTTCTAATGCAAACAATGAAAATAAGCTTTATATGCAGGAGATCAAGAAAATAGAAGAAAGATATAAAGGACTTGTTAAGTTTAACTTTCCTGAAATGCCTATTATCTGTAAAGATGTTGATATGCCAATAAGTGACTTACTGTTTCTTTCTGACATACTCCGATATTCTGATGTCATGATTACACAGTTTTCTACGTTAATGATTGAAGCTGCAATATATGACCTGCCAATAATCAATGCTGGTATCGGTAATCTAAGGGATACATCCATTGAAGCAGAGAATTATAAAGATTGGATGCATGTTAAACGGATTGTACGTACTAAGGCATGTAAGTTAGCAAGCAACATAGATGAATTATGTACTTTTATTAATATGTATCTCGAAGATAGAAGCAGAGACAGTGAATATAGAAAATTACTTGCTGATGAGGAATGTAGTATTAATCGCGGATGCGCAGGCAAGAAAATTGCTGAATATATATTTGGGAATTTGAATCAAAATTAATAACGTGTATTAGGTAATTCACCTCTTTTGACAAAATGTTCGCTATGAATAAGGTATTCCGCAGGGTATATTCATTTCTTTTAGATCACATTAATGAGAAAATCAGAAATTGGCTTCTGCTTGAGGCAACAATTCAGGCAACCAAGCGCTTTTTCCTGGAATACAACGATGCTGATTCTATGCGGCGGGTTGTTGAATCTCATAGGTATAGAAAGTCTATACGTCCTATACTCTTAGATGTACCTGAAGCTGACAATATCCTGATTTATGCTCCTCACCAGGATGATGAAACCGTAGGTGCCGGGGGTACATTATTACGCTGCGCTTCCCATGGTAAGAGGTTGAAGGTTATTTATGTGACAGATGGGGCTGCTGCAACCAAACCTACCAATCAAAATGACCTTAGCGTCATTCGTAGGGAAGAAGCTAAAAGAGTCTGGGATTTTATTGGTGGTGTACTGCCAGAATTTTGGGATCTGCCCTGTCGTAAAATACCTTTAACAGAAGAGAACGCCCAAATAATGAGGGAGCAGATTGAAGAAAGCACGGCTGAGTGTATCTTTATTCCTTTCTTTCTGGAATCTCCATTGGATCACAGGCGGGTAAATCAGCTTCTTTTAATGGCACACAGAATCAGGCCATTGCCAGAGTCAATTCAGATATGGTCATACCAGGTAACCAGTATACTCAGTCCAAACGTTATGGTTGATATTACAGAACTAATTGACAAGAAAGACATCATAAACAATATGTGGAGTTCTCAAAACGTTGCTTTTAATTACACCCACTTTGCAAGGGGGAAGGCTGCATACAATTCAATTTATCTGAAGAGAGAACACACTCCTTGTCCTCAGAAACGTTATGCTGAGATCTTTTTTGTCTCTGGTGTAAAAGAGTATATTAGTATCCTGGATAATTACTATGGTTCGCAAAGTACGATTGGCCGTTAGAGGCTGATAAAACATGTTTTTTAAATTAAAAGAGAGACGGAGAAAAATCTTTGTTGAGAAATACATTGATAAAATGAAGAGCCTGGAAAGGATTCTTGAGCAATATAAGGTTTCTGAATCAACAGGTGTTTCACTATCTGATTACGTTGCTTTGTATGAAACTATAAGATTAATAAAACCGAAATTTGTCCTTGAATGCGGTACAGGAAAGTCAACATGGATTATTTCACAGGCCATGCTTGACAATTGTGCAGACTCTCAGGGTAATGATATGAAGTTGGTCTCCATGGAGCATAATAAGAAATGGGCTGATCATGCTGTTTCTATTCTTCCTGAAAGATTTAAGAGTTTCGTAGAGATTTGCCATTCGCCAATGGATACTTATTGTTACTCTTTTGTTAGAGGTACGATATATAAAGAAGTGCCTGACCATCCATACGAGTTTGTTTTTGTAGATGGGCCGTCTCAAGGGTTGGAAGGTACAGGAACTATGTGTAACATGGATTTTATTCGAGTGGTTGAGAAGTCACAAACGCCTGTTTCTGCAATTATAGATAATCGTAAACATACAGTCCTGGCCTATAGTTTGATATTTGGTACAGATAAAGTGAGGCTGTATAGCAACTGGAGTGGCTTAGGGGTTGTTAACAAAGTGACATGTAACGATATGGTCCTGCGTGATAAGCAGTTAGTAAAAAAATATTTACTTAAATCCAGGATTCAGGTTGAAAATGGTAATCCCTTTTAACAATGATTCGATATAAACCTAAGTTTTCATTCGGAACAAAAGCGGAAACTCTAGAGCGCCTTAAACCACTGCTTTTACATTCTCAAATACCGGATATCTTATTTTTTGATCTTGCGGATTGGGAGGTGAATTTTGAGCACTTGCTGCAGAAAATAAGAACGTATTTTGCCGATACTCACGTAATAGTTAGATCCAGTGCACACGGTGAAGACGGTGATCTTACAACCATGGCTGGTGCTCATGATTCTATTCCAGATGTACATGTAGATAATATCAATTTACTTCATAAATCAATTAAGAAAGTTATCTCCAGCTATGAAAGGTTTAATAATGCCAGGAGTCAGTTGGATCAGGTCTTGATCCAACGTATGATAAATAATATTTCCACAAGCGGGGTTGTCTTTACACAGGACATGAACACGGGCGCTCCTTATTATGTAATTAACTATGATGATCAGACTGGCCGTACAGATACGGTTACCTGCGGTGGTCAACATAGCAACAGGACACTCTTAATCCATCGTGAAAATGGACATAACCTTCACTCCGAGCGTTTTAAATCTCTTCTCAAGGCTGTTCAGGAAATAGAGGAAATTACAAAATGCAGTGCCCTCGATATTGAGTTTGCTGTTGGGTGGGACAATGAAGTCTATATATTTCAAGTGCGTAAGATCACAACCCAGGCTAATTGGAACAGGGGCCTTTCAATTAAGGTAAATGATGCTATTCTTCGAGTTGAAAGCTTTGTTTCTGAACGGTTCAGACCCATTGAAGGGATTTATGGATCCAGATCTATTCTGGGACGGATGCCTGACTGGAATCCTGCAGAAATGATAGGTGTTGCCCCACGTCCTTTGTCCCTTTCATTATACCGGTTTCTTATTACTGATCGGTCGTGGCGAGTAGCCAGAAGCCAGATGGGGTATGCTGAGCCAAAGGGCACTCAATTGATGGTTTCTCTTTCAGGGCAACCATACATTGATGTAAGGCTAAGTTTTCACTCTTTAATTCCAGCTGATTTGCCGTCTCAAATTGCAGATAAACTTGTAAATGCTTACCTGGATCGCTTGTCAGAGAATAAAGAATTTCATGACAAGGTAGAGTTTGATGTAGCGATTACAGTTCTGGCTTTCGATTTTGAAGAATCTTTTGAGAAGTGCTACCAGGGTATACTATCTAAAGAAGAAAAAGAAACTTTTAAACAGTCGTTATTTCGTCTAACAAATACTTTAATAACAGGGCAAAGAACGCCAATTGAGGGAGAACTTGAGAAAATAGACAAGCTTGATCATGAGAGAGCGCGTTTTCTCCACGGCATTAACCAACCGGAACTAATTACTGCGTTCGCGTTATTAGAAGATTGTATAAGATTTGGTACTATCCCTTTTTCTGTACTAGCCCGTCACGCATTTATAGCAAAGAGTATTCTGACATCACTGACTAAACTTCAGATTCTGACGGAAGCAGAGGCCTTGTCTTTTCTAGGATCCATTAAAACAGTTGCAAGCGACCTGGTTGTTGATATCGAACGCCTTAATGCGGGTGAGGTTTCTAAGAGAGAATTTATGAAACAATATGGGCACTTACGACCGGGAACTTATGATATTTTGTCACTACGATATGACCAGAGAGAGGATTTGATCGGTGGAAAAATTCATAGGCATTTAGAGTTACCACACAAAGATAGCTATTCTCTTTCAAGCAGTCAGATAAAGGAGATTAAATATATAATTGAAAAAAATGGATTCGATATTTCGCCTGAAGATCTTTTTTTATATATAAGAAATGCAATTACATCTCGTGAATATGCCAAGTTTGTGTTTACTAAAAATATAAGTGACGCCTTGGAACTTATTGCAGTGTGGGGTGAACAGGTAGGACTAAGCAGGGAAGAGATCTCCGTTATCAGTATTAGTGACATACGTGAAGCCGCATCTTCTGCTCATGGCAGAACAATTGAACAGCACCTGAGAGATAAATCTGTTATCGGACGTGAAAATCATGCAATTACTCTTTCACTTCGCTTGCCGTACATAATCGACAGTCCGGAAGATGTATCAATAATACCATTGTTAATCAGTAAACCTAATTATATAACCCATAAGACAATAAGGGCTGCTTATAAATATATAAACGGACGTGAGGGAAAACCACCAGAATTATCAGGCAAAATAATTTTGATAGAGGGGGCAGACCCGGGATTTGACTGGATATTCTCTTGTTCTATTGCCGGTCTAGTCACGAAATACGGTGGGGCTAATTCACATATGGCTATCCGTTGTGCAGAATTTAGATTACCCGCTGCAATAGGATGTGGGGAACAGACTTTTGATAGAATCCTTCGCTCCAGATCATTAGAAATAAACTGTTCAGAGGGCCGGATCGTTCCCTTGGATGGATGAGGTGTCAATGCGTATAGGAATCACAATGCGAGTCATTGAAAATGCCGAATACAATGAACGTCGTGATGCTTTGAGCAGGGAATGGTCAGAGTATTTATCCCGTATCCTTCCCGGTGTTATTCTTATACCTTTCCTGAATAATGCGGACAAAGTTGAAGATACAATAAAGAGTTTAGACATTAAAGGTATTATACTTTCAAATGGTAACGATTGGGGTGAGTCACGGGAACGTGATGAAACAGAGCAAAGGATCGTAAATTATTGCAAAACTATAAATCTTCCGATTCTAGGAGTGTGCCGCGGTATGCAGGTGCTTAATATCATTTTTGGCGGTAAAGTAGAAAGGGATCTGGACGGCATTAGCAAAGGTAACCACGTAGATGTAGAACATGAGGTATTAATAGAAAATAGTCCATTCCTGAAGCTTTCAAAGAGAGAGCTAATAGGTGTCAATAGTTTTCATAAACAGGGAGTATTGATAAAGGGTTTAGCTCGAGATATGAAAACTTTTGCATTAACAGCAGATGGAGTGGTAGAGGGTATTTTTCATAAAACACTCCCAATCGTGGCTATTCAATGGCATCCAGAAAGAAAAAGCCCATCTGCGGTGTTCGATCAACAACTTATTATTCGTTTGTTTAAGGAAAACAGGTTCTGGGATTGAATGTTTTTGAGGTAAATAAATGAAAGCCATTATTCTAGCTGCCGGTCGGGGTAGTCGCCTGGATGAGTTAACAAGCGACAAACCAAAATGCCTGAATAAAGTTGGTGAGAGCACTATGCTTGAATGGCAACTGTCAGCTTTAAGGTCAGGTGGAGTAGATACAATCATTGTGGTTACGGGATATAAGTCGAATAGGATAGAGGAATACAATGTAAAGATACTAAAGAATAACAGATGGGAAACAACTAATATGGTTAGCAGCCTCCTTTGTGCAAGCGAAGAGTTTGACCAGCCGATAATCGTAAGTTACTCGGATATACTTTATAGCAGTGAAGTTGTGTCCTCTCTTTGTTCTCAGGAAGAGGATGCCGTTGTTGTATATGATTTGAATTGGCGAGAGCTTTGGGAGATGCGATTTGAGGAACCTTTAAAAGATGCGGAGACTTTCAGAATCGATTCGAAAGGACTAATTCAGGACATAGGGCAACCTGCTAGCAACTTCAGGGACATACAGGGTCAATATATTGGCCTGATGCGATTTACTCCACATGCACTAGACTGGATTAAAAAGCTAGTAACTAAACTGAAATACAAGGTGGATAAAATAGATATGACGACACTTTTACGTCTCCTTATAAAATCAGGACATCCCATTTGTGGTATGGCTATTCAAGGCGGATGGTGTGAAATAGATACGGTTGACGATCTCAAATTAGGCAACAAACTTTATTCTGAAGGGTTTCTGAAACTTACATTATAAGTGTGGGTATATGAAAAAAGCAATGAAATGAGATGTAAAAAGAATACGAAACATTGGGATCTAAGATCGTCTATAGCTGGGTACGATAATATTGGAATTGAACGAAGCGAGATTGCAATACGGAAAATTGAAGAAAGCGTTTACAATGGTTATATGGCTAGTAGGCTTATCTGGAGCCGGTAAAACAACAATTGGAAAGTATGTTTACAAACTCTTAAAAAAAGAGTCCTCTAATACTGTTATGGTTGATGGAGACGACATACGCGCAATCTTTAAACATGACAGAGGGCCGGATGCGTATACTATTGAAGGTAGGCGTAAGAATGCAGACCGTATTTGTGAGATATGTGCATGGCTTGATCGTCAGGGAATAAATGTTGTGTGTTCCATTCTTTCCATATTTGAGGAATCCAGAAGGTGGAATCGGCAGACGTATTCAAGGTATTTTGAGATCTATATTTCAGTGTCAATGGATACGTTACTGGAAAGGAATCGTAAAAACCTGTATACGGATGCACTGCAAGGTAAGATTGAGAATGTAGTAGGAGTAGATATCCCTTTTTCGCCACCTGAAAAACCAGACTACGTGCTGGACAATAATGACAATATTGATTTCAATGCTGTGGCTGCTGATATCCTGGCACGTGCAAAGAGAGTTATATAATAATGAACTATTCGTACTCTAAAGGTGACTTGTTAACCAGTCGAAATACATATTTTTATACTCCTTACGAAGGCTTCAATTTTCTTGAAGCGTGGAAAAAAGACAGAGATAAATCGGCTTCCATTCTGGGAAGCAGGATTGAACCTCCGCTTATAAAAGTAAAAACAACTCTGAAGTCATTTGCCGAAAAGATATCTCTTGGTAAGACTGTAGCCACTGAACTGCTTCTTGATACACTTTATAAAAGCTTGGCTGATGAGAGTGAAGAAGCTACTCAAGATGTGTATTTGTTAACCAATAAGTTGGTCAAGAGGTTTGAGGTAACAAAGCGCATTCATGAAGAATATGGATTGGGATTCAGAGCCGTCGATAAAGAGAAGTATTATAATCTTGGTTTATATATTCGCGCTGCAGAAGTGTTTGAATGTGCCTATTCTCTTTCAAAGGAATTGCCATATTTGAATGTTCTTCTCAAGTGTGTCGATACCTTATGTGCTGTTTATGAGAAGTTTGACTCAAACCAGAAAGGCCGTATTGCTTGGCTTATTTACAGAGAGAAGCACCATATATCTAAATTGGCATCTACTATAAACATAAAATTATGATACTTGAAGGATTTCTTTTTCTTGCGGGATTTACAGGACGTTCACAGGCATACGCTCAAGCATTGGCTAACAGTAACATAAATCCTGAATATGTAGTCCTTTTCGGTACTGAAAAAGGTGGTCTGCCCGGACAAATATCCACACCTCCACCAGATCGTTCATTAAAAGGTTTATTTTTGCCAAGATTATCAGAGCCTGTCAAAGAAACTTGTGAGAGATGTAAATGGAATATTACGACCATTAATGCAAATAACATAAACGATCCACATATATACGAATGTTTATCTGTTGTCAAACCCAAGGTAGTAATATATTCGGGTTATGGCGCACAGCTCGTAAGTCCTCAACTTTTAAAGTTAGGTATACCATTCTTACATATACATGCTGGTTGGCTTCCTGAGTATAAAGGTAGTACTACTATGTACTACAGCTGGCTTAAAGAAAGGTTTTGTGGCGTTTCTGCTATTTTTCTGGAAGAGAATATAGACAGTGGACCGATACTGGCCAGAAAGAGATATTCTCTTCCACCTGACAATGTAGATCCAGATTACGTATATGACAGCGCAATACGTGCAGATCTGCTTGTTTCAGTCCTTACTGATTATGTAAAAGATGAAGCGTTTAAAACATTAAGTCCTCAGACTGAAGAGGGAAGAGAGTACTATGTCATCCATCCTGTCCTTAAGCACCTTGCCAGACTTAGCAAGTAGTACTATGAATATGCGAAAAGCACTTGATGTCCAAAAAGACGAAGGGCAGCCTAAATTTGTCTTTATTGCAGGAACACCACGATCAAGTCATAGTGTAACAACTGCTTCATTAGATGATCACCCTGATGTCCTTGCCTTGCCTTTTGAATTCCTATATTTTCCATTTTTTTACCGGGTTGCTGCAGGTCGTAAGGAGGTACCGGTTGCTGAGTTGAATCACGAACTTATAAAAGTATCTTTTAAGAACTTTAGGAGAAGATTAGGGCATGGAGATGGAATTTATGTAGATGATATCTCAAACTCTCTGGTTGACAACTGCAGTGTTGGAGACTTTGATTTCCAGCTTTTCTTAAGGTGCCTCCAATCTGGAAAAGTGAGATGCTTTAATGCCGTTGATTATCTGACCTTTTTGTTTAAATGCTTAAAAAATTCTAACAACAGGTACAGTGATAGATCTGTAAAATACTATTTAGTTAATACCGGAGCTCGCGGTTTGGACTGGTGTAATGAAGACCTGTTTAAATCATCTATGTTTCTTTTTGCTTGTAGAGATGCGGAAGACAGTTATGCTTCAATACGCGAGAGACAGCTCAAAGCTAGCGATATGACTGAACTATTTTCTTTGAGTGGGAAGAAATCGCTTTTATACTGGCTTGAAACATACAGACGGATTTCGAGCTATGCAAAGATTCGAGTTGATAGTGATAATTTTATGGTTGTTCCTCAAAAAAAATTACAAAAAGAGTCCACGTCAGTTTTAAGAGATATTTGTTCCTTTCTTAAGATAGAGCCTTGTCCCAGTGTATTTAGTTTGTCGATCTGTGGTAGTTTATATAGAGGTAATGCTCTTGATGGCGATTTGAATAAGGGAAAGATCGCTAAACGTACGAGCAAACCTCGTACTCCCTTATCAGGCTTTGAGCAAAGAATTTTCGCTTTACTAGATTTGTTCGATTTTCCTGAGTATAAAAAACGAGACTTCCCACATTTTGGGTTTTGTGAAATGTTAAAAACAGCTTTTTTAAGTGCATTTATTGAAATACCTAACAGCAAAATACTAAAGGGAGGCTCTTCAAACCTTAGGATATTCCTTGGTAGAGTGAAAATCTTTTGTAACCTTTGTAGTATATACCTGGTACTTAAGAATGATTGGATTAAGATGATGCTTATCAGAAAAGGTAATAGACATATAAAGAGTGATCCTTTCTGGATCAATAAATGATACTATTCTCTGTTAGAAGGTCTAATGACTCCTCTAATTATGAAATGCTGCATATGCAGCGGCTGTAATAAGAGAGAGAAGAAGGTATAATGCGAAGTATGCTGAAGCCATGTCGTATGTGCAATGAGCCGGGTGCTACTTCGTAATCTATAAATGTGTAGTACAACGAATAAGGGAACCTGGAGGTGTTTGATGAGTGATTTTTTAGAGTGGGATATTGGACAGGATGCTTCCGTGTTAGGCTCCGCAGCAGAGTTGTCAAGTGCAAATGCACGAAATCGTTATCTTAAGGAGTTTTCTGAAATACATCCTGAAGAGCTCAAGGAAAAAGTAAAGAAGAGAATTAAGGTTTTTATTAAAGCAAACTCAATCATAAACGAAGAGTATCACGGGACCATTCTTGAAATGGGATGTGGGCAGGGAATTGTTTCAGGATGTTTTTCTAGAATGCAAAAGGTGGAGAAGGTGTTGGCGTTAGATTATTCAAAAGTCTGTATTGAGGAATTAACACCTATCGTTTTCAACAGGCTTGGGGCTGATGAAAGCAAAATTTCTAGAATTCATGGTTCTTTTAATGATATGAAACTTAAAGACAATAGTATAGACTTTATAGTTTCAAGTGGCACGCTTCATCATTCAGAGGATTTGCAGAGAACCGCACAGGAATGTTACCGAGTCCTCAAGCCGGGAGGATGGTGCATCCATTCTGACCGTATTAGGAACAGCCACGATTCAGTTCAAGCTAAAAAACAATTAAAAACTCCGTTGACTCGAGAAAAACTTATCTTCAGATATGGCCCATCATATGCGGGTAAAAAGATTACACCAGAAATGCTTTCAACTCATCAGCTTTATCTTTGTGATATAGAGCATAATTTTTTGAAAGCAAATTTTGATATTTACTCTTTTCCAATGGTAATAATAAATAACAAAGTGATCCGATCAATTTTATATATATTATATAAATTTATCGGAAATTTTCAGTTAAGGAATTTTCATAAATTCGAAAGGGTACCAATCTACCCTTGGTTCTTGCATGAAAGGTTGCTTGATTTCAGTTCATATAAAAACTTATTGTTTTTATGCCAGAAACAACCATCTCCAGTTAGCAATGCAAATCGTATAATGAAAAAGAAAAGTGTATTGCACAAACTGTTACATCATTTTTTTGTAACTAATCGCCAGATGGAGAAAAAATATAAAAATGACCTCCGGAAGTTGTTTAATTCATTAAATGTATAGAGTCGTAATCCATTCTTGATGTCTTGGATGGGTATTTGCGAGACTAAGGATTTTAAGGGACAGAAAACTATTGTAGGTAAATTATTCTAATAAAGTACTATCTCATACAGACTGTATTTTAACGCTATGCCAGACCTGGTAAGTGGTATTTATAATTATGCAAGAAGAAATTGATCTTAATAAAAATGAGGGGCAACCTAAATTTGTATTTATTGCAGGTACGCCACGTTCCAGTGGAACTGTAACACTTGCTTCATTAGATGATCATCCTGATATTCTTGCCTGGCCTTCTGATCTCATATATTTTCCGTTTTTCTACCGAATTGCCGGAGGCCGTAAAGAGGTACCGATTGCCGAGTTGAATAATGAATTTATAAAAGTATCCTTCAATAACTTTAGGAAGAGATTAGAGCATGGAGATGGGCTTTATGCTGATGATATCTCAAGCTCTGCAGTTGATAATCACAATATTGGAAATTTTGATTATCAACTTTTCTTAAGGTGTCTTAACGCTGAAAAGGATAAATATTATAATGCCGTTGATTACCTGGCGTTTATATTTAAATGCCTAAAATATTCCAGCAGTAGGTATAGAGATAAACCGGTAAAGTACTATGTGCTCTTAACTGGAGCGCGCGGTTTGGACTGGCATAATGAAGACCTGTTCAAATCATCTATGTTTCTTTATTCCTATAGGGATGCGGAGTACAGTTATGCTTCAATACGTGAAAAACAGATCAAAAACTATGACATAAATATACTGTTTTCTTTAACTGGGAAAAAATCTCTATTGTTCTGGCTTGAGACATACAGACGGATTTCGACTTATGCAAAGATTCGAGTTGATATGGATAATTTTATGGTTGTACCTCAAAAAAAGCTACAAGAAGATACTGAGATCATCTTAAAAGATATATGCTCCTTTCTTAAGATAGATCCACATCCAAATATTTTCAGTTTGTCGACGGGTGGTAGTCCGTATAGAGGTAATGCTCGTGAGGGCAAATTGAACACGGGGAAAATCGCTAAACGCACAAGTAAACCTCGTACTCCCTTGTCGGTTTTTGAACAAAGAATTTTTGCTTTACTCGACTTGTTCGATTTTCCTGAGCATAAAAAACGAGATTTTTCATATTTTGGGTTTTGTGAAATGTTAAAGACTGCTTTTTTAAGTGCATTTATTGAAATACCTCACAACAAAATACGAAGAGGAAGCTCTTCAAATCTTATGATATTCCTTGGAAGAGTGAAAGCTTTTTGTAATCTTTGTAGTATTTACCTGGTGCTTAAAAATGATTGGATTAAGATGAAGCTTATCAGAAAAGGCAACAAGCATATAATAAATGATTCTTTCTGGGTTACCAAATGATACTATTCTTTGTCAGAAGGTATAATGATATAGACCATACAACACCTGTTGTATATAGAATGTTCAAGGATGGGTATAAAGATATTGCAGTGCTGGCATTGAATCCCGAGATGGAAATAGATAAAGATTTTCGTTTAAAGTTCCTGAGAGATGAATGTAATGTAGTGGTGGATCATGTTCATCAATTTTTCTTGCCCACTGTTATTCATAGATTCTTTGCAAAACTTGTTTGTAGTTTTGGTGATACAAATTCTTCTTACACTGATCTAATTATGAATTCCATAAAGAAGATATTTAAAATGAGTTTAGGCCGCTATCATTCGACTTTTCTTAATAAGTTCGTTTTTTCGTGTATTTTTGGGCAGAAGTGGGCTTGCAATATGATGAAACAAAAAAAAGTTACTCTCCTAGTTTTCGATTGGCATAAGGTCAGGAGAGCTAATGTTTCTTCATTAGTCGAGGCCGGTAAAGAATTGAATATTCCTATACTTGCAATTCCACATGGGGTTGAACTCAGTGCCGCAGAAATATGGACTACGGCTATGGCTAAAACTGGAAAGATTTATGATTTTGGAGACAGAGGGAAAGATTATGATAAAATTATAATTCAGCATGAACCATACAAACGGTTGGTTGTCAGGGGTGGTGTGCTTCCTGAAAAGATTCGCGTCCTCGGGGTTGCCCGTTTTTGCAGTGAATGGGAGAGCATTTTATTTAATATAATCCCCCCGGCAGAGGATTACAGAAAAGTGTGCAGAGGTGATAAATTAAGGGTTGTTTTTATGGACCATAGTTCAAAATATCTTTTAAATGTAGATGAAACACTCAATACAGTTGAAAGACTTAAGAAATTGGATTTCGTAGATTTAGTCATCAAACCATCTACCAGTTCTGAAAAGACAATATCTTCTATGAAACTTTATGAAATGGCAAAAGTCGATCCAGAGACTTCGTCTGTTGAGCTTATACGCTGGGCCGATGTAGTTATGGGTAATACTAGTAGTATTTTGTTGGAACCGTTGTTGATGGGCAAGGTTTTTATATATTTGAAATATCTTCATAGTGTTAGAATGTTTTGGGATGTTATGAATGCCTGCTGGGTAGTAAATAATTATGAAGAGCTGGAAAATGCCTTAAAGATAACGCACAGGAATCCCTCGTACAGACCTTATTCTCAGGAAAACGTAGATAAGTTTATTACGGAGATAGTTTACGGTGGCGTCCGTAATCGAGATGTTCTTGGTGGATATAAGGATTTTATCATTTCTTTATCAGAAGAACAAAAACAGAAATATTAGAAACTGAAAAAATACGGTTTGCAAGTTCTCTAAATGAATGATGGTTGACTATTCAAACGTAAAACACAGGCGAGGAATAGCTTATTGCTTTCTTGAGAAAACAGGTACCATGCTTATGAATAGTTATGACTGAGAATATATTGAATTATGAAAGACAATAAATCATTAAAACAAAAACTTAATTCTAAAGAGATTACAATAGGTTCATGGATTACGCTGAGTGATCTGTCAACTGCTGAAATTATGTCAAAGGCCGGTTTTGATTGGCTCGCTGTTGACATGGAACATTCAGCAATTACGATACATCAGGCGCAACAAATTATTCAAATAATAGAACTCTCTGGAGTTGTCCCCTTAGTTCGTGTTGGAGAAAACAATCCTGATCTTATTAAGCACGTAATGGATGCTGGCGCACACGGGGTGATTGTGCCTATGGTAAAAAGTAAACAAGATGCCGTAAAAGCAGTAGAAGCAGTGAAGTATCCACCGGAGGGGACAAGAGGGGTTGGGCTAACAAGGGCTCAAGGATATGGGCTTGGATTTGAGAAATACAGGGATTGGGTAAATGAAGAAAGTATCGTAATAGCGCAGATTGAGCATATTGACGCGGTAGAGAGTTTGGATGAGATCTTAGGTGTAGAGGGTGTTGATGGTTTTATGGTTGGTCCCTATGATTTGTCAGCTTCTATGGGGATGCCTGGTGAATTTTATCATGATAGCGTTGTTCGAGCTATGTCTCAAATAATGAAAATTGCTGGAAACCATAATAAAGTGCCAGGATTTCACATAATTAAACCTGATGGCGAGGAGATTCATAGAAAAGTTGAGGAAGGATATAAGCTTCTTGCATTCAGTATAGATATATTGTTTCTTGGTTATAAATGTAGAGATGAAATTAGAAAGTTTGAAAAGTTATTGGGTAAATGAATATGGAAGAGCCTGAAATTGCAATAGACAGTTTTCCTCTGACCAGAAGGCGTATGATATGAAACCTGAAGATTTTCGAGTATTATTTATTTATCCAAATCTGCAAATGAGCGCTTTGATACCCTATGGCATAGGTTTGTTGGCAGCGGTATTAAAGAGCAGTGGCTTCACTACGGCAGTGTTTGATGCAACGATGTATAAAAGCGGTACAAATGATCCAAACATAGATAAAGTTAAAACTGGAATGGTGAAACCCTTTGATTATTCGGAAAGAAATATAAAGCTGAAAACAACAGATATGTACGAAGATTTGAGAAAAAAAGTTGAAGAATTTCAGCCAAACCTAATAGCAATAACATCTGTTGAGAGCACTTATTTCCTGGCTTTGGAGTTATTAAAAAGCATTAAAAGTTTCAGGATTCCATGTGTTTATGGTGGTGTTTTTGCAACATTTGCACCTGAAGAGATTATAAGTAACGATGGAGTAGATTTTGTTTGCAGAGGAGAGGGAGAAGGTGCATTACTGGAGCTTTGCCAAAAAATGTCAAGAAGGGAAGATGTTACTAATATCGCTAATTTATGGGTGAAGAAAGATGATAAGATTTATAAAAATGTATTAAGAAACCCTATAGATTTAGATACTCTTCCATTTCCTGACTACGACGATTTTGATGATATGGCAATATACCGCCCCATGACGGGTAAGATCTGGCGAATGTTGGGGATAGAGACTGCGAGGGGTTGCCCTTATAGTTGCTCGTACTGTAATTCCCCCAGTAGCAGTGATTTATATAATGAGCAAACCGGACAGACATTTTATAGACAAAAAAGTATTTATAGAATAATTGAAGAGCTGAAATTCCTGAAGAAGAAATATGAGGTTGAGTTTTTATATATTCTTGCAGATACATTCCTTTCGCTTAAGGAAGATATCTTAAAGGAGTTTGCGCAGATGTATAAAGACATCGATGTTCCTTTTTGGATGAATACACGCCCGGAGACGGTTACAGAGAAGAAAATGAATATTCTTGAAGGCATGAAAATACACAGGATGGGTATGGGTGTGGAACATGGAAATGAAGAGTTTCGCAAGAAAATGCTAAATCGGCGTATTTCAAATAGTAAGATAATAAGAGCCTTTGAGATTGCCAGTAACGCGAATTGCTCTGTAACATCCAACAATATGATAGGGTTTCCGGGAGAAACAAGGGAACTGGTATTTGATACAATTAATTTTAACAGACAATTACCAGAAAAGGTTGAAGCTACAGGGGCATTTATTTTCTCACCATTTAGAGGAACACCGCTTAGGGACATTGCTATCAGGTTGAAGCAACTTGATCCCGGTACCATTGTCAGTATGAATTATACTTCCGGGACCGCTTTAAACTTACCTGGACTTTCACAGGAAGAGTTAGTTGGTCTGACCAGGGTTTTTAGTTTTTATATGAAATTTCCTGAGACCATGTATGAACAAATTAGTATTGCAGAAAAGTTTGATGAAGATGGTGAGAATATGTATCTGAAACTTTTAAAACAGTATCAGGAAGAGTTCCTTAACTAAAGAAGATGGATGTTGTAACAATTCAATAATGACAAATAGCGATATATTGGCATTTAATCATAAACAAAGAACACATTTCAATACCTTATGTGAAAAATTGTTTGATGGTAATAAACGGAACGAATCTTACTTTGAATCTGTTCCATGTTGTTATATTTGTGAATGTGAAGAAATATTTACGGAATTCACTGTTAACAACTTCAGGTTTGTTCGTTGTAGTAACTGCGGTGCTGTTTATGTCAACCCGAGACTAAAACATGACTATTATAATGAAATTCAGCAAAAATGGGGTCAATATTTCAAGATAAAAGTTATTCCTTCTGCTCAACTAAGAAAAGAAATTTATGGAAACAATAAATATTTACTGGTTGCAAAATATTTTGAGAATCAAGGTGCTATCCTTGATATTGGAAGTGGAATTGGACTGGAGTTGAGTATTTTTAAAGAAAAAGGATGGGATTGTTACGGAGTAGAACCGAATATATTTGCTGCTAATTATGCACGAAAGCATTTTGGTTTAAACATAGCAAATACAGATATTGAATCCTTTGTTCCAGACAGGCAATTTGATTTAATAACCTCATTTGGAGTATTGCCTATCTTTAAAGATCCTGTTTCTGTATTAAGGAAGATCAAAAAATGGTTGGCTCCAGGAGGTTATATTTGTATGGAAATGTCAGCTGCGGATTCAGTTTTGGTTCGCTATTATGAAAATGGGGGAGCTGGCTATGTTGACCGTGGAGGACTCGAAGGTGAAAAACAATTAATGCTGTACAGCATTAAATCTATTAATCTTTTAGCTGAAAAAACATCTTGTAGATGTGTAGAAATGAAAACCGATGGATTAGATATGATTACGTTAAACAGGTTGTTCCTGAATTCTGAAATACCTGATCCTCAGATAAAGAAGCTGCAAAAGCTTTTGGATAGTTCACTGCAGGGTGATCGTATCAGGGTTGTTTTAAGGCCTGAAAAATGAAGACATAAATCATTACTTAATCAATAACTGGGGCTAAAAACTACGTGGGTAATTCTATATTTGATGTGTGTAAAGTTGTGAAACACTGGCTGTTATACGTATAAAAATAAGGATGAATACTTTTGCAGAAAAAAAAGAAAAAAGAACACAGGTAGACTTTAATAACCCATTTCCTCCATTTCCCAGAGAAGTCTTTTTTGATATCACTAATGCTTGTAATCACTCGTGTTTTTTCTGTTCCAATCCCCGGACAAAGAAGAATTTTTATCTGAAGAAGGAATTGGTATTCCGGCTTATGCGGGAAGCGTATGAAAATGGTACAACTGATATCGCATTATACGCAACAGGTGAGCCATTTATGCATAAGGATTTGGCTGAAATGGTACGCGAAGCTAAGAGAATTGGGATAAAATATGTATTTATTACTACAAATGGGTCAATGGCAGATCAGGAAAGGGCAAAGCCTGTTCTTGATGCAGGGTTGGACAGTGTCAAATTCTCCATCAATGCGGGGACCAGGGAATCTTACAAAGAAGTTCATGGAAAAGACCATTTTGAGAGAGTTCTCTCAAATGTTCAATGGTTTTATGAGTATAGAAAACAAGTGGGCCTTAAATACGGTTTGTATGCCAGTATGGTTCCTTCCCATAAGACAAAAGATGAAAGTCAGATATTAAAGGAAAAAATTATGCCTTATGTAGATGAATTTGATTTGAGAGGATGTAGCAACCAAGGGGGGAATATGTACGATAATAACGAAACTGAATATATTGAAAAAGATAATCTTCTGGGTAGTTTGGGGTCCCACCAGTTCTGTGGGCGTTGTCCTGACGTTTTTCATAGAATAACTGTTACTCCGGAGGGATACGCTTCTGCCTGTGTGGTAGATTATATGAACTATCTGGTTGTAGCGGATCTTAATAATACGACTATTAAGGACGCTTGGAGTAATGAATTGTTTGTAGGATTGAGGAAGAAGCACATTTCAGGGGATCTAGTGGGGACTATCTGCTTTAATTGCCTGAATAATGTGAATAAATTAAAAGTTCCGTTAACACCAGAATTTGCCAGAGACTAAATGGGATTAACATTATGAGGTGAATAGTGGAATTGTTGAGCACGATATGTCTATATTCCTGTTGTGATTTGCCAATAGGTTTGAGTAAATGAAAACACATTTTAAGAAACATCTACAGAATCTTGAAAGAGTAAGAAGCTCTTTTGGTCGGGATCTAGAAAACGGACTCTTTCTGGATAGGAATGAGAGAGTGGTTAATTTCACTAACGAAGTAATAGATGATCTTTTCAAGCAATTACCAGTATCATTGCTGAATACTTATCCGGAACCGACTTCTTTTTATAAAAAACTATCAAAGTTTCTCAATATAAATGAGGATAAGATATTTCTTACTAATGGAAGCACTGAGGGTATAAAAATATTATATGAAACTTTAACCAACCCAGGTGACAGGGTCGTTGCCCTGTCACCTACTTACCCTATGTATGAAGTTTATTCAAAGATATTTCAAACTGAATACAGAAGGTTTGGTTTTTTAGAAGATTTCAAGATAGACATTGAGGGTCTTTTTGAAGAAATAAACAATAGTACCACTCTTGTCTGTTTGCCAAATCCAAATCTTCCGGTAGAAAGTAACGTAGGACTCCACGAAATAAGGGAGGTTGCCACTAAATGTAAGGAGCATGATGCTGTCCTTGTTGTAGATGAAGCATACGATATGTTTGGAGTGAGCTCGTCCATAGACTTAATAAATGAATATGATAATCTGGTTATTCTTCGCTCATTTTCGAAGGCATTTGGTTTGGCTGGAATAAGGCTTGGCTATGTGCTTAGTAATGCTGAAAACATTGAGTATTTATCCAAAACCCGTTCACTCGTTGAGGCTAGTGGGCCATCAATGGCTATTGCAGAGTATATGCTAGACCATTCTGAGATAGCAAAGGATTATGTTTGTCGGGTCCGTGAAGGCGCTAAACACCTTCAAGGCAAGCTTGATAAATTAGGTTTACGATGGTATGGTGGGGCTTATAGTAATGGACTTTTGGTGTTCCTTCAGGATGTTCCTGCTGTAGATGATCTTATTTCAAAAATGAAGAAACAAAAAATATACATTCGTGGATCATTTGAGCCTCCATATGATTGTTGTATAAGAATAACGATTGGGCCTGTAGAAGCTATGGATAGTTTTTTTAGTATTTTTGAAAATTGTTTGAAGAGTGATAACGGCTATTGAATAATAATCTACTTGTTATTGGTATTATTCCAGCCCGTATGGCCTCTTCTCGATTTCCTGGCAAGCCTCTTGCTGAAATACAGTCCATTCCCATGGTTGGTCATGTATATTTCAGAAGCAAGATGAGTCAAATGCTTGACGAGGTATATATAGCAACCTGTGATAATGAAATCGTCCAGTATGCTGAAAGAATAGGTGCTAAAGTTGTTAGTACAATGAACACTCATGAGCGAGCATCGGACCGGACTGCGGAAGCTATGATTAAGATTGAGCGAGAAATAAATAAGAAGGTTGATATTGTTGTTATGATCCAGGGTGATGAACCGATGCTTATCCCGGAAATGGTTGATAAGGCGATAGAACCACTTGTAAATGATACAAAAATTCTTGTGTCAAACTTAATGGCGTCACCCCAAAACCGTGATGAACACGAGGATCCAAATGAAATCAAGGTCGTTGTGGACAATGATAGTTATGCATTGTATTTTTCAAGGGAACCAATTCCTTCACGGAGAGGGGATGCAGGTGATGTTCCTATGTATAAGCAAGTATGCATCATACCCTTCAGACGTGAATTTTTAATTAAATTTAATGAGCTTTCTCACACACCACTTGAGAAAGCTGAATCAATCGATATGTTAAGGGTTTTAGAACACGGATATAAAGTAAAAATGGTATTTACTAAACATGAGACTTACAGCGTTGATACGGTTGATGATTTACGTAGAGTAGAATATTTGATAAAAAATGATCCTTTGGTTGACAAATACAGACAAGAAAAGTGATAGGAAGAGCAGGGAATTTACTGAAAGTTACATTTAATGAAAAAAAAGGTGGCTAAGCCATGAGCACTCAACCTTCAACTGTCAGTTCTCAGACCTTAAATAAAGTTGTAGTCTTCGGTGGTTCAGGTTTTTTAGGAAGCTGTGTTGCTGATGCTCTTACAGAAGCCGGTTATGAGGTTACTATCTTTGATTTGATACAGTCGCCGTATTTAAGAAGTACTCAGAAGATGATTGTTGGGAATATATTAGACCAGGAACACGTTGAGAAGGCTGTCCATGGCCATGATGTAGTCTACAACTTTGCGGGAATCGCTGATTTAGATGAAGCAAGCCAGGGTCCATTAGATAGTGTTAAGTACAATATTGTGGGGAATACTATTGTTTTGGAGGCCTGCCGTAAAATCAAAATTAAGCGTTTTGTCTTTGCCAGTTCCCTTTATGTCTATAATAAAGCCGGTTCATTTTATAGAAGTACTAAACAGGCCTGCGAGCTTTTAATAGAGAATTATCATGAAATATATGGACTCCCTTATACTATTTTACGCTATGGGTCCTTGTATGGCCCAAGGGTAGATGAGAAAAATGCTATATATAGAATCCTCAAACAGGCCCTGGAAGAAGGTAAGATTACGAGAGAGGGTGATGGTGAAGATATTAGAGAATATATTCATGTATATGATGCTGCAAAGGAAAGTGTAGAAATTCTTTCTAAAGATTATGCAAATGAATACGTTATCCTTGCAGGAACTCAACAGATGAAAATAAAGGATCTCTTACTTATGATAAAGGAGATTATGGATAATAAAGTAGAAATAGAATACGTACCATCCACTACTAATCATCACTATGAAATTACCCCCTATACTTTTGCACCCAAATTAGCCAGGAAGATTGTATGTAGGGGCTACATTGATTTGGGACAGGGGATTCTTGATTGTATATACGATTTACATAAGAGGATTAATCCTATGCCTGTTTACGATGGTATTATGGTCAAGGATGAGGATTGATGGATTGCTGAGTAGTTAAATAGCAGAAACATTGATCTGTAATTTGCTATCACTTCTTCAATTATTTGACTACTGAACTTACCTAAGAAATGATTAAGGCTATTATATTTGACTTTGATGGAGTATTGGTTGAATCGGTGGATATAAAAACCAGGGCTTTTGCTAATCTATTTGAATCTGAGGGGGATGAGAACGTTAAAAAAGTAGTGGATTATCATTTAAAGCATGCAGGGGTATCAAGGTTTGAGAAGTTTAGATATTTCTATAGCAATATATTTAACAGGCACTTAACAGAAGAAGTATTTGAGGTGTTGTGTCAAAGATTTTCTGAATTAGTGGTGGACGAGGTGGTAAATGCATCATTTGTTAACGGTGCACTGGATTTTCTGGAAAATAAAAGCAAGTTATTTAAATGCTTTGTAGCATCTGGTACACCACAGAACGAGATAGAGGAAATAGCAAAACGCAAGGATATCTCTAATTACTTTATAAGGATCTACGGTGCGCCTAGAAAGAAGACTGACATTGTAAAGGAAATCCTTAATATTCATGAATTGTTGCCGGAGGAAGTTGTTTGTATAGGCGATGCTATGAGTGATTATGAAGCGGCAAGGTCTAACTCTGTAGAGTTTATAGCCAGGTTAGACAATAATGAAGAAATCTTTGCGCCTGTAGATTGTGTAAAAGTAAGGGATTTAACATGTCTAATCGATGTCTTGAATTAAGTATGGAAAGCGAAAAAACAGATTCCACATATGAAAAGGTTATCCGTCCCACTAAAGGTAGGCTTCCAATAGATTTTAAAGGGCTTTGGGATTATCATGAACTTCTTTTTATGCTTATCTTGCGTGAAGTGCAGGGTAAATATCGACAGTCAAAACTTGGTTTTTTATGGGCTATTATTCCACCATTACTACAGATGTTTATCTTTACAATTATATTTGGAAAAGTTGCAAAATTAGGGCCTGAAAATATTCCATATCCGATATTTTCATATGCGGCCTTACTTCCATGGCTTTACTTTGCTCGAGCGCTTAGCGGCGTTTCTACGAGTGTTGTAGGGAAAAGTGTTTTGATTACTAAGGTTTATTTTCCTCGTTTGATCTTGCCTTTAACTGGGGTGTTTGCGGCTCTTGTGGACTTTGCTATGGCCTCTACTATTATGGGAGGGTTAATGATCTGGTATCATGTAGTTCCCGGGTGGGGAATGATAATGCTACCATTTTTTATCTTGTTGGCAATGTCCACTGCCCTTGGGGTGGGCATGTGGTTGACGGCTTTACATGTTAAATATAGGGATGTCGGGTTTGTGACACCTTTCTTGATTCAAATGTGGTTGTATATTACACCTGTAATATATTCAATTGATAAGATTCCTGAAAAGTATCAAATATTCCTGTGGTTAAATCCTATGACCGGTGTTATTGAAGGTTTTCGTTGGGCATTGTTAGGGCAAGCATCTCCAAATTGGTCAATGATGGGATTAAGCCTGGGTATTATTTCCATACTGTTGGTTAGTGGGGCTTTTTATTTTAAAAGTATGGAAAAGACATTTGTGGATATAATCTGAGCGAAGTCTGATTGCAAGATATATTTCTTCGGTTGTTCAAATGTAGCTGGCTCCTTATGTTGTTAACGTGGTCAAACTGCCCGTGATACGTTGTAATTCAATTTTTATTCCTAAATTGATTTTAATTTGCCTACCGTCAGGTAGGGTTGCCTACCCGACTTAGCCATTCTCACCCGGACGTGCATGCGGCTACGCCGCGCTATACCATGAAACATATTATATCTATACGAAATCTTGGTAAGAAATATAGATTGGGGTTGGTGCATGAAGATTTTCTAACAGAAAGAGTGTTTAAGTCTGTTAAAGAATTATTTTCTAGAAACACGTCTCAACGTAAAGAAAAAAATAATGGTCCGGAAGAGTTATGGGCCTTAAAGGATGTCTCTTTTGATGTGAAACCGGGTGAAGTCGTGGGTATTATAGGTAGAAATGGTGCTGGCAAATCTACATTACTCAAGATACTATCCAGCATTACCGAACCAACCGAAGGGGAGATAAGGTTGCGTGGTCGTGTGGCCAGTCTTCTGGAAGTTGGAGCGGGTTTTCATCCAGAGCTTACTGGTCGTGAGAACGTTTATTTGAATGGTGCTATTATGGGCATGCGCAAGTATGAGATCGGTAAAAAGTTCGATGAAATTGTGGGATTTGCCGAGGTTGAGAAATTTATAGATACTCCGGTTAAACGTTATTCAAGCGGTATGTATGTGCGTCTGGCGTTTGCAGTTGCCGCACATCTTGAACCGGACATCTTATTGGTTGACGAAGTGCTAGCGGTTGGAGATGCTGCATTTCAAAAGAAATGCCTTGGGAAAATGAATGATGTTGCAGGTGAGGGACGGACAGTGTTATTTGTCAGTCATCAGATGGGAGTACTCGGAAAATTGTGTGAGACAGCCATACAGTTGGAAGCAGGGCAGATTGTCAATTCTGGAGAAACCAGTGAGGTTATTGGAAAATATCTTAAGGGGATTAATGTATCGGAGGAGGCTGTATACTCTTACTCTGAAGATGAATCAAAGATAATGCAAATGAGGGAAGTCCGTATTTTAAACCACAAAAATGAGCCTGTTCAAATGCTAAGCAGGGATAAACCGTTTCGAGTTGAGATTACCTTTCAAGTTCGTCAACGAGTAACCAATTCTTACGTGGTATTTATATTATCTACTATGGATAATGTGACTCGTATATGTATATCAAGAAACATAGATAACATGCCCAATGAGTGGGGAGAGTATGAACCAGGGATATATTGTACCACTGTTGAATTCCCGGGTGGAATATTAAATGCTGGCCACTATTATGCGAGACTAGGCTTATTTAAATCACAGTCATTGACAAAAAAGGATGTTTTCGATGAAGGGAAAAGCCCTTCATTTGAATTGATCGATACAGGTACAGGAGGATTTCAAACCTCTTTGGCACCGCAAAAAAGAGGATTATTGGCATTGGATTTAGAATGGACACAAGAAAAGGTTGAATGATAACAAAATTGGATTGGAAAAAACTGGACGCTATTGTTTTTGACTTCGATGGAGTATTGACTGACAATCGGGTATATGTAGGTCAGAATGGAGATGAATGGGTATGCTGCAATCGTGGTGATGGTCTGGGATTTGATGTATTGCGACAAACCTCGCTCAAACTGTTTATTCTTTCGACCGAAACTAATCCTGTGGTAACTAGTCGGGGCAAAAAAATTGGAATAGTTGTTTATCAGGGGGAGAAAAATAAAGAAAAAACTCTAAACTCTCTTGCTGAAAAAGAACAGTTTGATTTGAATAAAACGTTATTTGTTGGAAATGACCTCAATGACTATAAAGCAATGCAAGCTAGTGGCTTCTCTGCGTGTCCTTCCGACAGTCATCCAGGCATTCTGGAAATAGCCACTTTTCGCCTTAGTAGCCGGGGTGGAGAAGGAGTAGTTCGTGAAATTGTGGAAGATATACTGAAAATAGACCCTCTCGATTTCATCGCATGAGTTTGTTGAATTAGAGCTTATTGCTCTATATATCGTTTTGAAATTAGAAACCATTTTTAACCTCAAATAGAGAAAATATATGTCAATTTTTGTCACTGCTGAAATCGGGATCAATCATAATGGGAATCTGCAGATTGCCAGGGATTTGATCAAACTTGCCAAAGAGGTGGGTTGTGATGCAATAAAATTTCAAAAGCGAACTGTTGATCTGCTTTATTCGAAAGAGCTTTTGGATACATCTCGTGAAAGTCCCTGGGGAACCACTCAAAGGGAACAAAAGGATGGTTTGGAATTTGGGTTGGAAGAATATCAGGACGTTGATCGGTATTGCAGAGAGTTGAGGATTGAATGGTTTGCTTCTGCCTGGGACTTAAAAAGTCTGGAATTTTTAGATCAGTTCAATTTGAAATATAATAAAATCGCTTCTGCTATGATCGTGGATCGAGAGTTTTTAAAGGCAGTTGCAGAAAGAAAAAAACATACGTTTATTGCAACCGGAATGTCTGAAGTGGCTGATATTGACACTGCTGTCTCCATCTTCCGTGAAGCCGATTGCCCATTTGAATTGATGCACTGTGTTTCCACATATCCCATGGAAGATGAGGATGCGAACCTGAATTGCATAAAAACGCTGCGTGATCGCTATAATTGTGATGTTGGTTACAGTGGACACGAAGCCGGCCTGGCTGTCTCATACGCGGCAGTAGCATTAGGTATAACCTCGCTTGAAAGGCACATTACCCTCAATCATGCGATGTATGGATCGGACCAGGCAGCCTCTGTTGAACCTGCAGGTTTGCGACAGTTGGTGGGAGCGGTAAGAAAAATAGAAAAAGCTATGGGAGATGGCAAAATCGGTATTATTAAAAAAGAAGTACCCATTGCTAAAAAATTAAGAGCTCATTTGCCCTGGGAGGCAAATGAATAAAACGATATAGAAGGCATTTCGTGAATCCTAATAATATAAAAACGTGTTATTTGTGTGGAGAGACTGAATTCTCTCAACGTCCAGGCAAAGTGCGTGATAATGATCAGTTACATATCCTGGAATGTTGTTCCTGCGGGTTAGTGTTTTTGCCCTCCTCAGATCATATCCAGGAAAATTACTACCAGAATTCTGTTATGCATGAAGATGATAGTAGACTTTTGGATGTTGATTTCTGGTTAAAGGAACTTGACTGGGATGATGAACGGCGGTTTCGGTTTATAAAAGCATTGATGCAAAATAATACTCTCTTAGACTTTGGTTGTGGTGCAGCAGGGTTTCTTCTAAAGGCTAAGAAAATTGCTCGTAAGGTTGTAGGTGTTGAAGTAGAGAAACGTTTGCAATCACATTTTAAGCAAGTTGGACTCCAGGTTTTTCAAGATCTGTCTGAACTTAGAACTCATATGAAAGATGAAAAATATGATGTGATCACCTTGTTTAGCGTTCTTGAACATCTTGCGGATCCGCGAACAGTTCTTGGTGAATTGTCTCCTTTCCTGAAAGATGATGGACAAATTATCATTGAGGTCCCTAACGCAAATGATGCATTACTTACTCTTTTTAAATGTGAACCCTATTCTCAATTTACTTACTGGAGCTGTCATCTTTTTCTGTTTACAGCTGAAACATTACGTGATTTGGCAGTGCAGGCAGGATTTTCTGTTAATTATGTAAAACAAATTCAGCGATATACCCTGTCTAATCACTTGTATTGGTTGGCAAAAGGTAAACCTAGAGGACATGAGATATGGTCCTTCTTAGGTTCGGAAGTGTTACATGAAGCCTACGAAAAGCAATTAGCGGCGATAGGCCATTGTGATACGCTTGTTGCTAGTTTGTCTAAATAGTCCAATTAATTTGAGCCCCATTGTTTAAGAGATGGACACCTTATATCAGCTTGGCATTATACAAGGTCGCCTATTGCCCAAATACCAGGGGCGGTATCAAGCGCATCCCGTGCGTTATTGGCAAAAAGAATTTGTATTGGCTGCTGAATTGGGATTGGATCTAATAGAATTTATACTGGACTTCAATGAAGTTGAAAAAAATCCCCTGATGCGAAGCGCAGGAGTAGAGGAAATTCAAGCGTTATCGGAAAAAACTGGAGTAGGCGTGAAAACTGTTTGTGCGGATTATTTTATGGAAGCTCCGTTGCACTCTTCTTCAGATTTAATTGTTGAGCAAAGCAAGAATGTTTTGCATAAGTTGATTACTCACTGTGCGCAAATAACTGTTACAGATATTGTGATTCCCTGTGTCGATCAATCCTCTATTGTTGATGAAGCCAGCAGGTTACGCTTTATCGCAAATTTACGGTCTGGAATAGAATTGGCTGAAAAATTAAAGATAAATCTTGCGTTAGAAACGGATTTAGCGCCCGGGCCTTTTGCAAATTTACTGGAACAATTAGGTTCTCAACATGTCACCGTAAACTATGATACTGGTAATAGTGCTGCACTAGGGTTCAATCCAATGGAAGAACTGGAGATCTATGGAAATCGTATAACCGATATCCATATCAAAGATCGAATACATGGTGGTGGTTCAGTGATGTTGGGGAGAGGCGATACCGATTTCCACGCATTTTTTAACGCGTTGAGCAAAATAGATTACCAGGGTCCCTTTATTATGCAAGTCTATCGTGATGATGAGGGGGTTGCGGTGTTTAAAGAGCAATTGGAGTGGCTTAAATCAAAAATTAATATTTAGTTGAAGATTACATGATTAAGTAAAGTATGTTTCATTTGATGTTGCAATATATTGGCAGTAGTAAATTATGAATAAAAGTGATTATAAAATATTATTTGTTACTTTCTTCAATGATGAAGCCCTAGGTGTAAGATGCCTTCACTCTATCCTGCACAATAATGGTTATAATGTAAAAATGCTTTTCCTGAAAGTTAATTTATCAACAAGATGTAGGGATTATAAAGAAAGGGTGAAAAAATCTTTTAATAATAACGTTGACTATTTGACAGACAAAGAGTTGCTGTTGTGTAAAGAATTTGTTTTCGATTATAAACCCAATATGTTAGCCGTTAGTCTGGTCTCTTCTAATTATATGCTGTATAAGAGAATATATAGTGAGCTAAGGAGCTTAACTGATCTCAAAATAGTGATAGGAGGATGGCAACCCACGTTGAACCCTGAGGAATGTATAGCTTTTTGCGATTATCTTTGTGTGGGTGAGGGAGAAAAAGCATTACCTGAATTAGTAGACAAAATATTTAATAATCAGCCTGTTGATGACCTGAAAAATATCTGGATAAACAAGGGAGATAGAATAATAAGAAACCCGATTCGTCCTCTGGTTGAAGATCTAAGCTTAGAGCCTGTCCCGGTATTTGAAGATGAATTAAGTTGTTACATAGAAAATGAAGAACTAATTCATGCGGAGCCATATAAAACAAATACTCGCTATGGAATTATTACCGGAAGAGGGTGCCCATATAGTTGTACTTATTGTTCTAACGTGTATATGGCAAAGGAACTTTATCCCAAAAAATGGCAAAGGGTAAGGAGAAGAACAGTTGAGCATGTGATGTCAGAATTGATTGAAACAAGGTCGAAGCTACCTTACATAGAATCAATTAATTTCTATGATGAAGTATTTATGCCGAAAGAAGATTGGGCTAAAAGTTTTTTTGATAGATATGTAAAGGAAATAGGTTTGCCATTTTATTGTGAGTTTTATCCGGGAACTTGTAATGAGAAAAAAGCAAAAATGTTGAAAGAGGCCGGGCTTGTAGGAGTATGGCTTGGAGTTCAATCGGGCTCAGAGAGAATCAGGAAGGAGATTTTCAAGAGACACTATAAGAATGCAGATGTAATAAAGCAGGCTCAGATATTTTACAAATATGGAATAAGCGTGAGGTATGATTTTATTCTGGATAATCCCTTTGAGACCTTTGAGGAATCATTGGAAACAATTAATCTTATGATGGAATTGCCACAACCGTATTCCATGAATATATTCTCACTAAAATATTTTCCAAAAACTGATATTACTGCAAAGGTGTTGAATGAAGGTTTGATAAGTGAGGAAGAATTAAGTGATCAGACTTATAAAGAGGAAGTGAATGTGGCGATAACCTTGGATAATGAAGATAATGACCGCAATTTCATTAACCATCTGGCTACGTACATTTCCTTCCTGTCTGTTGATTCGAGATTAAAAAAGAAAGAGATAAGTTCAATTGTGGACAACTATATTCTCCACAAAAGGGTTCAGCCTATACAGGAAGTATTGAAACCTTATTTAGTTTAATGTATCAACTCTCGAATAAACAATTCTACAAATTTAGAAAAACAGAAAAATGTGTAAATGGAAAAGATCGCAATTATTCCAGCAAGAAGTGGTTCAAAAGGTGTTTCTGGTAAGAACATATATCCAGTAGGTGGGCATCCGTTGATTGCATACACGATTGCAGTAGCCGTACTTTCTTCACGTATCGAACGTGTAATCGTGTCTACAGATTCAGAAGAGATTGCGGAAATTGCTCGCGACTATGGCGCGGAGGTTCCTTTCCTCAGACCTTTGGAGTTTGCTCAAGATCATTCATCTGATAGAGGGTATTTGTTGCATGCCATGCAATGGCTTCAAGACAGTGAAGGGCATGTACCGGAATATTGGGTACATCTTCGCCCAACAACCCCTCTTAGAAAAGTTGAAATTGTGGATCAGGCAATTCTGGAGATTATGAAACACCCGGAAGCCACTTCATTACGTTCCGGGCATCCAGTCCCTGAATCTCCATTTAAATGGTTTCAAAAGGATTCAAACGGATATTTTAAAGGGATCCGTACTGATGACCCCAGACCTGAATATTATAATCTGCCTCGCCAGGCTTTTCCTCCAGTATATGTTCCTGACGGTTATGTGGATATCTTGAAAACATCATTTGTTCTCAATTCAGAAAGCTTACATGGTGATAAAATATTTGGCTTTATTTCACCTTCATGTGTTGAGGTGGATTCCAAAGAGGAATTAGAAATACTAGAATTTCAATTAAGTAAAAAAGGTAGTCCTCTTTTAGATTACCTGAAACAAAGGATCTCATAAAGGAATTAGAATGTCCGGATTCAAGTTTAATATTATCCCGAAAGAGGTGCCACCGATAAACACCCGGTATCGAAAAATTGTCACTTCGTTGCCGGTACCGGAAAGCCTGGAAATCTTAACAATACTGGATCAGTATGAATCTGTATCCATGCATGGTCAATTACCGGTTGTATGGGATCGAGCGGAAGGATTTCAGGTTTATGATGCCTGGGGTAACCAATGGTTAGATTTTACCAGTACAATTTTTGTAGCCAACGCCGGACATGGGAATCCCCGTATTGTCAAAGCAATCCAACAAATTCTTAAAAAACCACTGCTTCACACTTATACTTATGCTACAAGAGAGCGTGCAGAATATATCAAATATCTAATTGAGCACACACCTTCTCAATTTGAGAAGGCATTTCTTCTCTCGGCAGGCACAGAGGCAACGGAGTGTGCCCTGAAACTAATGCGGATGTATGGCATGAATCAGGGGAAGAAACGTCCTGGTATTCTTGCGTTTGAGGGGAACTGGCATGGGCGTACAATGGGTGCCCAGATGGTGAGTGGTAGCATAGCACAAAAGGAGTGGATCGGCTACCTCGATCCTAATATTTATCATTTACCGTTTCCATATCCCTGGCGTGAAGAAGCTGTTAATGATCCCCGAAGCTATTTTCGTCGCAACATGAATGCTCTCCTGAAAGAGAAAAACCTCTCTCCAGATAAAGATCTTTGTGGCGTAATTCTGGAAACTTTTCAGGGATGGGGAGCAGTTTTTTATCCGAGTGAATTTATTCAGGAAGTAGTAGATTTTGCTCGAAATCATGGAATGCTAATCGCATTTGATGAAATGCAGGCTGGCTTTGGGAGGACGGGTAAATTGTTTGGTTATATGCATTATGATGTAGAACCGGATCTTCTCTGCTGTGGAAAAGGTGCGAGTTCCAGCTTGCCTCTCTCCATTGTGTTAGGGAGTAAGGAAATCATGGATCTGCCAGAAATTGGTTCTATGAGTTCTACTCATTCTGCCAATCCTATGGTTTGTGCTGCGGGAAAAGCTAATCTGGAAGCCTTATTAGAAGATGAATTAATTGAAAACTCTCAAGTTCTGGGAGAATTGTTTCATGCCAGGCTTAACGCTATCAAAACTTGTTTTTCAGACTATATCAGTCATGTTTTGGGCAAAGGGCTATTGGCTGCTATGCATTTCAATACTCCTGAAGGTCAGCCATTGATTGATTTGTGTAACAGGATTTGTGAGATGGCGATGCAGCGAGGATTGCTGCTTGTCCATACAGGACGAGAATCCATTAAGCTGGCTCCTCCTCTGAGCATTACAAAGGAGGCATTATTAGAAGGTTTGTCGGTCATGGAAGAAGCAATTGCAGACTGTATTGGCTCATAATTGTTTATACTCAACTATTTAAATTTATTTGAAGTAATTTTCTATGCAACACGTTAATCTTACCGCTTATGATAACGTAGAGTTACTAACACATTATACACAACACGACTTTGAGAAATATTGTCAGGCAAAGCTGGAAAGTTGTGATAAACATATCAGTTTTATACGAGGACATTGTGTTGATGATGCATGGCAGGGACGTGTATGCGAAATTGGTTCCGGTAATAGCAAATTGCTTTATCGTTTAGAGTTGGAAGGGCTTTTAGAATTTGGGACCGGATTCGAAATAAGTCACTCTCGTCATACATTTGCAGAAAAATTCAGGGCACTTATAGGTAGCCAAAAGGTGCATAACCAACAAGAAAATGTTATGGATGTTGCTCCTGTTAAAGAAATGGATTTAATCATAGGAGTAGATAATATTCTAAATCTTATTGCTCCGCTTCATCCAACTGCTGAGCAGAATATCCTTTCATGGATACGGAAAGGTCTACGAACCAATGGATACCTTATTCTGGAGCTGTGGGACTTTGTCCATATTCTTAAATTAATAGAACTATCGGACAACCAACAACTAAAAATATGGGGAGAGTTTCCTCAGCCTGATCAATTTGAGTTTGGAATGTATCAGGTATCCCTTAATGAAAATCAATATGTGGTTTGGAAGAAAATGTACCTAAAACGTAATTCAACGGAACGCTCTCATTTTGAAAATATTCTAAAACCATATACTCACGAAAAAATAATAAAAGTGCTAAAAACAGCAGGATTTAAACATATTCGCATTTTTCCTAAATGGAATCCGGAAGAAGAGCAGGTAAAAGGAGAATATGTTGTTCTGGCAAAGAAAGAGGAATTAAAAATATGATTCTTGATACTCGACATACAGGACTTGTTGTTCGAGATATTAATTGTTCTAAGCTTTTTTATGAGCAATTATTAGGACTTTCTGTCTGGAAGCAGGAAAAAGAAGAAGGACCTTTTATTGAGAAGGTAGTTGGCATTCCAGGTGTTTGCCTGGAATGGGTTAAGCTGAAGGCGGCTGATGGATCATTGATAGAATTAATTCAATATCATTCTCACCCTGATTCACAAACATTGAAAAATCAAGCTTCCAATAGATTGGGATGTTCCCATATTGCGTTGACTGTAGACAATCTCGATCAGGTCTATCAGCAATTACGCGAGCATGGCAGTCATTGTAAGAGTGCTCCTCAAATTTCTCCGGATGGAAAGGTTAAAGTGCTTTACTGCCATGATCCGGATGGAATCATTCTGGAATTGGTAGAGGAACTGAAATGAATAAGATCTCTCCGCGCGTTTGTATTTATCTTGCGGACTTGGTGCATACACATGCTCCAGGTAATTACGTTGTTCCTTTGAATGTTGCGAATATTGCAGGTTGCTTAATTAAGGAGTATGGAAATGACGTAGAAACCCGGCTTTTTAAGAATCCGGAAACTTTAATTCAAGCCATTGAAAACAAACAGCCGGATATTTTGGGGTTATCGAACTACTTTTGGAATAATGAGTTGAATATGGCGATAGGTAGTGATGTTGCCAGAAAGTTTCCCAAAATTTTTATTATTATGGGTGGTCCATCCATTCGGACGGCTCCGGAAGGTATCAAGTCTTTTCTCAAACAGCGTGAGTTTCTGGACTCATACATTCTTTTTGAAGGAGAAAAACCATTTGTTCGTTTGATTTACAAGTTTTTACAGGACGCTGGAATCCCCATTGATTCATGTTTAAAAGAAATCAATGGCTGTGCGTCTTTGTCTTCACAAGGGGATTTGATCTATACGCCACCGGAAATCCTTAAAGATCTATCAGATTTTCCTTCTCCATATCTGAATGGCCTCTTAGACGAGTTTCTTTTGGATGGATTAATACCACTGTTTGAATCAAACAGAGGATGTCCTTTTTCCTGTACTTTCTGTACCTGGGGTATCGGTGCTCTTAAAAAAGTCCGCAAATTTCCTCTTGATCGTATATTTAACGAAATGGAGTATGTTGCTCGTCTTGTGCCAAAAAGCCCTTTCTGGATTTTCGCAGACGCCAATTTTGGTATTTTTTCAAGAGATGTGGAAATAGCTAAACATATTGGGGAGATTAAAGCTGAAAATCCTTCTTTATCGCGTGTTACTATCTGGACAAGTAAAAACAAGCCAGAAAGAAATAAGGAGATTGCCTGCTTAATGGGCAATCTCGAACGTCCACTTATTGCCGTACAAACGTGGGATCCTGTGGTTCAGAAGAATATCAAGAGAAACAATATAAAGCAGGAAAGTGCTCTCAATCTTGTTCTGGAAATCAAACAGGAAGGGATGGAGGTTGCAACAGATGTATTATGCGGCTTGCCAGGTGAAACTTATGAGAGTCACTTAAAAACTCTGAGAATGGCTTTTGACGTCGGTTTCGATTTTATTGATGTAGGCAATGTTGTAATGCTGCCTGGAAGTGAGTTGGAAAATAATGAGTCTAGAGATAAATTTGGTCTACGGACAAAATATCGTGTTAGGCAAGGTAGCTATGGTGAATACAATGGAATTAAAGCAATTGAATATGAAGAAATAATTCGAGCTACGACTTCCTTTAATGAAAATAAAATGATTCGCTGCCGCTTGCTTCATTGGCTTATCTGGCTCAGCTGGAATGCCGGTTTCTTAAAACCGCTTTTGCTATTTCTACATCGTGAATCTAAGGTCAACCCTTTAGATTTCATCTTAAAAATTATGGATGAAGATAAGACGGGTTTTCCACGTATAAAGAAATATTTTGAAAAGTTTCTAAAGGAGTCTAGAGATGAATGGTTTGGTAATATAAAAGAACTGCAGGCGTTCTATTTTGAAATAAATAACTGGCAAAGATTGCTCACAGAAGGTTTTGCTAAAATGAATTTTTCATACACTACGGAATTAATCTTATGTCATGAGTTGCGTGGTGAGTTTTATGGTTTTTTGTATAATATCGCAAAGAAGATGACATCGAGTAACATCTTGCAGGAGATCTTTCTTATATCCAGAGAGAATCACATATCTCCCAGGGATATATTTGAGAACAATACTATTTCGGAGAAAAAGTATCATGTTTTACAGGAAACCATATCATACTTTCTTCCTTCATCGGTAACCAAACGGGATGGGATTACCAACTCTTGCTCTATTATGCTGAAACCGGATGACTCTAAAGTTGAGACTATTCGTTCTTACCTTATAAAATGCGGCTTTATGACGAATCAACGTCATGCTGTTCAAAAAACATTAGAACCGTTTATGAAAGCTTTTCAATACGATCTTAGTTACTCTATAAACCACTGATGGTATTCAAGGGTATATCTTGAATACCATCAGTGTGACATGCCAGAATTCCAAAGAGAAAAATAAAAATTGGAAATAAATCTTAAAAACAAACGGGTGCTGATAACCGGGTCTTCCCGTGGAATCGGGTTGGCCATTGCCAGAGGATTCCTTGAAGAAGGAGCCAGAGTAGTTTTGTCCAGCCGAAACCAAAATGATCTGGATAATCTCAAAGAAATGTATGGTAAAGAACATTCTTCAGATCAACTGTTGGCCTTTTCTTGTGATTTTACGAGTTCTGAAGATGTTAATAATCTCAAAAACAGTATTTTAGCAATATGGGACGGCCTGGATGTTGTTGTTGCTAATGTTGGTAGTGGACGTAGCCTTTCAGATCCTATTCCGGAAGAAGAGAATTTAAAAAAAGTTTTTTCTGGCAATTTTGATGTTGCCGTTCACACTGCCCGTATATTTTACCATTTATTGAAGGAAGCACAGGGGAATATGTTGTTTATTGCTTCTGTTGCTGGAATGGAGGCTCTGGGAGCACCAGTGGATTACTCAGTTGCCAAAACTGCTGTGATTGCATTTTCTAAGAATTTAGCAAGAAAAGCAGCCGTAGACGGTATTCGAGTAAACTGCATTGCTCCAGGGAATATTTTCTTTGAAGGAGGGAGCTGGGATGAGAAAATACGTGAGGCTCCTGAACAGATTAAAGAACTGATTGATACTACTGTCCCAATGCAACGTTTTGGAACACCTGAAGAAATTGCGGATGCAGCCCTATTCTTATGCTCTGAGCGGGCCTCGTTTATTACAGGATCTGTATTGAAGGTTGATGGAGGACAAACCACAGGAATATTTTGAATCTTGAGAAAATTCATAATATGAAGGCAGAATGTTTGTGGACTTACTATAACACTTTGATTTTCATAGAGAAGATGCAATTGAGTAAAGTGGTAGATCGAAGTTTGTTTAATCCTCAATTACCTGGAGAGTAAATGTTTGATTTGACCGGAAAGGTTATCGTTATTACAGGAGGTGCCGGCTTATTAGGGGAAAAACACGCCGAGGCCGTTGCTGAATATGGAGCGAAACCTGTTATCCTGGATTTATTTCAGGCAAAGAGTGAGGCTGTGGCAGAGCGCATTAGAGATCAATATGGAGTAGAAGCGATTGGATTGGCAATAGATATTACTTCGGAAGAACAGATCATAGAGAGTTGTCAAATATTATTAGACAAATTCGGAAAAATAGATGTGTTGATCAATAACGCGGCTAATAATCCAAAAGTTGAAGATGATAAGAAAGGGAAGAGTTTTTCAAGATTAGAAAACTTTGACCTGGAACACTGGAATCAGGATTTGATGGTCGGTCTTACTGGATCTTTTCTCACTGCTAAGCATTTTGGATATGCCATTTCTCGTAATCCCAATGGTGGGGTGATTCTCAATATATCATCAGATCTTGGGTTAATCGCACCGGACCAGAGGATTTATCGAAAGGAAGGAGTGCCTGAAGAGCAACAACCGGTAAAACCCGTTACTTATTCAGTGATCAAACACGGGCTTATCGGGTTAACCAAGTATCTGGCCACTTATTGGGCAGATCAGGGAGTTAGATGCAATGCCCTTGCACCTGCAGGTGTTTATAATAATCAGCCCGATGAATTTGTCCAGTCTCTTTCAAAACTAATTCCTCTTGGCAGAATGGCGAGGAGAGATGAGTATAAATCCGCTATTCAGTTTCTTGTTTCTGAGGCTTCAAGCTATATGACAGGAACAGTGCTTGTTATGGATGGCGGAAGGTCTGCCTGGTAAATCTCATTTCGGAGCATGCAGAAATCCAGTCGGTATTTAAAGAATATATAGAGATCTTAAATCAGTATTCTACAATCATGAGGTTGGGGATGAACAGGGTAGAGGTCAGAATTAAAGGGTGAAACACTAATTTCTAAAGTTAAAAGAACGAGTAAAAGTAATTTGATATATGTCAGGAGAAATATTAATGACAGATATAAATAATCAGAAACACCACAGTATGAAGAAATCGAGTCTTACGATTGAGTATTCGGATAAACCACTAACCGACTTTCCTGAGAAACTGGTAAACCATCTGGTAGAAAGATTTCAGTTGAGAGGAAAGGTGATCGATGTCATGTGCGGAAGGGGTGAACATGCCCAGGCTTTTCACAAATTAGGATTAGATGTTTGGGGGAGCGATATAGATTCGGCAGCAGCACAGGTTTTTGAAAAACGTGATGAACGTCTGGTACTTTGTAATGTGAATAATGAAGCCCTTCCTTTCAAAGATAATTCTTTTGATGTTGTGTTCTGTAAGTCAGCTATTGAACATGCACATCCAGACCATCTTATTCCGGAAATATATCGTATTTTGAGGCCTGGAGGCAAAGTTATTATTTTAACTCTTGATTGGTATTATACATATAGAATGTACTACATCGATCACACTCATGCATACGGATGTCCATGGATGAAGCATAGCTTGATGTTAATATTGAAAACTTATGAATTTCGAGACGTTATAGTAGAAAACTTTTACTATCTTCCATTTACATGGGGAAACTGGTGGGGAAAAATACTCTGCACACTGATTCGGTTGTTCCCCTATCCTTATAATGATAATTTTACAAATCCTATCTGGAAGATTATACGATTTTCTAATGAAGTTCAGATCCTGGGAGTTGGGACCAAATAATCGTTAATTATAGTATTTTTGATAAATGAATTGTTGGAATGGGCATATCCCTGCACGTATATTATTGGTACGGAGACCGTGTGATATTAGATTAGATTGAGAGGTTCACATGCATATAAGTGAATATAATACCATTTGTTTCTTTAATTAGTGATGAGGCTCTGGGCATTTTAAACGAAGTTGACTGGAAGACGGTTGAGTGTGACAGATAGAAATATGGAAAAGGATCGTATGTTTGAAAATATATATTTTGTCACTTATGGTTCATTACGATATTTTTTATCTATCATAGAACCCGGGAAATCCAATTTAATTGTTATTCAAGATTTTCAGCCTTTAAAACAATTTCTCTCTGAGATTCTTCCGGACGAAATACTAATTACAAGTAAAGAAATTGAATCCGGAAGAATTCCCATGAATAGTAGAAAACGTTTTTTACAACGCATGCTGGGTATTTTGATTTGTCGCTTTCAAATCCCAACACTCTTAAAAAATATCTCTCCGCAAGCAAAAGTCTTTTTCTTTCTGGAAGTAGGGCTTTCATTCTTTATCATTTTTAAATATTTGCAAAAAAAAGGAGCTCTATTTAATTTTGTAGATCCTGGCCATTTTATAAACAGTAATAACAAGATATCAGTTAGCCATTTACCCAAGAGCTTACGGATTGAACTTTGGTTCCTGGAATTACTGAGTGGTGTCCAACTTGCGTGGTTTGAAGCGTCATATAAAATGAAACCCACAATTTTAGGTTTGAGAAATCACTTTGAGCCAATGAAAGTTTCGCCAATGTCATGGAGTGAGGTTTCCAGAAAGCTTAATTGGCGCTTTGGAGTAGATACAAAAGACGCAGTCCTTTTCATTGATTGTTTAATTCAGAAAATTTTGGGGATTGATGTAAAGCGTTCTCGACAGAATGTGATCGACTTTTGCTCAAAACTCATTGATAATGGAGTGGCCATTCATGTCAAAGGCCATCAAGGATTTTCACTAAATTCTTTCAGTGGAACCGCATTAGAGAATAAGGTTAAAATACTTCCAACTCATTTCCCTGTTGAGCTGATACTAGACTATTACAAAGAAGTTTATGGTATTATTTCTACTTCTCTGGCTTATCCTACAAATGGCAAGAAGTTTTCATTGGCGAAGTTGATAGTTTTCAATTCAGAGGAACAGATGGACGCCTTCAATCGGGCCTATAAAACCACTTGTGGTGAAGAGGTAGAAAATGTTAGCCTGGTTGAATGCCCCGCCAGTTAAACTAAAATCAGTATGCAATAGGGTGCCTTGAAGATGAAACGTAGTTTGTGATTCTAAAGAGCGTCATGATATTTATTAGAGCATACTTGAATACGGTTTCTAACGATAATTATACAAGTAGTGATTGGAAGATTATACGATTTTCCAATGAACTTCAGGTCCTGGGGGGGGGGCAAATAATCGTAAATATAGCATTTCTGATTATTTGGTGGAGTGGGCATATACCCATATTGGTACGGAGGTCGTGTGCTGTCATATTAGATTGAGAGGTTTACATGCATAAAAATGAATATAAGATACTATTCATTTCTTTAATTAATGATGAGGCTTCGGGCATTATAAAAGAAGTTCACAAGAAGATAGTTGAGTGTGACAGGTTGAAATATGAAAGAGGAACGTATGTTTAAGAATATATATTTTGTCACTTATGGTTCATTACGATATTTTTTATCGATCATAGAACCTGGAAAATCCAATTTAATTGTTATGCAAGATTTTGAGCCGTTAAAACAATTTCTCTCTGAGATTCTTCCGGACGAAACACTAATCACAAGTAAAGCAATTGAATCCGGAAGAATTTCCATGAATAGTAAAAAACGTTTTTTACAACGCATGCTGGATATTTTGATTTGTCGCTTTCAAATACCAGAACCCTTAAAGGATATTTCTCCACAAGCAAAAGTTTTTTTCTTTCTGGAAGTAGGGCTTTCATTCTTTATCATTTTTAAATATTTGCAGAAAAAAGGAGCTCTATTTAACTTTGTAGACCCTGGTCATCCTATAAAACGTAAGCATAAAATACCACGTAGTCGTTTACCCAAAGCCCTTCAATTTGAACTTTGGTTCCTGGAACTACTGAGTGGTGTCCAACTTGAGTGGTTTGAAGTGCCACATAAAAAGAAACCTACAATTTTAGGTCTGAAAAATCACTTTGATCCAATAAAAGTTTCGCCAATGTCATGGAGCGAGATTTCCAGAAAGCATAATTGGTGCTTTGGAATAGATACAAAAAACGCAGCTCTTTTCATTGATTGTTCACTTCAAGAAATCCAGGGGATTGATGCAAAGTGTTCTCAACAAAATTTGGTCGATTTTTGTTCAAAACTCATTGATAAAGGAATGACCATTCATATCAAATGCCATCAAGGGTTTCCGCTAAATTCATTCTTCGGAACCGCATTAGAGCATAAAATTGAAATACTTCCGACATATTTTCCTGTTGAGCTGATAATGGACCATTACAATGAAGTATACGGTATTATTTCTTCTTCCCTGGCCTATCCAATAAATGGCAAGAAGTTTTCATTGGCGAAGTTGTTAGTTTTCAATTCAGAGGAAAAGATGGAAGTTTTCAAAAGGGCTTATAACGCCACTTGTGGTAAAGATGTAGAAATGGTTAGTCCGGATGAATGTCCCAGTCAGTTAAATCAAAGATGGTATGCAACGGGGTGTTTTGGAAATGAGACGTAGTCTTATTGCAAAGTTTCCTGCATATATTCAATGAAACCACAGATTTCGAAGATGTCCTACTACTCATAAATTTTTGTCTATGAAAAATATTATCCATTTGAGAAAAAGCGGTAGGAGTCAAGATGGTATTTAATAAAAAAGAATCCTTGAAATTCTTAACAAATGATCTTTTAAAATTAATAATTAACATACTAAAACTTATTCGTTTATATCAGTTTGTGCCAATCTTAAAAAAATATGAAAAGAAATTTGTTTATCCTCTTAGTTTAAAAAAATGGCCGAAAGGTATTCCAACAGAAATGTTACAGAATGGTGTGCAATATGACCCTTCCGGATACTACAATAACGATTTTTGTATATCAAAAATGGGAAAAGTCCGTTCGTTTTTATTTGGAAAAGAAATCTTATATGGAACTCTTCTTAATGGACAACCTGAATATGACCTGTCTAATATGATGGGTCATGGAAAGGTTACAGTTCCTTTGTGTTTGCCAGGAAGTAAGTTTCGAGATCTAAGTATTATTACAGATAGTAAAAAAACAAAATTGGAAATTATGGAATGTGCCAAATGGAAGTACTTTACATTTCCAAAAAGTTGTAAATCTGTCAAAATATCTAGTGAAGAGAGTAAAATTATACTGGGTGAACCTATATTTCATGAGAAAATTTCCAAAAAGAGTGGTCATCCCAAATGTGTAATTTTAGTGGTTGTTGATAGTTTAAGTCAACTGGTCTTTGAAAGGAAACAAGAAGCACCTCTTATGCCCAACACTTTTCGTTTTTTTGAGGCTGGTAGGTCATTCAGCAACAACCATGCACAGGGGGAACACTCAATCTCAAACAACACTAACATGTTAACTGGACGCTACACATCAAACCATGGCCTGTATCGAACAGAAAATATTGTTAACATTGCAAAATCTGATGATGTTGTTTTATGTAAGGAGGATGATCATAATGACGCTATTAAGTTAAGGAAAGAAATTCCTCTAATAAGTGAAGTATTTCGGAATAGCGGGTATTTGACTTTTGCTGCGAATGGGAGTTATAAAATTCATCCGTTTTATCAATTTACGAGGGGGTTTGATCGCTTTTTGTTTTATGCAAGTGAGTATCAGGATAGAGAAATCATAAATGACGCGGTAGAGCAAATAAAGACTTTTCCTGAAAGAAATCATTTTTTGTATTTGAATCTTATGGCGGTTCATGCCACAAATATTCCAGCCTGGTCATTCAGTTCAGAAGTCAACTGTGATATAGAAAACAGGGCTAGATTGAAAGGCACAGGGAAAATAATCAGACCATATGAGCATTCGATGGTAATGAGATACCGTGCTATGATTAAGGATACCGACAATCATTTAAAGCAATTGTATGATCTGTTGGAAAGTAATTATGAAAAGGACGATGTCGTAGTTTGTTTAACAGGTGATCACGGTGTTACCTATCTTGCTGATGATGAATATCTTTTGGCTGATGCTCTTACGAATACACCCTTGTTTGTTAGATCACCCGGGATAAAACCTGGAAATGATCATTCACTGGTGCAGAGTATTGATATTTTTCCCAATCTGCTACATTTATGCAACATTGACATGCCAAAGATAAAAACTGACGGTAAACTATGGTCAGTGCTTGGAGAAAATAAAAGGGACTACGTATTGACAGAGTCTATTTTCAAATCTAAATATGAACTCAAGATAAGAGATAAGACATTTACTTATGGCCTGAAATGTTCTGTTGAAAATGACTGTATCAACCTCAAAGGGGTATCAAAGAAGTTTTGGAAAATATCAAAAGAAGACAAATATGAGAAAAAAGAGATTGGCTGTGAAAGTCAGTATTTTGGAGAATTCGACAAGATTGCAATGAAGCATATATCTGCTATTAAAGAATTATAAAAGTGAAGAATGAATAAAGATTCATGATTCTAAGTATGCGACAGGAGACAGGATAAGATTTTGAGACCAAATAAGTTTACAAACGCTTAAATCCATGCAGGAACTTTCTACTATTACAGCAGTGATTTTAGCTGGTGGCCTTGGTAAAAGGCTCAGAGAATCAGTTTCTGATAGATCTAAAGTAATGGCAGAAATAAGTGATCGTCCTTTTATGACTTATTTGCTGGATCAGCTTGCTGGTGAAGGTATAAAGAATGTCGTGCTTTGTACAGGTTATATGGCCGATTCAATAAGCAACAAGGTCGGGAATTCGTATAACGGTATGAAAATCACTTATTCTAAGGAAAATACACCTCTTGGAACTGGGGGTGCGCTGAGGCTTGCAGTATCAACTCTTGACTTAGATCACATTCTTGTCATGAATGGTGATTCATATATAGATGTTGATCTGAATCAGTTCTTTAGCTGGCACTTAATAAATGGTTGTCTTGCCTCAATTGTGCTTGTAAGGGTGGATAATGTAGGCAGATACGGCAAAGTTGTTTTTAATGAAAAAGATGGTCGTATTCTAAGCTTTGATGAAAAGTGTCATGGTTCTGGAGTGGGATGGATTAATGCTGGTATCTATCTATTAAGTAATGAGATATTAAAATATCTCAAAAAAAATACTTCAACATCATTAGAGAAGAATTTATTCCCATCATTAATAGGTAAAGGGTTGTACGGGTATTGTAGCAAGGGAAATTTTATAGATATTGGAACACAAGAATCTCTTGTGGAAGCAGAAAGCTTCTTTTCTAAAATTGATATACATAGGGATTGACATATAGTTGATTATATCCAGGACTCCATATAGGGTTTCGTTTTTTGGTGGCGGCACTGATTATCCGGATTACTATCTGGAAAATGGTGGAAAAGTTATGGGTGTCACGATAGATAAATATTCATACATTACGGTAAGGAAACTTCCTCCCTACTTTGATCACAAGCATCGTGTTGCTTATTCGAGAACGGAAAATGTAGACAATTATGATGAAATACAGCATCCTTCAGTGAGAGAAACCTTGAAATATATGAAAGTTGATTATGGTGTGTCAATACATCATGATGGTGATATCCCCGCATTGAGTGGAATGGGGTCAAGTTCCGCATTTACTGTGGGACTGCTGAATACAATGTATGCCCTTGAGGGAAAAATGATTTCAAAGGAAGAATTAGTAAAGGAATCCATTATTATTGAGCAAGAGCGAATTGGAGAGAGTGTTGGTTCGCAGGATCAAACATTTGCTGCCTATGGAGGGCTTAATGTAATTGAGTTTTCAAAGAATGGCAGAATCACAGTAAAGGCCATCATTTTGAAGCAGGAACGGCTTCAATATTTTGAGAGTTGCTTAATGCTGTTCTATACTGGGATGTCAAGAATTGCATCTAAAATTGCAAGTGATAAGATAAAAAACATTCCTAATAACAAAGATAATCTATCTAAAATAAAAGATCTTGTTGATGATGCATTTTCAATCATAACGTCTCCTGACAAAGACATGAATGTGTTTGGAGAACTTTTAAATGAAACGTGGTATTTGAAAAAGGGTCTGTCAAATATGGTTGCTAATCAGGAAATCGATCATATATATGAGGTAGCTATTAATAATGGAGCTGCTGGTGGTAAGCTGTGTGGTGCTGGAGGGGGAGGCTTTATGTTGTTTTTTGTTGAGCCAAAAAACCAGTTAAGGGTTAGAGACGCCCTTAAAAACTATTTATATGTACCATTTAAGTTTGACTTTGAGGGAACAAAAATTATAGTTTATAAGCCAGATCATGAGCTTTAAATTGAAAAATTCTTTAGTTTTGTAAATCCTTTAGCCTGAAGAAAGACATATGGGTATAAGGTGGAGAATGCAGGATTACAACTAAAAAGAACGTATACTATTGTAGTTGGAAGGCAGTATGAAAACTGACATTTTATTTATTCATCCAGGAAATCACAAGAAAACATACCAGAGTTTATCTGAAGGATATACCGCTATATCTACTCCTGTATGGTCATTATTATTAGCAGATTATGTTCGCCAAAAAGGTTATAATGTGAAGATTCACGATACAAATATAGAAGGATGTGATATAAGTAAAATAGATGGAGGCAATATAAAATTAATTGTTATAATGGTCTATGGCCATCATCCTTCTGCATCAACACAAACAATGCCTGCCGTTATTGATATAATAGATGATTTGAAAGAAAATTATGGAGACCTGCCTATTGCTATTGGAGGCAGCCATCCGTCTGCTTTGCCAGAAAAAACCATGAGAGAGTCAAATGCTGATTTTGTTATTCAAGGGGAAGGTGTATATACGATAGAAGGGCTTATTAAGGCTATTAATGGTGACCCACATTTTGAAAAAATACCGGGCTTATGGTATAAAAAGGACGACGTTATACAATTTACTTATCCTGCGCCAAATATTAAAGATTTGGATAAAGAGTTAAGCTCATATGCTTGGGATTTGTTGCCTGGATTAGATAAATACAGGGCTCATACTATGCACTGCTTTCAATATTTTGAGAAAAGTCAGGTGGAAAACTTTTCAGATGTAAGGTCCCCGTATGTAGCTCTATATACGTCCTTAGGTTGTCCGTTTGAATGTTATTTTTGTATGATAAATGATTTATTTGATGGCCCTGGGGTAAGATACTGGTCAATAGATACAGTGATGAAATGGATTGATGAATTAGTTAATAAATATAAAGTTAAGAATATACGACTTGATGACGAATTGTTTATCTTAAATCCAAAAAGAGTTGAACAAATATGTGATGCTTTAATTGAAAGGGGATATGATCTTAGTATATGGGTGTACGCAAGAGTTAACACCATAAGGGAATCACTATTAGAAAAAATGGCAAAAGCCGGGTTTACATGGATATGTCTGGGGATAGAATCAGGTAGTGAAAAAGTTAGAAAAGGGGTTAATAAAGGAATTGACGGAAATATCAGGGATGTAGTGCGAACTATTCAAAAGTATGGTATTAATGTCATTGGAAATTATCTGTTTGGATTACCTGATGATGATATGGAGACTATGCAGCAAACTCTGGATCTGGCAGTTGAATTAAATTGTGAGTACGCGAACTTTTATTGTACAATGGCTTACCCGGGATCAAGGCTTTTTCAGGCAACAGAAGAAGAGCACCTGCCGGATACGTGGGATGGTGTTTCTCAGCATAGTTATGAAACGCAGCCGCTACCTACTAAATATTTGTCTCCAAAAGAAGTGTTGCAATTTAGGGACGGAGCATTTAATGAGTATTTCTCAAATAAAAGATATCTTGATATGGTAGAACAAAAGTTCGGGAAAAAAGTCAAAAATCATATTCTTGGAATGTTACAAATAAAACTTGAAAGGAGACTGCTTAATTGACCGACAAATTCATTAAATTAAAAGAAAAGGCGTTTCAACTCAGAAACGATATGCTTGAGATGTGTATTAAGGCTAATGATGGGCATGTTACTTCTTCTTTATCATGTGCTGATATACTTACTATTATGTATTATGGCGGGTATCTCAGACATGATCCAGATAATCATGAATGGAAGGATAGAGACCGTCTTATCTTGAGTAAGGCACAGGCAAGCCCAATGCTTTACTCAATTCTTGCAGATCGTGGTTATTTTCCAAAGGAAGAATTAGGAAGATTTGCGCAAAAGGATGGAATCTTTGGGGTGCATTTGCAAAATACAGTTCCAGGAGCAGAAATATCTGCTGGATCACTGGGGCAGGGATTTGGTCTGTCTGCTGGTATTGCGCTTGCTGCCAAGATGGACCGAGAGCTTTTCTTGACATATACTCTGCTTGGGGATGGTGAGTTATATGAGGGTTCTATATGGGAGACGGCCATGTTTGCTGCTCACAATAATTTAAATAACCTTATTGCCATAATTGACAGAAATTATCAGTGTACAATGGACTTTACAGAGAATCTTCTTGAACTGGAACCGTTAGTTGACAAATGGGAATCGTTTGGCTGGAATGTAAAGCGGGTTAACGGTCATGATTTTGTTGAATTAGACGGCGCTTTTGAGTATGTACGATCTCGTCGTTACAGGAAACCTACAGTAATTATTGCCGATACTGTGAAAGGAGAGGGAATTGATTATCTTTCAAATGTTCCTTTATGGCATGGAACAACACCAATTAAGCAGGAAGATATTGATGCCTGTCGTAGAGATTTAGCAAGGAGTGGAAATGTCTGAAAAAACCAAAGAAACAATACTAAGACAGAAATATAGCCAGAGGGATGCATTCTGGTCCCGTATCGGTGAGATTATGAAAGACGATCAGGACATTGTGATTGTTGTTGCTGATATGAGTTCACCGGTGTTTGACAAAATCCGAAAGGAATTCTCAAATAGATTCTTTAATGTTGGTATTGCGGAGCAGAATGCAGTCTTGGTTGCTTCAGGACTGGCGATGCAAGGTAAGAAGGTTTTTGTATATGCGATTGCATCATTTATGGTTTTGCGCAGTTACGAACAGATCAGGGTTGCGAATTCTATTATGGGTATCCCAATAACTATTGTTGGTGTCGGTGCCGGATTAAGTTATGACAATGCAGGTCCTACACATCATTTGTTTGAAGACATTGCAGTTATGCGGGTCCTTCCTAATATGACGACTTACAGCATAACCGATAATGTAATGGCCAGAAAAGTTGCGGAAATGTCTATCAATATGGATACGCCAAATTATGTCAGGCTTGAAAGACATGTTGAACCAGATATCTATGATCAAAACACTGATTTTACTAATGGATTTATAGAAATACGCAGTGGGAATGATGGATGCATTATTTCAACAGGCATAAAGACACGCCAATCTCTGAAAATTGCTGAGAGGCTGAAGAATCTAGGTATTAATCTGGCTGTAATTGATATGCATACAATCCCTTGCCAGGAGAGTTTATTTATAGATGCAATAAAGGGATATTCACGGTTGATAACAATTGAAGAGCACTTCTTGCCAGGTGGCATGGGAAGTTTCGTGCTGGAAATGCTTTCAGATAACGGTTTACATATTGATGTTAAACGATTTGGTTTGACAGAAGGATGGTGTTATCGCTATGGAGGACGAGAAGACAATCGTGCTTACCACGGTATAGACGAAGGGGCTTTGGTCAAGGATATTGAAGGAATATTTAAGCATGTTTAGGTCTTTATTATGAAAAATACAAATTGTATAGGTTTCGTTTACAACTGCCGATTTGATTGATCAAGGAAGTATTGTGCAATGTAATGGAGGCATTAAACACATATTTAATATTTTTTTCTCAGCTTAAAGCTTTCTTATGGATATCTTTCAAATTCCGTTTCATCTTAGATACTAACATTCATGTGACAACAAATGCAATAGAGGTGTTAAAGGAGCTTTGAAAGATAATATCAACATGAACAATACAAAAGAGAGAAACATCGCGTGTTGTATATTGATAAACAGCGAGAATGAATTTCTACTTCAGAAGAAGACTGTAGATTACAAGCCAAATCCTGGCTGCTGGGCTTTATTCGGTGGTGCAATATGTGAAGGCGAAGATCCCCATGAAGCCGTGATAAGAGAAATAAAGGAAGAAACAGGTTTGTTAGTAAATCCAACCTTTTATTTAAAAAGACAATACAAAACACCGTATAACCGTTTATATGGAACAGAATATATATTTACAGCAATAACGAACGGTACGTCAAATATTTGTCTGACAGAGGGTGCAGGATTTGTTTTTTTTACACTGGAAGAAATTGGCAAATTAGAAAATGTTTGGCCTGATTATGAAGTACTGAAAGGAGCGATTACGTGAAAGGGTTAGTGTATAGAAAGATAGACCCCGTACATGAAGATCATAGAAGAACGTTGATTGAGGTATATAGCGGCGAATTTACAGCTAGACAGATTAAGGTATTGAAGATTAAAGAGGATTCTGTCTTAGGCAATCATTACCATCCTTATGGACAATTTTTTTACATGTTAAATGGCGAGGCAGAATACACCTTTGTTGATATTGAAACTGGAAAGAGGCAAGAAATAAAAATGACTGGAGGTGATTTTGTAAGGATAGAAAAGAATATTGCGCATAAATCTGTCATGAAGGCAGGAAATGTTATGGTAGAGGGAAATGAACAACCCTATACATCGCCGGAAGTGGATGATTTGAGGTATGAAATTGACTAAAAACCTGATAACTGGAATTGGGGGCTTTGTTGCAAGCCACCTGGCAGACTACTTACTTGAGAAAGGTGAGGAGGTCTTTGGAACATGTAGATGGTTTGAGGATTTAAGTAAGATAGGTCATATAAAGGATAAAATAGATTTAGTACCTGCCGACTTAAATGATCTAAGTAGTTTGCTGAGATGTATGGAAAAGACAAAACCAGAGGCCATATTCCATCTGGCAGCGCA
>Ga0233428_1000343_pt1 | contig 69003 bp, 78 predicted proteins | sample SI_118_April2016_4_FD_179890 | JGI IMG/M metagenome (GOLD analysis project Ga0233428, IMG submission 179890) | Seawater microbial communities from Saanich Inlet, British Columbia, Canada - SI_118_April2016_120_MG | ecosystem: Environmental > Aquatic > Marine > Inlet | place: Canada: British... | reverse complement strand
TTCTTAATGGAATTTCCAGGCAAGCGTAAGCTGGAGCTGAAGTTAATTAATCATGAGCCAACATTCAAAGCACTCAATTGGCTAAGAAGTAAAGCCGGTAAGGGCCCGTTTGAACGATGAAAGAAAGTAGAGTAGTTGTTATTATTTTATTAATCGCTTTTGTGATTTATGGCGTATTTTATCTAAGCACACGAGATGTTGAAATCCCTGATAATCAAGCCATGCCTTGGCAAAGCTATATCAATGACCAAGGTAAAACTGTTGTTTTTGGCTTGACCATGGGCAAGAGTACACTGGCTGAGTCTATGCGTCTATTTGGCACCGAGGTTAAGGCTTCTTTGTTTGAAGATATAGATCAAAAGAAAACATTAGAAGTGTTTTTTTCTAGTACTAAAGTTGGCGGTATTTCAGCAAAAGTTATTCTTAATTTAGCACTAACTAATCAACAATTTGATTATTTAAATAACAACATTAAAGAGAGTGAGGTTATGCCAACTGGCAATAAAAAAACCTCATTCAATAAAGCAGGGGAAGCTTCCATGTTTGCCTTGCCAATTGAATCACTCACCTTTATTCCGAGTGCAGATTTATTACCCGATACGATTACAGGGTTATTTAAACAACCAGAAAGTGTTAACTTGATCGAGTCAGGTGTTGAATACTGGCGCTATCCTGGCAAGGGTTTGCGTATTATCGTTGATCAAGAAAATAAAGAAATTTTAGAATTCTACAACACGAAATTATGATCAAAATGTACGGTATCAAAAACTGTGATACCATTAAAAAAGCACAGAGGTTTTTGAAGGCACAAGGTGTTAATTTTGAATTTATTGATTTTCGAGATCAACCTATTGATGAAAAAACATTACAAAGTTTTGTTGACGCTTTGGGCTGGGAGCAATTAATCAATAAGCGCTCCACTACTTATCGAAATTTAACCGATAAGGAAAAGAAAGATATTACCTTGGAATTGACGTTAAAAAACCCAACCCTTATCAAGCGACCTGTTTTAGTAACAACTGCCGATATAAGGGTTGGGTTTAGTGAAAAGAGTTATTCGAGCTTTATTTAGCTTTTTTCTTGCTGCTCTTTAATTTCTTTACGAACCATTGCCATGTCTAGCTCTTTCGCTTTATTTAAAACTGCTTCAAGGTCAGATTCAGCCATAGCACCCGGTTGAGAGAAGATTGCAACTTGTTCTCTGAAAATCATCAATGTAGGAATTGATCGAATTTGGAATTTACCGGCTAATTCTTGCTCATCTTCAGTGTTAATTTTTGCAAATGTAACGCCTTCAATTTTCTCGCTCATGGCTTCGTAAGTAGGCGCAAATGATTTACAAGGGCCACACCATGGCGCCCAAAAGTCTAGGATTACAATGTCATTGTTCTGAATTGTATCGTCAAAGTTACCTTCATTTAGTTCTAAAACTGCCATTTTCTTGCCTTTTAAATTTTAAAAAATAAAAGTATATCATATAATCCTGATATATATTAAGTAAAGCCATGTAACTGATAAAATATTTTTATGAAAATATTAGGGGTCGACCCTGGCTCAAGAGTCACAGGCTTTGGTTTGATTGAAGCGCAAAAACTCAAATTTATCTACATTGCTAGTGGTTGTATTCGTACTAAGGGCGAATTAACAGACCGTATCACCACGATATTTTTAGAAATCGATCAAATTGTTAAAAAATACCAACCTGATGTGGTGGTGATTGAGCGTGCTTTTATGCGCCCTGATAGGCCAAATCCAGATGCAGCCATTAAACTCGGTCATGCACGCGGTGCGATCATTTCAGCCGCAGGTGTAAACGGCATTACTATGGTGGAATACAGTCCTAATCAAATTAAGAAGGCGGTTGTGGGCAAAGGCCACGCCACTAAAGATCAAGTGTCTTACATGGTTCAAGAATCTTTAAAACTTAATAAAGCACCTCAAGAAGATGCGGCGGATGCACTAGCAGGTGCGATGTGCCACGGCTATCATTGTCTTTAGCCTTTACCGAAATAAACCTTAATTTTTCCAAACCCGTCTAAGCTTTTAACGGTTTCATGCAGCTTAGCTAAAATCTCATCGCTACTTTTTTCAGATTCTAAACAGCTTAATGGCAGGTAAAAATCCACGTGAATTTTGCTGTCTAAATAGTGCAATTGAATGCGATTAATTTCTCCGTCGCATTTATTGTTGTACAGTGCTTTGGTTAAGATTCCAAGTGCTTCTGCACGCTCTGGCAGGTTTTCATAAGGCTCAACAATTTCATCATCTTCCGGATCAATATGCACAGTAACGTCCATTAAGTCTTCTAGGCATTCTTTAGCTACGCGCTCAACACTCACACTAATGATATGCCCTTCACTCACGCTTAAGTAAGGATCAACCTGCACATGTACATCACAAGAAATCATGTGTCCGATTTTACGAGTACGTAGCGAATGAACGCTGTTAACACCACTAATTTGACCAATAGAATGTCTTAATTTTTCTACCTGATCTGCATCAATCGAAGTGTCTACTAATTCCTTGGTGGCGCTTAGCCCTAATTCCCAAGCAATGTAAATTACCATTAATCCAACCACAATAGCGGCTACACCATCTAAATACAAATAACCATTCAAGCTACCCAAAATACCGATAAACACTACAATTGATGATAATGCATCCGATCGGTGATGCCAAGCATTAGCCTTCAACATATCTGATTTATAAGTTTTAGCAACTTTTAGCGTGTACCAATACAAAGCCTCTTTAGAAAATATGGATAAGGCGGCAACACTTAAAAGCAAAGTGCTGTGTGAAAGTTCACCCGGATTTTGTAAGCGATTAAACGCATCAAAGATAATACCTGTGCCAATAATAGCCAGGATGATGGCCAAACCAAGTGTGGCAACCGTCTCAAACCGCTCATGGCCATAAGGGTGTTCATCATCCGCTTCTTCGGCCGAATGCTTGGCGGCGTATAAAACTACACCATCGGATAACAAATCTGAGAATGAATGAATACCATCAGCAATTAAAGCGCCAGAATTACCTAATATACCAATGATAATTTTAAAAATAGCCAACAGGAAATCAACCACTGCACCAATAATGGTGACTTTTTGACTAGCTTGTGTGCGTTGTATTGTATCCATTGAGGCAAATAACATAAATGCAAGTGCCTTTATTTTAGGTCATTTACCAATGAATATGTATTCTTATGCTGTTGCTAGCAAAGTGTTTAATGCTGGAAATTCTATATTTGTAGCAGTACACTCATCAATAACTCTTTTTGCGCAAGATTTACAGCGACCGCAACAAGTACCAACTTTTAATTCTTTTCCTAAATCATTTATTGAGCACGCACCATTTTTTACAGCTTTCTGTATATCTTTATCGGTTACTGCATTACAAATACAAATGTACATGATTATTAATTGCTAATGATAATAATTCTCATTATAATATAGAAGTAATTAATTTGTCAATATAATATAAATTAATTTGTAAGTGTTTATTAAATAGGAGGATAAATGAAGATTGATAATAATATTAACCAGTCACTTAACAAGGTGTTAAAGGAGTCGTTAACAATGATTAACCAATATTTCTTGCATGCAAGAATGTTAAATGACTGGGGGTTAGATGATTTAGGTGAGAAGAATTATAAATATTCAATTAAAGCCATGAAAGAGTCTGATCGGATGATTAAGCGCATTCTATTCTTGGAAGGATTGCCAAACCTACAGGATTTAGGAAAGCTTAATATTGGCGAGAATGTGCCTGAGATATTAAAGGGTAATCTTGATATGGAAGTTTATTTTAGGGGTGTTTTACAATCTTCAATCTCTGAAGCAGAAGGCGAGAAAGATTATGTCACGCGTGATCATTTAAAAGAGTGTATGGGAGAATGTGAAGATCGACTCGATTATTTCGAAACACAAATTGATCTGTTCGATAAAGTCGGTACAGATAATTATCACCAGTCAATCATGTAACAAAAGGAGAAACAATATGAAAGGTAGTACAAAAGTAATCGATAAATTACAATTTTTATTAAAAGGTGAATTGGCAGCTCGTGATCAATACTTTACTCATTCTAGAATGTATGATGATTGGGGTTTGTCTAAGTTGCACGAGCGTTTAAATCATGAGATGGAGGAAGAAACAGATCATGCTGATCAAATTATTAAGCGTTTGTTATTTTTAGAAACCACACCAGATTTATCGATTCAAGATGGTTTAAATATTGGTAATGATGTTAAGTCATGCATTGAGAATGACCTACAACTTGAGTATAAAGTAGTAGGAGATTTAAAATCGGCAATTAAGCTGTGTGAACAAGAGCAAGATTTTGTAACACGTACAATGCTTCGCGGACAACTTGAGGATACAGAAGAAGATCATACTTACTGGTTAGAAAAACAATTAGGCTTAATTGAAAAAGTTGGGTTACAAAATTACATTCAATCTCAGATGTAAAAAAGACTGAATAGTAATATTTCTTTAAAAATAGCACGCTTTTGCGTGCTATTTTTTTTGTAAAAAATTAGAAAATTTTGCTAATTGGATTTTAAAAGTTATAAAAATTAATATTTATATATATTTTCAGTATCTAAATCAGCTAAAAATATGATTTCTGGTTAAAAAACAGCCTATTTTTTAGTAAAAATATCCTTATTTATGGAGAAGTAAGAAAATTTATCAAATTATTAAAATGGCTTATAAGTACTTATATTAAAGCATTTTTTTACTATTTTTACAGTAAAAATATTTTTTTTCAAAAAAAGTTAAAGAAATACTTGCAATTGTTAATGATAATCAGTATCATTTGCATCTAACTACTTTAAGAGAAAGTATTAATAATAACTTGATGGAGAATAGAAAATGAAAAAAGGGTATTTTGTATTAACAAAGAAAGAGCTTAAGGATTATTTGGAATTCCATGGGATTGTAAATAATTAAAAAAAGAGGTTAAAAATGATCACTTGTCTCTCTTCATAAACAAACTCTGATAGTGATTATTTTAACAGCCCTACGTTCTTAGTCCTGCGTAGGGCAATCTATTGAATCTATTACTAGTATGAATTGCTACTCTCTCAAGCTCTTATATTCAAACTAGTAATTTATGGCTTGCCCCGGCCTAAAGGGGTATTTAATTTTTTTAAGGGTATATATGAAAGTTAACAAAAATATAAGCACACTATTTGACTTTATAAACAAGGCCAATAAGCCATTGACTTCTAAGAGCATTCAAAATAATGACTGCAATAAATGCTGCAAAGGTTGTAAGAATAAATAAATATTTTAAGAACTCTAAAATTTACAAATAAAACAAAATAACAATTTTTGTGAGTTTTGAGGGGCGGTTAAACGCTATAAAAGGTTGGCATAACTCTACTGGAATAGAATTATGCCTTTTCTAAACACAATATATAGGATACACCATGAAAAGAAGTAAGATTATAGCACCTAGTGTGCTAATTTTGGGATCATCGATATTTGCGTCTGTACAGGCAAATGTAGATGAGTATGATTTTAATGTAATGAAAAAGAGAGTTGAGGCATTAGAGCAGGTAGCCTTAGCTACTACTGTTAGTGGTGAAATATCTGCTACTTATGGCAGTGGGGCTAACACTACTTTAGGTGATGCTAAATTTTCAATTTCACATGCAGTGAATGAGCAATTTGATGGCTCAATAGCTGTTAAATGGGATGATGGCGATGCCAATAATGACATAATTCTTGAAGAAGCTGTTATGAATTACAATCATGAGAGCTTTACTGTTTCAATGGGACGTATTGGCCTGCCTTTTGGTGCTTATGATACTGGCATGATTACTGACCCTTTAACTAAGTCAGGTGTTACCGATGCAGATAAAGGTGAGCAAGACCTGTTGATGGTGTCAACTTCTTTTGGTGATGTTGAAATTGCAGCATATACTTATGAAGCTACTGATGCTGATAGAGGCTTGTCAATTAATTACGCAAATGATATGTTTAGTATTGGTTACGATCATTTTAATGATGGTACAGATGGGCGTAGTAGTTCAGGTGCAGTTCGCGCAGGTTTTAATGCTGGCAATGGCATGAGTGTTGCTTATGAAAAAGTAACAACAGACCAAACTACTGGCGATCAATCTGCTCAACATGTTGAAGTTAATTATGCACATACATTAATGAATACGGATGCTAATTTGACCATTGCCAGAAGTGATGAAGATGTAGCGGCTGGAGATACAAGTCAAAATGGTTTTACTTATAGCATTATGCCGACAGAAGGAGTGACGTTTGCTGTTGAGCGTAATAAAGTAAGCAATGCTTCAGCAATAAATACGGCAAAATTAACTTATGAGTTTTAATGATTTAAAATTATTTGCAAATGCAAATGATAACGTGTATCATTAACATTAATTTAAATTAACAAAATAAATATAAAAAAGGAAAGATAAAAAATGAAAAAAATAAATAAAACATTAGCAGCATTAGGTGTTGCAGCATTAACATCAGTGGCAACAGCTGGCGAAGTTCTAGTTGGTGAAACAGAGCAAAACGGTATGGAGATTGTTGCAGTATATTTACAACCTGTAACTATGCAGCCTCATTATCCAGGTATGGAAGGTGATATTCACTTAGAAGCGGACATTCATGCAATTGAAGGTAATAAGCAGGGCTTTGGCGCCGGTGATTGGATTCCATATTTAGATATTGCTTATCATATTACTAAGCATGGCAGTGACTGGTCAACAACCAATAATTTTGAGCCAATGATTGCATCAGATGGTCCACACTATGCAAATAATATTAAGCTTGATGGCCCTGGTAAGTATCATTTAATTTACAATATCAAGCCACCTGCGTATGCTGGATTTATGCGTCATACTGATGCTGAAACTGGTGTTGGAAAATGGTGGGAGCCAATTCGCCTAGAGTGGGATTTCCCATATGTTGGCACTGGAAAGAAGGGCGGATATTAATATAAGAGTATTCTTATAAACCAACCTTAAAGCCAAAGGGTATAATGCTCTTTGGCTTTTTATGTCTTATTTACGTGAGAATAATTATGAAAAAAATACTAATATTTTTGTCTTTTTTAATGATCCAAACTGGCGCAATGGCTGAATCTTGGACTTCAATGGCAAATGATATTGTTATGCAAATTAATTCAGCGGAAAAACTATATATTGAAGGAAAGTCAAAAGAGGCTAACCGTGAAATTATCAAAGCTTATTTTGGTACTTTTGAAGACAAGAAGATGGAGGCTGCAGTTAGAGTTACTATCGGATCAAAACATGCTTGGAAGGTAGAGCGCTTATTTGGAAAAATGCGTAAGCTTATTAAAAAATCAGCATCAAAAGAAGATGTTGGCGCTATTGCCAATAAGATTAGACATGCTGTAGTGCGAGACGCAAAAGTATTAGAAGAGAAAAAAATTCCTTTAGAGGTGTTTAATCCTGACAAGTAGTTACTATGAAAAAACGACTACTATTTATTTTATTGTTTGTTTCTAGTTTTGCATTTGCACAAACTATTGACTTTGATGAGATTAATATCAAAATTCAAACTTTAGGAAATAAGGCGATCTCTAGCTACACAGCTAATAGCGCAATGGATGTTGGCGATACATTTTCCGATCTTTATTTTGATGTTTTTGAAGGCGAAGGTATGGAGCAAGAGATTGCTTTATCTGATCCTAGTCTAAAAACTAAATTAGAGTCAGAGTTTAATGCGGTTATTGGTCAAGCAATGCGATTAGCCCCCAAAGAGAATGTAGAAAAAGCTTGGCAGGCTTTAAGTAAATCTTTACAACAAACTGCTGATAATCACCAATCACCTGAAAGTAGTTTTATATCGGTATTATTACAATCCTTCTTTATTTTGTTGCGTGAAGGTTTTGAGGCAATGTTGGTTATTATGGCGCTTGTTACTTACTTGCGTAGAACCAATCCTGAAAGGGTAAAAATCATTTGGTATGGCGTGTATTTAGCGTTAATTGCTAGTTTTGCAACTGCATATCTAATTACTTCAGTTTATGAAATATCTGGTGAGGCACAAGAAGCATTAGAGGGTGTAACTATGTTGCTTGCAGCGGCTGTATTATTCTATGTAAGTTATTGGCTCATTTCTAAGAGTGAATCAACAAAATGGCAAAAATACATTAACACAAAGATTGGTGCTGCAGTAAAAACTGGTAGCGCTTATACATTGGCATTTGCAGCGTTTTTAGCGGTTTATCGTGAAGGTGCAGAAACTGTACTTTTTTATCAAGCATTAGCACTAGGTGCTTCTGATCAGTCAATGGCTTTGGTTAGTGGTTTTGCTCTTGCTCTTGTATCCTTAATTATATTGTTCTTTATTATGCGTAGTGCCACCATGCGTTTACCAATGGGATTGTTCTTTAGTGTGACCGCCATATTACTTTATTACTTAGCATTTGTTTTTGTTGGTAAAGGTATTTTGGAGCTTCAGCTTGCACATTGGATTACATCTACTCCGATTGAATCAATGATTAGTATTGAATTTTTAGGTATCTTCCCAACCATTGAAGGTGTTATATCTCAGTTAGTATTTTTATTACCATTACCAATTGCATATTACGTTTTGTCAAAACGTGGTAAAAATGTATAGAAATGCCAAAGATAGAGCTTGAAAACCTACCCAAGCGCCACGTTCCAAAACGTGAACAACAACGTTGGTCAAATAAAATTGCAACGCCTGTAGAGGCATTTTTCTTTCGCCATCGTAAAAAGCTAATTTTGGTACATGGATTTATGTTTGTGTTTTTTGTTGTGGCACTTGCTGTACCGCTTTATCTTGATATTCCTACAGAAAACGACACCCCTTGGAATAACTTTACATTATTTGCTAATTATGCGATGTGGGGCTTATGGTTTCCTTTGGTTTTCTTATCAGTAGTGTTTACTGGTCGCAGTTGGTGTGGCATACTTTGTCCAATGGGTGCGGCGACTGAAATTGCAAATAAAAAAGGCCTAAAACTAAAAATTCCATTGTGGCTACAATGGGAAGGAACGCCAATTGTTAGCTTTTTATTAGTGACTATTTGGGGGCAAACTCTAGGCGTTAGAGATCATCCATTTTCAATGGCAGTAGTTTTTGGTGGTACCATGGCTTTGGCTATTGTAGTTGGTTATGTATATGGCAGAAGTAAGCGCGCATGGTGTAGGCATATGTGCCCTATTGGTTTATTGTTAGGAATATTTTCCCGACTAGGTGCTGTGCAATTTACACCAAAGAGAAAGAAATCTGGTGGTGATATTTACACTGAGAAAACTGCCTGCCCAATTATGATTGACCTTCCACATAAAGAAGAATCTCGCCATTGTATTGAATGTTTCCGCTGTGTTAATCCGCAGGCAAAGGGTGGATTGTATATGCGACTTCGTCATCCTGGTGAAGAAATTGAAAAAATTCGCTCTCATAATCCTGGTCTTGCTGAAATATGGTTTTTCTTTCTAGGTACCGGCATAGCTTTAGGTGGATTCTTATGGTTGGTATTGCCACAGTTTCAAATTTGGAGACAACAAATTGGCGCTTGGATGGTCAATAAAGAATGGTGGTGGGTGCTAGAGTCTGGCCCATCTTGGTTGATGGTAGTAGAGCCAGAGCGAAGAGAAGTATTCTATTGGCTAGACTTTATGATGATTGTAGGGTTTATGTTAGGGTTTATGGTGTTGCTAGCCTCAATATTATTTGCAACTACCTATGCATCTTCATATTTGAGCAAAAAACTCAGTTCAACGTCAGAGAGTATTTCTATAAGATTTAAAGAGCTTGGGTATCAGTATGCGCCGGTAGCAATGGTATCGTTAATTATTGGATTAGGTGCTAAATTATTTGATCTACTCAAGGAAATAGGCTTATCTTCAAACATGGTTTCTAATACGAAAGTTTTTTTATTTGCTATTGGCATGATTTGGAGTTTATGGCTTGCACATAAAATCTTACAAACACAAGGTGTTAATTTATCAAGACGCTGGTTAGCGATGCTTCCTGGCGCTGTTGGTAGTCTTGCTGTCGGTTATTCTTGGTGGGTGGCAATTTTTTAGTAGTTTTTTGCAATAATTATCATTATCTTATATAATATTGATAATCATTCTTATTACTATTAACATTAAATGCTGTCAATTAACGACTTATCAGTAACTTATAAAAACAATGAAGTTCTAGATGGGTTTAATCTAGAGTTAGATCAAGGTGATATATTTGCCTTGTTAGGAGATAGTGGTAGTGGCAAGAGTTCTGCACTTCGTTTTATTGCAGGGTTGGATAATGCTAATCAAGGTAGAGTTGAGTTAGATGGTCATCAATTGTCTACTAATGGAAAACACCAAGTTGCACCAGAATTAAGAGAAGTAGGCATGGTGTTTCAAGACTATGCATTGTTTCCTCACATGAATGTTGAGAAGAATATTGCCTTTGGTATTATTAATCAATCTAAAAACGAACAAAAAATAAAAGTCAAAGAGCTGCTAACTTTAATTGGTTTAGAAGGTATTGAGAAAAAATATCCACACCAACTTTCTGGTGGTGAACAACAGCGTGTCGCATTAGCACGTGCTTTAGCGCCATCACCAAAGCTATTGTTATTAGACGAGCCATTTTCAAGTCTAGATAAAAACCACCGAGATCAATTAGTAACACAAGTCCGTTCAATTCTTAAGAAAGCACAAGTAACTTCTATTTTGGTAACGCATGATGAGGCAGAAGCGAACACCCTTGCCGATAAAGTTGGCACAATTCAGAATAAACAGTTGACAATCAAATAATAATGAGTATCATTAGCAATTGATAATCATTATCAATTAAGTTATTAAAGACAAATCATTAAAGGAGAAATAAAGAATGAATATTAATACATTAATTTCATCAGCTGTTGTATTTTCAGTATTGACAGTTTCAAGTATCACAACAGTTCAAGCAACTAGTGACGATTCAGTTACAGTATATAGTTCACGTAAAGAACATTTAATCAAACCACTGTTTGAAGCATTTACAAAAGATACAGGTGTTAAAGTTGAGTATCTAACGGGTAAGGGTGGTGCGTTGATTGAACGCTTAAAACTTGAAGGTGCTAACACGCCAGCTGATATGTTTATGACAGTCGATGCCGGTAATCTTTGGTATGTAGGCTCACAAGACCTATTTCAACCAGTACAAACAGAAACATTAAAAAGTAACATCCCATCACACTTAAGAGATCCTAATGGTTTGTGGACAGGATTATCGGTTCGTGCACGTACGATTGTTTATTCAACTGACCGTGTAAATTCTGCTGATTTATCAACTTATGCTGATTTATCAGCGAGTAAATGGAAAGGTAAGTTATGCCTAAGAACCAGCAAAAAAATCTACACTAAGTCATTAGCGGCTTCTGTGATTTACAATCATGGAGAAGATAAAGCAGGTGATATTATTAGTGGCTGGGTAAATAATTTAGCAGCAACACCCAATGCCAAAGACTCACATGTAATGAATGCGATTCTTGCAGGGCAGTGTGATGTTGGTTTAGTCAATACGTATTATTTTGGTCGTTTAGTTGCTAAGAAGCCTAATGCACCACTAAAACTATTTTGGGCTAATCAAGATACGACAGGTGTGCATGTTAATGTATCAGGCGCAGGTGTGACTAAACACGCATCAAATGCAAAAGGTGCAACGCAGTTGTTAGAATGGTTGTCATCATCTAAGGCACAAGCTATTTATGGATCACTTAATAAAGAGTACCCTGCCAATCAAAATATTGCATCAGACGATGTGGTGTCTGCGTGGGGATCGTTTAAGCAAGATGATATGAACTTATCGCAAGCGGGTATTTTGCAAGCTAAGGCGGTTAAATTAATGCAAATGAAGGGTTATAAATAGTTCTTTATTTCTGTTAATAAAACCCAAGGCTTGTTGGTAGTCTTGGGTTTTTTTGTTTTAAAATACTAGAAAATTATTAGAGAAATCGTTTGGAAAAAAATTGCGTTAAATCAAAAATTTGGATCAGTATTCTCGCCTTGCTGGTGGCGATGCCAATTTTTGTGGTGGCGCTGTCTTGGCTGTTGCCTGAGCATGAGCTTTGGACGCATTTTTCCCAAAATCTACTTCCAGGTTTAATTAGCTCTACTGCTATTTTACTGGTGGGCGTAGGCATTGGGGTAACGCTACTAGGTACGATATTGGCTTACTTAGTGGTCATGGTAGAGTTTCCTGGTAGGAAGTGGCTAGAGTGGGCACTGTTTTTACCGTTTGCAATCCCAGCTTATGTGTTGGCATTTGTGTATTTGGGTGTGTTTGATTATTCGGGTTATGCACAGGTATGGATGCGCGAGGTGTTAGGTTTACCAGGGTTTGATATTCGCGCTGGATCGTGGGTGATTATTCTTACTTTTGTGTTGGTGTTTTACCCTTATGTGTATATGATGACCAGAGCATCATTTAAACGCCAAAAGATCAATATGATTGAGGCGGGTAAATTACTAGGCGCAAGCCCAATCAAAGTATTTTTTAAAATATCACTACCACTAGCACGTCCAGCAGCTGCGGCAGGTTTGCTGGTGACACTGATGGAAACATTGGCCGACTTTGGCGTGGTGAGTTTGTTTAATTACGATACTTTCACCACGGCAATTTATTCTGCTTGGGGAGATTTCCGCTCAATTGAAGTCGCTGCACAGCTAGCCTCTCTTTTAGTGTTGGTGGCGTTTTTCTTAATTTATTTTGAGAAAAAAGCACGAGGCCAAGCTAAATATTATTCAGCTGATGTTTCTAACAAAAAACCTTACCATGCGACAGGTGCTGTTGGATGGATGATCAGTTTATTTGTATTCGGCGTATTTATGTTGTCATTTGCCATGCCAATGTTACAGCTTGTTATTTGGGGCTGGGAATCAGTTGGTGAGGAGTGGAGTGCGAAGTACTTAGGCTTGATTGCCTCAACTTCTATACTGACTATTTCTGCAGCGATTATTACCGTTGCGATTGCTACTGTTTTAGCTTTACCAGGGCGTTGCAAACAAGGTAGTATTTGGTTAAAAGGTGTAATCCGCATGGCGACATTGGGTTACGCGTTGCCAGGCTCAGTAATGGCGGTAGGTTTGCTATATGGTATTAATCAAATTTCTGCGATTAATGCTCATTTTGGTGGCGAGAGTATTAATCATATTATTTTTGGTTCGATATTTTTATTATTATTTGCTTATGTGTCTCGATTTATGGCGATTGCCTATAGTTCTATTGAGGCAAGTGCTCAGCAGATTAAACCTGTTTTTACTCAGAGTGCACGTTTGTTAGGGGCGACGCGTTTACGTCTTATTTGGCAGGTGTACTTACCAATGATGACACCGGGGATTTTGGCAGGCGGTTTATTGGTAGCAGTAGATGTAATGAAAGAGCTGCCGGCCACTTACTTGTTAAGACCTTTTGGTTGGGATACATTGGCGATTCAAGTGTATGAATTGAGCGCCGAAGGTTTGTTTGAGCGCGCCGCTGTGCCAGCGTTGATTATGGTGTTGTTTGGCGCAGTACTTATGGCTGTTTTTCAGTATCTAGATAAAAAATCTTCCAAAGGGCTTTAAAAAAAGTTAATACAATAATCTATTGTATTACTAGGCTATACATTTATAATGAGACTTAATATATATGGAGAATGGTAATGACTAGCCTGTCTATCAAAAATATGAGTATTGAGCAAAAATTATCAACGATGGAGTTAATTTGGGATGACTTGTGCCATAACGATCAAGTGAATTCTCCTGATTGGCACTTAGATGTTTTAAAGGCTAGAGAAAAAAACAATGAAACTTCAATTAACTGGTCTGAGGCAAAACAGAAAATTATTGATAGAACTAGATGAAAATAGGAATATTACCTTCAGCCAGCAATGATTTGGTTGATGGTTTTAATTTTTATGAAAAACAATCTAATGGTTTAGGCGATTATTTTCTAGATACTTTATTTGCCGATATTGATTCCCTTATTATTTACCACTCTATACATTCGGTATATTTTGATAACTATCATAGGTTGCTTTCAAAAAGATTTCCATTTGCTGTTTATTATAAAATAAAGCAAAATATTATTGAGGTATCTGCAGTGTTGGATTGCAGGAGCGATCCAATATCTACAAAAAATAAACTTAACTAAAAAAAGCATGAGTCAGTCATTATTAAATATAGAAGGCGTATTATCAGCATCAATCGATGCGGGCATTAAGAATAATGACGCCACTGATTTGTCAATCATTTATTTGACAGAAAGTACAGTGACAGCTGCAGTATTTACACAAAATGTTTTTTGTGCAGCGCCGGTATTGGTGGCTAAAAATCATCTTAATCATCATCCTAAAGCGCTACTTATTAATAGCGGTAATGCTAATGCAGGTACAGGCTCACAAGGCATGGAAAACACACTACACACTTGTGCGTGTTTAGCCGGTGAGCTTAATATTAATACTGAGCAAGTTTTGCCATTTTCAACCGGTGTGATTGGGCAGCAATTAGAGTTAGATAAATTTAATCAAGGCATTCCAAAAGTAGTTGTTAAATTATCTACTGATGCAATGGGTGATGTTGCTAAAGGTATTTTAACCACCGACTTGGTTGAAAAAACCGCCTCAAAACAATTTGAAGTCAATGGCAAAACAGTAACAATTAGTGGTATTGCTAAAGGCTCAGGCATGATTCGACCCGACATGGCAACCATGCTTAGCTTTATTTTCACTGATGTTGAATCAACCCAAGCTAAATTACAACAATGCTTAACAACTTCAGTTAACCAATCGTTTAATCGTATTACTGTGGATGGCGATACCTCCACCAATGACGCTTGTACGCTGAGCGCAACGGGCGCTAGTGGTGTCGATATCCATGATTGCGTTGATGAGTTTCAGCAAGCACTTAATGAGGTGACTCAGTCACTAGCATATCAAATTATTAAAGATGGTGAAGGTGCAACTAAGTTTGTAGAAGTTTGTGTGAAGGGCGGTGCGAGTAGTGAAGATTGCCTGGAGGTAGCCTATACGGTTGCACATTCACCTTTGGTGAAAACTGCACTATTTGCAAGTGATGCAAATTGGGGTCGAATTTTGGCGGCTGTTGGTCGTGCCAATATCAGCAACTTAAAGATTGAAGACATTAATATTTATCTGAACGAGGTGAGTATTATCCAAGCGGGTGAGCCGGATGAGCATTACACCGAGGAAGCGGGTAGTAATGAGATGGCAAAAGAAGAAATAATCATTACCATTGAGATTGGTAAGGGTGATGCACAAGAGAGTGTGTGGACCACAGATTTTTCATATGATTATGTTAAGATTAACGCAGAGTACCGTACATGAACGTGTATCGATTATTAATTTCTTGCCCAGATGCACACGGCTTAGTTGCCAAGGTGAGTCAATTTATTTTTGAGTATGATGGGAACATCAAAGAGGCACACCATCACTTGGATGATGAAAATAAGCGTTTTTTCATGCGCATTGAAATCGAATCAAGTTCTTTAAATTGCTCATTGGATAAGTTTCATCGTGCTTTTGTTAGTGTGGCTGATAAGTACAAAATGGATTGGCGAATGAGTGACGCATCTCAGCTTAAGCGTATTTTAATCATGGGCTCAAAATCATCACATTGTGTGGCAGATTTATTGCACAGACATCATGAGAAAGAGCTCGAAGGTGAGATTGTGGGCGTGTTGTCAAATCATGACAAACTCTCAAAATTAGCCAGTTGGTACGATGTACTCTTTAAACAGGTGAGTATTAACGATAGTACTAAGACAGCGGATATTGCCAGTATGACTCAAGCAATAAGTGCTTTTAACCCTGATGTCATTGTTTTAGCTCGTTATATGCAGATTATTCCTGGAGACTTGTGTGATAAATACAGTGGAAAAATTATCAACATTCATCACAGTTTCTTGCCATCTTTTGTGGGGGCTAATCCTTATGCACGTGCTGCTGAACGTGGAGTTAAGCTTATTGGCGCAACTTGTCATTATGTAACTGCTAATTTAGACGAAGGACCGATCATTGAACAAGATGTGGTGCGAGTAAACCATGCCGATAGCGCGGATGACATGAAAAAAATGGGTCAAGACATTGAAAAAATTACCCTAGCAAAAGGTTTGCAATATCACCTTGAGGACCGTGTTTTGACTTGTAATAATAAAACAGTGGTTTTTTCGTAAATTATGAGTAATCCAACGTTTACCATTATTGCAGGTGTTAATGGCTCTGGTAAAACAACCTTTGCATTGGACTATATTAAAGACAGGGTTTTTATCAATGCAGACTTAATTGCAACTGGATTGTCACCCAATAACCCAGATCTTTCACAATTTGCTGCGGGTAAGCTTATGCTTGAGAAAATTAATGAGTGTATTAAAACTAGAGAAAGCTTTGCAATTGAAACCACGTTGGCAAGCAAAAATTATCTTAAAATTATTGATAGGCTAAAAAAAGATAATTGGAATGTTGAGATGCTTTATCTTTATCTTCCGAATACAGAATTGTCGGTTCAAAGAGTTGAAGAACGAGTAAAGAGTGGTGGGCATAATATTAAATTAGAGGATATTGAGAGAAGGTATGATAGAAGCATCAGTCATTTAATTAATGAGTATTTTGATGTAATTAATAACATTGATTGTTTTGATAATGAAAATAGTAGTGATGTAATATTCAGTAAAGATGGCAATCAAGTTGCTGTTTATAATGAAAAAATATACAATGATATTTTGAGGTATAAAAATGATTGAGCAAAAAAAAGCCCTAGAATCCTTAAGAAGAAGTGTTAACAAAGCCTTAGCAATTAAAAAAGCTTTAGGACATTATGCAGTTGTTTGGGATAGAGAAAATAAAAAAGTTGTTAGGATTGAAGCAAAAGATTTGCCCGAATATAAATACAAGAGTGAGAATTCATAATCTAGCCTAGTACATTGTTGTTTTTAGGAATGTCCTTAAAAAAATAACTATTTATGGAAATCACACCTTACTTTGAAACGCTTTTAGCGTTACTATTTTTCGTCATTGCATTCGTATATTCATCCGTAGGTATGGGTGGAGGCTCATCTTATACTGCACTTATGGCGATTATAGGTATGAGTGCTACTGTCATACCCATGGTTTCTCTTTCCCTTAATTTAGTAGTAAGTTCTATTGGTAGTTTTAACTTTTTGCGCAATAAGCACGGTAAGTTTCATATTATTCTGCCATTTTTAATCTCCGCTGTACCTTTTTCCTATTTAGGAGGGGCGCTACATTTGCCTAAAGAAGTATTTTTATGGGTATTGTTAGTGTCGCTTATTGTAGTGGCTATGCGTATCTATCTTTGGAAAGATACTGGGTTTAGGATAGATTTAACTCATAAACAAAAGATTATTATTTCTTTATCTGCCGGGTCAATCCTTGGATTGGTTGCAGGTATTGTTGGTATTGGCGGAGGCATATATTTAGTGCCTCTTATTATTATTTTAAACATTGGTTCGACTAAAGAGGCGGCAGCTACTGGCGCTATTTTTGTTTGGACTGTATCACTATCTGGTCTTATTTCACGCCTGCAATATAATTCAATTAATTTGATGGAATACATTCCAATCATTGCAGCTGTGGTTGTGGGTGGTTTTCTTGGTTCTTACATGGGATCGACCAGATTGAGTCCAAAGGCCATGGAGAAAATATTAGGTATTATTGTCTTAGTGGCGATTGTATTTTTATTTAAAAAAATATTGTTTTAACTGTTTTCAATAATGAACGCTTTAAAGCGTTCGGCAATGGGCGACAGCTTGTTCTTAGCATTGTGCACCACGTACCAATGACGAGTAATGGGAAATTTTTCAGCATTGAGTTGTTTAATGATGCTATTTTGTAATTCTAGTTTAACCGTGTGTTTAGACACAAACCCAATGCCGAGCCCAGCTTGAACAGCCTCAATAATAGCTTCATTGGAGTTGATCTCAATGTCTGAGTTAAACTTCATGCCGGTGATGCGTTCAATAGTAATGCGTGTACCAGAGCCTTGTTCACGAGTAATCAAAGTTTCTTTGGCGAGCACTTTAATCGAGTTATTCTTATTTTTAAGTAGGGGGTGTTCTGGGTGAGCAATGGCAATGAGTGGGTTTTCCATAAATGGCTGTGTAACGAGTGGCATATCTGACGGTGGTTCACCCATAACCACCAAATCAGTTTCATTGTTATTGAGTTTTTCAAGTAGTAATTTACGGTTGGTTACTTCTAGATGAAACGACATATCAGGGTATTCTTTTTTAAATTTGGCCAATACACGACTCACGAACGAATTAGTTGTGGTGGCTACTGAGATTTGTAAATGACCCGTGTGTGGATTAAGCGTCTGTTCAATGTCTAGTCGAGTTTGTTCAAGTTTGTAAATGATTTCTAAACAGGTTTGATAGAGCTTTTTTCCTATAAACGTTGGAGTGATGGTTTTGCCTTTAATATTAACTATATCAGACCCAATATTTTTCTGCAGTTGTTGTATTTGCATGTACACCGCAGGCTGAGTTACAAAAAGCTCTTTACTGGCTTTAGTGAAACTCTTGGTGCGTACAACCGCTTCAAAGCTATACAGTTGTTTAAGTGTGTAATTAATCATAAATAAAACTTATTATTTATTAAATAAATATTATTTTACATTATTTAACTGTTCTTGTATGATTGAGGTTTTTAATAGATAGGAGTCCATAATGGATCAATCGAATAGATATGCTGATTTGTCATTAGATGAAGATACGCTATTAGCTGAAGGCGGCCACATTCTTGTTGCCTACACAATGACACCAATGCCAGGTTTCTTTGGTTACCTAGAAACCGCTGCTCACTTTGCCGCAGAGTCATCTACAGGTACAAACGTTGAAGTATCAACAACGGATGATTTTACTAAAGATCTAGACGCAATGGTATATGAAATTGATGAAGCTAAAGGCATCATGAAAATTGCATACCCATGTGGATTGTTTGACCGTAATTTAATTGACGGCCGTGCAATGGTTGTGTCTTTCCTTACACTTGCCATTGGTAACAACCAAGGTATGGGTGATGTACAGTGTGCACAAATGATTGACTTCCATGTTCCAAAGCAAATGCTTGATATTTTTGACGGCCCTTCTGTTGATATTACAGATTTATGGAATCTATTAGGCCGTGATCGTAACGATGGTGGTTACATCGCTGGTACTATTATCAAGCCTAAGTTAGGTCTTCGTCCAAAGCCATTTGCTGAAGCAGCATACCAATTCTGGTTGGGTGGTGATTTCATTAAAAACGATGAGCCTCAAGGCAACCAAGTTTATGCTCGTATGAAGGATGTAACACCTTTAGTTGCTGATTCTATGAAGCGTGCACAAGATGAGACTGGTGAAGCTAAGATTTTCTCAGCTAACATTACTGCTGACGATCATCATGAGATGATTGCTCGTGGCGAGTATATTTTAGAAGCATTTGGTGAAAATGCACATCACGTTGCATTCCTAGTTGACGGTTACGTAGGTGGTTGTGGTATGGTTACTACTGCACGTCGTAACTTCCCTTCACAATACTTACATTACCACAGAGCTGGCCATGGTGCGATTACATCACCTTCTTCAGTTCGTGGTTACACTGCTTTTGTTCTTGCTAAACTTTCTCGCCTTATGGGTGCGTCTGGTATCCACGTGGGTACAATGGGTTACGGTAAGATGGAAGGTGGTGCAGATGATAGAAACATTGCATACATGATTGAGCGCGACAGTGCTGATGGTCCGGTTTATCATCAAGAGTGGTTTGGTATGAAGCCAACAACACCGATTATTTCAGGTGGTATGAATGCACTACGTCTTCCAGGTTTCTTCGAGAACCTTGGTCACGGTAATGTAATTAACACTTCTGGTGGTGGTTCTTACGGTCACATTGATTCTCCTGCAGCGGGTGCTAAGTCTTTACGTCAAGCATACGATTGTTGGATGGCTAAGGCAGATCCAGTTGAATTTGCTAAAGATCACAATGAATTTGCTCGTGCATTTGAGTCATTCCCAGGTGATGCAGATTCTCTATACCCAGGTTGGAGAGATAAGTTAGGCGTTCACAAGTAAATCTTGTAACCAATAGTTAATAAAAAGCCTCTGCTGCATGCAGGGGCTTTTTTAACTTACAAAGCATTAAAATTAATAATATTACAAATTTAGGATAGAGCTATGTCAGATTTCGATATCAATCAATTTAAAATTGAATCAGAGCCTTTTTATGAAGCACAATCAAATGAGGCCGAATTATACACTGCAGCATATAATGCAAGATTACCAGTGATGGTCAAAGGGCCAACCGGTTGTGGTAAATCCCGTTTTATTGAGCACATGGCCTATAAGCTGGATAAGCCTATTATTACCGTGTCTTGCAATGAAGACATTACTGCTTCAGACTTGATCGGCCGTTTTTTACTAGATGCTAATGGCACACGCTGGGTAGATGGCCCATTGACTTTAGCAGCACGTCATGGTGCAATTTGTTATCTGGATGAAATTGTGGAAGCACGCCAAGATACCATGGTGGTTATTCACTCACTAACCGATCATCGCCGTGAGTTAATGTTGGACAAAAAAGGTGAGCTGGTTAAAGCGCACCCTGATTTCCAATTGGTGATTTCATACAACCCTGGTTATCAGAGTTTAATGAAAGACCTTAAACAATCAACCAAACAACGCTTTACTGGTATGGACTTTGATTATGCTGAAGCTAAGTTGGAGGCTTTAATTGTTACCAAAGAATCAGGTGTGGATGCTAAAACTGCAGCTAAATTAGTTAAGCTTGCACAAACCACGCGTAATTTAGTGGGTCACGGGCTTGATGAGGGTGCATCAACACGTCTTTTAAATTATGCAGGTACGCTCATCGCTTCAGGGGTTGATGTTAAGGATGCTTGTCATATGGCGCTTGTATGTCCAATCACAGATGATGCTGAGGTTCGCACAACGATGGGCGGTGCGATCGATGCTATTTTTGGCTAATGGCTAGTTATTAACGTGACTGAAGAAAGCCTACATCAACCCCTAGATTGCGCTTTTAAATCTGTTCAGGATGTATTTGCTTTAAATATTGAGCAAGCAACTGAAAAGCTTTCTGAGCAAGGTTTAGGTGAATATTATAAGGGTGCTGAATTTTTGGCTAAGATTGGCCAAGGTGACGTATTGTCGATTGCTTTTTTAAAGGTAATGCCATGGGTAGGTGAGTTTTACGGCGATGGAAGTATTAAAAAAATTGTTGATTTTGCTTATCACAAAATATCACGCACACCTAATAAAGATGCAGTAGAGCCATTTTTAAACAGCTTTATTGATGTTATTGAGCACACAAATCCTGATCAGCTTGATGAGTACTTAGCTTTAATTGAGTATCACTTAACCAAAACTACATTCTCAGTGCATGGTATTCATGACACACACTCTTCTCCATCATTAAAAGCCATACTTGCCAACATGCATTTGTTATTAGAGCAGTTAGAGTTTAATGGTATTTACGAATGGATTAATTATGGTCTAAGATATTTTAAAGATCATCCAGAGCGCCAAGAAGAGTATTTTTCACTCTCAACTGCTGACTCTAAAGCAGTGTTCCAGCGTCAACGCAAAGGTTTGCTGTTTAGCGATATTGAGCGCCCAATTAACTTGTTTCAAAAAGCATTGTGGGAAACGGATTTTATGTATGCGCCATATTCACCTGATTTTGAGAGGCTAGAGCATTTTCATCCGTATCTGGAAGATGATGTTATTCGCCTGCCTGATATTTATGAGGAATTAAATGGGGTTGATGCCTGTAAGCGTTACATGGCTTTAGTGGCACATCTAATCGCCCATCACCAGCACACGACTAAGATTGTGGCTGATAATGTGTCTCCACAGCAACGCTTCTTTACCGAGGTATTTGAAGATGCACGCGTTGAATATTTAGCTATGCAGGAATACCCAGGCTTAAAGAGTTTGTGGTTAAGCTTGATACCGATAGTTGATGAATTTGATTGCGATGATTCACACCAGTCTTGCTTGAGGCACCGGGCTATTATGCTAACTCGAGCGTTGTTAGACGATAACCACCCCTATAAAAATCAAACTATTTTAGATTATGTTGATAAATTCAAAACATTAATGAGTGCCGGTGAATCGACAACCTCTGACAGTTTAAGTTTAGGCTTAGGTTATTTGATTAAAACCAGAAGTGCTTCAGACGCATTGGCTAATATTTATTTTGAGAATACCGAAGTTACTTATCGTGACGATAATCGTTCAATATGGTTGTTTATCGAAGAGTTTGATGAAGAAGATAATATTTTTGAACATCAAAAAAAATCCGAAGATGAGGATGAAGATCAAATTGAAGTAATACCGCCTCATTATTATGATGAGTGGGATTATGCCCATGAATCATACAAGCCCGATTGGGCAGCGGTTTATGAGAGATTACACACGCATACAGACGCTTCTAAAATTGATAAAATTTTAGAGAAGCATTCGTCACTAGTAAAGCAACTTAAAAAGGTATTGGATTTACTCAAGCCTCAAAATAAAAAACGTCTACGTTATCAAGAAGAAGGTGCAGAGCTTGATTTAGACATTGCACTTCGTAGTGTGATTGATATTAAAAATGGCTCACAGCCTGACACACGTATCAATGTTGATTTTGAGCATGACTCCCGTAGTGTGTCAGTGTTATTGTTGCTCGATCTCTCTCAGTCGTTAAATGAAGTGGTGGGTGATTCAGGGCAAACTATTTTAGAGCTATCACAAGAGGCAGTGTCTTTGCTTGCTTGGGCAGTAGAACAATTGGGTGATAATTTTGCCATTGCTGGATTTAATTCTGACACTCGTCAAAAGGTGATGTATTACCATATTAAAGGCTATAGTGAGCATTGGGACGACACGGTTAAGTCTCGATTGGCCGATCTTAAGGCAGAGCTCTCAACACGCATGGGTGCAGCAATTCGACACGGAGCACATTATTTAGATCTTCAGCAAAGTGATAAAAAACTCATGCTCATTCTAACCGATGGCGAACCTGCTGATATTGATATGCACGATCCTCAAGCGTTGATTCAAGATACTCACAAGGCCGTTCAAGAAGCCCAACAAAAAGGCATGTATCCCTACTGCATTAGTTTGGATAAAAAAGCAGATGAGTACATTGCCGATATTTTTGGCTCACACTATTCGGTTATTGATCGTATTGAATCTCTACCAAAAGAGTTGCCACAATTGTTTTTATCGCTAACCAAATAATGTTTACAAATGTTGTTACTGCCACTATTGAATTTGACTATCAAGGTCAACATTATGATTTAAAAACCGTCATTGATATTGATCATATTATTCATCATGAGGATTTTTTTAATTCAGTCTATACCTCTGTTGCACGAGCAAATAACATAGGAGCGTATTCATATCAACTTGAAGTTATGCTTGATCAAGACATTCATTTTTCTAATGAAAAAGGCTGTGTTGTGGGTTGTGTTATTGATGGTAGTTTGGACTTGAACTTATTAAGAGAAAGTTATCAGAAGGCTGAATGCATTCCTAAGGTTGAGTTGATTATGAATCAACACATTCCTAAAGATCAACACAGTGAAATACTTACTAAGGCACTTACTGCTGCTTATCTATTAGGAAAGAGTGGCAATTAATCTTTACTCAAACTCTTGTTCAACAAAATCAAGATCAATTTGAATATTGGATTTATCTAACAATTCTAAGCATTTTGGTACGGCTAAGAATATTGCTCCTAAACACACAGCAATGGCTGCCGGCTTGCCTGGTAGATTAATGATCAAACTGGTTCCTCGTGTGCCCGCTGTTTGACGCGACAAAATAGCCGTAGGCACTGTGCGTAATGAAACATTACGCATTTGCTCGGCAAAGCCATCAAAGATGCGCTCACAGACTGCATGCGTTGCCTCAGGGGTAACGTCGCGTGTGGTTGGGCCTGTGCCACCCGTAGTAAGAATAAGGTTGCAATTTCTGTTATCGGCAAAATCAATCATTGTTTGTTCGATTAGTGGCTGCTCATCTTCAATGATAATATTGTCGATTTCATAAGGTGACAATACTGCATTTTTAATCCAGTCTTGCATGGCAGGGCCACCAATGTCTTCGTACTCACCGCGTGCTGCACGATCAGAAATCGTGATGAATCCAATCTTAATTTTTGTGTTATTCATTTTATTGCCGATGATTAATTTAAGTTAATTTTACCCCTCAAGGAGGCCTCTAAAAAGAACGACCTAATGTTTATTTTGTTATTTTTATTTAAAAAAATATCCATTATTGATTCATATCAAGGTTTTGTATTTGTTTATAAGCAAAATCAACGTAACAAAAAATAGTAATTTCTAATTTTTTCTGTTTTCTTGATTCAGGTCAAGGTTTTATCGAAAAACATGAGAATAATAAAAATAAGAAAATTCAAATAAGCGAGGAATGAGTTATGGGTATATCAGCAATCAGTAGCCCAAAAGCGCAAGCTAATTCGGTACTAGCAGCGAATACAATTGCATTTACTGCGTGTTTTGCCGTTTGGGTAATGTTTTCTATTATTGGTATTCCAATTAAAGAATTGCTTGAATTATCCGAAACACAATTTGGCTTATTGGTGGCCACACCGATTTTAACGGGTTCAATATTTAGATTGCCAGTGGGCATGATGACTGATAAAGTCGGCGGTCGAATTGTTTACTTTATCCTAATGCTTGCCATGATTATTCCATTGTGGTTTATCGGAGATGCAACAGAATATTGGCAGTTCTTGGTATTGGGATTGTTCGTTGGTATTGCCGGTGCTTCTTTCTCAGTGGGTATTGCTTATACTGCTAAATGGTTTGACAAAGAACATCAAGGTTTTGCCATGGGTATTTTTGGTGCAGGTAATGCAGGTGCCGCACTGACTAAATTTATCGCTCCATCATTAGTAGTTGCTTACGGTTGGCAGATGGTGCCAAAGGTTTATGCCGTGGCCATGATTGTAGTGGTGATTTTGTATTGGATGTTTACTTATGAAGACCCTGCTCATAAAGTTGCATCAACTGTTACTGTTAAGGATCAATTAAAAGCACTTAACGATCCTAAATTATGGAAGTACATGCAGTATTACTCACTAGTATTTGGTGGATTTGTTGCTTTATCTCTTTGGATGACAAAATATTACATTAATGAATACGGATTTGAATTAACCACAGCAGCGCTACTTGCTGCAATTTTTGTATTGCCATCCGGTGTGATTCGTGCGCTCGGCGGTTGGTTCTCAGATAAATACGGTGCTTACAAAGTAACTTGGTGGGTAATGTGGATTTCACTAATTGCTCTGTTCTTTATGTCGTACCCGCAAGTTGCTTTAGTGGTTCAAACAACCACTGGTGAGTCGATGTTTGATATTAGTCTTAATGTTTGGGTATTTACAACGTTTCTATTTATTTTAGGTATTGCCTGGGGTTTTGGTAAGGCATCAGTGTTTAAGTTTTTATCGGACGAATACCCAGACAACATTGGTGTTGTTTCAGGCATTGTTGGTTTAGCCGGTGGTATAGGTGGATTCTTATTGCCAATCATGTTTGGTATTTTGATTGATTATACGGGCATTAATTCAGTTATTTTTATGCTTTTATACGGTGCAACTGCAGTATCACTAGTATGGATGTACTTTACTTTTGGTAAGGATCAAAAAGCTAAAAACATTCAACAAGCCAGAGACGATGCTTTTGATGAGTATGCACAGACACACGACAATCCAGAAGAAGTAATATCAGCTCGTGCAATATTAGAGCAAATGGATTTGATTAAGGAATTCAACGAAAGATACAACGCCTTTAAAGCAAAAGCTAAGAAAGAACTTGATAAATAATTTTAATGATTTTTAATAAAAGGAGGTCGTAATGGCTCAAGATATAAAAAAATGGAACCCGGATGATGAATCCGAGTGGGAGTCGGGAGGTAAAGCAATTGCGAATCGAAATTTGTGGATATCCATTCCGAGCTTACTTTCAGGATTTGCCGTATGGTTGATGTGGGGTATTATTACCGTGCAAATGCTAAATACAGGTTACGGTGGTTTTGATAAATCACAACTGTTTACTTTGGCAGCAATTGCAGGTTTGTCAGGTGCAACACTACGCATCCCATCGACATTCTTTATTCGTCTAGCCGGTGGTAGAAATACCATTTTCTTAACGACGTCATTATTAATATTACCAGCCTTAGGCTTGGGGATTGCCCTGTCTGCACCTGATACGCCATTTTGGCATTTTCAGATTCTAGCGCTGTTATCTGGTTTTGGTGGCGGTAACTTTGCCTCTTCAATGTCAAACATATCATTTTTCTTTCCGAAGAAGATTCAAGGTTACTCTTTGGGCATGAATGCTGGTTTGGGTAACTTTGGTGTTACTACAATGCAAATTGTTATTCCATTAGTAATGACACTCGCAGTAATGGGTAATCCTACTGAGCTTCAAATTGCCTCAGGCACACTGATTGGTAAGATTCCAGCAGGTACCGATACTTACTTGCAAAATGCAGGTTACGTTTGGTTGATCATCTTGATTCCACTTGCTATTGCTTCTTGGTTAGGAATGAATAACATCACCGAAGATCATGTGTCTCCTAAAATTGGGTCGACACTAGGTGCATTTATTAAGATTATCGTTATGTTAGTTCTGGGTTTAGCAACTGCAACATTTGGTTTATGGTTAATGTTGCCTGAAGTTGCGTCCGGATCAGGATTAATGGTGAGTAAATGGGTAGTATTACCAATCATCATTGCGCTAACCGTATTGCTGCTTAAGTTGTTACCATTAGGTAAGGATTACAAAGAAGGTTTAAAGCGTCAATACAAGATCTTTGAAAACAAGCATACATGGGCAATGACCATTATCTATGTAATGACCTTCGGATCGTTCATTGGTTACGCGGCTACTTTGGCTTTATCTATTAAAGTGATCTTTGGCTTCCAACACATTATGGTTGATGGCATTATGACTCATAATACGGTTAATCCAAATAGTCCTTCAGCATTAACTTATGCCTGGATGGGCGCTTTCGTTGGTGCTTTGATTCGACCAATTGGTGGCATGATTGCCGATAAGATTGGTGGCGCTAAAGTAACTCAGATTATTTCTGGTGTTATGGTGTTATCAGCATTAGGTGTGGCTTATTACATGAAGCAAGCTTATGCCAGTGCAACGCCTGAAGAGTTCTTCTGGCCATTCTTAATTCTTTTTGTTGTGTTATTTGCAATGACTGGCTTAGGCAACGGATCTACTTTTAGAACAATTTCACAGGTATTTAACAAAGAGCAGGCTGGTCCAGTTCTAGGTTGGACATCTGCGGTTGCTGCTTATGGTGCATTCATTATTCCGAAAGTATTTGGTGAGCAGATCAAGCTAACAACACCTGAAAATGCTTTGTACGGTTTTGCAGTGTTCTATGCAGTATGTATGGTGATTAACTGGTGGTTCTACTTACGTAAGGATGCAGAGTTTCATAATCCATAAACATTAACAACATAAATTGGGGTGGTTAATAACCGCTCCTCTTTATTAAAAATAATTTTGTGAGTTATTTTTAATAAAGAATATGATTTTATTGACCTAAGTCAAGGTTTTATACAAGACTACGGGCAAAATAAAAAATAAAGTTTAGTAAGATTTTTAATTAACAAAGAAGAGAGATAAAAACAGGAGAAAGGACTATGAGTCATTTTTTAGACAGACTTAAATATTTTAATCGCATTAAGTCAACTTATTCAAAAGGACACGGCATTGTTACCGAAGAGGATCGCGCATGGGAAGATACTTATCGCAATCGCTGGCGTCATGACAAGGTAGTTCGCTCAACGCACGGTGTAAACTGCACGGGCGGTTGTTCTTGGCAGATTTTTGTAAAAAATGGTCTGGTATCGTATGAAATGCAACAAACGGATTATCCACGTACTCGTGAAGATTTACCAAATCACGAACCTCGCGGTTGCCAACGTGGTGCCTCATTCTCATGGTACTTATATTCTCCACACCGTATTAAATACCCATTAGTTCGTGGTCGACTACTTGATTTATATCGCGCTGAACGTGCCACTGGAAAAGACCCTGTTGAAGCTTGGGAAGCAATCCAATCTGATAAAGAAAAACGTGATTCATACGTTGGTGTTCGTGGTTTAGGTGGCTTTGTTCGTGGAAACTGGGATGAGGTAGTTGAAATGACAGCTGCTGCAAACGTCTACACCATTAAAAAATACGGTCCTGACCGTATTTATGGTTTTTCTCCAATTCCAGCAATGAGTATGATTTCATACGCAGCAGGATCAAGATACTTGTCTATGATTGGTGCGGGTGTTGGCTCGTTCTACGATTGGTATTGTGATTTACCACCAGCTTCTCCTCAAGTATGGGGCGAGCAAACTGACGTTCCTGAGTCAGCTGACTGGTACAACTCTAAGTACATCATTATTTGTGGTGCAAACTTACCAATGACACGTACGCCAGATGCACACTTTATGACTGAGTCGCGTTACAACGGTACTAAAATTATTTCAATGGCGCCAGACTATGCAGAATACGTTAAGTTTGCTGATCTTTGGATGCCTGTTAAGCAAGGTACAGATGCAGCTGCCTTTATGGCAATGGGTCATGTAGCGCTTAAAGAATTCCACGTTGATAAACAAGATCCATACTTTACAGAATATGCACGTAGCTTTACTGACTTCCCAATGCAAGTTATTTTGGAAGAGGTTGACGGAAGAATGGTTACAGGTCGATTCCTTCGTGCTTCAGATTTTAATAAGAACATGGGTGAAAAAAACAACCCTGAGTGGAAGACTGTTGTTTTTGATTCTAAATCAAAAACCTTTGTTTCTCCAAACGGATCAATCGGATACCGTTGGGGTGAAGAAGGTAAATGGAATATTCTAGAGAAAGCTAACGGTAAAGATATTGAGCAAGAGCTTAGTTGTATTGATAATTCTGATGCAGTTGTTGATGTTACTTTCCCACACTTTAATCCTGAAGAGGGCGATTCATTAGTTCGTAAGATTCCAGTACGTAAACTTAAACTTGTTGATGGTAAAGAAGTAATGGTAACGTCAGTTTGTGATTTACAAATTGCACAATATGGTATTGATCGTGGTTTAGGTGATAACCTAGCTACTTCATACGATGATGAAAGCACACCTTATACGCCAGCATGGGCTGCCAAAATTACGGGCGTTCCAGCTGCTGATTTAGAGCGTACAGGTCGTGAATTTGCTGATAACGCTTCGAAAACTCGAGGTAAATCAATGGTTATTTTGGGAGCAGCGATTAATCACTGGTACCACAATGACATGAACTACCGCGGTATTATGAATTTACTACACATGTGTGGTTGTGTAGGTCAATCAGGTGGTGGTTGGGCTCACTATGTAGGACAAGAAAAATTACGTCCACAAGCAGGTTGGGCGCCAATTGCATTTGGCTTGGACTGGAATCGTCCACCGCGTCATATGGCTTCTACTACGTATTGGTACTTCCATACGGATCAGTGGCGTTATGAGCGTGTTGAGGCGGATGATTTATTAGCCTCTACCGCTAAAGCTAAATACAAAGGCAATCAGTTGGCCGACTATAACGTTGCAGCGCAACGTATGGGTTGGACGCCATCGATTCCTCAGTTTGATCAAAACCCATTAGAGTTAGCTAAAGAAGCAGAAGAAGCTGGCGCAAAAGATGAAGCGGCAGTATCTCAGTATGTAGCTGACAAACTTAAAAGTGGTGATTTGAATTTTGCTTATGAAGATATTGATGCAGAAGACAACTTCCCACGTAACTTATTTGTATGGCGTGCTAACCTAATTGGTTCATCGTCTAAAGGTCATGAGTATTTCTTAAAGCATTTACTCGGCGCACAAAATGGTGTACTTGCTGAAGGCACTGAAGGTGAAGCTTGTAAAGAGATTAAGTGGCATGAAAAAGCCCCAGTTGGAAAGCTAGACTTAATGGTTGATATCAACTTCCGTCTAAATTCAACCGGTGCTTATTCTGATATCGTGTTGCCAACGGCAACTTGGTATGAAAAAGCTGACCTTAACACAACAGACATGCACCCGTTTATCCATCCATTGGGTAAAGCAGTTGATCCTGCATGGGAATCTAAATCTGATTGGCAGATCTTTAAAACCATTGCTAAGAAATTCTCAGAACTTTCTGAAAAGCACTTAGGTGTACAAAAAGACGTAGTATCACTGCCAATGCAGCACGATACTCCGATGGCGATGGCACAACCATTTGGTGAAGTTAAAGACTGGAAGAAGGGCGAATGTGACTTGATTCCTGGCAAAACTGCACCAATATTCAAGGTAGTTGAAAGAGATTTCCCAAGTACTTATGCTAAGTACATTGCCTTAGGTCCATTAATGAACAAGCTAGGTAATAATATTAAAGGTATTGATTGGAATACGGATAAAGAAATTACAGAGCTAGCTACGTTAAATGGTGTCATTAAAGAGGAGGGTGTTTCTAAAGGCATGCCATCACTTGCACAAGACATTCATGTGTGTGATGCGGTAATGCGTATGGCACCTGAAACTAATGGTGAAGTAGCGCATAAGTCTTGGTCTGCACAGTCTAAGAAAACAGGTATTGATCATTCACACCTTTATAAAGGTCGTCAAGACGAGAAAATTACTTATAGAGATATTGTTTCTCAACCACGTAAGATTATTACCGCACCAACTTGGTCAGGTATTGAGTCTGAAGAGGTGAGTTACAACGCTTGTTACACTAATCTTCATGAGCACATTCCTTTAAGAACATTAACAGGTCGTGCGCAATTCTATCAAGATCATGAATGGATGCTAGACTTTGGTGAAGGTTTCTGTGCTTACAAGCCAGCAATTGACATGAAGACACATAACAACATTCCTGATAGTGTTAAGAAGAAGCCGCACTTAGTGCTTAACTGGATTACGCCACACTCTAAGTGGGGTATTCACTCAACTTATCAAGATAACTTGAGAATGTTAACACTCTTCCGTGGCGGTCCATACTTCTGGATTTCTGAAGAAGACGCAAAATCAGTTGGCCTTGAAGATAATGATTGGGTAGAAGCGGTTAATGATAATGGCGCGGTAACAGCTAGAGTGGTTGTTTCGCAAAGAGTGCCAAATGGCATGGCACTTATGTATCACGCTCAAGAGAAGATTGTCAATGTTCCAGGCTCACCAACCACAGGAAAACGTGGTGGTATTTTGAATGCGGTAACGAGAACAGTACCTAAACCAACACACATGATTGGTGGCTATGCTCAGTTGTCTTATGCATTTAACTATTACGGTACAGTGGGTTCAAATCGCGATGAATATGTGATTGTTCACAAAATTGAAGATCAAGATGTGGACTGGTTAGAGAAACCATTAACCCCTGAAAGAGAGGCAGCTAAGAATCCTCCAGGCATCAATAATTAATCTAGGAGAAGAGAGATGAAAATAAGAGCACAAATTTCGATGGTACTGAACCTAGACAAATGTATTGGTTGTCACACTTGTTCGGTTACTTGTAAAAATATTTGGACTAACCGTAAAGGCGTAGAGTACGCTTGGTTTAATAACGTTGAATCTAAGCCTGGTATTGGTTTTCCTAAAAATTGGGAAGATCAAAGTAAATGGAAAGGCGGCTGGGAAGTTGTCAAGAATAAGTTAGAGCTTAAAGCGGGTGGTCGTATGAGTAAGTTGGCAAATATTTTTGCTAATCCTAATATGCCAGAAATTGACGATTACTATGAGCCATATGATTTTAAATATCATAAGCTACAATCGTCTCCATTGCTTGAGGCAACGCCAACGGCGCGCCCTGTATCGCAAATTACCGGTAAGGATATGGATAAGATCGAATGGGGCCCTAATTGGGAAGACGATCTAGCAGGTGAGTTCGAGAAGCGATCTAAAGACGTGAACTTCAAAAATGTTGACAAAGAAATGTACAAAGACTTTGAAAATACATTCCACATGTACCTTCCACGATTGTGTAATCATTGTCTCAATCCTTCTTGTTTGGCTTCTTGCCCATCAGGTGCAATTTACAAACGTGAAGAAGACGGTATTGTATTAGTTGACCAAGACAAATGCCGTGGTTGGAGAATGTGTGTAACGGGTTGCCCGTACAAGAAGGTTTATTACAATTGGGAATCAGGAAAATCAGAAAAATGTATTGGTTGTTACCCAAGAATTGAATCTGGCCTGCCAATGGCATGTGCTGAATCATGTGTAGGTCGTATTCGTTATGTGGGTGTTATGCTTTACGATGCAGACAAGATTGGTGATAGTGCTGCAACACCAAACGAAACAGATCTATATCAAGAGCACTTAGATGTATTTATGGATCCAAACGATCCGAAAGTAATCAAGCAAGCTTTAGAAGACGGTATACCTCAATCATGGATTGATGCGGCTCAAAACTCTCCCGTTTATAAAATGGTGATGGATTGGAAGATTGCTTTCCCAATTCACCCTGAGTACAGAACCTTGCCAATGATGTGGTATGTGCCACCATTGTCTCCAGTTCAGAGTCAAATCGACAAGGGTAATGTTGAAACATCAAACGGCATCATACCAACAGTAGATGCAATGAGATTCCCGGCTAAATATTTGGCTAATATGTTTACAGCAGGTGATGAAAAGCCAATCATAAGTTCAATGAGCAAGCTGCTAGCGATGCGTGCACATCAACGTTTTAAAGCGGTTGATGGTACTGATGGCAAACAAGTATTGGCTGATGCTGGTTTGAGTGTTGAACAAGCTGAAGACATGTATCAAATGCTGGGTATTGCAAATTATGAAGATCGCTTTGTAATTCCAACTTCACACGAAGAAATGCGTCATGAAGACCCGTATGGTTTCCAAGGTCAAAATGGCTTCTCAGGTGGCAATGTTAGTTCTCATGGTTCTGACGGTGGTAAAGGATTTAGTTTATTCCCTTCACCGCGCAAGAAATCAGTGATTCCTGTAGAAAACATGCCTAAGCACAAAAGTTAAGGAGAAATTATGCAAGTATTTAATGTTTTATCAAGATTAATCGATTATCCAAGTGATGAGCTAATGGAGAACTTGGATTCGGTTATTGAGTTTGTTAGTGAGTCATCAGAAATTGATGACAGTGAGAAGAAAATCATCATGGAGTTTATTTCTTGGATGCGTATTCACACAACAACAGGCATACAGCAATCCTATGTTGAAACTTTTGACATGGTGCCAGAGCACGATCTGCATTTAACTCACCATATCTTTGGTGATGACAATGGCCGTGGCCCTGCATTGATTGATTTATCTGAGCATTTTAAGAACGAAGGATTAGAAGTTAAAGATGGTGAAATTCCAGACTTTCTACCTTTAATCTTAGAATACGTAGCAACACTAGATGACATGGAATCAAGAGTATTTTTAGGTGATGCGAAAAAGATTATTAAAGTAATCGCGGATAATTTAGACGAGGCTAAAAGTCCTTATGCTAAATTGATTAGAATTGTTGAAAAACGCAGCTATTTAGCACAAGCTGCATAAGGAGAAATGAGATGACATTAGATAATTTTTTATTTGGGGTTTATCCATATATCGCAGGTGTGGTGTTTATTTTAGGTAGCTGGATTCGCTTTGATCGCGAACAGTACACTTGGAAAGCAGATTCATCACAGTTGTTAGGCAATAAAGGCATGGTTCTGGCCAGCAATTTATTCCATGTGGGTATTATTGGTATTTTCTTTGGTCACGCGGCAGGTATGCTGTTACCACACAGCTGGTGGCAATTAGTTGCCACTGATGTGCAGCATCAGTACATTGCTATTTATGCAGGTTTTGCATTTGGTGGCATGGCTGCCATCGGTGCAGCATTGTTGTTCTATCGTCGCATGACTAATGATCGAGTTAAGGCAGTGAGTCGCTTTAGAGATAATTTCGTAATATTCTGGCTATTGTTAACTGCTTTGTTGGGTTTGAATACTATTTCTGGCTCTATGCATCATGCGGAAACAGGCGATGTGTCCATCATGCTGACTTTAGCTGAGTACGTGAAAAGTATCGCTACACTAAGTGTTGATCCATCATTACTTGCTGGTGTACCGTACACTTATAAACTTCACATGTTGTTTGGTATGACGATATTTTTAGTGTTCCCATTCACGCGTTTGGTTCACGTTTGGTCAGTACCAGTTACTTATCTAATGCGCCCGTATCAAATCGTTAGAAGAAAACGCATGAGAACTAATTAAAGGAGGTCGGCTTAATGTCTTTTTATTTTGAAAGTGTAAAGAGTATGGAACAGATGGGCGCTGATGATAACTACATCCAAGGCTGGATTGCTGGTTATCTTGGCAACCCTGAAATTGAAGAACAAAGAATGACCGATGAATATGAATCTGGTTATGAAGATGGCAAGGAAAAAACCGATGCTAATTTTTCAAATTTTTGCTAATTGTTTTTAACTATGAAAATTAATGATAAAGAAATAGAATTAGACCCAGAAGGGTATTTAATTCACCCTGAAGACTGGGATCAAGACGTGGCTCTTGAATTAGCCAAGTCTGAAAATGTAGAACTCAGTGACGATTATTGGACGATCTTTGATTTTATGCGTTCTTATTACAACGACAACGGTGTTGCACCTGATGTTCGCCACACTACTAAACAAATGACCGTTGATTTTAGTGTAGATAAAAAAGCCGCTAAGGCAAAGTTATTCACAATGTTTCCTTATGGGTATGTCAAGCAAGCCTGTAAAGTATCTGGTATGAAGCGCCCAAGAGGCTGGAGTACCGGTTAAAGCTTTAGTAGGGCAATTATCTAACACTTCTCTCCCCGTTATACAGTTGCCCTACTAAATTTTTATTAAAAAAACAATGAAACAATTTTTAATTAAATTTCTGTGGGCTTTTTTCTGGCTGTTTTTTGGTCTGATGATTGCACACACTAACAACATTACCGACACAACTCAAATTGTTATGATAATGATGGCAAGTTTATTAATTGCAGATGGTTTTAAGTTAGTCGTTAGAAAAATTGCATCACACGCATTGGTTTAATAAACACCTTTTGTAAAATCTTAAAGCACTGATAAGAATACTAAAAAAATTAAAGGGGCGAGAGTGGAAACTAAAGAGTTAATCATATCAGCCATTGGTGCATTTATAGCCGTTGCTATGGCTGGTTTTTTCTCTAATGTAATCTTAGAAACTACCGATTCTCCGCTCATCATTGCTTCTGCTGGTGCATCCGCCATGCTGATGTTTGGTTTGCCGCATGCGCCTGTTTCTCGTCCGTGGAATCTAATCGGTGGCCATATGGTTTCAGCCATTGTGGGCGTTACTTGCTATTATTTAATATCCGATACTTTGCTTGCAACTTCGATTGCAATACCCGTTGCTCTGGTGGCTATGCATTTATTAAAATGCATGCACCCGCCAGGGGGTGCGACGGCAGTAACGGCGATTATTGGTGGCGAGGCCATTCATCAGTTAGGTTATATCTTCGTTGTTATTCCGATATTTTTTAATTCTCTGATTTTGTTAATCGTTGCTATTTCAGTGGCAAGTTTTAGAGATAAAAATCCATTTGAAGATTTACTTTAGCTGGTTGCTTACCCGCCAGTAACGGGCGGGTAAAAAGCCACTTCATCGGTATCTTTAAGCAAGGTTGAATCGTTAGCAATTTCTTGATTAACCGCACAAAGGATATTATTTGGGAAATAACGCTCTTCGTGTTTTTTAGCCAAAAGTGTTCTTAATTGTTTAACGGTTGTATTGCTTTTAAGTTCAAATTCCTCACTTGAAATTTTAAGATTTTCTTTAAGGGATGCAAAATATAAGATTTTCATCCGCCAATCTCTGCCATTTGTCGATTACTGATGTTGTCGATAGAGGAGTTAAATTCATGTTTTTCTGGCTTTTTGTTAATGGCCTCAACAATCATAGTTTTAATTTCATCATCGGTTAAATCTGAACGAACAGCATCTTTTAAAGAGATCGCATCTTCCTGCCCTAAGCATAAGATTAAGTCGCCTTTAGCGGTTAATCTAATACGATTACAAGTTTGGCAAAAATGATTAGACACGGCACTAATAACACCAACACTAGATTGAGTATTGTTAATTTTAAAATTCTTAGCAGGACCGTCAGTCTTGCTGGAAGTTAAAGGTGTGATTTTATTTTTTAAATGTTGAGTAACTCTAGCTAAAATATCTTTTTCACTGTAGTGTAAAGAAGTAGCGTCAATACCTGCAGAGCCAATTGGCATAGTTTCGATGAAGCGAACGTCAATACCTTTTTCGATGGCAAAATCAATCATTGATTCAATCTCATTATCGTTATTGCCACGCATAACCACCATGTTAATTTTAATTGGGTGCATGCCCGAAGCGATTGCCGCATCAATACCTTTGATGACTTCATTAACATCTCCGCCACGGGTGATTTCTTTGAAGCGATTAGGCATTAGTGAGTCAATAGAAATGTTAACCCGATTAATGCCATTCTCATGAAGTTTTGGTGCGAATTTTTCCAGTAAGTGTGCATTGGTTGACAATGGCACATCCTTAATACCATCAATACTACTGATTAGTCGGGCGATTTTTACAATGCCTCTACGTAGCAATGGTTCACCACCGGTTAATCGTACTTTACTAATACCTAATTCGGCAAATAATCTCACAATCCGCTGAATATCTTCATAGCTCAGAATATCCTCGCGTTTGCAATTAGGCGTGTGTTCATCATCTCGACAGTAAAAACATCGATAGTTACAATGTTCCGTAATCGAAATTCTTAAATAATTGATCTCTCGACCAAATTTATCAATTAATTTAGGCATCTTCAAGCTTCCAGTGGCCAGACTTCCCACCTTGTTTTTCTAATAATTGGACACCGTCAATTTTCATAAAACGATCCACCGCTTTGCACATGTCATAAATCGTAAGCGCAGTAATACTGGCTGCAGTCAGTGCTTCCATTTCCACACCCGTTTGTGCGTTGAGCTTTACAAGCGTGTTAATTCGTATGCCATTGTCTATAAATTCAAATTCAACCTCAATTTTTGAAAGATTGAGGCTATGACACATAGGGATTAAGTGGTGCGTTTGCTTGGCAGCCATAATGCCAGCAATTCTTGCCACTGCAAGCACATCACCTTTTTTAAAATCGTTATCCTTGATTTTTTGTAAGGTAGTGCTTTTCATTAAAATTTTAGCAGTTGCTTTGGCGATACGTGTGGTGTTGTCTTTGTCAGACACGTCCACCATATTAGCTTCGCCATTTTTATTTACATGGGTTAATTCGCTCATAACATCATCTCAGATAGTGGGTAAAAATTTAAAATTTCACCCTGTTTAAAAGTAGTTTTTTCAGGTATTTCTATTAAGCCATCTGCCCAAACCATTGAGCTTAAAACTTCCGATCCTTGTTTTGGGTACTGGTTTGCCCTGGCAGGAGTTGTTGTGTGATCAAGCCGTGCACGTACAAATTCTCGTCTGGGTTTAGATCTGTGCCAATCAAAATTTGCCTCAACCTTAATTGTAGTGTTTAGATAATGAGATGCACCTTGTATTTTCTTAATAAAAGGTCTGGCAAATAATAGAAACGTTACCATGGCAGACACAGGATTACCAGGGAGGCCAATAAACGCAGTGTCGCCAACTCGACCAAAAGCCAGTGGCTTACCGGGTTTCATTTTAATGCGCCATAAGTTTAGCTCTCCCAGTTGTTGTACCGCTGGTTTGACATGATCTTCTTCGCCTACTGACACACCGCCTGTAGTCATAATCAAATCACATTTTTCTTTCAATGATTCCAATGCATTAACAGTGGCATCCAGCGTATCTTCAACGTTATTTAAATTGATAATTTCACAGTTTAAATTTTTCAGCATAGCGACCAACGCATAGCGATTAGAATTGTAAATTTGACCATCTTTTAGTGCATTACCTGGTTCGATCAGTTCATCGCCGGTAAAAAATACCCCTACCTTAATTTTTTGAAATACTTTAATTTCACCTGCTCCAACAGAGGCGGCTAGTGCAATATCTTGTGCTCTAAGTTTTGTGCCAACTTTTAAAATTACCTCACCTGATTTGATATCATTGCCTTTGGGTCTGATGTTTTCATTAAGTGAGATTGGTCGATAAATTTCAATTTTTAAATCATTTTCAATCAGCTCACATTCTTCTTGCATGATGATAGTATTAGCACCATCGGGCACAGGGGCGCCAGTAAAGATACGCGCTGCATAACCAGGCTCCAATAAACGGCCAATACTACCTGCAGGGATTCTGTCACTAATTTCAAATTTAACCCCACCTAGGGCATTAACTTGTTCATCTTTAAGGTTGATTGCATAACCATCCATCGCAGAATTATCAAAGCCTGGAACGTTAATATTTGAGCTAATGTCAGCTGCTAGGATTTGATCCAGTGCATCATCGAGTGCAACAAGGTGAGTCTTGCTGTTTGAACTAGCAGAATTTGTTAGTATCTCTAAAGCTTCATCAGTTGAAAGTAGTACTTGCGGTATTTCGTCACAGCCACAATCAACAGCTTGGTTATTTATCATGTTTAGTTAAGTTATTGTTTATTACTAAAAGTTGTTTGATGATTGTATCATACGTGTTTATATTCGTCGACAACAAGCCCTATGGAAACAATAGCTAAAAGCGATATTACTGCACTTATTCTCGCAGGCGGTCAAGCCAAGCGTATGAACAGGCAAGACAAAGGTTTAATTTTGTTTCGCAATAAGCCACTTATTTCTTATGTGGTTAATATTATCTCTAAAAATGTAGATAGTATATTGGTGAGTGCCAATAGAAACATTGACTTATATCAAGAATTTGGCGAAGTTATTACTGATGATTTGCCCGATTTCCAAGGCCCACTTGCTGGGATATCTACTGCACTCAACAAAGTCAAGACAAAATATTTGTTAATAATGCCTTGTGATGGACCGTATGTGAGTGAATTACTGCTTGATAGGCTCGTCAAAGCAATGGAGAAAAAAGATACTTTAATGTGTGTTGCAGCTGAGAATGAATACCTGCATCCAACCTTTGCACTGATTAATGTCTCTGTTGCACCAGTACTTAGTCAATATTTAGATGATGGCGGTAGAAAATTAGGGAAATTTTTTAAAGATAACAGGGCTACTGAAGTTGATTTTTCTGATCAGCCAAAAATATTTATTAACTTAAATTCACCTGAAGATTTTTTATCTACCAAACACATTCATAGCAAATAGATTAAGTATTGACAATTTTTGCCATTGTGTTATTATTGTCAATATGACGACAATGAACATATCTTTACCAGATCAATTGAAGTCCCATATTGATCAGCGTGTAAGTCATGATGGATATGGCTCTTCTTCAGAATTTATTCGTGATCTAATTCGTAAGGATCAGGCAGAAGAGGCTGAGAAAAAACTCGTTAGCCTTATCCAGGATGGACTTGAGTCTGGCAATCCTATTATGGTTGACAATAGTTACTGGAAAAATAAGAAAGCATTCCTGACTAAATAATGAATTTAGTCATTCGCCCTCAAGCTGATACTGATATCAATACAGCTTTCGACTATCTTAAGCAAGATGGTCCTAAAATTGCTATTGAATTCTTGGATACAGTAGAACACAATTTTGATCTAATTAAACAAAATCCAGAAATCGGCTCAACTCGATATGATGGTTTATTTCCAGTTAAAGGGTTAAGGTTCTTTAAGGTTGGAAAATTTCCTTGGTTGATCTTTTATTTCTCTACTCAGTCAATGATTGATATAGTTCGTATTTTGCACGGCACTAGAGATATTCCGACTATTTTATCTACCAACGACTAGCTGCATCATTGTCGTTATCTTTAGCCTCCACCCATTTACTCTCATTTGTGGTGTGCTCTTTTTTCCAAAAAGGCGCCTGAGTTTTTAAATAATCCATAATAAACTCACACGCTTCAAAAGCAGATTTTCGGTGTTTGCTGGTGGTGACAACCAGCACGATTTGATCATTAATATCAAGGTCGCCTACACGATGAATAATGGTAATATTGCCTAGTGGCCAGCGACCTTGAGCTTGTGTTGCAATAGACTCGAGCGCTTTTTCTGTCATACCCGGATAATGCTCTAATGTCATTTTTTGAATAGGCGCATCATCCAAATCACGCACAGTACCTACAAAACTAACCACGGCACCAATATCACTATCATCACCTCTTGCAAGATTAACTTCAAGCGTTAAATCAAAATCTTTTTTTTGTATGTTAATCTTGTTCATGGCCTTAATTATAGGATTCTATTTCGATTAATTGTATTTTTTTTATTAGTTTATTCTAATATTGATGGATAAATATGTATAATTGTACTTAGTTAATTCCCAATGACGGGACATTAGCAACAAACACAGACGTTTATTTAGATCCTTAACAAAAGGGCTTAAATAAACGTTTTTTTTTGCCAATTTTAAGGATGAAATTGGCGCCAAGGTATCGAAGCCAGTTATTGTATTTGTATGAATTTACAAACACAATAACTGGCTTTTTTTTGCTTTAAAAAGTGAGATAAATAAAAAGGAAATAATATGAAAAAATTAGTGATAGTCGGTTCAGGCATGAGTGCCATGAAGGTGGTGGATGAAGTTTTAAAAATAGATCCGCTTATGTATCAAATTACCGTTATTGGTGCAGAAACAGTATTGCCTTACAATAGAATTATGCTTTCACCCGTCTTATCTGGTGAAAAAACTTTTAAAGAAATCCAAACGCATGACGAAGTTTATTTTGCTCAAAACAACATTACCTTTAAACCTGGATATGAAGTGACTGCGGTTGATAGAAAATCTAAGAGTGTTTTGGTATCTAAGGTTGGCAAAACCGAATCTTACCCGGTTGATTATGATCGACTGGTTCTGTGTACTGGATCAGTTCCTTTTATTTTGCCATTGCCAGGTAAAGAATTAGAAGGCGTAGTTTCATTTAGAGACATTTATGATGTTGAGTATATGAAATCCAAAGCCTCAAGTAGTAAAAAAGTAGCAGTGATTGGTACCGGATTGCTAGGCCTTGAGGCAGCAAATGGTCTTAATGAACTTGGATTTGAAGTAACTGTTATTGGTAATGCTGGCTCTATTATGAACATGCAATTAGATGCTACTTCTGGCGGGTTGTTACAAAAAGTGCTTGAAGAAAAAAATATCTCATTTAAGTTAAATACTACCACAACAAAAATCAAGGGTAAAGATTCAGTTGAGATGCTAGAGTTTGACGATGGATCGACATTACCAACAGACATGGCGGTAATGTCTGTTGGCATTATCCCAAATGACACATTGGCTAAAGAAATTGGACTGCAAACGGATCGAGGCATTGTTGTTACCGACACAATGATGACTTCAGATCCAGCGATTTATTCAGTAGGTGAATGCATTAAACACCGAGGCACTACTTATGGTTTGGTGGCACCACTGTTTGAACAAGCGCGTGTTTGTGCTGAGCAAGTATGTGAGGTAAGTCACCATATGTATATTGGATCAGACCTTTCTACAAAGTTAAAAATTTCCGGTGTGGACGTTTTTTCAGCAGGTGAGTTTGATGATACTGATGATGAGGTTATGTGCTCTAAAGATCATGCACTTAACACCAGAAAGCGACTTTCAATTCGTGATAACAAATTAGTGGGTGCGGTGCTATTTGGCGACTCTACAGATGGATTATTCTACTTTGACCTTATTAAGAAAGAGACCGACATTACCGATATGCGTAAAACCTTGTTGTTTGGTGATATCAGCATTGATAGTGCATCAGCAGGTTCTGTTGGTGTGGAAAAAATGAGTGATGATGAGCAGGTCTGTGGCTGTATGGGTGTGACTAAAGGAGATATTATTAACGCAGTCGCTGGTGGTTGCGATACGTTTGAGTCCATGCAAGAGAAAACAGGATGTGCAACTGGTTGTGGTGGATGTGGATCGGTTGCTAAACAGATTTTCAGTTTTGTTTCTGGTGCAGAGTTAGTTGCTAAAGATGCTTTGTGTAATTGCACTACTCACTCAACCCAAGAAGTGCGTGAGTACATTAGGTTACTTGACGAAGTTGCAAATATTAATGATATTAGAGATGCTTTAGAATTTGATGGATCTTGCGAAGTATGTGGCGCAGCAATTAATTACTATTTATCTTCTCAGTTTAATGATAAATATATCCATAATGATGCAGAGCGTCCACATAACGAGATGATGCACGCAAATAAACAGCGTGACGGCACTTATTCAATCGTACCACAAATGCAGGGTGGTTTAACGACGCCATCTGAACTGAAGGCATTGGCAGATATTGCCGTTAAATACGATGTCCCAACCGTAAAAGTAACCGGCGGTCAGCGCATTGATTTACTTGGCATTCCTAAAGAAAATCTTAATGACATGTGGGATGAAATTGCTGATGCAGGTATGGAGGCTGGGTACGCTTACGCTAAAGCCACCAGAACTTGTAAATCTTGTGTTGGTATAGACCATTGTATGATGGGTACGCAAGATTCGATGGGACTTTCTGTAAAAATGGAAGATGCCGTCTGGTCACACTTCATGCCGCATAAATTCAAAATGGGTGTGAGCGGTTGCCCGCGTAATTGCGCCGAAGCAACCATTAAAGACTTTGGTGTTATTTGTACTGAAAAAGGCTATGAGATTCACGTTGCTGGCGCTTGTGGTATTCGCACTAAAGCTTGTTTAAAGGATCGATTCTTTGAAACAGAAGATGAAGTGGTTGAATACCTTAAAGCCTTTACTCAGCTTTACCGCGTAGAGGCAAATTACCTTGAACGTGTCATGCATTTTGAAGAGCGTGTTGGTTTGGATTACATTCAGTCTAAATTAGATACGCCTGAAAAAATTAAATCTTGGGCAAGCTTATTACCAAAGACAATTAAAAATCCTTGGAAAACAGTAGACCATAGGAAGTCTGCTTAATATAAGGAATGATAATGGAAGATAAATTAAACATATTTTCATTTACTGGCAAGTATCGAATCCTGCATTTGACTTGGTTTGCCTTTTTTATGACTTTTGTGGTTTGGTTGAGTCTCGGCCCAATGATGCCATTCATTCAAGAAGCACTAGGATTAAGTGAGCAACAAGCAAAGGTGTTACTGATCTTGAATGTAGCCATGACCATTCCTGCCAGAATTGTGGTGGGCATGTTGGTGGACAAGATAGGGCCTAAAATTATGTTTTCTTCAATTTTGATTTTGGGTGGGCTGGTCTCAATTGCATTTTCTTGGATGCAGTCATACGAGCAATTAGCATTACTAAGATTTTTATCAGGCTTTATTGGCGCTGGTTTCGTGGTCGGTATTCGCATGATATCTGAGTGGTTTCCTGCTAAACAAACTGGTACGGCTCAAGGTATTTACGGTGGCTGGGGTAATTTTGGTTCAGCAGGTGCAGCGGTGTCTTTGCCCTTTATTGCTGCAAGTTTTGGCGATGTGGATGGTTGGCGTTATGCTATTACCATAGCCAGTATTTTAGCAATTGCATACGGTATTTTTTATTATTTCAATGTGAGTAATACCCCTAAAGGCTCTACTTATTTTAAGCCAAAGAAGTCAGGTGCAATGGAGGTCAGTAACATTAAAGATTTGGTGTTGTATATTCTAATGAACATTCCTTTGTATTTGGCATTGTCATTATTAACTTGGAAATTATCCCCCAGTAAAATGGGTATGATTTCATTAAGTGTAGAGTTTGGTGTGTACGCTTTTTTGGTGCTAACATTTTTATTTCAAGTGTTTAAAACCTGGAGCATTAATGCGGATAATTTAAAAAATCCTGTACCTAAGCAGCATCAATATAAATTCAAGCAAGTGGCTATTCTTGATTGGGCCTATTTGGTGACGTTTGGTACCGAATTAGCAGTGGTGTCAATACTAGCTATGTTTTACGTTGATTGGTTTGAACTGCCTAAAATAACAGCTGCACTTCTGGCAGGTGTATATCCGTTCATTAATTTATTTGCACGTCCAGGCGGTGGTTATTTAAGCGATAAATACGGGCGTAAATTAACCTTGATAGTTACCTTCTCTGGCGTTACACTAAGCTTTTTAGCTTTGGGCAATGTTGATAAAAGTTGGTCTATTTATCTAGTGGTTCTCTTAACTATTTTTGGCGGTATTTTCTCCAAGGCTGGATCGGGTGCAGTATTCGCTATGGTGCCACTCATTCAAAGAAGATTAACAGGTCAAATTGCAGGCATGGCAGGTGCATTTGGCAATGTGGGTGCGGTAATATTCTTGACAGCTAACTCGTTGGTAGATTATGATGAATTTTTTATGTTAATTGGCATGGTGAGTGCAGCGGTATTAGTACTTATCGTTGTATTTTTAGAGGAACCAAAAGGCCACATGACTGAGATTTTAGACGATGGCACGGTTGAGGTAATTAAACTGGATTAACGATGCAGCAATTAAAAGTTACAATTAGTTCTCACTCAGTTGCAGGCATTAAACCTGAAAATCAAGACGCTTGCGCTTATCACATACCCAATGCACAAGCACTTGAGTACAAGGGCGTTGTTGGTGTTATTGCCGATGGTGTGAGTGCTTGTGAAAGAGCAAAAGAAGCAAGCGGTTGTTGTGTCAAAGGCTTCTTGAGTGATTACTATGCAACTCCAGACTCTTGGAGTGTAGAGCACTCAGCCACTAAGGTTATCTCAGCTCTGAACAATTGGTTGTACTCCCAATCAATGCGCAGTGATGAGGTCTCGTCAATGCTGTCAACGCTTAGCACAGTGATTATTAAATCCAATACAGCGCACGTGTTTCATGTGGGTGATTCACGCGTTTATCGATACCGGTCAGGCGTATTAACCCAACTGACTAAAGACCATGTTTTAAGTTTGAACAAAGAAAAAACCTACTTGTCCAGAGCAATGGGATTTGACTTAAAAATCAATGTGGACTACCAAACTTTTGATATCGAATTGAACGACCAGTTTTTAATGACCACTGATGGCGTGCACGATTACTTGGACAATGCTTTATTGGAGGTTTTAATGAATAAAGCATCAACGGTTGACGATATTGTTGATAGAGCCTTGGACAAGGGCAGCCAAGATAATGTTTCAGCCATGATTATCAGCATTGATCAACTGCCAGAGAAAAATCTAAACGAAGCTTTTGATGAGTTAACTCAAAGACCGGTACCTCCAGATCTTGTTAAAGGCATGAAAATTAATGGATTTGAAATAGTGTCACTCATTATTTCAAGCTCAAAAATGCAATTGTATTTAGCTAAAGACATTAACACCGGTCAATCGGTTGCTCTTAAAACGCCGTCCATTAATTTTGAAGATGATCCAGAGTACCTTAAGCACTTTATGTACGAGCAATGGGTAGGACAGCGCGTACATAGCTCTAATGTGGTTAAAGTGCACAATGGTAGCGAAGTGCCTAAGTTTTTAGCTTATGCGATGGAATACATCAAAGGACAAACATTGCGAGCGTGGATGGATGAAAACAAGAATCCTGACATTGAAGTGGTGCTTAGTTTTGTTAAGCAAATTATTCAAGGGCTTAGAGCTTTTCATCGTCAAGAAATGCTGCATTGCGACCTTAAGCCAGAAAATATTATGATCGATGAAATTGGCCAAATTAAACTGATTGATTTTGGCTCAGCCAGAATTGCCGGTGTGACTGAGCTGGTCAATCCTATTAATGCCGTGGGCAATCAAGGCACACAGGGCTATACCGCGCCAGAAGTTATTCTGGATGAACGTGTATCACAAGCCTCTGATCAGTTTAGTTTAGGCGCAATTGTGTATGAAATGTTGTCATCTCATTTGCCTTATCAGGACAAATTAGATAAAAATTTAAGCATTAAAAAATTAGATAAGTTGACTTATGAATCAACCCTAATGCACAATCCAAATTTACCAATATGGATTGATGGTGCCATTCAAAAAGCTTGTCATTTAAATTACAACAAGCGCTATGAAGCACTCAGTGAGTTTTTGTACGATTTAGAACATCCAAATTCAAAATTCTTAAACGTACAAAAAGACAAGCAACCCGATTCAATTTTAAATCGCTATAGACTGCTTATTGCTGTGTCATTTTCATTGAATTTTATTTTATTATTATTGTTAATTATTAAATAAAGTATATGAGTTTTAAGACCACTTGCCCCTATTGTGGCGTAGGCTGCGGCATCGAAATCAGTCGTTTAGGATCGACATTAAGCCTAATTGGGGATAAAAATTCGCCAGTTAATCAAGGTATGCTTTGTATTAAAGGGCAAACTCTTTTAGAAACAATTGGTACGGACGAAGATAGACTACTGTTCCCATCACTTGGTAGTTGGGAAAAAACCATACACGCTATTCGTGATAATTTTCTTACCACGCCCAGAAGTGAAATAGCGCTTTATGTGTCTGGTCAAATGCTCATGGAAGATTTGTACATTGCTAAAAAATTTGCCGATAGTTACGGAATAAGAAACATAGAAAGTAACTCCAGGCTTTGCATGTATTCAACCGTTGAAGCAAACAAGCGCGCCTACGGAGAAGACATCGTACCGGTGTCTTACGACGATATTTATGCAGCAGAAACCGTGTTGATTATTGGTAGCAATACAGCCGATTGCCATCCTATCGTATTTAATCATGTAAAAAAGTCAAAGGCCTATGTTGTGTGTGTTGATGTGTACGAAACCACCACAGCCAAGCAATCTGATTTGTTTATTAAAGTAGAGCCTGGTACCGACATGGATTTGATTAATGACTTAGTAAATCAATCTTGGTTTAAAGATAAAAAAACTTTGAGTATATATTCTCAAGGGCTAACTCAATCAACTGATGCGACTGATAAGGTAAATGCTTTAATTAATGCACACATTAATACTGGAAATATTAACAAACCGGGCTGTGGTGTTTTATCTTTGACCGGACAATCAAATGCCATGGGTGGGCGTGAAATTGGTATTTGCACAAGTGATTTAACCGCGACTGAGTTTTTTTCAACAAGTCAAATTAAAACACTGTGGGTAATGGCAACTAATCCAGCGCACAGCATGATTAATTATCGTCAATTTGACACTTTGATTGCATCAGACTTTACTCAAACTTTAACCACAAAAGATGCAGATATTGTATTACCGGCTTGTTCGTGGAGTGAAAAAACAGGTCATCAAAAAAATTCTGAAAGGCGTTATTTAAAGCAAAACTCCTTTCTACCGCCCGCAGGAGAATCAAAACCAGACTGGGAAATTATTTGTTTAGTGGCTAGATCTTTAGGACTTAAAGGATTTGATTATAAAAATTCTGATGAAATTTGGGCAGAGATGGACATTGATCAGACTTGGCATTCAAGAATTAAGGTGAAGGAAGAACTGGTTGATATTGAAAAAAGTGACAGAAGTTACGATAGCAAAGCCATTAATAACGCCCGTTTATTAACGCAATGGCATAGCATGTCAAGAACACAAAAAAGCACCACACTTAATAAAATGACAAAAAATAATCCTAATATTGTCTCAATTCATCACATTACTAATGCTGAATTATTTAAAGATAAGGAAGTTGAGTTGGATCGATATTCTAAACAACCTTGCTTTAAAGGTTAAACAATAGGTAGTTTAATCTTTCCACTAAAATGATGCCATTCATAGCGAATAGGGTAGTTACGGCGGTAATATTCAAAATTTTCAATATTTTTAATGGCCACTGTATCTTTCTTAAAGTCGTAAACTTCATTTAAAGAGTCGAGTAAATTGTCACTTTTTAGTTTTAAAGCACCAGGATTAATCAAATTAACAATGCTTTTGTCTTGCTCTTGTCCGCTAAAGTCGCATAAAGCCTCATAAACCATAAAACTACCCATGAATTTAGCATCAACAGAGTGTCCGGCGATGTGCGGGGTGGCCCAATAAGCCTCTTTTTGTAAATTTTGGTTGGTGTTAGGCTCGTTTTCCCAGCAATCGATGATATTGACCATCGTTTGGGTTTTTTCCCAAATTTTTTCATTAATCACACCGCCACGCGCAGCGTTAAAAAGAATGGTTTTTTTGTTAATGTTATGAAAATTATGCTCATTTAATAGATTAAAGCTTGGATATTTTCCATCAAAGGTGAGTGGCGTGTGAAAAGTAACCATATCAGCACTTAAGGCAGTGTCTAAATCAACAAAATTTGGCAAATTTTCATTCTCTTGTCTAATAGGGTCATTCAATAGGGTTTTAATGCCCATTACATATGCTTTAGCGGCTAAACGTGAGCCAACATTGCCCACACCAATTATTCCCAAAGTTTTTTGAGTGTAGTCAAAATTCAATTCATTGGCCAAATTAACAATCGCACTAATCACAAACTCAGCCACCGCCATTGAATTACAGCCTTGTGCTGAAAAGAAAGTAATGTTGTTTTCTTTTAAATAATCTTGGTCAACATGGTCAAGCCCAGCGACTGTTGAGCCGACAAATTTAACATTACTTCCCTCGAGTAAATCTTGGTTGACTTTGGTGCGTGAGCGTACAATGAGCACGTCTACATCTTTAACAGATTCAGTATTAATGTCTCGACCAGCCATAGTGGTAATCTCACCGAATTGGGAGAATATCTCATCATAAGCGTAGCAAGCATCGTCAATGATTAATTTCATATTTTTATTGAGGAAGGCAAGGCCTTCCCCACTTTACCAATTTATAGTTTTAAGTTTGTGTATTTTAAGGTAATCGTTGGTTTTGGAAAAGTGTTTGCAACCAAAAAATCCTTTATGTGCAGAGAAGGGGGAAGGGTGTGCGGCCGTTAAAACCAAATGCTTATCTTGATCAATCAGTTCGGTTTTTTTCTGAGCATAAGCGCCCCAAAGCAAAAATACCAAATTTTGTTTTTTCTCATTAAGAATATCAATAACAGTATCGGTGAAATCTACCCAACCTGATTTGGCATGTGAGCCGGGCGAATTTTTCTCAACCGTGAGTGCACTGTTGAGTAGCAACACCCCTTGTGTTGCCCAGTGGGTTAGGTTGCCACTTTGGCTGGGGGTAATGCTTAAGTCTGATGAAAGTTCTTGATAAATATTTCGAAGTGAAGGCGGGACTCTGATGCCGTCAGGTACTGAAAAACTAAGACCATGTGCTTGGCCTTCGTTGTGATAAGGGTCTTGCCCTAGAATAATGACTTTGGTGTTTTTAAAACTGCTGAGATCAAAAGCATTAAACATCTGATCTTTAGGTGGGTAAATGGTTTTGTTGTGTGCAGATTCGTATTCTAAAAATTCAAGCAGATGTCGGTAATGGTCTTGTTTAAAGATAAAATCGAGTTGTTCGGACCAGTCTTTGGTCAAAGCCCAGCCCACCATAATCTGAGTCGATAACCCAGTGTTGAGGTGTAACCTACTTCAACAAATTGGATACGACCTTCGGTGTTGATAAAGAAACTACTGGGCGTACCTTTAACGCCAAACAATCTTGATAATGAACCCGATTGGTCGTTAATAATGTTGTCTAGTTTAAGGTTGTTTTCTTCGGCGTATTTTTTAATCTCATCATCCGATCCAGACTGGATGGCAATGTTGAGCACTTTGTAGTCTTCAGATATGGCTTGAATGTTGTCGTTTTCTACCGCGCAAACCGGACACCAAGTTGCCCAAAAATGAATCAGAATAGCTTGATCAGGTAAGGGGTTGGAGTTCATAACTTCACCGGTGAGGGTTTGAGAACTGAAACTTGGCGTCATGCCTTGAGTGAGGTCTTGTTGTTGCCACATACGAATGGCAAAAATAGCGATAATTACCATCATAAATTGCATGAGGGTTTTGCGAGACGGACGGTTAATTTTCATGTGCTATATTATAGCCTAAGAGAATAATTGATAAAAAATTACCAAATCGTTTTTTTTTTTGCTTTATACTAGAAAAAGTAAAAATTGATTCAAACCAAAGAAATTTAGCTTATTGACTGGGGAGGCAATAACAATGATTCCGAGTAAAACCAACTTCAATAAGTACCATGCGTTCTTATCGAAAGTGTCGTTGTTTAAGGATATATTAGAAAAAGATCTGACTGATTTTTTTCATTCGATGCAAATTAAACAATACCACAAAGGTGAGATGCTAACCTTTAATGCACCTGATCATGACAAGTGCTATATTGTGTATGAAGGCTTGTTTAAGCTAACGAAGTTTGATGAGAATGGCGATGAGATTGTGATCAAAATTCTTGATAAAAGCGACGCTATATCACCCATGCATTTTTCACCGCATTACGAAGTTTGTGCAGAGTTCGTTAAAAAGACAACCTTGATTTACTTTACTAAAAAAGACATCGATATCTTCATTGCAAAGAATCATCAGTTTTCAACCAATATTATTGATTTTTTGGCCAAAGGTGTTCAGGATCTTTTGCTTAGTGCAGAAGTATTACAACTTAAGAGCGCTAAGGAAAAAGTTGGCTGGTACTTGGTACATGCTAAAATTAACAATACTTTCGAATTGCCTTATTCAAAGGCATTAATCGCTTCTTATCTGGGCTTAAAGCCAGAGTCGTTTTCAAGGGCATTAGCCAAGCTTAAAGAAGAAGGCATAGTGCTTGACAACAAAACCATCAAGTTATTGAATGGCGATGAACTTTGCAAGTATTGCGACAAAGTCATCGGCTCGGACTGCCCATCTTTTTTAACTGAAAATTGCGCTCACAATTAGTTTAATCAACTTCTTTATCTGTTTTACCTGCTTTAGCTGCTTTAGCTAGTACCTCTTTCTTCTTATCAATGTATTGAACAATTTTCCCTGCATGGGTCAGTGTAGGTTCGAGTGTTAGCGCTTGTTCTGCCATTGCTTTAGATGCATCATAAAAACCAAGGTGTAGATAGGCAATGGACATCGATGTAAATAGTTTTGAATCCGTTGGATCTAAAAGCGTAGCCTCTTGATAATTACGAATGGCTTCTTTATTTTTATTTTGTGAAAGATACAAGCTTGCCAATTCTACGTAAGCGTGTTTGCTGGGAGATTGCTCAATTATTTGTTTGAGTTTTTCTTCAATTTTTTTAAACTTATTGTCCTCCATCGCTTGGCTAACTTGTTGCAAAGCCTTACTTGAGCTTGGCAGGTTAGCAAAAACAGAATGGTTAAAAAATCCTATGGTAAAAAATAATACCAATGCGTATGTTTGTTTTGTTTTCATTTTATTTTCCTTATAAAAAAATAGTGAAAAAAATACCCCTTTCAAGTTGCCTTGGCAGGGGTATTTAATTAAAGACTTATAAAGCTAAATTATTTTTCAAATTGAGCTTTAAAGTCTGCGGTTGCCTTCTTGCGAATCTCCGCTTGTTTTGCAGACATCTTACCTAAGAACCACTTATGATTATCTGTGTTCAGAACCTCATCAATAGTTTTTTCTAGACGGTCTGCAGCCTGTCCTTTATTGAATTCACCAGAAGATCTAGCCTTCTCTATTAGGTGTCTCAACTCTGGAAGGAGATGCGTGTAGAAGTTTCTGGCAATCTCATAAGTACCATGCCAGTGCGTGATATCAGGCGCCATCATAGAAGCACCATGACGAGCACGACGACCTTCGTGATGCCATAGTTCGAACCAGATGAAGTCGATCTTATTACTAAACTTAACTGGATTCAATAAAGGCTTCGCAGCTTTCATTAACTTCAGTCCTGGCTTAGCAAACTTCTCGTTATACAACTCAATCAATCCGTCGTACTGAATGTAGAAGTTATCTACATACTCTTGAGAGTGACAAGCAGAACAAACGTCTTGCATGTTTTCTCTACGAGTTTCCCAGTTAACGTGTTGACCTGGTAAGTCCATCTTCTTATCTGATACCTCAGGACGAATTGAGATTGGCGGACGGTTGTTCCAAGAGATACGCATACCAACATCATGCGTTACGCCTTGATTTTTAGTCGCACCCATGTGACAAGTAGAACAAGTTGGAGCGGTGTAGAAATCTTCACCAGGAACCCACTTAGACTTATCCATACCGAGTTGTCCTTTCTGAGAAGCATATTGGATACCATGCTTAGACTCGTTATAAACTTCGATATGCGGATGATCCGGACCCATATGACATTTACCACATGTTTCAGGTGCACGAGCTTGCTCTACAGAGAAACTATGACGAGCATGACAAGCGGTACAAGAACCTTCTGAACCATCAGGGTTAATTCTACCAATACCTGTGTTTGGCCATGTTGCAGGATCTAATGCACCATCTTCTAGCACTTTAACCTGTGAACCGTGACACTGCCAACAACCATTAACGGCTGCCGCTGAGTTACCATCAGGAAAGCCTTCAGTAACAAAACTACTATTACCTTCAACTACCTCGGCTAATAAGTTGTCCAGTGAACCTAAGATTCGACCCGCTTTAGCGTGATGCGACTCTTCAGCCTCTTTAACCTCTTGAGCGTGACAGTTTGCACAATCACGTGGCGATACAATAATGGAGATGTACTTCTCATTACCTCTCTTACCATGTAGGAATGCATCTTTATCTTCCTTATTAGCAGCGTGACATTCGTAACAACCTACCTTAGCACGGTGGTGTTTACTATCGCCCCATTGTTTAACAATACCACTATCGTTCTTTTTATGGCAAGTGGTACATTGCTTGCTGGTCTCTGACGCTTGAGCCGGCGGCTCAGTAACTGACGAAAACGCCGAGCTACTTAAAAACATCAAAGATAAAAAGAAGATTAAACTTTTTATTATTTGTTTCATGATACAACTCCTATTATTTTTTCTATTAAACAAAAAACTACTCTCTAACGTGATTTTAGTAAAAGATAAAATAATAAAAAATAACATGGGTTAATAAAATCGAAATTTATTTATATTTATGCAAAGGCCTCAAGTAATATAAAAATAAATAACTTACATTAACTTAAATTTAAATAAGTTTTGTTATAGTAAAAAGCGCACCTTCTTATATTACTCTCTAAGTTAATAGCCAACGGAAGGTGCACTTTTAAATTGTAAATAAACCAACTTAATCAACAAGAAACGATCTTGTAAAAATAACATAGGTTATTTTTAGTTGAGGCTATTTTTTATATAATTTTAAGTTAAGGTTTTAGAGAGAGCTTAAATATGACAAAAGTAAAAGACACGATTGATATTTGTGGTTGTTTGGTGCATGCCGTTAAAGGGCAGGAAAAAAATGTTGAAAATGCATTGACTGCCATTAGTGGCGTAGAAGTACACCACATAACTGATAATTCCCGTCTGGTGGTTACCATTGAAAGGGAAAATCAAGGCAAGATAGCCGATACAATGGGCGAATTTAACGACATCAACGGTGTGGTTTCAACGGTTTTAACCTACCAACATTCAGAGCCAATCTAGAGGTATGATATGGCCATTTCGCGTAGAGAGTTTTTTATAAATTCAGCTAGGCTGGCTACCACTACTGCACTAGTCGCAACTGGGCTACTAAGTTATTCAAAATACTCTTATTCTTTGCCTGCAAAGGCCATACGACCACCCGGTGCTTTAAGTGAAAAAGAATTTGTCTCCGCCTGTGTGCGTTGTGGTTTGTGCGTAAATGATTGCCCATTCCCAACCCTAAGCCTTGCAACTTTGGAAGATGATGTTGCGCTAGGCACGCCATTTTTTACCGCCAGAGAAGCCGGCTGTGAAATGTGCGATGACATCCCCTGTGTCAAAGCATGCCCAACGGGTGCTTTGGATAAAAATCTTACCGATATTAATGACGCCAAAATGGGTCTAGCAAGAATCGTGGATACAAAGGGCTGTATTGCCTATCAAGGCTTACGTTGTGAAGTGTGTTATAACGTTTGTCCAATACGTGGCAAAGCCATTACGGTTGAAGTTAAACATAACAAACGAAGTGGTAAACACGCATTATTTGTACCTGTGGTCAATTATGATTATTGCACAGGCTGTGGTAAATGCGAAGAAGCTTGCATTATGGAAGAAGCCGTTATTAGAGTTTTGCCAATTAAGCTTGCCATGGGTAAGCGCCAAGATCATTACAAATTAGGCTGGGAAGAAAAACAAAAATCGGGTCAATCATTAGTCACACCAGACTTGAAACATAAATACAACCTGCCAGAAGGCAAAAAGTACGACTTACAAGGTGAAGGCCTTACCGATGTCAAAATTGATTCTACTTTGGACAATGCACTGGAGTCGCTTAATAAATTCAACCCATTATTTGACATTAAAAGAAAATGAAGAAACCAAATATTTGCCAAAAAACAGGTTTGGATGCACAAAAATCTAAAGGTTGGCTGGGCGCAAATAAGTATTTGATTTTTCGCCGTGTGTCCCAGTTTGGAATTTTATTTTTATTTTTATTAGGGCCTTGGTTTGATGTTTGGCTGGTTAAAGGTAATCTAACGTCAAGCTTAACACTGGACACATTGCCATTAACTGATCCTTATGTGTTGTTACAGTCTTTCTTTGCAGGGCATTCGATTGCTCAGGATGCACTGATTGGCGCACTGATTGTATTTGTGTTTTACCTCGTCATCGGTGGTCGAGTATTTTGCTCTTGGGCGTGCCCTGTTAACGTTATTACTGACAGTGCTAATTGGCTTCGTTGTAAGTTGGGCATTCAAAACAAAGGGGGTGGCGTATCCAGCAAAACTCGCTATTGGCTTTTGGCCATGAGTCTTGCATTAGCTTTACTCACCGGCAGTATCGTTTGGGAGTTGGTTAACCCTGTTTCTATTTTGCATCGCGGCATTATTTTTGGCATGAGTTTTGGATGGGGTTTAATTGCACTTATTTTCTTATTTGATTTTTTGGTGGTTAATAAAGGCTGGTGTTCACGCTTATGCCCAGTGGGTGCTTTTTATGGATTGATTGGCAAGGGGTCGATTGTACGAGTCAGTGCCAAAAACAGAGAGGATTGCACCGATTGTTTGGAGTGTTTTTCTGTGTGTCCAGAATCACAAGTGATTAAACCAGCGTTAAAAGGGCAGGGTGGTCGTATTATTTTGGATGGAAATTGTACTAATTGTGGCAGGTGTATTGATATTTGCGAGCCAAATGTGTTTTCTTACACCACGCGTTTTAACAAGAACACAACTAAATAAACACAAACATAACCTATGTTAATGAAAAACATCTAATAGGTAATTAAAGTGATAAGTTCATGTTAATAAATGAGTAATTTTTTATATTTTGTGAGGAGAAAATAAATGGCTATTACAAGAAGAGAATTCATAAAAAATAGTGCCATCACCGCAACTGCAACAACAGCGGGAGTAACGCTTCCAGGTATTGCACTTGCTAATAAAGGTGGTGACGATATTAGATGGGACAAAATCCCTTGTCGTTTTTGTGGTACAGGTTGTTCTGTATTGGTAGGTGTTAAGGATGACAAAATCGTTGCATCACAAGGTGATCCAGATGCACCAGTAAACAAAGGTCTTAATTGTGTTAAGGGTTATTTCTTATCTAAAATTATGTACGGTAAGGATCGTTTAACCCAGCCACTTTTGCGTAAGACAAATGGTAAATACGACAAAAATGGTGAATTTACTCCAGTGTCGTGGGACGAAGCTTTCGATATTATGGCCGACAAATGGAAAGCTGCCATTAAAGTATCCAACAAAGAAAACGAAGGAAAGCCCGTTGACAAAATGACCTCTCGTGTGGGTATGTTCGGTTCTGGACAATGGACAGTATGGGAAGGGTACGCTGCTTCTAAATTATTCAAAGCAGGTTTTAGATCTAACAACATTGACCCTAATGCTCGCCACTGTATGGCATCTGCCGTAGGCGCTTTTATTCGTGCCTTTGGTTCGGACGAGCCAATGGGTTGTTACGATGATTTTGAGCATGGTGATGCCTTTGTATTATGGGGTTCGAACATGTCAGAAATGCACCCAATTTTATGGTCTCGTATTACCGATACACGCTTAACCAAGCCAGGATCAGAAGTGCACGTGTTATCAACGTTTGAGCATCGTTCTACTGATTTAGCAGACAACAGTATGATTTTTCATCCGCAATCAGACACAGCGATTCTTAACTACATTGCGAACTATATTGTTGAAAACAAAGCGTACAACAAAGATTTCCTTAAAAAACACGTTAACTTTACCAAAACACCAACCGACATTGGTTATGGTTTGCGCAATGAGCATCCGTTACAAGTAAAAGCTAAAAACCCTAACAAAGGCAAACTCAGCAAAATCAGTTGGGATGAATACGTTGAATCCGTTAAGCCTTATACACTAGAAAAGGCCGTTGAGATTTCAGGTGTTCCAGCAGAGAAACTAGAGCGTTTGGCTAAGCTTTATGCCGACCCTAAAAAGAAAATTGTGTCTTTATGGACAATGGGCGTTAACCAACACACACGTGGTGTATGGACAAATGGCCTTATTTATAACATTCACTTATTAACCGGTAAGATCTCAGAGCCAGGCAATGGCCCGTTCTCTTTAACGGGTCAACCTTCGGCTTGTGGTACGGCTCGCGAAGTTGGTACGTTTGCTCACCGACTTCCTGCTGATTATGTGATCATGAAAAAATCACATCGTGATTTTGCAGAAAAAATATGGAAGCTTCCAGAAGGCACTATTCCGGGTAAGAAAGGTTTACACGCAGTTGCTCAAAGTAGGGCGCTTAAAGACGGCAAGCTAAATACCTACTGGGTAATGTGTAACAATAACATGCAAGCTGGCCCTAACATTAACGATGAAATGCTACCAGGGTGGCGCAATCCTGATAACTTTATTGTGGTGTCAGACCCATACCCAACGGTATCAGCACAGGCGGCCGATCTTATTTTGCCAACATCAATGTGGGCAGAAAAAGAAGGTGCGTATGGTAATGCTGAAAGACGTACTCAATTTTGGCGTCAGCAAGTTGATGCACCAGGACAATCTAAATCTGACTTATGGCAATTGGTCGAGTTCTCTAAGCGCTTTACCACTGACGAAGTTTGGTCTAAAGATTTATTGGATAAAAATCCAGAATACAAAGGTAAGAGTTTGTACGATGTCTTGTATGCTAACAAACAAGTTAACAAGTTTAACAAGCAAAGAATATCGGATGACAGAGGTAATACCTACAAAAACTCAGAGATGGATGACTTTGGTTTCTACATCCAAAAAGGTTTGTTTGAAGAGTATCGTCGCTTCCAGCTTGAAGGCTCTAAAAAAGGCCACGAGCAAGCAGATTTTGATACCTATCATAAGGTGCGTGGATTGCGCTGGCCAGTGGTTAACGGTAAGGAAACCTTATGGCGCTATCGTGAAGGCTATGACCCTTACGTTAAAAAAGGCGAAGGCATTAGATTCTACGGCAAGAAAGACGGCAGAGCTAATATTATTACCGCTCCTTATGAGCCACCACCGGAAGTGCCAAATGAAGAGTTCGATCTTTGGATGTCAACCGGTCGTGTATTAGAGCATTGGCATTCAGGCACAATGACAAGGCGTGTACCAGAGCTTTATCGTGCAGTACCTGATGCAGTTTTATACATGCACCCAGAAGATGCTAAATCACGTGGATTAAGACGAGGCGCTAACGCTAAGATTCAATCAAGTCGTGGTGAGATTGTTGCCATGGTTGAAACCAAAGGCCGTAACAGACCGCCTAAAGGTTTGGTATTCGTACCTTGGTTTGACGCTTCTCGTTTGGTTAATAAATTAATACTGGATGCAACGGATCCGCTCTCTAAAGAGACGGATTACAAGAAAACACCAGTTAAAGTTGTTAAAGCATAAGAGGAGAATATGATGAAAATTAAATTATTAGCCATAACAATTGTTTCAGCTTTTGCATTAAGTGTTCAAGCGGGTTTCTTTGGTTCTGACCACAACTGGAACAACCCCGTATCAGCTGCAATGGATGCCATGAGTGACATGGCGAGTGACGCCAAAAATACAGTGAGTGATGCCGTTGATAGTGTTACCGATTCGGTAGATGTTGGTTCATTGCGTGGTACACACGCATTGGATGATTTCTCGCTTATGCCACCCGTTGGTAAGTGGATTAAAGACGCTGACTTCACACGTAGTTTTATCGATCAGCCACCGTTGATTCCACATAAAACCAAGGGCATGAGGATTACGATGAAGAAAAATAAGTGTTTAAGTTGTCACAGTAATGAGAATTGGAGAGATGCAGACGCCGTTAAGATGACCGCATCACACTTTATGACTCGTTCTAATAAAAGACTTAAAGAAGTGTCACCAAGGCGTTATTTCTGTACACAATGCCACGTTCCTCAGGTTGACAACAAGCCTTTGATTGGTAGTGACTACGTAAATACTGCAGAATAACTCATTGCACTGTATATTGTTTAGTCATTAAACCTATACCTTGCATTAAATGAGTAGCATAACCAGAGCCCAATTCCTTCGCGGGGGTTGGGGTTCAAACCGACAATCTGTTATTAGGCCGCCATGGTCTAAACCGGAAGAATTGTTTGTCGATATTTGCAATCGATGCGGTGCTTGTATAGACGCTTGTCCAGAAAAGATTGTTGTTACTGGTTCTGGTAAATTTCCCATTATTGATTTTCAAAAAGGTGAATGTACTTTTTGTCATCAGTGTGCGGATGCTTGTCAATATCATGCTTTTGAATCGTCAAGCGAAAAACCATGGAGCGTTAAAGCTCAAATTCAAGACGATTGTTTGTCAAAGATTGGTGTGGTGTGTCAATCTTGTTCTGAGGTTTGTGAACACGGAGCAATAGAATTTAGCATACAAATGGGCGGTGTTCCAAGCATTGAATTAAACCCTCAAAAATGCACAGGCTGTGGTGCATGCGTAGCAATTTGCCCTAAGAGTGCCATTAAAGTGTTAACATAAGCCATAAATAGGAGCAGAGATGAATACAGTAGTTAAAGTAGGTGCATTATTTGCAGGCGGTGTTGGTGCTTATGTTATGGGTACTTTCATGATCAACATGGGTACTGACATGACTAACATGACAAAGTCAGTCGCACAAATGACACAAGACGTTCATTCCATGGCAAAAAACATGAATGGCATGGCGGGCAATATGATGCAGATGGCACAAAGCATGGTAGAAGGTCAAAAGAAAATGGGTGATGATTTTGCTAATGTGGCTAGAGACATGAACGTAATGACCGGTTCGATGATTTCCATGAGCAGAGACATGAACGGTTTGGGCACACAAATATCTGGCATGAATGTCAATATTAAAGAGATGAATCAATCCATGTCACGTATGAGTGGAGACATGGCCACCATGAATAATTCGATGTCAGGCATGCGTTATGACATTAACAAATTTACCAAGCCTGAAACCATTATGATGCCTTGGTTGCGTTAAAGCCGAGTGCTATAAATCGGCGTCTTCAATAATTGATTTAATCAAACCACCAATCTTAGCAATGGATTTTTTAGATCTGTCGTCAATCGCCTCAGGCGCTGCCCAGACCACATAAACTTTTTTAGGGTCTTTTTCAAGGTTATAAACTGCAATTTTAAACGGGCAAAGCAAAATATTTAAATGGTTTGCTCTTGAGATATCTTGCGAAATACCTGCACTACAAAACTCGATAATTTCTGCGTTTCGATAAATATCCCTTCTAAAATTAAAAACACTTTTGGTGTTGCTAAGCATTTCACTGGCATGAAACACCCCTGCAATATTAAGCCCTTTTCCTTTAACAGAATCAATAATATCATCACGCACATCTTCATACTCAGCCTCAACAATGACGGTGGTAATGTGTTTTGCCAGTACGGGCTGAAGTGCAAATACGGCGCACAGTAACAGCAGTAAGTATTTTTTATTAGTTTTCATTATCGTTCCTTTTTTTAAAAAGATGCCCCCTCTTTTTTGGTCCTATAAGGTGAGAGAGAAGTTAAGGATCGAGAGAGGCATTACGAATTATAGGTTTAATTTATTTTCACTTAAATAACATAGGTTATTTTCACTTGAAGTGTGCATGGGTATATTGAAAAGTTCATAGTATTAATTCAAGTGAATAAATTACTTGTTTTTTATTATTAAGTGAGGAGATTCTGCATAAAGCAGAATTAATTTTAAACAAACAATACGGAGTTTATGATGAGAAATACAATCACAAAATCTGCATTATTAGCTACTGGACTATTATTGTCAGTACAATCATTAGCGGAACCAACCGCTGAAGCACTGGGCTATACTTGTGCAGGTTGTCATGGCACGAACGGCGCTAGTACAGGTAATGCAATCCCTTCTTTAGCAGGTCTATCAGAAGGTTATTTAATCAATGCGATGAATGAGTATCGTGACGATGGAAGACTTTCACAAATTATGGGTCGAATTGCCAAAGGCTATACGGATGATCAAATTGAGTCAATGGCAACTTTCTTTGCTGCTCAACCGGTTCATTCTAATATTAATCAACAATTTGATGATGCTAAAGCAAGAAAAGGCGAAAAATTGCATAAGAAATATTGTGAATCTTGTCATACGGCAGGTGGTACAGATCCGGAAGATGATGCAGGTTTATTATCAGGCAATGCTGTATTGTTCATGAAATACACGTTAGCTGATTTCCATGATGGTTCACGTAGCATGCCAAAGAGAATGAATAAGATGATGAAAAAGGCTTTGAAAAAAGATTCTAATGCATTAGATAATTTGACTAATTACTACGGCAGTGCCAAATAGAGGAGAATACTAATGAGTAAACAAAATAGAAGAAGTTTTATAAAAACACTAGGTTTGGGTACTGCTGCGGCGACTGCTGCAACTTACACCCCTTTTGCTATTGGTGGCGCAACTAAAAAAGTTGTTGTTGTTGGTGGTGGTATGGGTGGTGCTGTTGCTGCTAAATACATCAGAATGATGGATAAGTCAGTTGAAGTTACCTTGATTGAAGCTAACAAAGATTACTACACTTGTTTTACCAGTAATGAAGTATTAAGCGGTAAGCGTACTCTTGCTGATATTAAGTTTGGTTACAATGGTCTTAAAGATCATGGTATCAATGTTGTGATTGACAAAGCAACTGGTATTGATGCAGACCGTAAAAAAGTTTCAACAGCTTCTGGAAGAAGCTTTGCTTACGATCGTTGTATCGTTGCACCGGGTGTTGATTTTAGATATGAAAAAACTCCAGGGTACAATGAAAACTTGGCAAATACAAGTCTTCCACATGCTTGGAAAGCTGGCCCGCAAACACAAATGTTGCGTGATCAATTAACAGACATGAAAGACGGCGGTGTTGTTGCTATTTGCCCTCCACCAAATCCTTTCCGTTGTCCTCCAGGGCCGTATGAACGCGCTTCACAAATCGCACTTTATTTAAAGCACAACAAGCCTAAGTCTAAGATTATTATTCTTGATCCTAAGCCTAGCTTTTCAAAAATGGGCTTATTTACAGGTGGTTGGCAGCGTCATTATGGTTACAAGACAGACAATTCAATGATTGAATGGCACGGTACACCTAAGGGCTCTGATGATAATGTTATAAGCGATGTTGATGCTAAAACAAAAACAGTAATAACGGGCTTTAATGAAGTGAAAGCAGATGTGCTTAATATTATTCCAGCGCAAAAAGCAGGTAAGATTGCTCATGTTGCAGGTTTAACTAACGACAAAGGCTGGTGCCCGGTTCATGGTGATACGTTTGAATCGACCATTCATAAGAACATCCACGTGATTGGCGATGCTGCGATTGCCTCTCCATTGCCCAAGTCAGGTTATGCGGCAAACTCAGAGGGTAAAACGGTAGCGGCAGCGATCGTTGCACTGTTGAACGGTAAGAGTGCGCCAGATCCTACTTATGTAAACACGTGTTACAGTGTGATTGCACCAGGAGATGGTATTTCCGTTGCTATGGTTTATGCCTTTAAAGGTGGCAAAATCGTTAAAGTTAAAGGTTCAGGTGGTTTAACACCGGGTAAATTTGACACCAAGCTAAGAGAAAGAGAGCAGTACTATGGCTATTCTTGGTTTGATAACATTACCAATGATACTTTTGGCTAAAACAGTCTCTCAATAAACCGTTTGGTTTAAAACCCCAACCCTGCAAGGTTGGGGTTTTTTTTGATTTTTTTTAGGATAAGCCCCCCCCAGAGCATATTTTATAAGGTATTATCGTAATTTTTCTTGATCCATATTAAGGTAAATTTATAGTATAAGTATACAATTATAATCTAATATATAACTTGAGGGGGTGTTATGCCTTGTAACGATAATAATAAAATTGCTAAAAATTGTCTGAGCTGTGTGGTGCGTAAAAGCACGATATTTGGCTCTTTAACGGATGATGAAATGGCATCTGTTGAGGGGTATATTGAGAAAAAGCGCCATTTTCAATCTGGCGAATACGTGATTCAAGAAAATTCTAGCGTTAATTACAGTTTGTGTATTAATTCTGGGTATTTAATATTGGGCAGTTATTTAGAAAACGGGTCTCGCCAAATATTCCAAGTAGCAATGCCCGGTGACTCCATTGGTTTTTCACACAGCAACGCTGATTATAATTATTTTGTTCAAGCAATGACTGAGGTTGATGTTTGTGTAATTAGTAATGTTACGGTTGATAAACTGATTGGCGAGCAAAAAGCAATCGCCACCAAACTGATTGAAATCCTTTCACACAACACCGCTGTTAATCAGCAGTACCTGTTAAACTTAGGCAGAAAAAGCGCCAGAGAGGCTTTAGCATATTTGATTATGGACATCTCTACTCGCATTAGACAGCGGTTAATCAAATGCACTACGAATGAATCTGAGCTGTCTTTTTTCCCGCTTAATCAAGAAGACATGGCCGATATTTTAGGGATGACTAAGGTGCACATCAGTCGTATTACTTCTGAATTTAAAAAAGAACAATTAATTCAATGCTCTCACAAGACCATTAAGGTGCTCGATGAAGATCGTTTAAGTGAGATTGGTGGTTTTTCTGTTTTAGACTAATGCTTAGTGAATGAGCTTTGTCTATTGATTAAGCGTGTTGTCTTTAATTTTAGTGCCCATGTCAAAGGTTCTTTCTATCCACATTTTTCCTTGTTTGTTCCACCAAGTGGCAAGCCCGTGTTCTTTGCCATCTTTGTAGTTCATTTCTCTCATTTTATTACCGTTTGAAAACCACCAAGTAGCAAGACCAACTCTATTGCCTTCTTTGTAGTTTGATTCAAATTCTTTTTGTCCATTTTTGTGCCAAAAGACGGTCAATCCATCTTCCTTGCCTTTTTTGTAATAAGATTCAAATTCTTTTTTTCCATTTTCATACCAAGAAGTACTAAGGCCTTCTTCCTTGCCATCTTGATAATTAACTTGCATTATTTTTTGTCCAGCCAGGTGCCATAAAACAAACAAGCCATCTCTCTTACCGTCTTTGTAAACGGTTTCTTTCATTTTGTTTCCATTTTTGTAATTGGTGATTACTTTGCCCGTAAAGGGTGAGGATCTACCAGTCTTGTAAATGACTCCGTTAATATCTAGAGTATCTTCGGCACTTGCAGTTTGAGGCGCGGTAATTGAGTTATCACAAGCAGTAATCGAAATAAGTAAAAATAAGGTTAATGCTATTATCTTCATATTGACTAATGTAGATTAGTTTTTGGTACCACCGCTCTTAATTTCGTTTAGTGTGTTTTTGGTATCTTGAAATACGTCAGTAACATCTAAACCCTGATCTTCAAAATTAAGCTGTTCTTTAATTTTGTCTGTATCGAGTTCATCAGAGATATCTTCTTTGATTTTATTGATAATTTTTTTGCCTTTTCCTATGTACATACCTGCTTTTCTAGCAATGGCTGGCATTCTTTCAGGGCCAACAACAATCAGCATAATGACACCAATAAGGGCAAACTCCCAAAATCCAGCATCAAACATGGGTTATTTCGCTTCTTTGATAACCTTAGCTTCTGTGGTTTCATCTTTCATGGATTTCTTAAATCCTTTAATTGCACCACCCAAATCGTTACCAATGTTTTTAAGGCGTTTGCCTCCAAAAAGTAACAATACAATGACTAAGATAATAATCAGTTCAAAAGGTCCTGGCATCATAATAATTTCCTCATATTTTTTTAGTTAAATTTCAATTAATTTTAACAACTTAAAACGTTGATGTGTAGAGCATTTTCGCAATTTTTATTGACATAACATAGGTTAATAAAATGCTAAAAAAATTAACTTGTAAACACATTAATAAACCTACTAAGTTTGGCGGTTGAGTGATATAAAAAACGCTAAAATATTTCATAAAATTAATCAGATAGTTGATACAAAAATGACAGATTGGGTACAACGATGGCAAGACGGTAAAATTGGATGGCATCGTGATGTTGTTAATTCAAGACTTGTTGAATTCATTGATTGTTTAAAACTACAAGCAGGCGATAGCGTTTTTGTGCCGTTGTGTGGCAAAAGCCAAGACATGGTTTATTTGCTGGAGCAAGGTTTTAAAGTTGTTGGGGTGGAGATTAGTCAATTAGCAATTGAGCAATTTTTTGAAGAAAATCAATTGAGGTATTCCCTTAAGGAAGTGAATTCATTTAGCGTGTATCAAGCCAAGAACATTACCTTGTATTGCGGCGATTATTTTGCATTAAAAGCCAGTGATTTAAAACCCATAAGTGGGGCGTATGATCGCGCCTCGTTAATCGCATTACCCATTGATTTAAGAGAAAATTATGCGCGTCATTTATACTCTATAATACCGAGTGGTTGTCGGGTGTTGTTATTAACGCTCAATTACCCACAATCACAGATGAGTGGACCGCCTTATGCACTAAGTGAGAGCGAGGTTGTGTCACTCTTTAGTAAAGGGTTTGAATGTCAGCAGTTACAGTGTTTTAATGACATTAAGAATGAGCCCAAGTTTCAGCGTGCTGACGTTGATTTCATTGAAAAAGCAACTTATTGTTTGCAAAAGGAGAAGTAAAAAAATGGCAAAAAAAGTAAAAGGAATAGTGGCACAATTTGGCACTAAAGGGTATGGTTTTATTACGGGTGATGATGGTGAAAAATATTTTGTTCACCAAAAAAATATTTACAATAAAGCACGCCTAAAAGCAGACACACGCGTTGTGTTTAATGCTGAGAATTCTGACAAAGGATTGGTGGCTGTAGATGTTAAATTAGAAAAATCTTTCTCGTCTTCTGAGTCCGTACCACTTTCAGATGCAAGCATCAAGACCATGTTCTTGTTTTTATTAGTAATGCAAGTCATCATGGCTTATTACGTGTTTATTGCACCAGTGGTAAAATGAAATTAAAGCTCACTTTAGTGGTTGTTTCATCGATGATGCTTGGCGGTTGCCTTTCAACACCCGCTGTTGAAGTGAGTAATATTTGTAACTTGATGGATGAAGAGGTGAGTTGGTATCGCTCGATTAAGGCCAGTGAGAAAAAATACGGTGCACCGGCACACGTACAACTTGCCATTATGTACCAAGAATCACATTTTGCATCAGACGCTAAACCACCCAGAGAAAAACTTTTTGGCGTAGTGCCTTGGTTTAGATCAAGCAGTGCGTATGGTTTTGCACAAGCGAAAGATGGAACTTGGGATTGGTATCAACTAAAAACAGGAAATTACAGCGCTGATCGTGATAACTTTGATGATGCAGCTGATTTTGTTGGCTGGTACATTAATCAATCAAATAAGCGCTCAGGCATTTCAAAATCAGACGCTTACAATCAATACTTGGCGTATCACGAAGGTCATGGCGGTTTTAATAAAAAATCTTACTTGGCTAAAGATTGGCTAATGAAGATTGCTAAAGGCGTTGAGAAGAATGCCAAGCGCTATAAAAAACAGCTTAATCAGTGTGCATCACAGCTTGACAGTAATAGAATCTGGAAATTCTTTTAACTAATCATTATTTTATATGTGGGTTAAAGTGTTGGAATCTGTGCCGAAAGAAGGCACAATGGTTGAGGTAAATACCCAAGACAAAGATTTGTTTGTGACCTTGGTGGATGGGAAATTGTATTGTGCAGAAAATCGTTGTCCGCACGAAGACATTAAACTCACTTTAGGTTGTTTAAAGGGAAATCGGGTTAAATGCTCTTTGCATGGTTACAGTTTTGATTTGTCAACGGGTGATAGTTCAGAGCAAGACGTAGATAACATGCGCACTTATCCTGTTAAAAAAGAAAATAACGAAATATACATAGAAATATGAATTCACAAGAATTAATGAAATCCATCATTCAGCGCGTGGCTACTGGCCCTGATTTGAGCAAGAATATTGATTTTGAAGAGGCCAGAGATGGTATGCAAGCCATACTTCGTGGTGAGATTGATGATGTGCAATCAGCAATCTTTTTAATTGCACTTAGAATGAAGCGCGAGACCATGGAAGAGAACGAAGGCATCTTGGCGGCGATTTTGACCGAGAGCGACAAGCAAGAGGTGGATGTTGAACATTTGGTAGATTTAGGCGACCCATATAGTGGTTACAATCGTTCCATTCCAATTTCGTCATTTTTACCGCCTTTATTAGCCGAGTTAGGTTTGCCCACGGTGGTTCATGGTTTGGATAGTGTATCGCCAAAATACGGTCTAACACACCGTCATATTAATCAGGCACTGGGTTTGAGTGTGGATCATTCCACGGCCGAGGCAAAGGCGAGAATTGAAAACACAAGCATTGGTTGGTCGTACGTTGATCAAAAAAGTTATTGCAAAGGTTTGCACGACATGGTTCCACTGCGTGATCGTGTGATTAAACGTACGGTGATTAATACCGTAGAGACTTTAATTGGCCCATTACGTGGCAAAACCACGCACTCTATTTTGGGCTATGTGCACAAACCTTATCCGCCTATTTATGCGCATTTAGTTAAAGCTTCAGGCATGGATACCGCACTTTTGGTTCGCGGGGTTGAAGGTGGCGTTGTGCCATCATTGCGTCAAAAGGGTTTGATGATTTCATATCAAGGTACAAAGGAGCAAGATCGAGTGGATATCGACCCATCATCAATTGGCATTGATCAAGATATGCGTGCAATCTCTTTCCCAGGGGAAATGGATGTGAAAAGTGATATTAAGGACTTAGCTGAGTACACGGTTAAACTGGGGAGATCTGCTCTATCAGGCGAACAAGGTATGTTTTATGATGGTCTGGTTTTATCGGCTAGTTTGATTTTATGGCACACTAAAAAATCAGATTCACTTGCTGATGCAGCCAAGATTGTAAGGTCAACTCTTGATTCTGGTAAAGTGCTTAATCGATTAAAGTAAATTTCATATAAAAGAACTTGGGGTTGACACCTAATAATTCTCCTTTAGTAACTTTTTTAAGTCTACCAACAGATCCATTGGCGTACCAGTATTAAACCTCCATTCGCATTCCTTTAAGAATAAATGAAAGTGTTGCCTAGGAATTCCATTAAATTTTCTCATGTGTCTTTTTGCTTGGTTCCAAAAATTTTCAATACCGTTAGGGGCTGTAACTTTTTTGAATGAGACTACCAAGGAATGAAAAATTTATTAAACCAAGATTCATTAATAACAGTCATCTCAGCATTAACAGACTTATTATGTTTGAATACATAGTCGTTGCCTGAGGCTGATTGGTGGCATTTTATACAGCCTTCAACTTTTCCTACTTTAAGCTGATCACCATTAGGTTTGTATTTTGCAAAGAACCAATCTTTATTTTCAGGGTTGTATCCTGGGATTCTTTTCATTACAGTAATGGCTTTTAGCCACTTGTCTGGATCTTTAGCCGCTTCTTTGGCGCTAATATTTGGACCACCGTAGTTAAATTTAACAATGGTATTGTTGCCATCGATCTCACCTTCGACCACAGCCCTGATTGCACCATGTGGTGGGCCGCCAATATATAGGTTTTGTGGCGCTTCCATGAACGATCTTTGTTTTAGTTGTTCAAATAATTCACTTGCAATCTCCTTATCTGTTTGTGCAAATGTTGCGCTTGATATTGCGACTAGTGCTACTGTTAGTATAGTTTTTTTCAATTTACCTCTCCTTTATTTATTTTTAAAAATTTGTTATTTTATTTACTACACCTATCTATACGTAGCAATCTTTTAAAAAGTTTCAAAAACAATAAAATAAAATTTAGACATTAAAAAAGCCGCTAATAAAGCGGCTTTAAGTTGTTTTTAAAAGGTTGGTTTATTCGCCTTTTCCGTATACTGTGCCTAGCACTGCGCCAAAGACAATATGTCCAATTAAGCTACCCATAATGGCCATCATTTGCACTTCAGACGCGCTAGACCAAAAGCCATTGCCCATCATTGGCATCATCATGGATTGTGCAATGATGAATGGAATCATTGCAAAGATAATTCCACGAACGGTGTACGATCCACTGAGTTTGTTAAGAAAAATTGATGCATAAATTACCGTAAGTACAATACCAACTACAAAGTGTATTATCCATCCGGCCATGTAAGGCATTGCCATCATTGGGTTGTTGGTACCTAGCATGGTGCCAAAATCCATTTTTGGCATTCCCATCATTGGTGCCACCATTACTGCCACGATTGACATGACCGCTGTTGCGGCTATACCCGCTGTAATTACTTTTGTTGTATTCATTTTAATATCCTCATTAGTTATGTGCGATTATTCACACATGAATTATATGGTTTTTATTTGTTATATATTTACTTATTTAAAACTTGATTGATTGCCTTTAATGGGCAAACACCACTTTTGATTAATTGTCTAAATTTATCTTTATCTTGTTTTGTCATTTTGACACTCCTTGTTGTTAATAAGTGTTGTTTTGTTAACCACACTCATCTATACGCAAGGAGGCTCAAAAAAGTTTCAAAATATTAAAAAATCAAGAAAGTTGGTTGCGATACTCAATACGAGTAGGCTGATCTATTGGTTTGTTAGTAGATTCGATTGAGATAATGGCTTCACCACCTTTGAGTAGTTTGGCAATTTTTGGACTTAGATTTATTAGCTTATCGCCAACATTAGGCAGAGTGCTGATAAAGTGCGTCACGCCATCTTTTTTTACCCATAAGGCGCAGACTTCATTCTTACCCACCAGCATTGGATTGACTGAAGCGATAGAGAGTTTTCGATTTTCAATATCGGCATTCACTTCCCAGCCTACTTTGGCATTGATAA
>Ga0233428_1000340_pt1 | contig 69379 bp, 45 predicted proteins | sample SI_118_April2016_4_FD_179890 | JGI IMG/M metagenome (GOLD analysis project Ga0233428, IMG submission 179890) | Seawater microbial communities from Saanich Inlet, British Columbia, Canada - SI_118_April2016_120_MG | ecosystem: Environmental > Aquatic > Marine > Inlet | place: Canada: British... | reverse complement strand
CGAACCGTCAACTCGCACTCGAGGCGCTCTTTGGCGGCAAGCCGGCCCCAACCGCAGTCACGCAGCGAATACGTGCCGGGTGTGCGTCGCAAGACGGCAATGTCCGCGTCTGCGCCAGCGCTGAGTGTTCCCAACTCCGTATGCCTGATGGCCCTGGCCGGTGTGACCGTACTGCGATAGATGACTTCGTTGAAATCCATCCCCATGGCCATACACTTGCCCATCGTGTCCAGCATCGAATGCACGTGGCCGTGGATGTTTCCCATGTGCAGATCTGTGCTGATGGAATCAGGCGGAAATCCCTGCATGATGGCGGGCACGCCATTGCGATACCAGAAACTTCCTTTTCCATGGCCCACATCGAAGTGGATGCCGCGCTCGCGGGCGGCAAACATATGATCGTACACCTTGCCGTCGTCATCGATGATGGGGAACTGTCGCGCGAAGACGTGCGTGTGGATATCACCAGGGCGCAGGTGCTTGAGGATTAGATCGTCGTAGGGGCGTTCGGGTGGCCGCGGCCAGAAATCGACCATTACCGGCATATTGCAGATCTCCCCCGCCTCGACGGACAGGTCTACAGATGCCCACGGCGGATGCTCATCGTCAAAAGGAAGTTTCGTCCAAAAGTGTGCCGTCTTGATGCCGACGACGACCTCACTGTGCTCGGTGGCAGCGGCGGCGGCTTTCTTCGGATCGAGATTACTCACCGTCTGCTCCGGGTCGCCCATCCCTGGCGCGGAGATATTGACGTAGGCGAACATGCGGATCTTGGATCTGTCGATGATGGTCTTGCGGAAATGCTCGATCTCTTCGCTGCCCGCCGTGCCCGTATCGACACAGGTCGTGACACCCTCCTTGAGGAAATGGGCATCGCCATCGACGCTGCCGCCAAATCCTCCCACTGTCGAATCGCGCGTGATGTACGTGTGGACGTGGATATCGAGGAGCCCAGGCACAATCCACAGACCACTGCAATCGACGGTATGCGTCGCCGAGCCGGGCAAGTTAACGCCGACAGCAGCGATCTTGTTGTCGCGCACAGCAACGTCGACGATCCCATCTACATCGTTTGCGGGGTCCACCACATGACCACCGGACAGCAATAGATCGTAGGGGGCCTCAGCAGGCATGGATCTCTCCCTTCGAGAGTGGGGTATCAAGGCAAGCGGAGGCCCAAGTTAGGTTGGGGTCCTTCACAGGGTCAACGCGGGGCAGGCTTGTGATTGACAGCGCAGTTAGGCAGGGTACACTCTAGCTCCCTTATGGAAACGAGCAATCCACATATCACCTGCGCCCACGATTATTCGCCTGCGTTGATCAACTGGCGTTGCAGCGCCGCGCTGGTGTGGTTCCTCCTGTGTCCGATCCTGTGCGTCGTCGCACCGGCCCAGGCCGAATCGGACACCGAGGATTCAGCGTCCGACACAGCCGCTGTGACCAAGCCTGAGCCCGTCGTGCATCTGCTCAAATTGCGTACCGTGGATACCGAAGGCGGTATGATCGACCCGGGCCTGACAGCATATGTTGAACGTGTCGTGCAAGATGCAGACTCGGCCGGCGTTGATGCGTTGGTCTTCGATATCGACACCTTTGGCGGTCGTGTCGATGCAGCAACGGTGATTCGAGATGCCATCCTCGACGCCGACTTGTTAACCATCGCCTTTATCAACAATCGCGCCATCTCTGCTGGCGCGCTGATCTCTCTCGCCTGCGACAAGATTGTGATGGTCAAAGGCGGCACGATCGGCGCCAGCACACCCGTCTCTGGTGGTGGGGAAAAGGCGTCGGATAAGTATGTCTCCGTCATGCGAGCCGAGATGCGTGGTACCGCTGAGCGCACCGATCGCGATGCCGAGATCGCCGAAGCGATGGTGGACGAGCGTATCTACATTCCCGAATTCTCCGACGAAGTCGGCCAGCCCGCGACACTCACGACCGAGCAAGCCCTGCAGTATGGGATAGCTGACGAGACGGCGGAGTCCTTACACGCGCTGCTGGAGATCTACGATCTGGCCGACGCCCAGATCGTTGAGATCGAGATCAACTGGGCCGAGCGTGTCGTTCGCCTGCTGACCCACCCGGTGGTGACATCCTTGCTGCTTTCAGTGGCGATTTTTGGCCTGATCGCAGAAGTGCGTACACCTGGCTGGGGCCTGGGTGGCTCACTGGCTCTGATGGCACTGGCGGTGTTCTTTGGTAGTCATCTGATCGTCCATCTCGCCAATTGGGAAGAACTCGTTCTGTTCGGCGTCGGTTTGCTGCTGCTCTTTGCCGAGATCGCTTTCATTCCCGGTTTCGGTTTCGCCGGCGTTGCCGGTGTCGTCTGCATGCTTGCCAGCGTATTGCTGACGCGACTACCAGAATTCGATTTCTGGAGTGTCGATCAGATCGGCGCAGTCATCGGCCAGTTTGCTCTATCGATGATCGGTGCCATCGTCGTGTCAGCTTTTCTCCTGCGATCCTTGCCAAAAATCGCGGCCTTCAATCACTTGATTCTCGGTAGTGATACGAAAGCGGCCGATGGCTATGTGTCGGCTCCCACAGAGCACGACGACGAGTTGGTCGGCTTGCAGGGTGTGACGGTTTCCGAGCTTCGCCCAGTTGGTGTGGGTTCCTTCGATGGCCGTCGACTCGATATCATCGCCGAGGGCGAATTCATCAACCAGCACATGACGGTCAAGATTATCAGCGCCCGCGGCAGCCGCATCGTGGTGCGAGCTGTATGAGCAGGCTCGCATGATCGACTGGCTCGCCGGAGACGGGTTGCCGTGGATTTACGCGATCGGTCTGTTGATCGTCGGATTCGTCCTGATCCTGCTGGAAGTTTTCGTCATCCCGGGGATGAACATCTTTGGCATTCTCGGTTTTGGTACCGTTTGTATCGGCGTCCTGTTCGCCTATCGGCGCCTCGGCCCCGGCCCGGCTGTCATTATTGGCACCCTCGGAATCGCCGGTACGGGAGCTCTCGTCTGGGCGTTGATACGAAATCGAGCCTGGCAGCACATGGTACATGAAGAAACCACCGATCGAGCCTCAGGCTATGATTCTGCGCCGGATGGCCTGGTGCAGCGACAGGGCGAGACCGGCACAGCGGTGACGCCCTTGAAACCAAGTGGTCGCGGTCGATTCGGCGAAGATGTGTTAGACATTGTGACGCAGGGCAGTTTTCTGGACGCCGGCGTACGAATTGAAATCATCGAAGTTCATGGCAATCGCATCGTCGTCGAAGAAATCGGCGATGATGTGCCCAGTGGCAATGACACCCCCTCCGTCCCCGATGCCCACGTCACATCCGACGTGGTGAACGAGACGTCGGAAGGAGAAGGAGAGTAGAGTATGGAAGCCCTATTTTATCTGGCGATTCTTTTCGCCCTCATCATTTTCTTGAGTCTGTTCACGTACTTCGTACCGATCGGATTGTGGGTCACAGCCTACTTCTCCGGTGTCAAAGTCAGCATTTTCCGCGACCTGGTAGGAATGCGGCTGCGCAAGGTGCCCCCCGGTGCGATCGTGCGACCCAAGATCAGCGCTGACAAGGCCGGCATCGACGTGCCGCTGGAGCGCATGGAAGCACACTATCTGGCCGGTGGCAATGTTGAGGCCGTCATCCTTGCTCTGATCTCGGCAGACAAGGCCAATATCGAATTGACCTTCGAACGGGCTTCTGCGATCGATCTGGCGGGTCGTGATGTGTTGGAAGCGGTCAAGATGTCGGTGAATCCGAAGGTCATCAACACGCCCCTGATCGCTGCCGTCGCCAAAGATGGTATTCAGGTGAAGGCGACGGCGCGGGTGACAGTGCGCGCCAATATCGATCGTCTGGTCGGTGGTGCCGGCGAAGAGACCATCATTGCCCGGATTGGCGAAGGCGTCGTGACCACGATTGGTTCCGCCGAGACCCATAAGAATGTGTTGGAAAACCCTGATTCGATCTCCAAGACCGTGCTGGGCAAGGGCCTCGATTCAGGAACGGCCTTCGAAATACTCTCTGTCGATATTGCCGATGTGGATGTGGGCGACAATATCGGTGCCAAACTGCAGACGGAGCAGGCGGATGCCGATCTGAAAATTGCCCAGGCCAAGGCCGAAGAGCGTCGCGCCATGGCGCAGGCCCGTGAACAGGAGATGATCGCTCTCACGGAAGAGATGTCGGCGCGGGTCAAGGAAGCGGAGGCTGACATTCCCAAGGCGATGGCAGAGGCCTTCCGAGATGGCAATCTTGGCATAATGGACTATTATCGTATGCGCAACATTCAGTCGGACACGGATATGCGTCAGTCGATTTCCGATTCCGGCGAGGATGACAAGAGTTAGCCCGTGGAACAGCTTCTCTTTATTCTCTTTCTGTTGTTTAGCGTGGGTTCAGCCTTGTTGGAGCGACGCAAACGCGCCAAACAGCTGGAAGAGAGTCAGCAGCGCGACGACGAGCGGCAACGCCGGCAGGCCAGTGAACCGGCTACGGCGCCGCTTGACGTCGACGAGGACGAGGACGACGAGGATTGGGGCGGTTGGCCCTTTCCCGCTGGCGGCGATCCCTTTGAACAGCCACGTCCTCGTACGGAGCCGCCCCGTGTCCGGCGACAGGCACCGCAGCCAGCCGCCTCTGACATCGACGTGTTGGTGTCAGAACAAGGTGCGGCGCCGATGGCGGACATGCAGGCGATGCTGCAGGAAATCGAAGGGCGCTCACGCGCCGCCGAAGACCGTGCACGAGAACAAGAAGCACGAGCATCCCAGATGGCTTTGCAGGCACGGCGAACTGCCGAAAAGCCAAAACGCGTGGGCGAGCTGATACAGCAGAAGCTCGGCAAGCCGACGCCAACGAAGCGGGGAACCGTTGACCGGCGTTGGCGGATGACACCCGAAAGGGCAAGGCGAGCGATCATATACGCAGAGATCCTTGGTCCCTGCAAAGCGCAGCAGGAGGACAGTCAGGATCAGTCGCAGTAGAATTGCCGAAGTGGCGGAATGGTAGACGCGCTGGATTCAAAATCCTGTGTTCGCAAGGGCGTGAGGGTTCGAGTCCCTCCTTCGGCACCACTACAGAACAAGGGGTCAGGCGAATTGCGTCTGACCCCTTCGTCTGTTTATCTCCGGGTGCCTGGAGCCAAGGTGACGGCTTTCTTGAGGCTGACAGAGAGATATTTGTAACGACATCCCCTTGAGTAGTCATTCATCCCATCCGCAAACAGGACACTGGGCAACGTTGGCCATAGCAACAACATCGCAGTTTCGGAAGCTCAGTGTGCTGATGCCAGTCTACAACGAGCACTACACCATTGAGTCTATCGTCGCACGGGTGTTATCTGCGCCTCTGCCTGAAGGGCTCGCGCTCGAGATCATCATCGTCGACGACTGCTCCACGGACGGGACCGAGCAGATTCTGCAACAGATCGCGCAAGACCACGCACAACAGGTTGTTCTTCGTCACCATTCGGTGAACAAGGGCAAAGGTGCGGCCATTCGGACGGCGGTTGGTCTTGTGACCGGCGATATCTGCGTTATCCAGGATGCCGATCTTGAATACGACCCGAGGGACTATCAACGTCTTCTGGCACCATTGCTGAGTGGAGATGCTGACGTCGTGTACGGGTCCAGGTTTGCATCTGGCGAATACCGACGCGTTCTCTTTTTCTGGCATTCGGTGATGAACCGGTTCCTGACGACTCTGTCGAATATCACGACCGATCTGAATCTCACCGACATGGAGACATGCTACAAGGCGGTGAAAACCAGCATTCTGAAGTCGACTCCAATACGTAGCGATCGTTTTGGTATCGAGCCGGAGCTCACGGCGAAATTTGCCAAGCGCAACTGTCGAATCTTCGAGGTGCCGATTTCCTATGCAGGAAGGACCTACGACGAAGGCAAGAAGATCACTTGGTGGGACGGAGTCCTGGCCATTTTCACGATCTTCCACTTTTGGATCGTCGACGACATCTACAACGAGAGATATGGACACAACATTCTTCACAGCCTGTCCAAGACGCACCGCTTCAACGCCTGGATGGCGGATACGGTCAGGCCATGGGTCGGTGACCGCGTGCTGGAAATCGGCTCGGGTTTGGGTAATCTGACGTCAAAGATGGTTCCGCGAGCTTCTTATGTTGCAAGCGATATCGACCCGCTCTATCTCGACTACCTTTCCAATCGCTTCGCAAATGATCCACGAATCGATGTGCAGAAGCTCGATCTCGAAGACACAACGGACTTTGGTGAACTGGGAGAGTGTTTCGATACGGTCATTTGCCTGAATGTTCTGGAGCATGTTCCCGATCGCGATCAAGCGCTCCGCAATATGTACGATGCACTTGAGCCAGGAGGGCATGCGATCATTCTGGTGCCTCAAGGGCAGTGGTTGTTCGGATCGCTAGACCGCGTTCTCGACCACGTCATGCGCTATAGCAGAGGCGAACTTTCTCGAGCCTGCAAGGCCTCCGGGTTTGAGATTGAGAAACTACTGTCCTTTAACCGCATTGGAGTTCTCCCTTGGTTCCTCAATGGGAGAATTTTTCGGAAGAAACAGTTCGACAAGCTGCAATTGAAGATCTTCGACTCGCTCGTATGGCTGTGGCGGATCGTCGATCGACTGATCCCTTTCCCTGGACTCTCGGTGATCTGCATCGCTCGGAAGCCTCTTCCACCAGATGAGGACACTGCCTCATCTGCCAACTGAGCATGAGACGCTTCATGGCGCCGCAGTCAATTGCGAGGAGTTTCGATGCGTTGAAGGCAGTTCTCAGCCGGCCCGAGACCGGACCATCGGTCGCCGCACTGCTGGCCCTGGCGCTCGGGGCCTGGACCTTTGACTACAAACTGAGTCTGTCCGGTGACAACGCTGAGTTTGTCACGCTCGCACGAAGTGTGGCCAATGGCCAGGGGCTCACCTATACAAACCTTCCTGATCAGATTGTGGCGACCAAGTACCCTCCTGTTTTCCCGTTCATGCTCGCCCCCATTGCATGGCTTTTCGAAGGTTCATTGTGGAGCAATCTGAGCAGGGGTGGGCTTGAGTTTGTCGCAATGAAATGGCTCGTTGTCCTGATGTTTAGCGCATCTGCGGCGATCCTATTTCTGTTGGTGCGTGACCTTAGCAACGACCTGCAGGCGAGTGTGACAACCCTGGTCGCGATCACCAATTCGCTGACCGTCAGCTATGCGTCTCAAGTGATGTCAGAGGTGCCTTACGTGATGTGGTCCCTCTTGGCCCTCTGGTTGTTGGGCCGTGGCCTGGCGAGTCCTGATTGGCGAGGCAATCGGTGGTTGTGGGCGGGCGTCGCGGCCATGATCATCGCCTACTTAACACGTAGCGTAGGTATTTGCCTCATTACTGCAGTCATCCTTTACCTGATTGGGCGGCAAGACTGGCGACGGACGCTGATCGTCGGCGGTATATGCTTTTGTGCCATGCTGCCGTGGGCACTGCGCAACAGCATGGCAGGTGGATCGATCTACTACCAGGTGCTTCTCATGGTCAATCCCTACCGGCCGGAGAAAGGGTATCTGGATACCATCGGCGTATTGTATCGTCTAATGGACCAGCTCATTCTCTATGTGAACGATTACTTGCCGGAAGTGGTTCTACCGCTGTTTGCGGAATCTTCCCCAGCAATGGCCATGATGGCCATTCTGGTTTCAGTGCTCGCAGTCGCGACAGTCTTCCTCTGCATCCGCAGGCGCCAGCATCTGCTTGTCTTGACGTACGCGGCCCTATTCGTCTTCACGCTACTCACATGGCCATGGGGAGGAACACGCTTCCTTGTTCCCCTTATGCCAATCCTGTGGTTTCTTGCGGTCCACACACTTGCAGAGGGCTTGGGCTGGCTCGGTGCTCGTCAAGGACTCATAAGCGCCCGAACCGCGGGGGCTGCGGCCCTCGTGTTAATGCTGGCCTTGAATCTGCACAGTCTGTTTGATCTGGCCCGTGAAAGTCGCAACGGCTATTCACCAGCTTGGCGAAACTACATCGCAGCGGGTCTGTGGTTGCGCACCACCGCCGAGCCCGACGCGACGATCAGTTGTCGCAAGGCGTTCATGATGCACCTGGTTTCAGGGCGGCAAACTGTGACATATGCCTTCGACAAACCAGCGGCACTATTGGCGCATTTTGAAGAGCAAGGTGTGGACTATGCTGTCGTCGACAATCTCCCGCCGCCACAGACGGAAGAATTCCTTGTTCCAGCAATTTCATCAGCCTGGGATCGATTCCAGGTGGTCTATAGTCTCCACGATCCGGACACTTTTGTCGTTCGCTTCAACGACGGTGGCAAACGATGACCAAGAATATGGCGTAGGGGTTCCATGAAAATCTATGTTGTGATCGGGATGGTGATCGGGGCCATGGCAGTGGCGGGCATTTACACCGTCTACTCCCTCATGGCTTCAACATCACAGATCGATATCACCCGGCAGGTCGAGTTGGAGATGCTTCGTTGTCGCAGGCACGAGAAAGACTTCCTGGTGCGACGTGACACGACCTACGCGGGCAAGCACGCCGACGCTTTCAACAGGCTTGTTGCCGGCGCAGGTCGAATCGAAACAGCCACTCCGGGCCTCTCGATCCTACGACATGCGGAAAGTTATCAGCTGGCATTTCAAGACATTGTCGCGGCAATGTCAGAAGTCGGCCTCACAGAAAACGACGGTCTGCGAGGGGAATTACGGCGGGCCATCCAGAATGCCGAGGGGGCACTGGCGGGGCATGACGAGCTGATCATCCTCATGTTGAGTTGCCGCAGGCACGAGAAAGACTTCCTCCTGCGGAGTGATACAATCTATGTGACCCGATTCGAGCGCAGCGTGGACGAGCTTCTCCGCGCTGTCTTGAGTAGCGAGTTGGCTGCGGGCGGGCAGTTTCGTGTTCCGGATCTGATCGTCGCCTATCGTGAGGCGTTTCGAAGTCTTGTCGATCGCATGGTGGGTATTGGTCTCGACCAGAACGAGGGGCTGAGAGGAAAGATGCGTGCCGCCGTGCATCAGACAGAGTCGGTCCTCGAGCAGCTGCATTCCATTGCAGATATCGACCGCGAACGCACGCTCAAAAGTTCGATCGCCGTTGGTGTGATCATGGCCGCTCTCACGGCCATCGCCACGTGGCTGTTGTTTCGTGCGAAGAGCAAAGACGCCGCATTACGTGAGGTAGTTGGTCGCCGGTAAGAATTGTGGGTCATCAGGGGAGCGGCGTCAGCACGAGGAGCAACAGGGAGATGGGCAGCGGGCGCATACGAGGTGTCTTACTCGGAGCTTCCCTCAAAGTCGATGATCTCCACACCGTCGATGTAGGGTTTGGTGACGGCCTGTCGCATGGTCTTCATCTGCTGCACAATCTTGTTGATGCGTGCCCCCGCATCGTAGGTCATCTGCAACAACTCCAGTGACCCAGCGTCCTCACCGAGATCCTCCATCAACATCTCAATATTTCCCAGCAATACGAGCAGAGGTTGGGAGATTTCGTGGGCGGCGGCTCCCGCCGTCTGCAGGGCCACGCGATCCCGCTCGGCATCCACGAGTCGATCCTGCAACTCGAGTACTCGTGCACCGACCTGCAGGCGAGCCTTCAGTTCATCCGCATTCCATGGCTTGGTGACATAGTCGTTGGCACCCGCTTCGAGACCCGTTACGATGTCTTGCTTCGAGTCACGTCCCGTGAGCAGGATCAGATAGAGCAGCGAGCCGTGAGCTAGCTCGCGCAGCGCCGCACACAGATCCGTGCCATTGGTCTCTGGCATCATCCAGTCAAGCAGCGCCATGCGCGGCCCGTCGGGGGCACTCATGATGTTCCACGCTTGCTGGCCGTCGCTGCAAGAGACCACCTCAAACCCCCAGGCCTTCAGCTGAGCCTCCAGCCGGGTGCGGGTCAACGCTTCATCTTCTGCGATCAGAATTCTTGTCATTTGCTAGATGGAAGTGGTCCGACTGCTCACGTGTCAAACCGTGCGTCCCGCGGCGGTTGACTAAGCCACGTCCGCAGCCTGATCTGCGCGAGGGTCCTTGATGCACAAGACCATCTGGTTGCTGACACAAGGGATCAAGCCGTCGTGAGATCCACCTCTGGCAAAAAGCGCGGCGTCACTCGCAGTTGCGTCGCCTGTTCAAAAGCATGGGCAACGCGAATCAGCAGTGGCTCGCTGAAGGCGGTACCAAAAACCGACAGATTCACAGGCAGTCCGTAGATCGCGCCCATGGGTACGGTGATATGTGGATATCCCGACACGGCGGCCGGCGACGAACAGCCACCGATAAAGTGGTCTCCCGTAATGGGGTCTGTCGGCCACGCGGGTCCCCCTGTGATGGCGACGAGGGCATCGACACCGTGTTGCTGCAGGGCTGCATCGATGCCTTCGCTACCGGAGAGGCGCTTGCTGCGCGCGAGGGCTTCGAGATAGGTCTCATCTTGGAGAGATCCCTTGCTCTGTGCCTGCTCGAAGATCTCCTGCTGGAAGAAGGGCATCTCCGCCTCGGCATGGGCGAGATTGAATTCGATCAGATCCTCCAGTGTCCGCACATCAAGTCGTGATCGCCCCGCCAGATACTTGTTCAGACCGGCTTTGAACTCATACAGCAAGACCTCGTATTCGGCGTCATCATAGTCGCCCTTATTGGGGATGTCGGCTGGATCGACCACAGTCGCGCCCAACTCTCCCAGAGCACGCAATGCCTGCGCCAGCAGAAGATCTGCGCCCTCGTGGAAGCCGGTGTAATTGCGCGCCACACCCAGTCGGATACCGCCCAGGTCGCCACGGGTGCAGAAACGTGTGTAGTCGGGGTGTGACTCGACGTTGCTGCCTGTTGTGATGGTGTCTGCTGGGTCAGGACCGACCAGAGCGGACAGGATCGCTGCGGCGTCAGCGACGGTGCGTGCCATGGGCCCAGCCGTGTCCTGTGAGTGGGCGATGGGAACGATCCCACTACGACTCACCAGACCCAGCGTCGGTTTGATGCCGACGATGCCATTGGCATTCGAGGGGCAGACGATGGATCCATCCGTCTCGGTGCCGATCGCCCCGGCACACAGGCCCGCTGCCACTGCGGCCCCCGACCCGGAGCTTGACCCACAGGGATTGCGATTCAATACATGTGGGTTGCGTGTCTGACCTCCCACTCCACTCCAGCCACTGGCAGACCGGGTGGAACGGAAATTCGCCCACTCACTCAAATTCGTCTTGCCCAACAACACGCAACCGGCGGCACGCAGGCGTGCTGCCAGGACTGCGTCCGCATCGGCGGGGGAGGCGAGGGCCAAGGAGCCCGCACTGGTCATCATGCGGTCACCCGTGTCGATGTTGTCCTTCAACAGGATGGGAATTCCGTGCAGAGGGCCTCGGGAACCGGTTTCCCGACGCTCCCGATCGAGACGTGCCGCCAGGTCGAGGGCCTCGGGATTCGTCATCAACACACTGTTGATCGTAGGTCCCTGCCGATCGAGTTCGTCAATGCGGCGCAGGTAGGCCTCGGTAATGGCCAGGCAGGTCAACTCGCCCTCTTCCAAACCGGCCTGCAACTGAGCGATCGTCGCTGTGGCGACATCGCCGTCGAAGTCATCCTTCATCTGCGTCCTCTCTGATTGAGCACTGGCAAAACGTTGTCCCCCCAAGGCACTGCCCACGACCACGCCACCTGCTACCTGTAGGAAGCGACGTCGGCTGACATCACTTTCGCCATCCGCACTTTCGCGATCCGCGCTTTCGCGATCCGCGCTGGCGCGATCTGCTTCATGAGACATTGAGGATCTCCCTGTTGTGCAGAAAGCAAGGCGGTCCAGAGGCACACGCCAAACAGTTGTGTGATCCGGGTCCGAGCGGTATCCTCGAAGGACGTCACCGAATTCACCGATGGGGACCATCTATGTACGAAAACACGATCTTCGAGCCGATTTATGGCCATAGTGACCTCGGCAGTATTGCCGTCGCCATTTTCATTGTCGCTGTCTGCGTCGGTACCTCGCTGGCGCTGGGGCACGTAGCCAACATGATCGGCAACGACAAGACCTGAGGTGCCGACCATTTTCGCAGGGAGGACGCGGCCATCCCGTTGGGCGCACCTCAGTCTCGGCACGTTCCTGTTTCTATTCTGGGCTCTGCCCGTCGGCGCGCAATTCACACTGCGAGATTCGTCGCGTGCAGACGTAGGATCAAACTTCACCGTGACCACCTTTGCCACGGGCCTGAATTGGCCCTTGGGCATGGTTGCGTTGGATGACGGATCTATTCTGGTCACGATCGTGGAAGGCACCAGTTTTTTCAGCAGTACGGCCGGGCATTTGGTGCGTCTGGCAGACACTGATAGCAATGGCGTTGCTGATACTCGTGACACGCTCGCGGCCAATATCCCGGCAGGGAAACTTTCGGCCCTCGTGCGCGGCGGAAACCTGCTATTCGTTACCGGCCAGGGCTCCGGCCATCCGATTCTCGTCTATCGCCTCGGTACCAATGCAACGGATGCACTGACGCTTCAGGGTACCATCACCATCACCTATCCCTCCGGATCCTGGTATCATCCGCATTCGGGTCTTGGAATCCGTGCGACGCCGAATGTGTCCAACTCCTACGATTTGCTGATCAGTGCTGGCTCCGACTCCAATGCGACGGAGTCGACGCGCACGCTGACGGTGAGCAGCGATATTGGTCTCTCCGGGACGATGGAGGATGAGTCGGTATATCTGGCAAAGATCGTCGACAATGGCACATCCGTATCGGGCTCAACCTTGTTTCAGGCGGCTGAAGGTCTGCGCAATGCCACCGGTTTCGACTTTCACCCGATCACAGGTGACCTCTACTTCCAGGACAATGGCATCGACGGACTCGTCGACGCAAACGAACCGCACTCGGCAGACGAACTCAATGTGATACCTGTTGATAGTGTGGGGACGGTCACCATGGATTTCGGTTTTGCAGGAAGCTACACAGCCTACCGCGTAGACACGCTGGTCAGCGGTACTGGGACCCAGCCGCTGGTCGCCTTTCAGCCCCTACAACCCGACACCACGGTACAGCTCGAGGGACCACAGGACGTGAAATTTGCCCCTGCGGGATTTCCCGATGACTTCAACTATGGTGTTTTTGTCGGCATGCACGGCAAATTTTCGGCCGGCGGTGCGAGTAACGAGGAAAACCCCCTCGTCTACGTCGATCTGCGCGATACGACGTACTTCCCCTTCGTCGATCAAACGGAGACCGGTGTTGGGCACCTCGACGGTCTGCTGGCCACGGATGACGAGCTGTTTGTCGCCGACATCTCACCAGATGGGGGCTTTGGCGCGGGCGATACAGACGAGGGGGTCATCTACCGCATCGTCAGCGCCGTGACAACTCTGCCAGCACCTCGGTTTCTCGCGAGTGACGCCATCATCACCGGTGGCGTGTCGCCGGCCCTCGACTGGGATGATGTACCAGGCGCATCAACATATACCCTGAATTATGCGGACAACTCCAGCTTCAGCAGTGTGATAACCGTCACGGGACTCACGAGCAGTCAGTACACTTTCGCTGGACCCATAGACGACGGCACCTGGTATTGGCGTGTGTATGCCGTCAATGGCACGACAAGTGCCGCCTCGCCCTCGGCCAGTTTTCTGGTGATTCCCCTGTTCGGCGTCTGGGGCCTGGCGTTGTTGGTGACACTCATGTCGACAGTTCTGTGGCGGCACCGGCTGGTCTGATTAGCGCAGCAGGAGCAGTTTGCGGTGCAGGCGTTGATCTCGCGTTTGCAGTTGAACGACATACAACCCACTGGCCAGATCCTCCCCTTTAGTCGATCGCGCATCCCAATGCCATCTGTGGGCTCCGGCTGACAGCGATGCTACCTGCCACTGTGCGACTTTCTGACCGGCAACATTGAAAATCGTCACCGTCGCATCGGTCTCTACGGGCAGGTGGAAGGGGATCACCGTGTGGCTATTGAAGGGATTGGGAAAATTGTCGCCCAGTAGCGCCGCTGTGGGCGCAACGGCCTCTGCTTCGACGATGGCTGTGACCTGTAGTTGTCTGACCTCGACATAATCAGAGCCACCAAGCCACAGGAAATCTCCCTCCTGCGTCTGGCCAAACACATTCAGTGAATACGATCCCGTAGGTTGATCGACCAACGTCAGACGTCCATCGAATCGACCACCGACTACATCCATTGGCACGGACAGGGTGTCGTCGGCACCGGCTAGATCAACCTGGATGAGCACGAAGGGGGGGGCATCGGCACGAGCCATCACCATCCCACCCAATTCGACGGTGCCATCCGGTGATATCGCTGTGGGCCATGGCTGATCGACGAGGAGTCGATCGAAAAAGCGCCGTGGCAACTGCACGATGCCCTGTCCCGCCAGCACACGGGCAGGTGCGAAGGAACCCAGCCACTCGAATTGGTATTCATCCTCCTCCAGCCAACGAGCGAAAGCGGCCAGCGAGAATTCGCCTTGCTGTGGATGAGAAAAGACGATGTCCCGCTCAAAGCGATCACCATTGATGGGGGCCGAAAAGGAGGGAAACACGTCTGCTTCCTGATACTCGAGGACGAATTCCCGCTGCTGGCTCCCCGCGGGGAACAGGGCCGGATCGATACGGCCCGCAACGCGTATGGCCTCCCCAGATCGAACCGTGGCACTGAGACTCGCGTCCAGGGTGACATGCCGGAAGAAGTCAGCGGCAATCACGACGGGAATCTCGTATCCGGAGGGCACGGGAATCACGAGAGCACGAACGTCGGCGGCGGGGTCCACCTCCAGGGGTAGCGACGTGGCACCCTGAGCGTGCACGCGGTGGAAACTCACCCCCCCTGCGGGCAAGGTGCCACGGAACCCGGCTGATGCCTCGAAGCGAGCCATCTGTGGTGGGCCAAAGCCACGCCGGCCCTCAGGAGCGAGGGCATCGAAGGTGAAATCGAAGCGCGGATGCTGTCCCAAATCGGTGCCACTGGTGGCTAGCTGTGCGGCAAAGTTGGCGAGCAGATCCTCGAAGGCCTCCTGTGTGACGTACTGCAGATTGTCTCGATCAGCCCGTCCCGTACCAATCAGAGCCAAAAGGACCTGTCGCCCAAAGCGATCGACGAGGGCGCGAACAAACAGATAGGCTCCACCCCGTTTGGCGCTGCTGGTTGATGCATCCCCCACGAGGCCGACGGTTGTCGGATCGGCCAGATACGTCGCCACACGATCGGCATTGCCGACTCGATGGCCACCGACCAGATCTTCAGCTACATGTGACAGGCCCTCATTCAACCAGCTGACCTCGCTGTCGCCGAAGCGCACGAGGACGTGTTGGTTGAAGTTAATCAGATGCTGAAACTCGTGAGCCAACAGCGATCGGTAACTCAGATCTGGCTCCCCGAGGCTGATGAAGATCAGGTCGGTCTGGTTGCCATTGCCGCCGGTGGCAAAGGGGAGGATCGAAGCGGCATCGACGAAGCCACCAAAACCGGTTGAGTCCACGAGGGGTGTGAAGAGAAAATGAGTCTTGCCATCGCCATCGACATCAGAGGGGACGCCGAGGCTGGTGACCAACAGATCGAAATCTGCATCAAACTGGTTCAGGATTTCCTGGATTCTGGCAGTCGGCAGCTGTGTACCTCCAGCGCCTGATCCATCGTGACCCCAGGCGACGCCATACTGGCTGACAGCCAGAACCGTTGCCGGCACTCGTTGAGTTGCGACGCGCCCGAATTGATCGAAAGTGAAGCCTCGCTGGTCGCCGATTTCTGCCTGGCTTGCAGTGGGCTGAAATAACCCAAGACCACCGGCGGCGGCGACTTTCCTGGCCAGTTCTGACTCGCGTCGCCGCAGCTCGGCCTCGCCGAGGTATCGGGCCCTGGCGGCCTTGGCCCGTGGCGTGTGTGCGGCGGCCCATGCCAAGGGTGGTTGTCCGAGGGCGTAGGGGAACCCACGATCCTCGTGCGTTCTGGTGGTGGAATACAGCGCGACGATCTGCTCCCCGTCGACGAGCGGGATATCACCCGTGTGTCTTTGCCAGTCTCCCGGAGAAGCTTGACCATTCAGCAGACTCGATAGGGCAACCTCAATGCGTGGGCGACGCGGATCATCACTTCGCAGAATGAGCCGGCCCGTGCGTCCGGGGGAGCCGTCACTACGAACGACGATGGGCCCACGCGTCAGCGGGCTGAGTCTCGGCGGAACTGACACAATGCTGAAGGGTCCCTCGATGGCAGGCGCATCCAGTGTCAGATCCCCAGCGCCCGCATTGACTATCCAGATCGTCGTCTCACCACCGGGGGTCAGGCTCACTGACAATGCCGACACTTGAAGTTGGGGTAGGGGGTCCTGGGTCAAGGCGAGCGAAATCCGTCCCCGACCCCAGAAATTTCCATCTACAAGACGGGTGATCAGTTCTATGTGGGACTCGCCGACGTCCTCTGCTGTGAGTCTCAGCTGCGCATCGAAATGAGCCTCGTCGTGGGCCAGTGAAACAGATCGTTGTGACCCCGGCGTGTCGACATCCACGCGCAGCTGCTGGACCCGTGGATCGAGGATCTGTCCTGCAAGGGGCAGAGGACGTCCGATGGGCCAGCGGCTCGGCAGGGGATGGTCGAGGCGGATTCCATCGAAAAAGCCGACGGGCCATTGTACCGGTTCATTGACGCCATCGACCACAACCTGCGAGAAGGTCCCCTTGAATGGGATCGGCTCTCCCAAAGCACCGGCAAAGGCATGGACATGATAGGACCCTTGCTGGTCCGCCATAAAGACGAGATCTCGCTCGAATCGCCCGTCGGGTCGCACGAGAAAGAAGAAGGCATGCTCTGTGCCCGTGTCGGATTCAAAGACGAACTGGATGGCTGTAATCGAAGCATCCTCGACACGTCCCGCAAAACGCAGGGCGTCGCCAGCGCGTAGCCGATGTTCGATGGGTGCGTCGAAGGTCAGGTCTTGGTATTGATCGACGGGAATCGCGGCGGAACTGATTCCGGTGAGCGAACCGGACAGCAACAGTGCCGGCAACCAGGGGATGCGCATGGGAGGTTCAAATTTCCTTTGAGGTTCAAATTTTCTTTGAAGATGACAGTGGAAAACCGCAGAATGGCAAGATTTGCCGTTGATCCGGATGTGTCAACCTTGTATCATAATTCATGTATGAAGGCCCTGACTCATCCCGCGACAACTTGATGGCATTTGCACTTGCCCACCTCCCATTGTCGCGGGTTTTCTGTGTACGTTGCGACGCTGTTACCCTCAATTTGCCCGCTCAAAATCTGTGGCCGATTCGAGTAGTGTCGTGACGGTGTGCTCTCACCCACTTCTGACACACAAGACAGAGAAGGAGAGTTATGCTCGAAGCGCTCGGTGACCGCGAAAGCTCGACCTTACGAGCCTATTTCGACGATATCGCCGACTCTGAGCCCTTGTCGCGTGAACGTGAGGTCGAACTTTCGGCCCGCATTCAGGACGGTGACCAAGGCGCTCGTGATGAACTCATTCAGGCCAATCTTCGCTTCGTCATCGACGTGGCAAAGAACTACCAGAACCGTGGCCTGTCCTTCCCCGACCTGATCAGCGCCGGCAATCTCGGTCTGATGACGGCGGCGGAGCGTTTCGATGGTACCCGCGGATACAAGTTCATCTCGTACGCGGTTTGGTGGATTCGACAGTCCATCCTGCAAACGATTGCCGAGCATGTACGGACGGTCAGACTGCCGCTGAACAAGCTCAGCCTGTTGAAGGACATCTCCAAGGCGACGCGCAAACTCGGTCACGGCCGGGATCACGAACCCGCAGTCGAGGAGATCGCCAAAGAGCTCGATCTACCACCAGATGTTGTCACCGATGCCATTCTCAGCGCTCGACCCGTGAGTTCGCTCGACGGTGCATTCGATGATGATGAAAAGCGCTCGTTGCTGAACATCGTCCCTGATCAGAATCAAAGGGCGCCCGATTCCGAGCTCATGCGCGGATCGGCCCGAGGTCAGCTGGAGGATGTGCTCAATAGTCTGGATGAGCGTGAGCAGAAGATCATCCGCCTCTACTTTGGACTCGATGGCATGGAGGCACTGACGCTGGAACAGATCGGCGATCTGATCGGTGTCACGCGTGAACGGGTGCGTCAGATCAAGGAACGCGCTCTGGGACGTCTTCGACATCCATCACGCTATGACTTTCTGAAGCAGATCGCGGAGTCTGTCGAGGAGACAGCCGACGCCTAGGGTACTTTCAGTGAAATAGATCAGGCAAGAGGGGCACAACCAGTCGGGGGTGCCCCTCTGTCTTTTCGCGCTGACAAACAGGAGATGACTACAGGAGGCGAACGTCCCGGGCCATGGGGTTACCGGATTCATCGACGTCGAATTCGACCCGCTGGCCCTCTTTGATCTCGTCAGCGGTTCCCAGCGCGGTAAAATGGACGAACAGGTCTTCTCCCGATTCCCGGGCGATAAACCCATAGCCCTTGCCGGAGTTATACCACTTGATCGTTCCCGTCTCTCGATCGGCCACTTCTGTAAGACCTTCCCATGGGCGATGATCACTCATCTCGATGATTCTCGACAGGACAACCAAGGATTCCTCTACTGATGCGGCAACCCCTGTTCAACTCTACGTCCTGATCAGGCGCTTGATTCGACCGTAAGGTGCCCTAGATTAACCCAGTTAGGCTCCAATTCGTTTCGCACTCTCCGACTTTCAACCACTGAACTTTTTTCGCAAAGCAAGTATGGCCGGACGCGTCCTCATCGTCGAACACAACCCCAAAATTGGGGGTCTCATCTCCGCTCAGTTGCGTGAGAAGGGCTTCGACGCTGTGAATTGTACCAATGGCGCTGAAGCTGCCATGGAGCTGCGTAAGCAGCCCGTCGATGTCATCCTGATGGACAATGGCATCAAAATGGGTGGTGTGAAGACGGCGCGAATTCTGCGGATGCACGAAAAGTACAATACGATCCCTGTCGTGATTGGTCTGCCGCCGGAGAAAGAGCTGGCCCGTGGGGTCATTCGTGAGGGCCAGGCGAATGGGATCGGGCACTTTCTGCTCAAGCCCTTTACGCTGAATGCGCTGCACAAGAAGCTGACCGAGGTGCTCGAGACCGATGAGCCCATCGAGAGGCCGACGCACATGGAGATTCGGGAAGAGATCAAGAATCTCTCCAATCTTCCTGCCATGCCGGCGGCGCACTCGCGTTTGCTGGCCCTGCTGAGCAAGGCTGACGAAGAGGTTGATATGCGGCAGATCTCGTCGACACTGGAGCAGGATCCGGCCTTGTCGATGAAGGTGATGAAGACATGCCGCTCAGCCTACTTTGGTTTCCAGGGCAACATGATGTCGCAGGCCGTGGCATTTCTCGGGGTCGCCGTCGTGCGCAAGATCGTGCAGTCCGCCATCATCTATGATGTCTTCGGCGACGCCGAAGAGGATGAGGCAACCAAGGCCTTCCCTATGGACGGACTCTGGCGGCACTCGCTCGCAGTGGGCATGGCCATGGAGGTCATCGGCAAGGCGGACAAGAAGAAGACCCACTTTCTGCTCGGCACGTTGCACGACATTGGCAAGGCGGTCTTCCTGGTGAAATTTCCCGATCACTATGGCAAGGTGTTGGAGGTGGTCGAGAACGAGAACAAGTCAATTCTCCAGGCCGAATACGAGTTGCTCGGCATCACGCACGCCGACTGCGGTGGCGAGCTGGCCATTCACTGGGATCTTCCCGGCGAGGTGCGAACGGCTATTACATCCCATCACCAGCCGGGTCAGTCAAATCAGCATCGTCGCCTCGCGGCAATGGTACACATTGCTGATATCGCTGTGCGCACGATGGAAATCGGCTTTGCTGGAGACGCGTTGATACCAGAGATGGATCCGTACGCCTCTCGATTGCAAAAAAGTGTCGAAGAGATCGTTCAGCACCGCGAAGACTTCGTCAGTCAGTGTGATTCCATTCTCGGTGGCTGACCGAGGCAAATCTGCTACGCTGCTGCTGCGTCTGGCCCTCGCTGTGTTCCTGCTGTTGGGCCACGCCTTTGCCCAACAGGACACGTCGCAGACATCGTCAGCAAGCTCAACGACCCTGGAACCGGAACCGACCCTACAGGATGGGCTCTACGCGACCTTCGGCGTCGGCGTGATCGATGTAGAACCGGGATCAGGTGTCGATCTTCCCCTGGGATTTACCTTGCTCGCCAGCCGCCTGCGGGCATTGCTGACAGTAAATGTCCTCGACATGGGATTGCTGCAACGGAAGAGCAATACGCTGAGTCGCTATCGCCGCATCTTTGATGTGCAAACGGGTGGCGACTTCTGCTTCGACCAGCAGACGCAGCAGTTCACCAACTACAACAAGTGTTCCGGCGACACCGACGTACTGCGCTCCATGACGGTAGACGTCAATTTTCTACCCGTCACCGAGCTCTATGTCGCTGATCATCTCGGTGTGATCCATGTCGGTCTGGGTGTACGTGCATTGAAGCCGCGAACTGTCTACGGTACTCTGGGCATGTTCTTTCCTTCCGCCTCAGGCAAGGCGATCGGTGCGCAGCTGTCTATGGGGCGCCAATACATCTATTTCGGCATGAAGTGGGGACTCGACGTACGTCGAATCGCCAAGCTCATCTGACGCAAGACCGCGCCTGGCCTGCTAGAGCCGCCCTTCAATGACATAGCTGAGCAGGTCAACGACCTGTTCAGGTTGCGACGCCACAGCCAGCGCGGCGCCATCGACCTCTTTGAGGGCGTGCGTGAGGCTACTGTCATGTAGAACGATCAGTGGCTTGCCGAGGGCGGCGGCGAAACCCGCATCGAATGCTGCATTCCATTGACGATACTGGTCGCCGAAGCGAACGATCACAATGTCCGCATGTCGGATCAGTGTGCGAGTTCGGATGGCATTGACCTGTGCCCCCTTGTGATCCTTCCAGAAACCATCCGTTTCTGCCCCGAGGATGCTGACGCCTGCATTGTCGCTCGCCTCGTGATCGGTGACAGGAGAACTCAGGTCGACGGGCAAGCCCGCCGCCTCGGTGCCGGTTGTGATCCGATCACGCCAGTCGCTGTGGATTTCTCCTGACAGGTAGACATTCCAACGTCGCTGCATGGGTAAATCCCTTTCTAAGGCTTTGCCTTGTAAGCCTGATGGACGACCTCTATCTTCGCGCTGATCTGTCCTTCTCCCCATGCGCAGGAATATCGCACGATGAAGTCAGCCCTGGAACTGGCCCTGGAAAAGACCGACGAACTCGTAGAGGATAAGGGCAAGCTGACAGCGGAGCAGGTCAGCGCCATTGGTGAGGTGAAGAAGCAATACGAAGCCAAGTGGGCGGAACAGGAGATCGTGCTACAACAGCGCATCGCCAAAGTGCAGGCAGAAGCGGATCCACAGACTTTCACCGAGCATCAACGTCAGTTTGCCGTGGAGATGAATTCTGTCAAAGAGAAGATTTTCGCCGAACGCGATGCAAAAATCGCCGCCATTCGTGCGGCCGAATAAATCGCTGTAACAAAGGCTACTCAGGCAGAAGAACGACGGCGCCTCGATGCTGTCGCACGACCTCATCTGCAGTATCCACCGCCTTCGCCGTCAGCACGTAGACATACGTTCCTGACGCCAATCGGCGACCATCTGCGTCGGTTCCATCCCAGGCCAAACTGCCAAATCCGGCAGCACTCTCTTGCGGTCCAAGGCGCCGAATCCGGCGACCACTGAGACTATAAATGTCGATGTGAACACGGGCGGTGTGAGACAGAACCCACGTAAAGGCCCCAGTCGAACGCAGCGGATGAGGGGCGACGAGCACATTGGCCAGGCGCAGTCGCTCGTCGGCCTGTAGTGTCACTTCACCAACCCCAAGTTCCACCCCATCCCGCACCAGTGCTGCCCGCAAGTGATGCTTGCCAGTGGTCAACTTATGCGCAAGCACCAGGGCACCCGCCTCGGTGGTCCAGCTGGAGTCGGCCACAACGATCTCGTTATCGATGCGAAGCGCCAGATGGCCCGACGCCAGGGGTGGTGCCCGGACCTGAACGACTGTGCCCGCGCCGACGGCATCACCATTCTGCAATCGTTGGCCTGTTTCTGCCGCGACAAAGGCGATCGTCGTCAGGCCAGGCAAGGTGAGCACCAATTCCAGGACATCGTTGCTACCGCGGCCGTCTGCCGAGGACGGGTGCAATCGCAGGAACAGGCCCTCCCCGGATGCTGGTAGCGACAGGGGATCAAATCGCACGCGTCGTGTTTCCCCGCGCGCGAGGGGTTCAATCGCAACTTCTGCGAGAGGTTGACCCTCCTGCTCCAAGGTCAGCCGTGCCGTCGTTGCCATCGTGAGGCCACGATTGCGAACCCAGGCCTGCAGATGCAGCTGATTCTCAAGAATGTCTGCAGAAGCGGCGCCCATTTCGAGATCAGCGGCGGGCGCGAAATCCAAGGACCAACTGCGAAGGGTTTGCAGCGTATCAGGTCCTACGTCGGCGCGAAGTCTTAAGAATCGGTGTGTCCCGGCATCCACATTGGCCAGATCGATCTGCAGGGGAGCTACGCCGGAAACCAGATTTGTCCAGTCGCCGCTTCTGCTCTGGCCCTGAAGCTGAACATGCGCACCATCCCCTTCGACGTTCAGTGTCTTCCAAGATGCGGCGGGCCCCGTCGCTGCGCTCACTAGTTCGCCCGCCATGACTGAGCCGTCGCGACCATAGCCGAACAATCCGGAACCCAACAGATCTCCAAGCCAGACGAGATCGTTCGCGACGTCGTACTGACCCGAGATGATGCGCGTCGTGTCCTGGTCCGATCGCCACTCGTCGACGAAGGTGCCATCCTCGGCGCTGACCATGCGAATTCGTCGTTCACCGGCGAATTCAATCAGATACAGGTATTCGCCATCGGCGACGATGCCATCTGTCCAGCGGAAGGTGAAACCTGTCTGGGTGGGAGGGATGACGAATTCACGCTGCAACTGCCAATCGCCTGTCGCATCGATATCAAAGACGCGAACACCCCAGCCCACACGGGTTCCCAGGTGGGAACTCATGGACACATTGTAGAGTTGCCGGCCGTCGGAGGTGATCAATGCATGCAATCGTTGTCCAGCAAACTTCTCTTCTGACGTCACAACACGGCCTGTCATCCAATCCAACAAGCCGTCCGGCACATTCACCGTATCGAGATGTCCACTGGCAGGATCGATGCGCTCGATCAGGAAACTCTGCCCCGCTTCGCTGTACAGAAAGCCGTCATGATATGCGGCGCTGATTCCGGCTGTGGTTGTGTCTGTCACCGTACCGTAGTCACCACCGCGGATGCTTCCATTGAAGCCCGTACCAATGCGCGAAAACACATCCCCACCGGGGTAGATCGTCGAGGGATCATTGAACCAACGCTTCGCATACAGGTAGGTGCCATCCGTCGCCAACACGCCCGCCCCCGGGAGACTGAGCACGGTAAAGCCGATCTGTCGCGTCGAGGAGGAGGGCCTGAAGGTGGGCAACTGGGCGGTGGCGACGACTTCGTTATTGCGCAATCGAACCCCGGTGCCACTCTCCTCAAGCAACCTGAGCCCGCGCTGTAGCCAGCGCACCGAGTCGGTTCCCTCCTCAACCCATCTCAGAGACCGATGCTCAGACCAGGGGCCAAGCTGGCTTCCATCGATCAGCCGCGCTCTCCAGAAGAGGATGTCCCCCATGGCGGCGCCCGCTGGGGCCACCGCCGTGACCTGGGCGACGCCGATTTGCTCGACGGGAGCAACGAATGTGCGAGTCTGAGGGTCAGTGAAGTCCGCCGTCACGGACAAAGAAAATTCAACGACATCACCGGCTTCGTCGTCGACGGCGCGCATGTCGAGGGGGGTCAGAGCCTGCAAGCTCAGGTCTGCACTTGCCGCCTCCGCAGGAGGCCATAGCAAACTCATCTCACGTGGGACGAGGACCTCGATGAGTTGCTCGAACCGGTTGTTTGCTTCGTCGCTTTCGATGGTCGAATCATCCGGATCGATGACAACACTGAGTCGATGAGGTCCACCCGCGGCTGGGCGCCACTGAATGTGGAGACTGTCCACCCCCGAGAAGGGCGCACGACGCTCCTGCATCAAGGTGTCCACGCCAGAGTTGCTCTCTGCCAGAATTTCTACAAGCACACTGTCGGCGCCGAGGCGGGCTCGGCTATTCACGGTCGCTACCAAGGCCACGAGTTGACCACGCAGGGCAGGCGTGGAATCGAGATCGATCCCTTGGGCGACATAGTCGGCGGTTGTTTCAAGCGCCAATTTCTGCATGGGATCACCGACCAGTTGCATCGTCAGCGGTACGTCCGTCCAGCCGGGATGCACGGTGAGCAATCGCGCCTTTGCCCAGGTGAGAGCATCGCCGAAGCCACTTGGATTGTCGTTCAACAGGGCGGTGAACAGAAAATCACTGAGCAGGTCGTGTTGGGCTGTGCGACTCTCGGCGGTCGCCGAGATGAAGGCAATCGCTCCACCCTGAGGTAGTTCAACGAATTGCTCGCTCAAGGACTCCGTCGTCGGTTCGGAGAATAGACCATTGAGGCAGGACAGTGCCGTTACCAGTGGCAGGCGAGGTCCATTGGCGACCTGACTCATGTAGTCCCAGTCGGGGAACTGTGCCGAGAACAGAAATTGCATCGTCGCCACAGCCCCATGACCGGAGAAGTTGGCAATCAGGGCCCCCGCATTGACCGCGTCTAGAAACCCCTTGCCTGTGACATTGGGGAGATCGGTGTTGTCCGGTGCATAAAAGCGCTGTGCCCGCAATCCCATGGGTGCCATATGGCGAGCGAAAAGGGTGTCATTGCCATTGGCCCAGATATCCTGACCATGCCAGTTGGCGGCGAGAATGGTCCGGCCGCGCCAGTCTCCGACGGCAGGTTCTTCATCATAGGCGATGATCTTGTCGACGACGAGATCTGCTTCTTCTGCTGAGTCCACGGGCAGCCTACCGATGACCACATCCGCAAGAAAGTCGTCGCCACTGATCATGGCCAGCAGGTGATCGGAGGGCGAATAACCGCGGCCACGGGCATTGTAGTACAGCGTTGGCACCAGCGTCTGATTTCGTCGCCCCGTGCGTATGCCGCGGTAGTCCCAGGTGGCGTCACCCATGAGCGTGATGTAGACGGGATGTGGCGTCCAGCGCCAGAAGATGTCCTCGATGAACTCAGCCAGGGGCTCGCGCGCAAAGCGGCCGTCGCCGTATTCGTCAAAAACATCCTGCACCGACACGGTGCGCACACTCACGCCATTCGTCTTGGCGCGATGGGCCGCCAGACGTTGGGCAGCATCATGAAAATCGGCATGGTGAATGATGACGGCCTCGGCACCCCCATCGTGGCTGCGTAGGTCCGATGGCTCATCCATCTCAAGCACCGGTGCAAGAATCGACAGACTGTCAGCGATCACATATGCTGGGACGCCGGCAGAGACATCCTCAAAGGTGGCGTCATAGAGGGTATCATTTGCCGTCACCTGCAATCCTGTGAGGAGGCGATGGCCGGCGACATCCAGCAGCGTGACAGCGGGGTGTCGAAATCCCTCGACGGCTATTCGATGCCCTTCAGGGGCGGCCTCGGTAGTGAAGCTCAGCAGGCCGGGATACGCATGAAATTGCCGCCTGAAGGTTAGTTCGAACCAGTTGAACCAGATTTCATCGACGCGGGAAAGGTCTGCAAGGGCCTGGAACAGGATCCGATTGCGCTCCGCAAGAAGTGTCGAAGGCACGATCTCGTCGAACACATAAGACGTCTGACCTGCCCAAATCGCTTCCGCAAGAAACTGGTTGTTAAACGTCAAGAAGGCGTGATGATCGCCGACGACAGCCGGTGTCTTCCCCGTCACTGCGACGCGCAGGCGTACATCGTACGCGTCGCCCTCCTCATAGAATCCTGAAATATCCCCGACTTTTGTCTGGCTACTTCGGGTGACGGGATCCTTGGCGATGAGGGGGCGGTCGTTCTGCCAGAACCAGCGATCACTCAAGGTATCGGGTGCTTCCTCGAGCTGATCGAAGGATATGTCCTGCTCGAAGTGCTGGCGGTGCGTATACCACTTGGTTTCAGCGAAATCAGCCACCGGCTCACCACTAACCTGGGTAAATCGTGGACTGATCTGCTCACCTGCCCACGTCAGCCAATAGGTCTGCCTGGCCCCATACTCGCTCTCATGGTCTCGCTCCCCATCCGGCCCCGGTGCTCTGCGATAGCGGCCAGAAAACAGAATCTCATCGTTGCCACCAAAGTGACCATCCTCATCACCGGTCACATGAAGGGGTTGATCGACACCACCTAGAACGAGGCGTAGCCGCGTCACATCGACATCATCAGGTTCAATGCCGAAGAAACGCAGCCGGGCGGGGGTGATGCGATGAATACCGTCGGTGTCGACGAAGACCTTCACCCACGGCAGAGACGAGTTGTACCATCCATTGGCTAACGCGTTACCAGCAGGTCGCGCGGCCGGCGTCGGACGTGCCCAACCGCCAGTCGGCGGATTGAGGAAGGCCCGATAGAGGGGGCTGGCAGCTGACTCAGCCGCTGCAGGTCGGTAGGCGGCGCCCCCGACAAAGCGAATACGAAGTTGCAGATGGTCGTGAACCTGCAGTCTGCGTGTCTCGGTATCATAGGCGAAAGGAAATACCTGCAGCGCGTAGGCTTCGACGCCCCGAAGTACACCAAGAGGAATTGTTTGAGCCAGCACACCTGGGTCTGGGGAAGCAGACTCGTCAGCCAGGGGCAGATCGGCAACGTCGATGATCTGGGTGGACAAAATCTGTGGTTCGATCTCAACGCGAGCACCCGGTGGCACGGCGAGCAGTTCGGCGACCATGGGCAAGGCCACCCCGGTCTTGCCGCGCACGTGCGCCATCGCCCGTTGGCCCGTATGGGTCGTATGGATGTCGACGATGAGGCCTGCCTCGTCAGCCGTCACGACTTGCACCTGACTGTCACTGTGGGCAGAGCCCACCTGGAGGCAGAGAAGTGCCAGGGTTGTCAGGTAGATGCGGAGATTGGACAATGGCGTCGGTTTGGTGCCGGAGGAAGAGGGATCATACCTTGGCGCCGGGCAGCACGTGCCGACCGACCATGAGAAAGTACGGAGGGGGTACGAAGGTGGTCCAGCTATACTCAGACGCTTGAAGGGACAAGATGGTTTCAGTCCCACAACACATGGTCACCACGACAGGAAGATGGGCCCACGTATCAATCATCGTATCTGGATTCTCCTGCTGGCCCTGACCCTGCGCGTGGGCCTCGCACTCAGCGCCTGGTCGCTTGCTCAAGGCGGTGCCGAGCCCTTCCTCGCACCTGATTCCATTTCCTACATAGATACGGCGACCTCTCTGGCGACAGCGGCGACCTTCAGCCGCGCCGGAGAGCCAGATATCGTGCGTACCCCTGGGTTTCCGCTCTTGCTGGTTCCGGGCATTTGGCTCGGTGGCGCCGTTGGCTGGGGCATCGCGTTGCAATGTGTGTTGAGTCTGGTGACGATTCTGCTCGTCTATCACCTTGCCTATCGATTTGGCGGCCAGCCTGCGGCGACGACGGCGGCGCTCCTGTTGAGTCTCGAGCCTCTCAGCGTCATCTACTCGGTCAAAGTGCTGAGTGAGACCTGCTTTGCGACTCTTTTGGTCTCCAGTCTCTGGGGCTTGGTGAGTGGATACCTCGATCACGATGAGCGGCGGTGGGCCTTGGGGGCCGCATGTCTTGGTGCCTCTGCGCTGGTTCGACCCATTGGCTACGGACTTGTCCTCGTGTTCACCGTGGGTGCCCTGGCTTTTTTCACCTACATGCGCCTTCGGCCTTTAGGGGCCAGGGGCACTTTGCGTACGAGCTGGCTCTTCACGGCGATGGGTCTGATGCTGATTCCATCCGTCGCCTGGCAGGCAAGAAATCTTGCCGTCGCCGACTACCGCGGCCTGTCGGCGATTACTGATATCAATCTCTACTTCTACCAGGGCGCCGCCGTCCAGGCGCGGCTCCAGGATCGTTCCTTCTACGAGGTTCAGAATGAACTGGGCTACCACGATGTCGAGATTTTCAACGACCTGCGACCTGGACTGGCGGTTCTGCCTCAGGGGCCACGGCTGCAGCAGCTGGGCGTCGAAGGGGCCAGGACCGTCGCCGCCCATCCACTTGTCTACGCCGGTATCCATCTGCGCGGTGTGATCCGTGTCTTGTTTGATCCCGGGGGCGTCGAGGTAATGCGCTTGTTGGGCGCCTATCCGACCACGGGTGGTCTTCTGGGCCGGATCGTCGATGACGGTCTCCTCGCCACAGGGAAACATCTCATTCGCGAACGGCCGGAGCTCATTGTCGTGGAGGGGGCCTTCGGGCTTTTCCTGTTGACGCTCTATGTCGCGGCGGGCCGCGGAGCGTGGCAATTGGCGCGAGCGCGCCCCATCCTGGCCCTTGTTCTGGTTGCCGCCGTGCTGATTCTGTTGGTCGCCGCCGGAGGACCGATGTCACTGAGTCGCTTTCGTCATCCCGTGATGCCCGTCTTGTGCCTGCTTGCCGGACTCGGTTGGTGGCGCCCGGTGCTGCGGGCTGATTTCTCCTCACAGGTTCCCTGAGCGGCAAGCGTGAGAGGGGGCGCCTGCATCCTCCTGGGACTTCTATCGCTGGTTGCACCGGCATGGTCGGCAGTGATCACGGGCACGCTCATTCTTGATGTCGACTCCCGTCCTGCCATCCATGTTCAGGTTCAACTCATCGATGCTGCCCGCGTCGTCGTCGATAGTACGAGGACAGATAACTTCGGACGTTTTGGGCTGCAGTCGCGATCAGTCGAAGGCGAATCGGATCTGCCGCAAACGACTCATCTGATGAGGCCATACCCAAACCCATTTCATCCCAGCGTACGGCTGCCATACGTTCTGGCCGCCCTCGAACCGGTCTCTCTGACGGTTTTCAATATGAGCGGTCAGCCTGTTCGCCATCTTCTGACTGGACTGCAGCTGGCGGGAGCAGGAGAGACCACCTGGGATGGTCTAACCGACGGCGGCCGCCGTGTGGCGGCGGGTGTATATCTGGTGAGATTGCAGACGGCTCACGGCTCTGAATCTCGCAAGGTCACACTCATCGATGGTGGCAGCGCTGCGCCGGTTGCTATCAAAACGGATGAGCCACTAGATCTACGACTGCGATTCAGTGGCCATGCGATCGAAACCAGTGAACAAATCATCTCGGCAGCGGGCGACCAGGGCACCTATACGATTTCATCTCGTCGTCTCATGTACCCCATGCCCGCCGCTTTGCCAGATTATGAACTGGTCGGTGTCCCGGCGGGTCCATTCCCTATGGGTAGCAATGACTATGCGGATGAACAACCCCCCAGATCGGTGATGCTTTCGTCGTTCCTGTTGGGTATTCGTGAGGTGACGGTCTCTGCGTACGCGGGCTGTGTCGAGACGGGTGCATGCGCAGCGCCAGCGACGGGATCACCCTGCAACGATCTGGCCGCGGCGGACCGACAAGATCATCCTGTCAATTGCATCTCCTGGTATGATGCTCAGGCATTCTGCAGCTGGGCAGGGTTGTCTCTACCGACAGAGGCACAGTGGGAGAAGGCCGCACGCGGTGCTGAGGGTCACGAGTATCCATGGGGCAGCAGACGGCCGGGTGGAGCCGGTGACTGCGACCGAGCGGTGATGATGCGAGCCGGTCTCGGCCTTGGGTGTGGACATGATGGCACGGCGCCTGTAGGTGAGCGACCGGCTGGACGCAGCACCTATGGGATCGATGACCTGGCGGGAAATGTCTGGGAATGGACGGCGGATACCTATGTGCCGACAGCCTACGAATCGGCACCACTGACAGATCCTCTCGTTGACGAGTCGAACCAAGGCTCTACCCGACGTTCCGTTCGCGGCAATTCCTGGTACTACAGCGATCCAAATCCTGATTTGCGTGCAGCCAATCGTTTTGCCTTCTCTGCTCTGCGCTGGTGGCCCTACGTCGGTGTGCGCTGTGCGCTGGCCGTGACCGGCCATCGTGAATCAGCGTCGCCGATGGGGTTGGAGGTGATACAGCAACAAACCGCAGCCGCAGAGGCGACGACTTTCTGGCTGGATCGAAATCAAATCGTCGCCAATCTTGAAGGGGACACTCAGCCCGTGCGGCCCGTCCCACAGGACGATGACATGGCGTTGATTCCCATGGGCCGCTTTCTGATGGGTAGTGCAGATGGCGACCAGGACGAACGTCCCTTGCGTACGGTCTACGTCGACTCCTTTCGGCTGGATCGTTTTGAGGTGACCGTCGATCAGTTTCGGCAGTGTGTCGAGATGGGGAAGTGCAGAACTCCTCATTACGGAGGGGCAGCTTACAGGCTCGCGCACGAGGCGAATTATCTTAACTGGGAACAACCGGGGCGCGACGCTCACCCGATCAATGGCGTGAGTTGGTACGACGCGCAAGACTACTGCCACTGGGCATCGAAACGTCTGCCCACCGAGGCGGAGTGGGAGTGGGCGGCGCGTTCTGCCGATGGGCGGCTCTATCCCTGGGGTGACGAGCAGGCAACTTGTGAACGGGCCATTATCGATGAGGGGGGTGATGGGTGCGGCCACGAAATGGCCTGGCCCGTCGGCAGCCGTGCCGCAGGGGTGAGTCCCTTTGGGGTCTATGATCTGGCGGGAAACCTGTGGGAGTGGACGGCAGACTGGTATTCGCGAGATTTCTATGGCCGTGGCGAGGATGTAAATCCTTTCAACGACACTCAGACAGATGGACTTAAAGTCCTGCGAGGGGGCTCGATGGCAGATCAAAATCCGCGAATTCATCGCAGCACCAACCGGCTTGGATATCCCCCCGAGCAGCGCTACGACTATACCGTTGGTTTTCGCTGTGCTGCCACGATTCAGTAGAGGCGTGTGAGATGAGGCTGCAAAAACCAGGTGTGACAGACCCAAGCAGTGGAGAGAAGTCCATGAATCCTACGACCCAGGTACTACAGACGAAACAGGCCATCGTCCTGTGTTTGGTGATGAGCAACCTTTGCCTGATGGCGAGCAACGTGTCTGCCCAAAGCTGGCAGCAGCCAGTGGAAGCGATGTCCAACCCGCCGGCGGCGCGACAGAATGCCGCGGCGATCTACGATCCGGTGGCAGATCGTGTCGTTCTGATGGGGGGGCGCAGTTCCAGCGGCGACCTGAATGACACGTGGGCGCTGGACCTGCCCACTCTGCAGTGGCAAAAACTCAGCACGACGGGGACAAAACCTGCTGCACGGCATACACACAATGCGGTCTACGATCCAGGGTCGCACCAGATGCTGATCTGGTCGGGGCGTTCCATCAGTGCTGAAGGCTCCACCTTGCGCAACGATGTGTGGAGCCTGGATCTGGCGACGATGGTGTGGCACGAGATCATCGCCGCCAGCAGTGCCCCCAACGCCCGCTATGGCACGGCGGCCATATTTGATGTCGCCGCTGGCGAGTTGGTGAACTTTGCCGGTTTCACCGACGAAGGACGATTCGATGACACGTGGCGTCTGCACCCTGGCAGCGGCCAGTGGCGGGATGTCTCCGCGCCGATTCGCCCCGGTGCACGCTGTTTGCATACCAGTGCGTATGACTCGGCCCGCGAACGCATGATCATCTTTGGCGGCCAACGTGGGCCCGACGCCCTCGACGATGTATGGTCCTTGGACCTGGGGACGAATCGCTGGCAGGCCCTGCCTGCCATGCCTGCCGGTGGACGACGATTTCCCGCGGCAAGTTTTGATTCAGCAGGGGAGAGATTTCTCACGTTTGGTGGCGAGAAGGATGGCACGCGTTACGCTGATCTGTGGGCTCTTTCCAACCAGGGATCCGAATGGCAATTGCTGAGTGCCGATGGTGAGGGACCACCGCCTCGAGATCGAGCCGTCCTGCTCTATGATGAGAGCCGGCGTCGTCTTGTTCTGTTTGGTGGGACATCAGATGACGGTCACCTCGCCGATACGTGGATTCTGCCCCTGCGGTCGCCTACCGTGGTAGAGTCTCTGACCGAGACCCAACCCAGTTCGCTTGCCTTGTCTGCCGCCTACCCGAATCCATTCAACGGCGAGATCCACGTGGGGGTACAGGTTGGTACCGATCTTCCAGCGCAATTGACTGTGTTCGATCTGTTGGGACGGCCTATTAGAACGCTGCAGGAGATACGCCCGGGCATCGAGGCTGCCCAGCGGTCATGGGATGCGACGGACGATGATGGACGACCTGTTGCATCGGGTGTCTATCTGTTGCGTCTGCAAGCGGGTGACGAGGCTGTATTCCGTCGGGTTGCCCTGGTCCGCTGATGCCAAGGGGCACACGCAATACGTGGTGGCCGAATCTGCTGCTAGCCGGTGTCGCCGTGGGAATGACCTTGCTCGTCGCCGAGGGCATCCTTCGCTGGACATGGTCGACGGAGAAAGTCACCCTCGTCCACGACCCCTTGCTTGGTTTTCGCGGCCGCAGTCGCGCGCAGACCATCTGGCATCGCGAAATGTTCGGACGCCCGCGGATGGTGACCCTGAATGAGGCCGGGTTTCATGATCATCCACGTGCTAGTCAGTCGCCCCCCGGGACAAAACGTCTCGTGTTTCTCGGTGACTCCTTCCTGGAAGCGTATCAGGTAGAAATCGACAGCAGTTTTGCCCAACGGCTGGCGCGGCTTCTCCCCAACATGGAGGCCGTCAATCTCGGTGTGCACGGTTATGGGTTGGGTGTGTATGCTCTTCAGGTCAGGCAGGAATTGGCTGTCTGGCATGCTGACGGGGTAGTACTGTGCTTGTTTCTCGGTAACGATCTGCATGACAATTTCGCCCCCATCGCCTCACCAGCCGTGCCCCGATTTGCCATCAGCCAGGGAACCCTTGCCGAGTCGCATGTCCCGGCGCGGGGGCTGCGGATCTGGCTGCGTGACGAGGTTCTTGCGCGCTCGAGTCTGGGCCGCTGGATCTGGTTGCGGGTGATCAAATCGAGTGGCTCTGCCATGGCGATCGCACGCGCAGCCGGGATGGTCAGCACACCAGATCTGGCGCGCCACGCAGCCGGTCAACACAGGCATATGCTCGAGGTGGGCGAGACACTGCTCAAGGATCTGATCGACGATCTGCAGGAGCAGTCCCTGCCTCTGCATGTTCTTGTCATTCCGGATCCATTCCTTGTCCACGACCTGGCTCAGCAGCACCGCGGGATCGGCACAGTTGCAATAGATGATGAACGCTATCAGACAGAAGCGATGGTAGAGCACGTGCTAAAGCGCAAAGGAGTCACTTCCACCTGGCTCCGCGATCGCTTCGTTCAGGCCAACCTGGATGGTTCGGGTGTCTATCGACATGGCTTTGGCCATTTCACCGACGCCGCCCATCCGCTTGTGGCCAAATGGTTGGCTGAACCCGTATCACGGCTGCTGGGTCCATCACCCGTGACGACACCGCCGGAGATTGACATGCGGCTCCAGGGGCGGTAGAATCCCACCCCGCGTTTTCCATCGCTACTCGCCGCTCTAAGCGACCCGGAGGATCCATGTCCGACAGCGCCCGTCTCCAACTGGGTGACAAGACCTACGACCTGCCGATCGTCGTTGGCAGCGAGGATGAACACGCCATCGACATTAGCAAACTGCGCGCCGAGTCTGGCTATATCACCCTCGACGAGGGATATAGCAACACGGGCGCCTGCCAGAGTGCGATCACCTACATCGACGGTGAAAAAGGTATCCTTCGCTATCGGGGGATTCCGATTGAAACCCTCGCCGAACACAGTTCCTTTGTCGAAGTCGCCTATCTGCTGATCTGGGGATGTCTACCTACCAAAGAGCAGTTGGATACCTTCAGCGAATTGATGACGAAGCATTCTTTCCTGCGTGAACAGATCCGCCATCATTTTGAAGTGTTCCCACCGGGTTCGCCGCCGATGGCGGTGTTGTCTGCTGCGCTCAATTCTCTGGCCTGCTTCTATCCCGAATTGCTCGATACGGAAGATGTCGATGTATTCGAAGAAGCAGCGGCGCGCATTATCTCCAAGGTTCGCACGATCGCTGCCTATTCCTACAAGCATGACATGGGTCATTATCTGGTCTATCCGCATCCAGAGAAGAATTTCTGTGAGAATTTCTTCCACATGATGTTCTCCGAACCATATAAGGATGCTGAACCAAATCCGGTCCTGGTGCGTGCTCTCGATGTACTGCTTCTGCTCCATGCAGATCACGAGCAGAATTGCTCGACGTCTACCGTGCGCATGGTTGGCAGTTCCGGCGCCAATCTGTTTGCCTCGGTCTCTGCCGGCGTGAGTGCCCTCTGGGGGCCACTGCATGGAGGAGCGAATGTGGCCGTCGTTGATATGCTCGAGACGATCCAGGCGCAGGGCATCTCCGTAAAGGACTACGTGCAGCAGGTGAAGGACAAGAAGGCGGGAATTCGTCTGATGGGATTTGGCCATCGCGTCTACAAGAATTTTGATCCTCGCGCGAGAATCATCAAGACCCAGGCAGAGAATGTGCTGGCACAGATGGATATCAAGGATCCACTGCTGGGTCTGGCGGAAGAGTTGGAAGGCGTCGCGCTGGAGGACGACTACTTCATCGAGCGCAAGCTGTATCCCAACGTCGACTTCTATTCAGGTGTCATTTTGCGGGCGCTGGGTGTCCCGACGCGAATGTTCACGGTGATGTTCGCCATTGGCCGGATGCCGGGGTGGATCGCCCAGTGGTATGAAGACCGATTCATCACACACGGGAAGATTCAGCGACCCAGACAGGTCTACACGGGTCCCACTGAGATGTGCTACGTTCCGCTGGAGGAGCGTTGACCTAAGAGATTTGTCGGCGACTGAGCAAACAAAAGGGTAGTTCAGCTTCCGGCTGAACTACCCTTTTTCATTGTCTCCGCTGACCATCGTGGCAAGCGCCTCAGCGACATGCCCGAGTATTTCCTCCAGTTCGGCCAGGCTCTGCCGGCAATTCGAGATATCGCCAACCTTCAAGCGGGCCTCCAAGGTTTGGGCAGCAAGACCCAATCGTGTTGCGCCGATTTCGCGGGCCGAGCCTTTCAAGGTATGCACATGCCGGTGTAGTGCTTCCAGATCTGCCTGATCCAGGGCCGAATACGCTTCGGCAAGTGTCTTTGGTGCCTCGGAGAGGAACAGATCAACGAAGCCCTGAATGCTGAAGTCGGCGTCGAGTTCGGCCAATTCGCGCAACTCTTCCAGTGGCTGTGGATCAAGGAGCTCTGTGTTCTCTTGATTCGGGGTGTCGAGGGCGATGGCAGCAGCTGGCGCGGTTCCCGGGGAAAGTGTTGCAAGGACGCGCCGGAGGGCTTGCTTGCGCACCGGCTTGGTGACGAAGTCGTCCATTCCTGCTGCCAGGCAGCGCTCCCGATCCGACTCCATCGCATTGGCTGTGACGGCGATGATCGGTGTTCGTGAAATACCGGAGGCCAACTCATGTTTGCGAATCAATTGCGTCGCCGTGAGGCCATCCATCACCGGCATCTGCACATCCATCAGCACCGCGTCATAGGGTCCCGAATTCTGGCAAGCCTCTACGGCAAGTTGGCCATTTTCCACTGCGTCAATATCGTGGTGATCACTGCGCAGCAGGGCGCGAACGACTTTGAGATTCAGCTCGTTGTCTTCGGCTACAAGTATTCGCAGTGGCGGTGTTTCAGACGTGGGCGGGAGATTGACTTCGACACTGGCGGACCCCTCATCCCCCTGGGGAACCTGCAATCTCACGCTAAATCTGAAGGTGCTTCCCTGGCCGGGGACACTCTCCACATCGATTCGACCATCCATCAATTCCACCAGGCGTCTACAGATGGACAATCCGAGACCTGTGCCACCGTGGAGTCGTGTTGTGGAGCCGTCGGCCTGCGTGAAGGGATCGAAAATATCCTGCAGACGATCAGGGTTGATGCCCATGCCGGAATCTTCGACCGCGCAGCGAAGCAAAATACTCGTCCCGTGTCGCTGTGACGAAAGAGCCACTCTCACAGCGCCGGAGTCGGTGAACTTAATGGCATTCGACAACAGATTGAGCAGAACCTGGCGAATGCGAACGGGGTCCCCCACAACATCTGTGTCCGTTCCAGGAGCGATATCGATTGCCAGGGCTAAACCCTTTGCGGCCGCGCCACCGACCACCGTACGCCGCACTTCTTCGATGACTTCCGCCAAACCAAATCGCAGTGACTCCAGAAAAAGTTCGCCGGCTTCAATCTTCGACAAGTCGAGCAAATCATCGATAATGTGCGTCAGGGCATCCGACGCACTAAGAATCGTATCGACCTGATCTTCCGCTGCTTCCGTCAGGCCTTCGTCTTGCAGTGCCTGCGCCATGCCCATGATCGCATTGATTGGGGTTCGGATTTCGTGACTCGTATTGGCGAGGAAAGAGCTCTTGGCAATGTTGGCTTCTTGCGCCACGCGCACGGCCTGTTGCATCTCCTCGGCGGCCTCGTGTTGAGCGGTGATATCCAGCAACGTGACCAGAACCCGTTTGTAGTCTTCTGTCGAATCGGGCGCTACAACCCAGCTCATGACAACGACGATGGGTCGACCAGACAGAGCGTACGCATGTGTCTGGGCCGAGAATCGGTGTTGATCGCCATGGATCGCCATCATGCCTTCGCAGAAAGCGGGAAAGGAGTCGCGCCGGAAGATGCGGTGCAGCTGACCGCTCAGTTCTTCTGTACTCTCAGCGCCGAACAATGCCAGAGTTGCCCGATTCACGTGCAGCACATGAATACGCTTCATGCACTCAAATAGTTGCGCTGGATGGTCGCTGAGATGGGCTCGCAGAGCCTGTATGTCAGGTTGCTGCAGTGACGTGAGAAACTGCTGCACCTGCGAGTAATCATGTTCCCACAGTGAGATCGGCGCCTCTTCGAAAAAGGAGCGGAAGCGATCTTCCGTCCTACGCATGTCCACATTGTGTCGACGACGGCGTACAACCAACGCGATGGACAACAGCAGCGCTGCCAATAGAGACATCGCCAGGGGTACGAAAAACTCAGGACGCTGGTAGTAGGGTGACTCGATGAAGAATTCGATCTTGATACCGTCATCCTGGGTGCCAAATTCGTCACGTGCCTGTACACTGACTTCGTGACGCCCCGCTGCCATTTCATGCAGCCCGATCTCTCGGGATAGGTCCCAATCGCTCCATTGGCCGCCGTCGATCGCATGTCGTGTCTGTATCGATTCGCGCTTCTGTCTCCCACGATCGGCGAAGGTCGCCCAGCGAACCACGGCTTCGTCGTCGGAGACAATGGGATCCATCCGGACAATCCGGGGGGGTGACCCGCGCGTGAGAGATCGATCCAGAACGAAGGTGCCCTTGCCAGCGGACCCTACATACACAAGGGATCCCGAAGTGGCGAGTGGCCACAGCTCCAAGGCTTGCAAACCTGAGCCTGTGCCAAAGGACAACCAGAGTCCGTCACGATATCCGCCGAGACCGCCGCGGGTTGAAAGCCATACCGTTCCGTCCTCGTCGATTTCAATGTCCTGTACTGTGTCGTGGATCAATCCATCACGACTGTCGAAATACGTCACCTCCCCGTTCTCTAGAATGCCGAGGCCAGAGCGCTGATCGGCAAAATAGACTCGGCCCTTCGCATCGGCGGCGATGCTGAAGACCTTGGAGCCCTTAATACCATCCGCGTCTGACCAAAGACTCAATACTCCCTCACTGCTTACATGACCGATACCTCGTACGCCACAGAACCAATAACCACCATCGACGGACTCATCGACGTCGTAGATCCTCGCTGCGCCGAAGGGCGATGGGATCTGGTGGTCGGTGAACACGCCCGCTTTGAGGCTGACAACGGCCGCTTGCTGCAGGCGCATTGCCCCCTCTCCCTGAAGGCCAAGAAACCACAATCGACCTGCACTGTCCGACTCAATTCGATGGATCTTGCTGCTACGCAGACCATCTTCCCTACCTACGAAGCGCCATTGGCCGCCAAAGTAGCGGAAGGCGCCGTCCCACGATGCCCCGCTGGACGCCCAGATGCCCCCTTCGTCGTCTTCACCAAGCCCGGTGATGATGCGCAGATCCTGGTCTCCAACCCGATCAAAAAACTCGACCCTGCCATCCGCGCGTCGTGCCTCGACGCCGCCATCGGTTCCCGACCATATGGTACCATTGCTGGCAATGAGGATCTCATTGATGCGATTTCGAGGCCCTCCGTCCTCAGTGAACAAATGCTTCCACGGTACGACGATGGATCGGTAGATTCCGACACCGTCGCCTCTGGCTACGAGCAGGTCACCATTGGTTGCATAGGACACGTCGAGGGCACCATGTAATTCATCGGGTTCGAGGGTCAACCAACCAGCGCCATCGCGGACCAGGGCCGAGCCGTCTTGATAAATGACGACCACCTGATTGCCCGGCCCGGCGGCAATGTCGCGGATGATGTTTACCTGTCCTGCAGGAACCCGTTGTGCTTGTTCACCCTTGTTCCAGGACCATAGACCCCGGTCCTCGAAAGGAATGGACGCCGAGGCGAATCGACGACCATCCTCGGCAATGATGGGCAGAGACAGCTCCATGCCCTGCTGTTCCAGAATCCACCGATCACCCTCCAGCAGGTAGAGCGATGGTGGTGCTCCAAGCCAAACAGAGCCATCGTCCGAAGCTTGAACGAACCGGACGTCAGATTCATCGACTCCGTCAGGAGGACTCATAGGGATCGCCTTATTTTCACGCCACTGGTAGAGCGTCGACTCCCGGGTTAGGAGAATGAACTCACCATCGGTCGTGGGAACGGCGAAATCGATCGTCTCTCCAGGCAGCGAAATCTGCTCGAATCCCCTTTGATCACCGACATACACGACCCCGCCTATGCGCACAGACACCTTGCCGTCAGGTAAGGTGTTGATGGCGCCAGGGAACTGAGCGGGTGGTGCACCCGGTGCGTCCGCGACCGATTGCCATTGGAAACCGTCAAACCAGGCGAGGCCGTTGGCCGTGGACACCCACAGGACACCACTGCGGGATTCCATGATCCTGAGGCCCGAAGGGGCTGGAAGTCCGTCATCGACAGTGAAATGGCTCCACCGCCAGGGGTCCTCAAGTGGATGTTCCGAACGGCCGTGGGCAGCCGCAGCACAGAGGACGAACAGGGACAGACCCCACCGTATGATGGTCCTGAATCGGTCGAGTCTGAAGTGTCGAATCATTGGAATTCCGCGAGGCTACGAGAAAGGCAGATCGCAGAACATACCGGGGCCCCCATCGAGGGGCAACGCACCTACCTTGTATATTGAGGTGCTCAAACTATCGGGTTTCTTAGGGATCGGTGGAGGGGTATGCAAACGAAACGACTGGGCCGTACAGACCTGGAGGTCCCCATCGTTGGGATGGGGACCGCCTTCCTTGGGATTGCCGGCGTAAACCAGGCCGCCATGGCGTATTCCGATCTCACCAAGCCATGGGACGTACCCCTGGCAGAGGATGAAGGAGCTGCGGCCGTGATCGCCGCGATTGAGGGCGGCTGTGGGCTGATCGACACGGCGCCTCTGTATTGTGCAGGCGCCAGCGAGCGCATGATCGGGGAAGCATTGCGGCGTCGACCTGACCTGGTCGACCGGGCGACGGTGACAACGAAAGTAGGGCAGCAGTATGGCGTCATCGATCACTCGTATGACGCCGTGATGCGTCATGTTGATGAGAGTCAGAAACGACTGGGCCTGGAACATTTCGATGTGTTGTTCATTCATGACGCGATGGATGTTCCCATGGAACGTGTCATGGCAGCAGATGGTACCCTGGGCGCCCTGCGCCAACTACAAAAGGAAGGAATCGCACGCTGGATCGGATCCGCGGCCAACGACCCGGGTACCAATGCGGACTACATCGAGACGGGTGAATTCGACGCGGCGGTGATTCCTGAATGTTGGAGTCTGCTGAACCAACGCGCCCGTAATCGGATTCTGCCGGCGGCAGAGAAACACAATGTCGGTCTTGTCGGTGCCACTGCACTGGAACGTGGGCTACTGGCTACTGGGCCCGTGTCAGGCACGAACTATCTGGCGCGGAATTTCACACAGGACGTTCTGGACCATGTCGCTGTGATCCAAGCGCTGTGTGGTGATCATGGTGTGCCGCTGGGGGCCGTCGCTCTTGCGTGGTGCACACGTCATCCACAGGTGGCCAGTACGATTCCCGGTGCGCGTGTGGCGTCGGAGGCGCGGGCCAACGCTGCGGCCGCTGCAGTGGAGATACCCGCCCAGCTGTGGGACGATCTCGAACCTATGGTCCGGCACTGGCCAGTAAGCCAGATATAGGCGGTCAATGAGGCAGCAGTGCCATGTCGACTTGCCGTGGGATGAGCAGATCAGCGAGTCACACAGATCCCAGTCGAAGCCGCCACGCGCCGGTTAGTTGACGATGATTGGGGGGGTTGTCATCTTACTCCATAGATCGTCTGACGTGGTCATTTGGTTGCGAGCGGTCTTCCATTCGGATCCGATCTCATTCGGATCAGGCAGCACCCCGGACAGTTTGCAGGAGGAAAAATGCCAGTCCGCATCGATGCGAAAGGCTCGAAACTCTCTGATTCCACCAAAGAACACATCGAAGAGTGCTGCGCGAAGTTGAACCAGTATTTCGACAAAATTACCGACATTGAAGTGGTCATTGATACACAGGACAAACACAAACACGCCACAACAGTAGAAATTGCTGTGCGTGTGCCCGGTCAGCGGTTGGCGGGTAAGGGGGAAACGATGGGTGACAACCTCTTTAAAGCCATCGACGAGGCCGTCTCGAAAGCAGAAAAGCAGCTCAAGAGATACCACGACAAACTCGTCGATCATCGATAGGGTAAAGAGCCAATGATCGTCGGAGTACCAACAGAATCGTTTCAAGGCGAGCGTCGTGTCGCGTTGATCCCCGATGTCGTCCACACCCTCGTGGACAAGGGCGTCGACGTACTGGTCCAGACAGGGGCAGGACAACAGGCGGGCTACAGCGACGAACTCTATCTGGCAAAGGGGGCGCAGATCGTCTCGGCGTCCGACTTGTTCCAGCAGGCACACACGATCCTGCAGGTGCGCACATATGGTGCCAATCCTGAAGGCAAGAGTGACCTGGAGAATCTGCGCCCCGAGCAGACGGTGATTGGGTTCACCGACGCCTTGGATCGAAGTGACCGGTTGTCGGCGCTTGCTGATTGCGGGGTCACGCTCTTGTCCATGGAACTGATGCCGCGCATCACACGCGCACAGAGTATGGACGCCCTCTCATCGATGGCGACGATCGCCGGCTACAAGGCGGTCCTGATGGCGGCCGATCGTTTACCGAGAATATTTCCTCTGCTGATGACGGCAGCTGGCACGCTCGCACCGGCAAGGGTTCTGGTGATTGGCGCGGGGGTCGCTGGGTTACAGGCCATCGCTACGGCAAAACGCCTTGGTGCTCGCGTCTCGGCCTATGATGTGCGCGCCGCGGTGAAGGAACAGATCAATAGTCTCGGTGCAGAATTCGTCGAGCTCGAAATCGACATGGCAGACAGTGAAGACGCTGGCGGCTATGCCACTGTGCAGGATGATGCTTTCTACGAGCGTCAGAGGAATGAGCTAGCCAAAGTCATTGCCGAGTCCGATGTGGTCGTTACCACAGCGGCCATCCCCGGACAATCGGCTCCACTGCTTGTCACCAAGGATGCCGTTGGCCGCATGAGCCCCGGGTCGGTCATCGTCGACCTGGCTGCCGAGCGTGGCGGTAATTGCGAACTCACTGAACCCGGGTCGGATGTCGATGTGCAGGGAGTAACGATCTGCGGCCCGTTGAACGTGCCGGCAACCGTTCCTGGTCACGCGAGCCAGATGTATGCACACAACATGACCACTTTCCTCCTGCACTTGTTAGACGACGAGGGGCAACTGCAACTCGATATGGAGGACGAGATCACGGCTGGCACACTTGTGGCGCAAGCTGGCACGATCATCCACAACAGAGTCCTGCAGGCACAGGGCCTGCCCGGCGCATGACAACCGAAGAGATCGGACGCTAGATGGAAAGCCTGGTTGTGGCGCTAACGGTCTTTGTATTGGCCGTTTTCGTCGGCTTCGAGATCATCACAAAGATTCCGCCGACCTTACATACCCCTCTGATGTCGGGGTCAAATGCGATCTCCGGAATCACACTAATAGGCGCGCTTCTGTCTGCCGGGGCTCAGCAAACCGAGCTGACGACCTGGCTCGGATTCGCCGCCCTTGTATTCGCTACGATCAACGCCGTGGGTGGCTTTATGGTCACCCATCGGATGCTCGACATGTTTCGGCGCAAGGACTGATTGAGTTGAGTGCAACCCTGATCAATCTCGCGTATCTACTGGCGTCCATTCTCTTCATCTTTGGTCTGAAAGGGCTCACGCATCCACGCACTGCTGTGCGTGGAAATATGTATGGCGCCCTGGCCATGTTGATCGCTGTCGTGGCGACCCTTGTCGATCAGCAGATCATCAGCTTTGAAATGATTTTTGCCGGCCTGCTCGTTGGTGCCCTGATAGGGGTCTTGCTGGCGGCAAAGATTGAAATGACGGCGATGCCGCAGTTGGTCGCCGTGTTCAACGGTTTCGGCGGTGGCGCGTCCGTCCTCGTCGCCGCAGCGGCTCTATTGGAGAGCCAACTGAGACCGGGAGCCCCGTCGTCCACCTTTACTCTATCCACCGGTATCTCAGCGCTGATCGGCGCCGTGACCTTCTTCGGTAGTCTTGTTGCCTTCGGCAAGCTCCAGGAATTGTTGTCTGGACGGCCCCTGCTCTTTCCCGGTCAGCAGGTGATCAACGTCCTGCTAGGTCTGGTGTGCCTGGCGGCGATCGGTTGGATCGCCGCCGATCCCGGATCGATGCAACCCTATTGGATCCTGGTTGCCGCCGCCTCATTGCTCGGGATCCTCATCGTGATTCCTATCGGCGGCGCGGACATGCCCGTCGTGATTGCGTTGCTCAATTCCTGCTCGGGTCTGGCGGCAGCGGCGACGGGATTCGTCTTGCAGAACAATATCCTCATCATCGCTGGATCACTGGTTGGAGCGTCGGGTCTGATCCTGACGCAGATCATGTGCAAGGCGATGAATCGCTCCATCGTCAGTGTCTTTGCCGGAGCCGTCGGCGGCGAGGTGGCTGTAGGTGCGGGTGAGGAGATCTATGAAGGCAAGGTGAAATCTACCTCGGCGGACGAGGTTGCCATGCTTTTCGACACGGCGCGCCGGGTCGTTGTGGTTCCCGGGTACGGAATGGCCGTTGCGCAGGCACAGCACGCCGTTCGCGACATGGCCCAGCTACTACAGGCGCGCGGTATCGAAGTAGAATACGCGATCCATCCCGTCGCCGGTCGCATGCCTGGCCACATGAATGTTCTTCTTGCCGAGGCCGAAGTGCCCTACGATCAGCTCAAAGAGATGGACCATGCGAACCCGGCCTTCGAGCAAACGGACGTCGTGCTCGTGATTGGCGCCAATGACGTGGTGAATCCCTTGGCGCGCGTCGATGATGGTGGGCCCATTTCCGGGATGCCAATTCTTGATGTCGATAAGGCGCGCACCGTTGTCGTCATCAAGCGATCCCTCAGTCCGGGCTTCGCTGGGATCGCCAATCCGCTCTTTGCCGCCGACAATACTCTTATGTATTTCGGCAGCGCGAAGGAGGCGATCCTCGACCTGGTGACGGCGATCAAAGAGACCTGAATTACAAGCCCTTGAGGCGCCACAACACCCAAGGTTGGTCTTGACAGTTGGCGTGTGAGCCGCCTATCTACATGGTCGGGCCAGCCTCTGGCCAACCTCGATCCCAGGTGTTGCTCTTGCGACGGATTCACCAATTTACCTGTAGTGTTTTTCTGCTACTGAGCATCGTATGCGCCGTCGATGCGGAAGTGAGGTTTGTCGCTTCACAGACCTCTCTCGGACGCGCGAAATCGCTCCTCGATCAGATCGACCTGCGGGTAATGCTGCCCCTCGGTTTCGAGAGAGCCCCTTCCATGGAGGCGTCGGCTACACTCTCCCGTCGACCCGGGGTGCAGGAGGTTCGCGTCTATGGTCATGCCGACCAGGCGCCGATCGAGGTGGCCATCGTCAATGGCCCCACGGGCTACGATATCGCCCTGTCGCGGGCCTCTGAACTTGGCTCGATCGCAACGCAGATTTCCACACTCGTGCGCTCAACAACGCAGGCAGCGAGTCGGGCGCCCGTGGACAAGGGCTATGAGATGCTGCGGTTGGGGCACATAGAGGCTGATCGTGCCCTCGCCCTGTTGAAAGCTCTCGGTTATAACACGATCGAATTCAATGCCAAGTCACAGGGCTCGGATCAGATCTTTGATGTTGTTCGGTCCTCCAAGACGGCCCTGCCGTGGATCGTGCGAGTTTCCAGTGCTTCCAAGACCAGCCTCATGCAGGCGCAGGCGGGGGCTCGCGCGACGGCGACCCGCTCCACGAGTTCCGGATCCAAGGGTGGGCTCGTGGGTGCTCCGCAACTGGGTGGATCGCATCTGCACTCGGCAACGGAAGGCTCGCCACAAGAGCGATTGATGATCGTCTACGATAAGTCCAAGCCAGAGGAGCTTGAGCAAATCGTCAACCTCCTGCAGACGCATATCGACGTCGCGGCGCAGCAGATCGTGATAGAGGCCCTTGTCATCGAAGTCAATACAAACAGCGTGGATGATCTCGGACTCGAGTTCAGCGGTTCCACCGGGTCGGTCAGTGGCGCCTTCCAACGTGAAGGCACGTTGGGTCCGCGACAGGGAACGTTCATTTTCTCGCGTGACACCTTCACTGATTTTGGTGCCTTCTCCGCTTCCCTTGAAGCCTTGCAGGAATCCGGAGATGCCGAAATTCTGTCGAGTCCTTCCGTGCTGGTCCTCAATGATCGCCAGGCACGAATTCAGGTGGGTCGTCAGATTCCTGTATCGCGGACAACGGCCACGACATCAGCTGTCACCAAGGGTGTAGAATACTTTCCCATTGGCATTGTGCTGAATCTGCGGCCGCGGATTGATCGGGAACGTTCGGAAGTGACCATGCAGATCGAGACGATCATCAGCTCGATCTCACCAGAATCGGCGGCCAAGCTCGAACAGAGCTCAGGTGATATCACATTCTCGCCGATCGTCGACAATCGGCAGGTCGAGACCTATGTCCGCGTCGCTGATGGCACACCCTTCATTATCGGCGGTCTGCTGTCGACGGACGAACAGCAGACCCGCATCAGCCTGCCCTTTGTGTCCGAGCTTCCCTTCATCGGGCGCCTGTTTTCACGTGAGCGACTCGAGCGTGAGCACCGGGAAGTGATCGTTGTACTGACACCACATATCGTGCCACAGGATGCACGTAGCTTCAGCTATCTGATCCCCAAGGATTCAGATATCTTCGACCGCTTCGACTACACCTTGTTCCGCAATGCGTACCGGGTTCGCGATGCTGAGGTGTGGGATCTGCGCTTTATCCAGGCAAGTCCCGTGCTCCGGGGCATTGTCGATCGGATTCGACAGCATGGACAACAGGATGTGACGATGCTGCGTCAGGAGCCATTTGCGAGTTTCCTGGCGGGGCGGATCCCGGGCGAGGAAGTGCTGGTGCGGACGATGCTGACCGATATCATCCGCAATCTCGACTATGGTGCTGAAGTCGATCTGGAGAAGGTCTTTTTCTTTGAGGCCACAGAGGGGCACAATCTGGTTGATCGCGGCTTCAACGATGCGCTGGGCACCACGCTACAAGATGCTGGACAGGCGATTCTACTTGGCTACAAAGCGGCTGCCGAGGTCCATGATGATGGCTCGTATTTCACTTATCCCTTCGCTACAATCTCCCAAGAAGCGATCCCCGCCGATGAGCAGGATCGCGTCGACTTTCTGCGATCAGTGAATCCTGTGGACGATGATGGGCAGCCACAGGAATGGACGATCGCTCTGGCGACAGAAGAAGATGTGAATCATCTGCGCAACGTCCTGATACTCAAACGCATTCTCGATCTGAACAACAAACTGCCATTGACGCTGGAGGCCTTTCAGCCAGGCTTGCAGATTCTGTTCCCCAGCAGGGAAGACATGGCGAATCGTTACCATCTGATTGACAGTGATGTCGCCCAGTATTTCTACGAGACGTCCTCAAGTCAGTACTATCCCGCCTTCGAGCGGGTCTTCAACCGCAAGGTGCACGAAGTCGAGCAGAACCTGCGAGGTGCACGATGAAGATTCGCTGGCTTGCATGCGGGATGTTGATCGCCTTCGGCCTCGGTTGTTCAGAGCCGAACTCGTCCGTCACACGCTCAACGGAGGATGATCAGTTTGAGGTGACGCTGAAGGCGGCAAAAAATCACTTAAAACCTGGCGAGGCTTTGCCGATCCTGGTGACGGTGGAGAGTCTTGCAGGTCAACTTGCTCAGACCACTGCGGGCACAATCACCTTCGTCACCAACCAGGGGAGTGTTTCCCCTAGCCGCCTCGATTTCACTCTTCTCGGACGCGATGACAGTCTCAGCACTGGCGTCACCACGACCTACACTCAGTGGGTCACCTTCACACTCGGTTCGCGACCCGACGAAGGGCGCCAGGCTGAGGTGCACGCGCTATTTCGAGATTTGGACACGACGCTGAAGATCCGCATCGTCGAAGAGTAGCGGCACGAGCCCTTGAGTCTGAATGCGGTTCTTCAAGCCGGTTCCTCACCCACATAGATCGCTTCATCTGGCCAACCTTCGGTTAGATACGCACCGTCCATGTTCACATTCGGGACATAGTTGTGCTCGCGCCGAATCGCGCCCAGCACGCGCATGGTGCGCAGTTCGACGATCGACTCTTCGCCGTGGTTCTTCTGCAGCGATGGGATGATCTTGCCCTGAAGGCTGTCGATCACGTCCGCGTCGGACTCACCTTCCAGCACCATCACCAGAGACACGTGGCCATCCAGCTCTGCCAGGTAGCTGTCTCTGATCAATTCAGCGAAGACATTGGCCACATTGGGCTCCGAGCGAATCTCCTCCTCCACCTGCCCCCGCGTCACACCGAGGCGGAATTTGAGGATGATCATATGCTGCGTTGCCGACTGTGTGTCTCTTGTATCCAGCGCCGCGTAGTATCTGAGTCGTCCCGAAGACTCCAGTTGCATCCGTTTGCGTCGCACTGTTCGCACGGGCACACCGGTGTCGGCGGCGATGCTATTGTCAGATCGGCGAGGATGGCGAATCAGGGCGCGGACGATGGCCCGCTCCTGAGTATCGAGAGCGCTCATTGGCTTATTTGGTACCTTTCATGGATAGGCATCGTACTAATTCGGCCAAAAATGGCGATTTACGTGTCTCATATAATCAGCCCTAGCCGATGATTTGGCAAGATCGAGTTTGACAACGTTCGCCTCCCGGCTATATTCTCAAAACTCGTCATTGGACGGACCATGATACCGCACCACTTCCTCGCGCCAGCCAGGGGTGGATGCCCGGCACTGCCGGCCCCAGGTATCTTGAGCAGCGCACCGCGCTGACCTTTGAGTTCGCCCGTGACGTACAGTCCGCCGACGGCCCTTCTACTAGGGTTGGCGGACCCGGGACCTTGATCCAAGGACATGGCTGCCAACGAGTCGTTGCAGCGGACAAATTCCCGGCTTCCCCTGGCAAGCACGGAGCGACGATGAAGTATCCCTCAGCATTTCCCAAACCCCAGGGACTCTATCACCCGCGCAACGAGCGTGATGCCTGCGGCATTGGTTTTGTCGCCCATATCAAGGGGCAGCGTTCGCACGGTATCGTGCGGGACGCGTTAGAAGTCCTCGTCTGTCTCGATCACCGAGGTGCTCGCGGTGCCGAGCCAAATACCGGCGATGGTGCCGGTATCCTGATCCAGATTCCAGACAGATTCCTGCGCGACGAAATGGCGCAGCAAGGAGTGCAGCTGCCAGCAGCTGGCGATTATGGTGTCGGCATGGCTTTTCTGCCTCGACCTCACGAACTACACCGTCACTTCTGCGAAAGCGCTTTCGAATCGATTGTTCGTGACGAAGGCCTGAAGGTCCTCGGGTGGCGCGATGTGCCAACCGACAACAGTAGTCTCGGCAACTGGGCGCAATCGCATGAGCCGTTCATGCGGCAGGTATTCATCGAGCGCGGTGAAGGTATCACCGATACGATGGCCTTTGAACGCAAACTCTATGTGATCGGTAAGCGTGCGGCCCACGAGATTCGCCATAGCGAAGAGGAAGAGGGCGATGCCTTCTATCTGGCGAGCCTTTCCTGTCGCACCATCTGCTACAAGGGCATGCTGGCGCCTGAGCAGGTCGAGGCGTATTTCACCGAGCTCAGTGATGAGCGGGTCGACGCGTCTATCGCTCTCGTGCATTCACGCTTCAGTACCAACACCTTCCCAAGCTGGGAACGGGCCCACCCCTATCGCTATCTCATCCACAATGGCGAAATCAACACCCTGCGTGGAAATGTCAATTGGATGAAGGTCCGTGAAGCCCTGTTGGAATCCGATCTGTTCGGTGAAGACCTGCAGAAACTGCTGCCGATCATCGAAGAGGATGGTTCCGACTCGGCCGTTTTCGACAACTGTCTTGAGTTCCTGCATCTGGGTGGGCGGTCCCTGCAACACGCACTGATGATGATGATTCCTGAGCCCTGGGAGCGTCATGAGTCGATGGATGAGGCACGCCGTGCCTTCTACGAGTTTCACGGCTGCCTGATGGAGCCCTGGGATGGTCCTGCGTCGATCGCCTTCACCGACGGCAGCGTTGTGGGCGCCACCCTCGATCGCAATGGTTTGCGTCCGTCACGCTACTATGTCACCAAAGACGACCGTGTCATCATGGGGTCGGAAGTGGGTGTGCTCGACATTGACCCAGCCAATGTGGTGCACAAGGGGCGCCTCCAGCCTGGCCGCATGTTCCTCGTGGACACGGTGGCGGGTCGGATCATCGCCGATGAAGAGTTGAAGGCAGAGGTAACCAGCGAACATCCCTACCGTCAGTGGCTCGACGACAATCTGGTCGATCTGCACAAGTTGCCCGATCTGGGCCAACCACCGACGGTTCGCACCCACGAAGAGATTCTGCAGCGCCAGCAGGCCTTTGGTTTCTCTTTTGAAGATCTGACTGTGCACCTGCGGCCGATGGCGGCAGAGGCATTCTGGCCCATCGGTTCGATGGGCAACGATGCACCATTGGCGGTGCTCTCAGATCGTCCGCAGTTGCTATACAGTTACTTCAAGCAGCTCTTCGCACAAGTGACGAACCCACCCATTGACCCGATCCGGGAAGAGTTGGTCACGGCGACGGAGACGACACTTGGGGCCGAGCACAATCTGCTGGAGCCCGCACCCTCCGCTTGCCAGCAGATTCGCCTGGATTCGCCGATTCTCACAGACGCGCAGATGGCGCAACTGAAGACGATCGATGTGCCTGGCTTCGACGTGCGTGTGTTGCCCATGCTCTTCGATTTCCATCGCGCCGATGGTTTGCGCGAGGGACTCGATACGTTGTTTGCTGCCGCCGACGCGGCGATCGATGACGGCGCCAACGTTCTGATCCTGTCAGATCGGGACATCAGCGAGCAACAGGCACCGATCCCGGCGCTGCTCGCCAGTGCCGGATTGCACCACTATCTGATCCGCAACGGCCGTCGAGGTAAGGCGGGGCTTGTCGTCGAATCGGGTGAACCAAGAGAGGTCCATCACTTCTGCTTGTTGCTGGGATATGGTATCAGTGCCATCAATCCCTACATGGTCTACGAATCCCTGGGGGACATGATCAGTGAGCGCATGCTCACCGACATCGATCTGGACACAGCTGTGAGCAACTACAACAAGGCCGTCGTCAAAGGTGTCGTGAAGGTGATGTCGAAGATGGGGATCTCCACCTTCAACTCCTATCGCGGTGCCCAGATCTTCGAAGCTGTGGGTATCAAGCAAGAGGTGATCGACGAATTCTTCACCTGGACAGATTCGCGTGTCGAGGGAATCGATCTGGCTGTGATGGCTGAGGAAGCGAAGCGTCGACATGACGTGGCCTTTCCGCCGATCCAGGCCGACGGTCGCACCCTCGATGTGGCCGGTGACTACCAGTGGCGCCAAAATGGCGAGCATCACCTGTTCAATCCCAAGACGGTGCATCTGCTGCAGAAGGCGGTGCGCACCGAAGATGCCGATGCCTATCGTGAGTATGCGGATCTGATCAACGATCAAACGCAGAAGATGGCAACACTGCGTGGTCTGCTCGATTTTGACGAGGACGAGTCACAGAGCATTCCCATTGAGGAAGTCGAGTCCATCGAAGACATCACCCGCCGCTTCAAGAGTGGCGCTATGTCCTATGGTTCGATCTCCCAGGAAGCGCACGAGACGCTGGCGATCGCCATGAATCGGCTGGGTGGTCGTTCGAATACGGGTGAGGGTGGCGAGGATCCGGCGCGCTACACACTCGAGCCAAATGGTGATTCCAAGAACAGTGCGATCAAGCAAGTCGCATCAGGTCGCTTCGGTGTCACCAGCAACTATCTGGTTCATGCGAAGGAATTGCAGATCAAGATGGCGCAGGGCGCCAAGCCGGGCGAAGGTGGCGAGTTGCCTGGCAGCAAGGTGTATCCCTGGATCGCTGACGTGCGCCAATCGACGCCTGGTGTGGGGCTGATTTCACCGCCACCGCATCACGACATCTATTCGATCGAGGATCTGGCGGAACTCGTACATGATCTGAAGAATTCGAATCGTGACGCGCGGATCAATGTGAAACTCGTCTCAGAAGTTGGCGTCGGCACCGTCGCAGCCGGCGTCGCCAAGGGCAAGGCGGATGTCGTGCTCATCAGTGGCCATGATGGTGGCACCGGTGCTTCACCACAGACGAGTATCAAACATGCGGGTCTGCCGTGGGAACTGGGTCTGGCTGACACGCATCAGACCCTGGTCCTGAATCATCTACGCGATCGAATCGTCGTCGAGACGGACGGTCAGCTCAAGACGGGCAAGGACGTGGCGATTGCGGCGCTGCTTGGCGCCGAGGAATTTGGCTTCGCTACGACGGCGCTGGTTTCTCTTGGCTGTATCATGATGCGAGTCTGTCATCTCGATACCTGTCCCGTCGGCGTGGCGACGCAGAATCCGAAATTGCGCAAGAAATTCACCGGTGGTCCCGAACACGTCGTCAACTTCCTGTTGTTTATCGCGCAAGACCTGCGGCAGATCATGGCGCGACTCGGCTTCCGCACGATCAACGAGATGGTGGGTCGTGCCGATCGCCTGCGCCAACGTCAAACCGATCACTGGAAAGCGAAGGGCATCGACCTATCAAAGATCCTTCACGTACCCGAGATGGAAGGTGACGTCGGACGTTACTGTACCGTGGGTCAAGATCACGGGATCGAAAAATCACTCGACGTGCAGCACCTGCTGCCCATGTGCGAGCCTGCTATCGAACGGGGCGAGCAGGTCCGAGGCGAATTGCCTGTCGTGAATACGAATCGTGTCGTTGGTACGGTGACGGGCGGCGAGATCACCAAGCGTTATGGTCCTGATGGACTGCCGCAGGACACGGTGCGCGTCAAATTCACTGGCTCAGCGGGTCAGTCCTTTGGCGCCTTCGTGCCACCGGGCATGACACTGGAGCTGGCAGGTGATGCCAACGACTACTTCGGCAAAGGACTGTCAGGCGGCAAACTGATTCTCTATCCGCCACCGGGTTCGAGTTTTGTTCCACGTGACGAGATCATCGTTGGCAATGTCTCCCTCTATGGTGCCACGCGTGGTGAAGCGTACATCCGCGGTATGGCGGGTGAGCGCTTCTGTGTTCGCAACTCCGGTGTTCGTGCCGTGGTTGAATCCGTCGGTGATCACGGTTGTGAATACATGACGGGTGGTCGCGTCGTGGTATTGGGCTCCACGGGTCGGAACTTCGCCGCTGGAATGTCCGGTGGCATTGCCTACGTGTATGACGAAAAGGGCGAGTTCGCCGGTCACTGCAATACGGAGATGGTCGACCTGCTGCCCTTGAGCGACGCGGAGGATCTCGCCGAGGTGCGCGAGCTGATCGATCGTCATGTGGAGTACACGGATTCTTCTCTGGGTCGAGAGATCCTCAGTGATTGGGACGTGAGCGCCCAACGCTTCGTCAAAGTCTTTCCCCGTGACTACCGACGTGTCCTTGAAGCGGTAGACCGGGCCCAGCAAGCGGGATTGACCGGCGACGAAGCGGTCATGGAAGCGTTCATGGAGAATGTCGCCAATGGGTAAGCCAACTGGATTTCTGGAGCACGATCGTCAATTGCCTGCAGATCGTGATCCGCAGGAGCGCATCAAGGACTACGACGAATTTCACCTGCATCTGGACACACAGACGCTGCAGGATCAAGGCGCGCGATGTATGGACTGTGGGATACCCTTCTGCCACACAGGCCAGACGTTGCCGACAAATTCGCCCTTCGCTTCTGGCTGCCCGATCAACAATCTGATTCCCGAATGGAATGATCTGGTCTATCGCGGTCAGTGGCACGAAGCACTGGATCGACTTCACAAGACCAACAACTTCCCTGAATTCACCGGGCGTGTTTGTCCGGCTCCGTGTGAGGGGTCCTGTGTTCTGGGGATGAATGAACCGGCGGTGACGATCAAGAATATCGAGGTCTCCATCGTCGACCGCGCTTGGGATGAGGGTTGGATTACACCGCAGCCGCCGAGCAAACGAACGGGCAAGACCGTCGCCGTTGTCGGCTCGGGTCCCGCCGGTCTGAGTGCGGCGGCGCAGTTGAACAAGGCCGGACATCGTGTCACCGTCTATGAGCGCTCGGATCGCATTGGTGGACTGCTGATGTATGGCATTCCCAACATGAAGCTGGACAAGGACCTGATTCAACGGCGCGTCGATCAGATGGAGGCCGAGGGTGTTGCCTTCGTGACCAACACCGAGGTGGGCGCTGACATCGAAGCACAGACCCTCATCGATGACTTTGATGCGGTCGTGCTTTGCATCGGTGCCTTGAAGCCGCGCGACCTACCGATCCCGGGTCGGGAATTCAACGGCGTGCACCAGGCGCTGGATTTTCTGCACGCCAATACGAAGTCCCTTTTGGATTCGAAGCTGGCCAATGGCGACTACATTTCCGCAAAGGACAAGAATGTCATCGTCCTGGGTGGAGGTGATACAGGAACGGACTGTGTTGCCACATCCTTGCGCCACGGCTGCAAGAGTTTGTTTCAGTTCGATATCATTCCTGAACCACCTGCCGAGCGCACTGCTGGCAATCCCTGGCCCGAATGGCCCAAGGTTTACAAGCTCGACTATGGCCAGGAAGAAGCGGCGGCAGTTTTCGGTGACGATCCGCGCAAGTATCTACTGAGCACGATGAAGTTTCTCGATGATGGCGCCGGCAATCTGAAGGGCCTGGTCACTCAGCAGGTCGAGTGGGTGAAAGCAGAGGACGGTCGTCCATTCCGCGAGGTCCCCGGCACTGAGACCGAATGGCCGGCCGAATTGGTTCTGCTGTCCATGGGCTGGCTCGGTCCACAGGACACGATTCCTGAGCAACTGGGTCTTGAACGCGATCCTCGCTCCAATGTGAAGGCGGGAGAAAATGACTATGCCACCAGCATTGACGGGGTCTTCGCTGCTGGCGACGTGCGGCGAGGCATGAGTCTCGTCGTCTGGGCCTTCAAAGAGGGTCGCGGCGTGGCGCGCGAGGTCGATCGCTATCTGATGGGTGCGACACAGCTGCCCTGAACAAATATTCTCGCATGATATGGCCCCTGGATCCTGGTGATTCAGGGGCCATTTCCTTTTCTGTGCCTCCCTTGCATCGCAGGATTTTTCATGAAAATCACTGACGTACAGGCATGTGTCATCGGCAAGAGCGAGCCACATTCTGGTGGCAGTATCTGGACCTTCGTGCGGGTTTACACAGACGAGGGCATCGTCGGCACGGGAGAATGCAACTCCGCGGGAATTTTCACCTCCGGCTTCGCCACCAAGGAGACGGTCCTGACCCTCAAGGATCTTCTCATCGGCGAAGACCCATTCAATATCGGTCCCCTCTATGAGAAGATGCGGCGGCGCGGTCGCTATGCTGGTGGCAACAGTGCGCCCTTCACTTTCGCTCTCACAGGCATCGAGAATGCCCTGTTCGATATTGTTGGTAAGGCGCTCGGTGTCCCCGTTTACAAACTGCTCGGCGGTCAGTTCCGCGATCGCATTCGTCTCTACGCCGACTGTCATGCGGGGGAGACGAACGAACCTGCTGCCTATGCGGCGCGGGCACAGGAGGTCGTGGCAGAGGGCTACAGCGCCGTGAAATTCGATGTCGATCACAAAGCCGACGCAAAGCTTGATCGCCACAATTGGACGGTCGGTGCCGCCGAGATGACACACATCGTCGATCTCATTGCCGCCACGCGTGAAGGCATTGGTTATGACGTCGATCTGGCCATCGATTGCCATGGACAATTTGATCTACCCTCAGCCATCACCCTCGCCAAGGCGGTAGAGGATCTTCGCCTGATGTGGTTGGAGGAGCCACTACCGGCGGAAAATATCGACGCTCTGGCGCAGGTCAGGGCGTCGACGAGCACGGTGATCTGCACAGGCGAAAACCACTACACACGCTTCGATTTTCTTGAGCTACTGCGTCAAAAGGCGGTTGATGTGATCATGCCGGATCTCGCCAAAGCAGGGGGCATTCTCGAGGCCAAGCGCATCGCCGATATGGCGGACACTCACTACATCCCTGTGGCGCCGCACAATGTTTCGTCGCCTCTGGGAATGATGGCAGCGTGTCACGTGCTGGCATCGATTCCAAATTTTCTCGTCCTGGAGTTCCATGGCCGGGAGATCTCCTGGTGGGAGGACCTGTGTATCGGCGACAAACCATTCATTCAATCTGGGTGGATGGAGGTGTCAGATTCGCCTGGTGTCGGTGTTGAACTCGATGAAACCGTTGCTCGAAGTCTGCTGTGGAATGGGGATGTATACTTCGTCGCTCCCTAAGGGGAATCCTGGCCTGCACAGAAACTGGGAACTGAACAAGGTTTACCAAGTCCAATCTCCAGGGTTGACACTATCCAGTTTTTTCGGTTAACATCGTTCACATGGATCAACAAGATATCCTCAAACGAGCCTGTGAATTGTATGTGACGGGTGGGTCAGAAGCCGTTTCCATGCGGCGGCTGGCGAGCGATCTGGGTGTAACGGCACCGGCATTATATCGCCACTATGCGTCGAAAGAGCAGATCCTGCTGGACGTCGTGATGGAGGCTTTCGGGCTGTTTACTTCCTATCTGACCCAGGCACTGACCGGTCAGACCGCTGCTGAGCGTCTCTACCTGTCCGGCAAAGGCCACCTCGACTTTGCTTTGCAACATCCAATGCTCTACGAAATGCTCTTCATTCCTGCTCATGCTTTGGGTGTTGAAGAGTTTCCAGAGCAGATCAAATCGCGTCTGGCCAGCCTCTCCCAATTCTACGACGATCGTGTGCGAGAATGCATGGAGGCGGGGCTGCTGCAGGCGCAAGATCCACACGAGGTCTCCCTTACACTGTGGGGTCACGCCCACGGCATGGTTTCCATTTATCTGAGAGGTTGCCACCCAATGGACGAGGAGCAATTTCGCGCCGCTTACTGGGCATCATGTGGGCGCGTCATGCAGGGGATTGCCACCGCTGATTACGCGACGGCGATGCATGAAGTGACTGAACACGCCGACATAACTCCCCGGCCGCCTGCACCACAACCAACTGTGACAACATGATGGGGTCACCATTCATCGCACGTGTGACACTTTGCCTCATGAGTGCGTTGCCCTCGTTGGCCCAGATGGATCAGGCTCAGGTCGATCCGGCGCAGGAGTTGATCATCGACGTGAATGATGCCGTCGCTCTGGCTCTGCAAAACAATCGAGATCTACGCGACGCCGAGCTTGCGATGGAAGAAGCCGACGAGCAGGTGTCCGAAGTCTGGGGCCGTGTGTTGCCCCAGGTCGAGTTCAACGCCAGCTATGTGCGCAATATTTCCCCCGCCGTTTCCTTCGTGCCGGCACGTGTCTTCGATCCCACGGCGGCAGAGGACGAATTCGTTTCGCTGCAATTTGGTGCGGACAACTCCTGGCAGAGCTCCGTCAGTGTTGAACAGGCATTGTTCGACCCTGCCCTGCTGGTGGGTCTGGGGGCGGCGCAGCGCTTCCAACTATTACAAAGAGAGTTGGTGCGTGGGCGGGCGCAGGAAGTGGCCGTTCGTGTGCGACTCATTTGTTATGACCTGCTGTTGCGAGCCGAGGAGGTTCGACTGACGCAGCGTTCCATCGAGCGCGTCCAGCAGGCACTCAGCGAAACCGAAGCACGGCGACGTGCGGGTATGGCGACAGAATATGATGTGCTGCGTCTCAAGGTCGAGTTGGCTAATCTGGAGCCCAACCTTCTGCAAGCCAGCAATGCATTGGCTTCGGCGCGTCGCCAACTGGCCATCGAACTGGTCATCGATGAGCCACAGCGCCTGCGCTTGAAGCCGTCGATTTCTCTCACAGATACGACACGACCCACACAGATGTCATTCATACCTGAAGACTCGACGAAAGCATTGATCGCCGAGGCTCAGCGCCAGCGCTCGGATCTGCGGCAGTTGCGGGATCTGATCGATCTGCGTGCAACCGAGGTGCAGCTGAAGAAGGTTGAGTATCTGCCGACGGTGTCGCTGTTCGGTAGCTGGGACGTCCAGGCACAACAGAATGGTGGCGCCAAATTCTTCGGTGACGATCGTTCGCGTGCCACAAGCAAGCTGGCAGGTATTCGCATTAATCTGCCCATATTCACAGGCCTGCAACGAGATGCCCGCGTCGATCAGCGGCGTGCGGTACTGCGCCAAGCGCAAGTACAAGCACAGCTGCTGCAGGATCAGGCGGCAGCCGAGATTCGAGACCTCATCGCCCGACGAGATGAAAATGCGGCGAGGATTCTTGCACAGCGATTGGCAGTGAGCCAGGCGAATCTTGGATTTCAAATTACCATCGCCCGTTATCGACGCGGTGTCGGCTCGCAGCTGGAGATGACGGACGCGGAAGTAGCTCTACGACAGAGTGAATTCAATCACGCCCAGGCCGCCCATGACCTGCTGGCAACTCAGGCGCAACTCGAGCTGGCCCTCGGGCGAGTGAACCCCGTCGATGACGGGATGGAGGAATGACGATGTCCCAATCCCCACGGCTATGGAGCTACCGCCGACTCGTGGTCGCTGCGGCAATGCTGTCGACGACACTCACCGCATGTGGTGATGACGCGTCTGCAGTTAATGCAGACGCACCAGCTCAGGAGGCGCGACGGATTATTAACGTTGGTGTCGAGCGGTTGCAGGTGCGCCCCTTCACAGATGTGATTCGTCTTACGGGCACTGTGGTCGCTGACCGTAGTGTGATGGTTGCCGCCGAGGAGGGTGGGATCGTGCAACAGGTCCTCGTCGACAAGGGGGCATCGGTTCAGTCGGGCGAGCCGATCGTCGAACTCGATGACGAACTGTTGCGCGCCCAACGGGATGAAGCGCAGGCGCAGATGTCTCTGGCGCAGCAGCTGTGGGACCGGACGCGTCGTCTCTACGACGATGACGGAATCGGTACAGAGAACGAGTATCTGCAGGCACGTTACGGTGCAGAACAAGCCAAAGCGCGTTTGAACCTGGTCGAAGCGCGTCTGGCGCATACGACGATCAGGGCACCCTTCGATGGTGTGTTGGACGCGCGTCTTGTGGAAGTGGGGTCTGTTGTTGCCCCGGGCTCAGGTGTGGCGACGGTTGTGGATCTGTCACCACTGAAGGTCGCTGCAGGGGTCCCCGAGCGTTACGCAGCCGATGTGCAGGTGGGCGCACGGGCGATCATTCTCTTCGACGCCCTCAACGATACCAGTCACGGCAGCATCGAGTTCGTCGGTGCCTCCGTACACGCCAGCAATCGCACGTTCCCCATCGAACTGGCTCTGGATGCGTCGACGGGGTTCGTCAAGCCGGAGATGGTCGCTGATGTGATCCTCGAGCGTCGGCATCTGCAGCAGGCAGTTGTAGTTCCGCGTCAGGCATTGGTGCGTACCGAGAGTGGCTTCAGTGCTTTTGTCGCCGTGGATGTGCAGGGTGATGAAGCTGTTGCCGAGGTTCGGGCCCTCACGCTTGGTCCTTCTGCCCAGGACGAAGTCGTCGTGGTTTCCGGATTGAAGGATCAGGATCGTCTCATCGTGCTGGGGCAGACGCAGGTTGCCCATGGTGACCATCTGCGGATTGTGAGTGCGCGATGAGTGGGTCCTCAGACATGTCCTCCAATGGTGATGGTCGTGGTGGATCTCACTCAGGCGGTCAGACTGACGGTGTAGATGCGACTCAAGCCTACAAGGAGCTGGGGATCACCTCCTGGGCTGTGGGTCATGGCACGGCCGTTCTCATCCTCTTCCTTATTGTGATGCTCGCCGGAACCCTGGCCTATCGCAACATTCCAAAGGAATCGTTCCCCGAAATCGAAATTCCGATGATCGCGGTGAACACGATCTATCCGGGTGTGGCCCCCGGTGATATCGAGTCTCTGGTGACACGTGTCCTGGAGCAGGAGCTGAATACGGTCCCCGATCTGGAGCAACTAACGTCGACCTCTGTCGAAGGTTATTCCAGCATCGTTGCGGAGTTTTCCACATCGGTAGATATGGAAGACGCTCTCGAGCGCGTGCGGGAGAAGGTTGATCTGGCCAAGCCTGACCTACCCGAAGACGCGGAAGACCCGGCGATCTTCGAATTCGACTTTCAGCAAGTCCCCATCATGCAGGTCAACCTGTCTGGTGACTACGGTCTGGTTCGTCTCAAGGAGTTGGGCGAAGAACTGGAAGATCGACTCGAACAGATTCCAACCGTATTGCGTGTTGATCTACGGGGTGGTCGTGAGCGGGAGGTCAAAGTTGACGTCTCGCTGCCACGACTCCAGTACTACGGCCTATCTCTCGATGATGTTGTAGATGCCATCCGCGACGAAAATGTCAACATTCCCGGTGGCTCCATCGATGTCGGGCAGTTGAAGTTCCTCGTGCGCGTCGATGGTGAAATCGACGACCCTCTGCAAATCCAGGATCTTGTCGTTGTGACCCGTGATGGTGGGCCGATCTACGTTCGCGATGTGGCGACCGTCGACTTCGGCTTTGCAGAACTCGAGAGCTTTGCACGCCTCGACCAACGATCGGTCGTCACCCTCGACATCATCAAGCGTTCCGGTGAGAATATCATCGAGACAGCGGAAGCGGTGCGCCTGGCCATCGAAGAGATGGAACCACTCTATCCGCCTTCGACGGATGTAAAGATCACATCTGATATGTCGAAGGATATCCGCATGATGGTCAGCAGCCTGGAAAACAACATTGTCTCCGGCCTGGTCCTGATCGTGGCCGTGTTGTTGTTCTTTCTTGGTCTGCGCACGTCCTTCTTCGTCGGCATCGCCATCCCCACGTCTATGTTGCTCTCCTTCCTCGTGTTGGGTCTTCTCGGTGTGACGATGAACATGGTCGTTTTGTTCTCGTTGATCCTGGCTCTCGGTATGCTCGTCGACAATGCCATCGTCGTCGTGGAAAATACCTATCGCTATGTCGAAGAAGGTTGGGACCGAGCCGTCGCCGCACGCAAAGCGACGGGGGAGGTCGCCGTGCCTGTGATTGCTGCGACGGCGACGACACTGGCTGCCTTCGCGCCCATGCTCTTCTGGCCCGGGATCATTGGCGAGTTCATGAGTTATCTGCCCATGACCTTGATCGTGACCCTGTCGAGTTCGCTCTTCGTGGCCCTCGTCATCGTACCGGTTCTGTGCGCTCGCTATCTGCGACTCGAGGGTGACTCAGCACCACCGATGCCACGCAAGGGACGCTATATCCTGCTGGTTGCCGCTGTCCTGTTTATGCTGGCTACGGCCAGTGCGAATCCACTGACCATCGGCCTGTTGGCGGCGACGGGTGTCATTCTCTTCGTCATTCACCATTTTCTACTCGGCAAAATCGCGTCGAACTTTCAAAGCCAGGTGCTGCCATCTATCACCGATAGCTATGAGAGAATTCTCGAATGGTCCTTGCGTCATCGGTTGATCACACTGGGTGGAAACTTTGCCATCCTCGTGGTGACGATTGTTGCCTTCGGCCAGTTCAACAACGGCATCGAGTTGTTTCCCGAAGATATTCCGCCACGACAAGCCTGGGTTGATGTTGAGACGCCCGTTGGCACGCGCGTCGAGTTTACTGACAGCATCATGCGTGAGCTTGAGGAGCAGACCCTGGCAATCGAAGGATATGCCGATGCGGAATCTTCAGTAGCCACCGTGGGTGGTGGTGGTGGCAACATGTTGATGGGTGGAGCTTCGGGTCCAAATCGGGGCCGAGTGATGGTGAGTTTCATTGATTACAAGGACCGCGCCTTCGACAGCTTCGAGACCTTGGCGCGCATGCAGGATATCATTGGCCGAAATATTGCGGGCGCAGAGATTTCCGTCGACAAACCCCAGGAGGGACCACCCTCTGGACCTCCTATCAATATCGAGATCGTCGGCGAGGATGCTGAGGTGCTCAAGCAGTTGTCCGATCGCGTGCTACAGATCCTGAGAAATGCCACCGTCCACTCACAACTCACCGGTTTGGAAAGCAATCTGGACGAAGCAAGACCAGAGCTGTCGGTCTTCGTCGATCGCGAACGAGCAGCGATGTATGGTCTGTCCACAACCAAGGTCGCCGGTATGGTACGAACCGCCGTCCAGGGCACGGAGGCGACCCAGTATCGGACAGGAAATGACGAATACGACGTCATCGTCCGTCTTGCCGAACCATGGCGCCAGGACCTCGAGTCCCTGCGCGATCTCACCGTCAACAATGAATCGGGTGATCAGATCCCGTTGGTTTCGGTGGCGGATTGGCGCGTCGGCGAAGGCCTTGGTTCGATCCAACGCAAGGACATGGACCGCGTCGCCATCATCAGCTCAGAGGTAAAGGCTGGAATCAACACCAACGCGGCGCTCACTGACGTGAAGGCTACGCTGGACGGTTTTGTTACCGACGAATTGCCGCCTGGATACACTGTGCGCTATACGGGACAGTCGGAGGATCAGGCCGAAACAGAAGCATTTCTGACCAATGCATTTCTCGCGGCCCTCGCTTTCATCGCCTTTATCCTGGTTACCCAGTTCAACTCAGTTATCAAGCCGATCATCATTCTCACGTCTGTGATCCTTTCCATCGGCGGCGTTTTGATCGGCCTGATGATCTTTCAGATGCCCTTCGGTATCATCATGACGGGTGTGGGGATCATTTCTCTGGCGGGGATCGTCGTCAACAACGCCATCGTGCTCATCGACTATATCGATGTGTTGCGACGACGTGATGGATTGAGTCGGCACGAGGCGTTGGTGAAGGGCGGACGCACGCGACTGCGGCCCGTGATCCTTACGGCGGTGACGACAGCCCTTGGACTGGTGCCACTGGCGATCGGCCTCAACTTCGACTTTTTCGGACTCTATGGGAGTCTCGAACCCAATCTGTTCTGGGGTGGTGAAGATGCCGCCTGGTGGGGTCCGATGGCGGTCGCCGTGATTGCAGGAATCATCTTCGCGACCTTCTTGACCCTCGTGCTGGTGCCCGTCCTGTATTCACTGACCGAAGACTTCGCTGTCTTCCTGGAGGGATTGTTCGTCGGTGCCGAGCCGGAGGCGGCTATGGAGCACACGGCGCCTGCAGTCGAACCCGTCTCATCCACCTAGGAGCCTGCCAACGAACAAGCGTCTTGCATAACTACAGGCGCAGCAGGTCCAATGCATCACGCTCGATGACGGCCCGTATCTGGGTCTCATCGAGGCGTGGTAGCGCGGTACCATCCAGCATACGATTCAGACCGTAGAGCCCATCGATAGAGGCGTCGACCGTCGTAAAGGGGTAGTCCGTGCCAAATAGCACCTTGTCCCAGACGCCGTATTCCTGCACCAGCATCAGACTGTGATACAGTTGAAAGGGGCGGTAGTGCAGTGCGGAGACGTCGGTGTACACATTGGGGTGTTTGCGGATGACGACGACACACTCTCCTTCGTATGGATGGCTCAGGTGCGCCATGATGATGCGTACATCGGGAAAGCGGGTCGCCACCGAATCGAGGTGCCGTGGCAGAGTACAGTCGAGGGGAGCCTGAGCGACAAAGGTGGTTCCCGTATGCAGTAGCACGGGCAACTGATGGTCTGTGGCGTATTGCCATAGAGGATCGAGGCGCTCGTCACTCGGATAGAAGCCTGCATACATCGACAGGAGCTTGATGCCACGCATGCCAAGCTCCTGGTGTCCAACTTCCATCTCCTTCTGCCAGCCATCCTGCGTCGGATCAACACTGAGGAATCCAATCAGGTGATCCGGATCTGCGGCGACGTAATTGGCGACGTACTCATCATCGACCCAGAGTCCTGACAGTTTGGCCTTGCCGCCAAACACGATCGTTCGGTCTGCCTTGCTGCCGCCGGAAGATCGATACGCGTCGAGGGTTACCGTCAGATCGAACTCGGTACCGCCTTTGGCCCGCGAAGCCTGCTGGCGAAAGTCGTCGTTGAAGTGTTGGGGATATTCCCACGCATGGCTGTGGACATCGATGATCACGGTGTAGCTCCCGAAGTGGATTGCAGGGCTTGAGCAAAAGGTGAGGGTTGTGGCAGTGAGTCGATCAGTACCTGCAATGGCGGTATGATCCACGTGGCGCGATTCGATGGTACAAGGCCGACAATTCGTGCACGCTGATTGTGTATGGCAACAGATCCACCACCCGCATCGCTTGCGGCGGTGATCAACTCATCGATGATGCCCTCTTCGTCGATGAGACGCAATCGAGCGACCGCATGGGTTGGCAGGCCCGTTGTCGTCAGCCCATCTACGGGGAGGCGACTCAGAAAATCCAGATAGGCGAAAACACTGCTGTTGTGGCACGTATCAATGCGTCCCTCGTGTTGAACGACCCAACGATATCGCTGACTCTCATCCACCGGCATGGGGGGACGGTCTGCCGGTCGGGGGGCAAGAACTCTCTGCAGACTCCATGATCCTTGCGCCGATTCCATCTCGACTCGGGTCAGTGTCCCACGTGGTAAGGATCTTGGCAACAGATGCGGGTCCAGCAGAGGCGGGCGGCCTCGACCCACCACCCGAATCGGGTCTGCGTGCAGGGTCAGCACACTGTCGCTACCCACAACTCGAGCCAGATTGTGTGAACCACCCGCCCCAGAGATGGGGCCGGCGAACTGCAGCTTGGTGAGAATCTGCTGGTCGCGATCATACAGGTCTATCTGCATGCTGAGCATGGATGGCTCAGCCATCTCACCGCCTGGATTGATCGATCTGAACGTACCGACAGATCCGAGGCTCAACCGCAGCAGACCGTCTATCCGATCACTGTGGGCCAGGGCGTTGTGATATTTGGGAAATCTCCACAACGCACCCTCACGTACGTAGGTGAAACTCTGACCAGTTCCAAAGCTGAGGACCAACTGATGGACACGGTCCGGGATCATCTGGGCGTCGACTGGCAGCAGTGGTCGTAAGACACCATGGCGATCAAGCTCGTCCAACTGGCCTTCGCGTAACCAATGATCGGCTAACACAAGTACACCCAGGACGATCGCCAGCAGGAGTAAGGACTGTTTCATCGCCAGCGCCTTTGCCCCCAACGCCACAGTCCCAGCAGTCCGAAGAGTCCGGGTCCCAGACCCGTCACGACAAGGCGCCAGGCGGTGCGTTCTGCCTGACCGGGTGGCTCGAAACCACGATGGGTGCCCCCCGTGCGAGCCTGTAAACGCACGAGATCATCGTCATACACGGCATCAGCGACGGCGTTGAGTAACAGCTGATCATGAGCAAAGGGGGGCCGGCGCAGATGGGGATCTTTGAACATTTCTGAGGAACCGATCAAGACCAGTTGTCCCTCGGACTGTGCCGTGGCCGTCGTCGCAAACACTCGAGCGCCGCTGCTGTCGCGGGCGGCACGAACCGCGGGAAATTGACCTCGCAGGCGGACAACAAGGGGCTGGGCACCTGGCAGATAGGCTGCGGGTTCAAACGACTCTGGTGGGAGCCATCCACCGCGCCAATCGTAGGCCCAGGCGTGATCTGAGGTTGTCACCAGGGTGTCGACCTGAAGTCCTCTCATGGCATCGGTCACATGGAAACGATTGCCCCAGATGAACAGCAGGTCACCCAATTCTCGTGTCAACTCATCACCTGATGCTTGTTGCTTTGCGACAACTCGCAGCAGGAAGGGCAGAGCGACCTGCTGCGCATTGTACTCGCGCGTCGCGCTGCGGTTGACCTGCGTGTCCAACTGCAGTGCATGTTGAGATCGATCCATCAACACTTCTCGGGGCTGATCGATACCGATGAGCTGCAGATAGCGCTGCAGATCCTGAAACTGTGGCTGCGGCCAATGCACCGTGGAGAATCCGGCACCACGATACTGCCGCTGTTGGATGTTGTAGTGCTGCAAGGCAACCACGGCGCGGCCACCCTGGGCCAGATGTTTACTGAATGACTCCGTAATGGAACTCGCATCACGGCGAGGCTGAAACCACAACACACCATCACTGTCGGCGGGGAACTGTGGTTCACGCAATGACACATGTTGTATCTGGTAACCATAGTCCTGGAGCATCTGCTTGGCATGGGAATACACATCGACGCCGCGGGGAGCACTCAAGCCCTTCTTCTGAAAATCCTCCAGCGCCTCCGCTGGCGATAATCGTGGCAGATCAGATACGACCGTGAGCTTTGGTCGGTGACCCTGGTGCAGTCTTTGTGTGGCAGAGACCAAAAGAAAATCGAGGTGGGAGACTGTCTGCTCGTCGAGTCGTGGTATGACCGTTTGTCGCCCACCACTACGCAGCGACAGGCCAGAGATCACACGGGCGACGCGGCTCGTGTCGTGTGCGACACGTTGCACGGCGAAGGGTTTGATGCCGGCAGTCGTCCACTGCTGCCGCCGCGATGAGGTCCCGTCGAGGGTGTGGACGGTCAACTCGACGTCAGCCGTCTGCAGCGCGCTCTGAAGTTGAGCAATGACACGTTTCAGTCTCGGCGGCAGATCTGCTGCCGATGACAAGACCAGATCGAGTTGAAGATCAGGGATCGACTCCAGCGCTTCGATTGCCGTCTCGGTCAGCGAATGGCGGTTGTCTGCTGTCAGATCGATGCGCCAGTGACTTAACGGGGACGCGGCAAACCATGCGAGCACAAGCAGCAGGGCAGGTGCCAGCAGCGATGTGTTCACGCGAGGCAACTGGAACTGGATCTCACCCTGCTTTCGCAGCCGTCGCAAGGCCACCCAAAGCCAGAGGGCAGGTAACCCGGTGATAACCAGCAATCGCCATAGGAAGCGCTCACCGGAACTTGTCGCGGTGATTGCCTGGGCTGCCTGACGGTGAACGTCGATCTGTACGAGTCGATCGTCATTGGCCAGAGCCCGCACCAGGTCGCGGACAAATACACCGTGACCGTATCCTGGCTGCGACAGGGACATATCAGCAAAAGGCGTCGGTGCGGAGAGGACGAGCATTTGTCCCGCCCACGGATCGTGAGAGGTGAGCAGGACCATCAGATTCTGCTTTGGGACGCGCAGATCCTGTGACAGCGAATCGATGGGTGTCCAGCCCATTGGGAGCTCGTCTACTGTAGCGAACTGTGTCGTCGTCGCCGCCACATGAGCTTGCCAACCGTCTCTCTGCAAGCGTTGCGTGTCGATCTGCAGGGCGCCGGCGCCGGCGAAGGCCAATCCCCCTCTGGCCTGCACGGAGAGGGGGCGGAAGTCGCGGAAAGCGGGAAGATTTCGCAGGTGGTAGGGGGCACGGATCTCAGCTTTTTGGCCCCCAGCCAGCGTTACCCGCACGGGTCCGTCATTGCGATCCATGAGCAGATCAGGCACTGGAAACAAACCAAACGCACGCAGGAGGTTGGCCCATGCGGGTCCATTGTCGACGGCGTGAAAGCGTGTCGAATCCTCGTGCACTATCGAAAAGGGACTACCCGCCAACACGACACTGCGACCACTGGCGAGAAATGAGCGCAGTCTGACGATGTGTGCGTCCGTCACCTGCGACGGTTGCACCCACACGAAGAGATCGACATCCGGTGGCAGCAGGGCACTGTCGGTAAATTGGGCATCGTATACTGGGCCGTGTTGGGCCAGATGGGCAGCCAGTTGCTGGTACCCATCGGGCAGATCCACGGCAAATTGAGGTGAGCGCGTCGTCGATATCAGATGCGACAGAACCCACTGCTGCAAATGCGGCAAGTGTTCGGCCTCAATGCCCTGCATCAGGACGTCCGCATGGCCAGGACGAGAAAGCACCAATGATGACCAGATCGTCGTCTCCGAGTTCTGGTCATCGACGACCTGACGCACACGGATCGGGGAGACGCGCGCGGCAGCGGCATAGGCGGCGCCCTGAGCACCACTGAGGTCCGGATCGATGATACGAACCTGCATGTTTGCGCCGACGGCATCTTTCAAGGCCGCCAGAAACTGGCGGGTCACGGGGCCCACCTGTTTCAGATGCGCCGGCATCTGCTCGTCGGCTGACAAGAACAGAGTGGCTGTCAGGGGCACGCGCTGGCTCTGTACCCAGCTTCGCATCTGGTCCGAAAGAGTTGAAGCGTGGCGGGCGCCCGGATCGAACAGGATCCCCGGCGTCAGGGCCTGCGTCACCCGCGTCGCATACGCCACGATCGCAATCACGAGGAAGAACGCGACCAGTGCCTGCAGTGCGAAGGGTCGTCTCACTAGCGCCGGATCCGTCCCAAGCCGATCTGCGTGAGCCACAAGAACAGGTTGATCATCGATGTGAAGTAGACCAGTGCACCCAGACCCACGATGCCGCGGACAAAGGTCTCGTACTGGGGAAGCACGGACACGGACATCGCCAGCCAGGATCCGAGCTGCCACTCTGGTGCCAGGCCATCGATGATCTCCACGACCTGCGGATGTCCACTAAAGGTGAACAGGCTGGCAAGCAGTGCTGCCAGTACAAAGGCGACAATCTGATTGTGCGTCAGAGAGGAGACGAATTGCCCGAAGGCGAGAAAGAAGGCGCCAAGCCACAAGGCCCCGAGATAGCCGGCAAGGATTGTGCCGATGTCAGCCGGGCCCAGGCGGACCAGCATGACAACGATGGGCAACGAGCCGGCGATGACCATGGCGTAGAACGCGAGGGCTGCCAGATACTTGCCAACCACAATCTGCCCTGAACGCAGCGGCAGAGTAAGCAGAATCTCGATCGTGCCTTGGGCGTGCTCCTCTGCCCAACTGCGCATTGTCATGGCAGGAGCAAAAACGATGAGCAGATAGGGGAGCCGCTCAAACCAGGAAGACATATCAACGATCGCTTCCAGGAAAAATGCATTCATGAAAGCACTCGATGACAGTGCGAGAAACACCGCGGCGTAGATATAGGCTATGGGTGAATCGAAATACGCCCGCAATTCTCTCTTGGTTACCAGGTGGATGGCATCAATCCAGCTCAATTGTGGTCTGTGTCTGTCGCTAGACATGGGCGTCTCCGATTTCGGAAACCAAGTGGGCGAACAATCGCTCCAGCGAGGGGTCTGCAAGACCCGCCTCATCACACAGGTGTGACAACGTGCCATCCGCGAGCAGCCGCCCATGGTCGATGATCAGGACGCGATCACTGACGGCCTCCACATCGGCAATGATATGGGTCGAAAACAGAATGGCGCGATCCTGCTTGAGTTGGTGCAGCAGATCGCGGAAGGCCATCACCTGCAGGGGATCAAAACCGTGTGTGGGTTCATCGAGTAGCAGTACGGGGGGATCGTGGATGAGCGCCGAGGCGAGACCCACACGCTGGCGGAACCCGGTGGAGCATTGATGGATGCGTTTGTCGATAACTGGGCCGACACCACACGTATCGACCACTCGCGTTACGGCTGCATCGATTGCGCCGCCCGTCAGTGAGTGGGCACCGGCGACGAAGCGCAACCAGTCGATGACCACCATATCACCATACAGTGGTGTGTCACCTGGCAGGTAGCCAATCTGTTGGCGTACGGCGACGGCATCGAAGTCAATGTCGGTGTCTCCCACTCGAATCGTCCCGCTCGTGGGTTCCAGATAGGTGGAGAGCATCTTCAGCATCGTCGATTTGCCCGCTCCATTGGGGCCGACGAAACCGACAATTTCATTCGCTCCCACCGAAAAACTGACGTCATCGACCGCCACCAGGCGACCATAGGTTCGTGTTACGTGTTCGACATGAATCAAGCGGAAACTCCAGGTTCAGATACGATCTGCAGCGAACGCAGGCGATTGAGGGACGCTGCCAACTCAACGTGCCGAAATTGCGCTACGTCTGGATGGCCACGGTCAGGTGTCAGGATACCAAGTCCCTCCTCATCTACCTTCACTGCGATGGCTGCACAAATCTCAACTACATCGCGCTCGCCGTCGATAAGATGCTCATGAGCATAGGCAAGTGCCTGAGCAAGTGCTCGAGTCTGGCTACAGTGGACGAGCTGGCTGAGCGCCGTCAGATCGAGTTCGTCCTGGCCAACGTGGATTTCTCTCAGGCCTCGGGCGCGGACGGATGAGGTTCGTTTACCTCGCTGCGGATTGATACTGCCTCGCCGGGGGATCCGGCGCTGACCCGGTGGCCAGGGATCGGTGGGGCCTTGCTGAGAAGGCACAACCAGCTCGTGCGCCCGAGTCGTCACATCTGACGGCTGATAATTGTCCATGGCGATCACTGTGTCGGCGACGCCCAGATAATCGCTGCTGCCACCACTGATGAGGATCGTCGATATCCCCGACGCTGCCAGTTGCCGCACGCGATCGATAAAAGGGGTGATGGGTTCACGATCGTCACTGATCAGTTGTCGCATGCAATGGTCGCGGATCATGAAGTTGGTTGCTGCCGTGTCCTCGTCGATCAACAACAGCTGGCAGCTCTGTTCCACGGCCTCCACGATCGCCGCCGCCTGAGATGTAGAACCGGAGGCATCGTCGGATATGAAATGGCTGGGGGATTGATCATGGGGCAGTGCACCAATGAAAGGCGACAGGTCCACGCCAGATACCCGCCGTCCATCCTCGGCTCGAATCGCCACAGCCGTCGAATCACAGACAACACGTTCCCGTCCATCACCAGGAACGTGAGCGTAGATCCCCAGACGCAGCGCGTCCAGCAGTGTCGACTTGCCGTGGAAACCGCCCCCTACGATGACTGTGACACCTTGCCGAAAGCCGGTGCCCGTGATGGGACGCCCATCTGCAAGGTTCAGCTCGACGCTCAGCGTCTCGGGCGATTGCCATGCGACGATATCTGCGGCCATCGGCTCGTCACTGGCGCCAGTGGCGCGGGGAAGGCGACTGCCGTCTGCGACAAAGGCGGCTAATCCCTGCTGCGAGAGTTGCGCACGAAGCGCTTCTGCATCAGCGACACTTGTGCACAGGCTCGCCAATCTGTGCGCGTCGAGATTCCGATAG
>Ga0233428_1000339_pt1 | contig 69546 bp, 99 predicted proteins | sample SI_118_April2016_4_FD_179890 | JGI IMG/M metagenome (GOLD analysis project Ga0233428, IMG submission 179890) | Seawater microbial communities from Saanich Inlet, British Columbia, Canada - SI_118_April2016_120_MG | ecosystem: Environmental > Aquatic > Marine > Inlet | place: Canada: British... | reverse complement strand
TGAACTGTAACTACTTTAGAATTTTGAATTATTTTCATTGCTTGTTTTTCATTTACCATAACGGTAATTTCGGCTTTTCTTGGACCACTATCGCCTTTGTCTTTTTTACTTTTCTTTGAATCTTTAGAACCGCCCTGCTTGTTTGTAGTTGGTTTTTTTCCTCCAGCCATACAATTAGTAAAAAATATTCCTTTTATAAACGATGAACACATCGAGTTCAAAATTTTCTAAACATCTAGAAAAAGCATCATTTTCTAACTTTTTTGTTGGATGTAAAAAGATCGTAAATTTCAAGAAAATATTCTATTTTTTATTTTATTATGACTGGTATGTGTAAATGATTTTTTTTAATTTGAAGGGGCGTTTTTGCATTCAAAATATTCTTCTATCCCTATTGATAATTTTTTAATTAAATCTTTATTGTTAAAATCTGATTTTTTTAATTTATCCCATATTTCTTCAATTTCTTCTTTTAATACAAACAAAGTACGTTTATCATCACAATGCAATATTTCCAACCGTTATTTGATTTAGTTAAGTATTTTCATATCTGTTTTGGGAACAAATTTTACAATTATCTGCATCTCTTAAACATATGATCTATTATTTTTTGCATTCAAAATGATCATTGATATTATTGCTAGTTGATTGTATGTGCTATCTAATTTCAAATAATTTTTTATAAAAATTTAGAACGTTTAGATACATTTCAAGTATAAATAACATCTATGTTCTTGAATGTTATGGGTATTGTTTCAAAAGGTGCAAAATGTAATGTAGACGGGTGTGATCAAGAAGGTGCTCGTTCCATCAATACTGCTAAAGTGGAAAATGCCGGTTTACGTGTAAATTCTACTGGCAAAAAAACAATTCTTTGTAAAGAACATTATAAAGAATGGAAAAAAGAATCTAAAGATGATAGGGATCTTGAACGTGCAAGATTCAGCAAATTTTAATTTTTTTATTAATTTTTAGCATTGTTTGGATTTTTAAAATAATCTTCACTTAGTTTATTGTACATGTTGTTTATTTTCTTGTATAATCTTTTTGGCTCTCTTGACTTTTGATTACTTAGAACATACAATGCTAAAATTGGAAATGCAATTGTTGCATCTGCATAAACTGTAATTATTCCTTCATGGGAATCCTTGATTTTGCCCCAACTCTTTCCTTCTTGTAATGTTGCCCCTGACAAACCTCCTGTGTCTGGTCGTGCATCTGTAATTTGTATAATGTACTCTTGACCTCCATCATCTCTTCTTAAAATTTGATCTAGCAATGGACCTGTTTGTTGAGCCGTATTTTTTGGAACCCCTCCACCTAATTCTAGAATCCCTGACTTTTTTGAATCATACACAATTGCTGCTTGCTCTATGATTTCCCTTACAAAATCTAAATTATATTTTTTATTTTCTAACCTATGAACTGCTAAGTTTAGTGCCAATGATGAGTCTTTTATTGTAGATATGTACACTGGAACATCGTATTCATATGCTGATGTAATGAAACTTTTTTCAGGATGTTTTGACTTTTCTTTACTCCTCTTACCTAGTAAATTACAAAATTCTGCAGTTGTAAATGCTTTATCTTGAAAATCATTTGCAAACATTTTTTGAATAATTTGATCTTCAGCTTCTAATGTTTCTTCAAATTTTATGTAAACATCTCTTATTCTAACAATTTCATTTTCATATAGTTTCATATCATCTACATCAAAACTACCTTGCTTGACTGGTAACCCCCATGCAAAATGATCCTCATGATATACATTGGCACCTGTTGTAACTATCCAATCAACAAATCCTCTTTCAATCAACGTTTTGATAATCCCTCCAAATCCTACAGGTGTCATTGCTCCTGAAACTGTTAGACAAATTGTTACATCTTCTTCAATCATTTTAGCATACAATTTTGCAGCTTCTCCAAGCTGTCTTCCATTAAATCCTGAACTGGCAAATACTTCTACTAAATCCTCAATGTTCATTTTTGGATCTAATTTTATGTGCGGTATGTCATTTCCATGAAATTTATGTGGATCCATTTTTACTAAGTTTTTTTGACTGTAAATAATACTTGTGCAAGAATAATGATATTATTTTTTCTTAATTTTAAAGCAAATATTACTTAACTAGGAAAAATTCTATCTCTATAATATGAAAATTATTGATATACATAATCCTAATCGAGTTGATAAAACTCCTGATTCTATTGAAATTTTATTATCTTCTGGAAATTTTATTCAAGATGAATTTACTATCTTTAAAGTAGAATTGCGTCTCTATAATGAACGCACTGATGATTCTTTAGGTGTTTATTCTTTGATTACTTCTTTTGTTGAAACTGATAAAGGCACAGTTGAAATGATTTATGATGAAGGATTTCGTGGCACCAATCCTCTTTCAAGAGCATCTACTTTTCTAATTAGCAATTTGGGTATATCTGGTCTAATTCTTAGATCTGTTATTAGCCTACGCGAAAAAATATCTTAAAAATTATGATGTTGTAGATTTCACGTAAACATTTAATTCAATTGAATTTTTTGTTTGAAATTATGAGGATATTACAATTACACTGTGATAGTATAGAATACACTCCAACAAAAAAAGAGATCAAATCTGCAGAAGATATTGATGACCCTCAAACTCAAAAATTAGAAGAACTTGTAGTTGTTTTTGTTGCAATGGAGGATGGTGATGATTCTAGTGTGGCTCAAAATGCTATATCTCAAATAAAAAATTCAATGGAAAAAATTGGTTGTAAAAAATTATTATTATATCCTTATGCTCATCTTAGTTCTAATCTTGCAAAACCTTCTGTTGCAATTGCATTGCTAAAAGAAATGGAATCTGGTGCATCTGAATTAGAAGTTTCTCATTCGCCGTTTGGTTGGACAAAATCCTACAAACTACAAGTTAAAGGACATCCATTAGCTGAAAGTTCCAAAGTTGTAACTAAAGATTCTGCAAATGTAAAATCTGATTCTGAAATAACATCTGATGCATTAGAAGGAGAATCAAAAATTCGTTCTATTTGGAAAATAATGTCTCCTGATGGAACCATGTCTAACATTGCTGATTTTAATTTTGCAAAACATCCAAAATTAGAAATTTTAGCAAAATATGAAGTAGCAAAACAACGTCATGTTGACAAACCACCACCACATGTTGCCTTGATGAAAAAAATGGGTATTGCTGATTATGAAACTGCATCTGATTCTGGTAATATGCGATTTTTCCCAAATGGACGTTTGATTAAATCTCTTATTGAGAGATATGTTACTGATAGAGTTAAAGAATATGGGGGATATGAAGTTGAGACTCCAATCATGTATGATTCGGAACATCCAAGTATGGTTAGTTACTTTAATCGATTTCCAGCAAGACAATACAATATAGATTCTGACGGGAAAAAATTATTTTTGAGATTTGCTGCTTGTTTTGGACAATTCCTTATGGCCAATCATTTTCAAATGTCATTCAAAAATTTACCTTACAAACTCTATGAGCTTACTAGGTATAGCTTTAGACGAGAACAATCTGGTGAATTAGTGGGTCTTAGACGACTTCGGGCATTTACAATGCCTGATTGTCATGCCTTTTGTGCTAACATGAATCAGGCTATTGATGAAATAAAAATAAGATTTGATTTATCTCAAAGTGTTCTGAGTAATCTTGGAATCCCTTCTTCGGACTATGACATGGCAATTCGATTTACTGAAGATTTTTACAATGAAAATAAATCTACTATTGAAGAATTAGTAAAAAAGAATGGAAAGCCAGTATTAGTTGAAATGTGGACTGAAAAATTCTTTTATTTTGTTTTAAAATGGGAATTTAATTTTATTGATAATCTTGGAAAAGCATCTGCACTTTCAACTGATCAAATTGATGTTGAAAATGGTGATAGATATGGTATTGAATTTGTTGATGAAAATAATAATAAAAAACATCCAATAATTTTACACAATTCTCCTAGCGGTGCAATTGAGAGAATTATCTATGCATTACTGGAAAAAGCTGCAACTGATTCTCATGAAGGTCGTAAACCCCAATTTCCGTTATGGTTATCTCCTACACAAGTTAGAATTATTCCATTAAAAGAAGAATTCAATGATTTTTGTGAAAAACTAACTGATAAAATTTCTGCTAATTCTATTCGTGTTGATATAGATGATAGAAATGAAAGTATTGGTAAACGAATACGTGAAGCAGAAAAAGAATGGATACGATACATTTTGGTAATTGGTGAAAAAGAAGCAAATTCTCAAAATCTGAGTATTCGAGATAGACAAACTGGGGCTGTTAGGGAATTATCTTTTGATGATTTCATAAATGAGATAAAAGAACAAACCAAAGACAAACCATTTACTGGTTTGAATTTCCCAAAATACATCTCAAAACGTCCAAATTTGATGGTGTAATTGTACTATGAGTTTTCTTGATTTATACATGAATAATAATCCGTTAATCACTGGTTCTGAGGAAGATGGTGAGCCTGTTGCAACAATTTTTGGTGTACCTTTTGATTCTACTCATTCATACAAACCTGGTTGTAGATTTGGACCTGATGCCATTAGAGATTCTTTTAACAACATTGAGATTTTTCATCCTGAACTTGGAGTTGATTTAGAATCTGTAAATATTGAAGATTTGGGAAATACTCGTCATACTGTAGTTGCATCTGAGATGATTGATATGTTAAAAAAAATTACTACTGAACTTGTAGCAAAACAACGTCAACTTTTCATCTTAGGTGGAGAGCATTCTATTACATATGGAACGTATACTAGTTTTCCAAAAGAAACTGGGTATGTTGTTTTTGATGCACATTATGATTTACGTGACGAATTTGCAGATATCAAACTAAGTCATGCATCATATCTGAGAAGAATTGTTGAAGAAAGAGGTGCTGAAAATATTTTACATGTTGGTGCTAGGGCATTTGTCCAAGAAGAACTTGAATTTCTTACTGAAAATAAAATTAAAACAATCACTGATAAAGAAATTAGAGATGGCAAAGGCCCACAATTAGTCAAGGATCATATATCTACTTTTGATACTGTGTATTCTAGTTTTGATCTTGATGTTTTAGACCCTGCATATGCTCCAGGTGTTGGAAATCCTGAAGCAGTAGGAATTACATCCAGGGAATTATTTGATATGATTCATTCTTTTGAAGAAACAAAAGTTACTGGAATAGATATTGTGGAATTGAATCCTTATCATGATAATGGTGCTACTGCATCATTGGCTGCAAAAATCATCTCTACTATGATTGCAATGAATTTATCTCAAAAATAATTTTATTAGTACTAATTCATGAAAATTACTTTGAATTCTTTTCTCTGCCTTGTTCTCCCATGGATGATATTGACATGAGGGATTTTGTTTTGCCTATTTTCTTCAAAATTGCCTAATTGAGATATTAAGTACTTATTTTTGCTTAATTGAGATACCTGTTGCTTATTAGCTGCTTATTTTTGCTTGTTAAGTGCTTATTAAGCAAAACTGTGATACGTGCCTGAGTAAATTAAGTACTTAATTTTGCTTATGAAGTGCTTATTAGCTGCTTATTTTTTGCTTAATTTTGCTTATTAGCTGCTTATTTTTTGCTTAATTTTGCTTATTAGCTGCTTATTTTTTGCTTAATTTCAAATAGGTCATACGTTTTTGCCATCCATTTTTTAGTTTTTTGCAGGATGTTTTATTTTTTTTATAGACCTTATGTTGTTGTTGACAGTAGCCTTAGTTAGATCTTAAGCATTTTCATATTATCTTGCAATTAGGTACCTTAACTAAATCCAATTTATGAAATTCTGTTATGGGCAAAGATGGTTTCAACAAGGATGGATATGATAAACTAGGATATGACAAAGATGGATTCAGTAGAAATGGATATGATGAAAATGGATATGACAAAGATGGCATTCACATAGCAACTGGTACTTTGGTTAATACTTCTGGATTAAACAAAGATGGAAATTATGAAGAAACTGGCACAGCATTCAACGAAGATGGATATCACAAAGCAACTGACACAAAATTCAATGAAGAAGGATTTGACAAAGATGGTTTTAATAAAAATGGGTATTATGCAGATGGATTCAACAAAAATGGATATGATAGAAACGGATATGACAAAGATGGCATTCACATAGCAACTGGTACTTTGGTTAATGCTGCTGGATTAAACAAAGAAGGAAATTATGAAGCAACTGGAACAACATTCAATGAAGATGGATTCAACAAAGATGGTTTTGATAAACTAGGATATGACAAAGATGGATTCAACAAATATGGATATGATAAAAATAATTTTGATAAAGATGGTACTCACTTCGTAACTCATACTTTGTTTAACACTGCTGGATTCAACAAAGATGGTTTCAAAAAAGATGGTTTTGATAAACTAGGAAAGAATAAACAAAAATTGATGAGTAATAAAGACTAATCCAAAAAATAATTTCTAAAACTTCTTGCTTAATTTGGTCGTTAGACTGTATGTGGCTACACCATTTTCTTTATTAGATGGTATTTTGGGTGTACTTTGTGTTAAATAATTTACGAGAGACTCTTCGTCCTGCACTTGAAAAGGTAGGTAAAGGATTTGCTTCAACTGGATTATCTCCAAACTTTTGGACCGTTGTAGGTCTTATCATTGCATTATCTTCTGCTGTTGTTTATGGTATGGGTATTGAATTTGGATTAATTATTGGCGGTATCTTGTTACTTGTTTCAGGATTCTTTGATATGGTTGATGGTCAGGTGGCACGAGTAACTGGTAAGACTTCAAAAAAAGGTGAATATCTTGATTCAATGTTTGATAAAATTTCTGAAGTTGCAATATTTTTAGGAATTTTAGTTGGTGGATATGCCGAACCTTATCTTGTATTGCTTGCAATCACTCTATCTTTACTAGTTAGTTATGCTCGAGCAAAATCTGATTTAATTAACATAAAACTTCAGGGAATTGGAATTGGTGAAAGAGCTGAACGACTTTTGGTAATTGCCATAATTGGAATTATTGGTTTTATGGATTATGCTGTTGTCATTGTAGTGATAATTGCTGGAATTACACTAGTACAAAGAATGATCTTTACTACAAAAAATATTAAAGAATAATACTAAAGAATAATAATTTTAGAAAATAATACTATCGAAGTTTACCGCGTTTTCTTCTACTATCTTCGGATCTAACTTTAATAATTTTGAAATGAACTGCACATGAAATACAATAATGTTTCAAAACAGTTGGTGATGCAATGTATGCTCCTTGTGCACGTAATTCTTTTGCTAATGTATGTTCTACTAGATTTAATTTAGAAGTAACTTTCTTTGCTTTGTCTTTTGGAACTGTTTGACCACAGTTTGTACATTGTACTGTACCTGATGACCCTTTACCTCCTTTTGTACGACCTCTACTTGCACGTTTAAGTGGCATAAAATTGAGCATTTTTGCCTACTTATATTCTTGCGGGTAATTTAAAAAAATCAGCAAACCCATGCCTAAATAATCTAAAAAATTATTTTATCTTTTAATGTTAGTTTTTTTAAATATTTTTAATTGGTTTTGAAAGGATTATGTCGTATTTGTTTTAGATCTGGTGTACCGTTACTTATTTTGAAAGGTGATGTAATGTGTTCTGAATGTATGGAAAAAAATAATGCAAAAAACTAAATCCCATAAAATAGAAAATTAAAGAAATGAAGTTAGCTATATTTTCCCATTGTGCCCTAGATACAATTTTTCTTGAAGGTAGTAACTATGAACAAATTGGAGGGGCTGCCTCATATTGTGGCATTATGGCTCGTGAACTCAAATTTGATGTAGATCTTTTTACAAAATTTGGACCTGATTTTCCAAAACAGTATCTCACTGAACATAAAATTAATTTAATTAATTCTGAATCTGTACAAAATACTACAAAATTTGCAATTTCCATATCTGGCTCTGAACGAACTTTAAAACTTGAACATGAATGTGATCCAATAGATTATTCTGATGTGGATGCTAATGGTCATATTGTAAGCCCTATTTATCATGAAATTTCTAATGATGTTTTAAAAAAAATTAAAGATAATTCTAATTTTTTATTTATTGATCCTCAGGGATTTTTACGTCAAAAGGATTCTGATAATAATATTATTTTACAAAAATCTAATCTTGATTTATCTGGTGTAAATGCTATTAAGATTAATCCTGAAGAAGGTAAAAATATTGTTGATGGTTCAAATGATGAAATGATGTTGGCGTTACAAAAAAAAGGAATTGAATATGTATTATTGACTAATAAAACTGATGTTTCTTTATTGGTAAAAAATAGAATTTATTCTCTTAAATTACCTAACAAAAATATTCATGACACTACTGGAATTGGGGATATTTTTTGTTCTACATTTACTTGCACAATGTTAAAAGAAAAAGATTTTTTGTGGGCATTATGTTTTGCAGCTGGTTCTGCCCAAGCTGCACTTGAATCTAACAATGTTGGTTTACAAAAAATTCCTAAAAAAGGAATGGTTGAAAATAATGCTTCTTATTTTTATAATTTGGTAGATTTTAGAGATTTATGATGAATAATTCTTTTATTCTCCTTTTAGGAATTAATCGTCAATGCAAATAGGAATTTATGGCTCTGGACCATATGAAGATGCTTCAAAAATCATCAAAAAAATTTTGACAGATTCTGGTATTGACTCATTTAACATTACAAAATCTAAAAACAAACATGCCGATTGTATTATTGTCTTAGGTGGTGATAAAGGAGTTAGAAATTATTTTCACAGAACTTTTGATTCATCATTACCTGTATTGGGAATTAGTGAGGGAGAAACCAGTGGATTTTTGGCTCAAATTGAACTCAGAGAATTTTCATCTTTTGTTGGTATATTGAAAAAACAAAATTTTACTGTAGAGGAAGTTCCTCGATTAGGTGTAAAAATAGATGGAAAGAATGTTTATCCTATCTTAAATGATGTTGCAGTATTTTCATCAAAAAGTGCAATGCTTATGGAACACACATTGCGTGTTAATGGGGATGAAGTTTGGCACGATAATGGGGATGGAATTATCGTATCTACTCCAATTGGTTCATCTGCATATTCTATGTCTGTTGGCGGTCCTATGCTGTTTCAAGATTCTGCCGTATTTGAAATAATTTCTGTAAACTCTCTTGATATCACAAGACGACCCATTATCATATCTAATAGTAGTTTTATTGAAATTGATGATATTTCTGCAAGATTACATTGTGAAGTTGTACTGGATGGACTGGACAGATACAAGGTGAAAAAAACTGTTGAATGCTCCAAATTTAATCCCCCTGCAAAAATTATTCGTCTTAAGAAAGATACAACTGGAATTTCTGCTCTTGCTAAAAAAGTTCATCTTGCAGAAGATCTACTTAGTATGCCTCCAAGCTCAAAATTATTATTGAAAACTTTGGAATATGAGGGGACATTAAGTCAAAAAGATTTAGCAAATAAAACATTACTTCCTGATCGAACTGTCCGATTAGCATTAAGCCATTTGTTAAAAAAAGGATATGTTAAAAAGAAAATATCTCTTCGAGATGCTAGACAAAAAATTTATGAAATTTCTAAAATTGAATAATTGTTAAAATATTTTTAGATTATTTTTCAGATGTTGCCTTGATGAATGCCGAAAATGCTTTTTCTGGAAATCCTGGTCTGCTGTTAAATTCTGGATGAAATTGAACACCTAGATAGAATTTATGAGATGGGATTTCGAGCATCTCCATTCTCTTTCCATCATCACTATTTGCTGAAAATATCAAACCATTTTTCTCAAATTCTGGAATGTATTGCTTGTTAATTTCATATCTGTGCCTGTGACGCTTACTTATTACATTTGAATTGTAGATTTTTTGTGCATTTGTTCCATCTTTAATTTGTACATCATTTGCACCTAATCTGAGTGAACCTCCCATATCTGAAACATCTTTTTGTTCTGGAAGTAAATCTACAATTGGATTTTGTGTATCTGGTTTAATTTCTGTAGAATTACTATCTTCTAATTTTAACACATTTCGTCCAAATGCAATTGCTGCTAGTTGAAATCCAAAACATATTCCAAGATATGGTATATTATTTTCACGTGCATAGTTTGCTGTATTTATTATTCCTTCAGAACCCCGTGTTCCAAATCCTCCTGGAACTAATATTCCATCATAATTTGATAAAATAGAATAATCTTCAATAGATTCTGAATCAATTAATCCAATATCTACTGATTTGCCAATTTCTGCTCCTGCATGTTTTAACGCATGATTCACACTGACATAACTATCAGCTAATGTAACATATTTTCCAACCATTGCAATTTTTATTTTTTGGTCTTCATGATTTACCATTTTTTGTGATATTTCATTCCATTTGTCCCAGTTAGCTGATGCATTGAGCATTCCTACTTTGTTAAACTTTGTAAATATTGAATCCATAATTCCTTGGTCGTATAACATTTGAGGAACTTCAAAAATAGATTTTGCATCATGACATGATAATACATCACTTGCAGTTACATTTGTAAACATTGCAATCTTTTGTTTTGTTTTTTCTTGTAATGGCAATGAACATCTTACCGCTAAAAAGTCCGGCTGAATACCGATTCTTCTTAATTCTTGTGCACTGTGTTGTGTTGGTTTTGTTTTTTGTTCTCCTACAACATCAAGGGATGGTGCCAAAGTTACATGAACAAATATTACTCCCTGTGGACCCTCTTCCACTTTCATTTGTCTTAATGCTTCAAGAAATGGTAATGATTCGATATCCCCTACTGTCCCTCCACACTCTACTATCAAAAAGTCTAATTCTTCGTCTTTGGCAATTTTTCTGATTCTATTTTTAATCTCATCTGTAATATGTGGAATTATTTGAACACATGCTCCTAGATACTCTCCTTTTCTTTCTGCATTAATTACTGATGAATATACTTGTGCTGTGGTAATATTGTGACTTTTTGGAATGTCTTGATTTAGGAATCTCTCATAATTCCCAATATCCATATCACATTCTCCTCCATCATCAGTCACAAATACTTCTCCGTGAGCTACTGGATTCATTGTACCTGCATCATAATTCAGATATGGATCTATTTTGATACATGATACTTTTTGATCAGATAATTGTAATAATTTTGCAATCGAGGAAGTTGTAACACCTTTTCCAAGGCCAGACATCACCCCTCCTGTGACAAAAATGAACTTTGTCTGCACATTGATGAATTGGATATCTAGTTTTTGTATGTTTTGACTATGTTATTTATTCTAAATTATTCTAACATATTGTTTGTTTTTTTAGACTTTTTGTAAATGATGTGATCTTGGATTCTAACTGTGTTGGTTTTGTTTTCTCAATTAATTTTAGATATGCACTTCCTACAATTACTGCATCCGCTCCTGCATTGACGTATTTTTTCACATCTTCAGGAGTAGATACTCCAAAACCTATGCCTACTGGAATTTTTCCTTTAGTTTGTTTTTTCACATTTTTGATTGCCTTTAATGTATAATTTTTGATACTTGTTTTTACACCTGTAGTTCCAAACACTGCAACAAGATACAAAAAACCTGTTGATGTTTTTGCAATTTTTTCTATTCTGGTTTTACTTGTATTTGGAGATATCAAAAATATTGTATCTGCTTTATTTTCTGCAGATTTAGTGTATTCTTTTGATTCTTCAATTGACATGTCTGGTAGAATAAATCCATCTATTCCTGCACTTTTTGCTTCTGAGATAAATTTCTCATATCCTCTATGGTACAAGATATTTGTATATGTCATTAACACTAATGGAATATCTGTTTCTTTTCTAATTTTTTTTACAAGATTGAAAAATTTTGAAATATTGGTTCCTTTTTCAAGTGAAACTGTACTTGCATTTTGAATAACTGGTCCATCAGCTAGTGGATCTGAAAATGGAAATCCTAACTCTATGATGTCTGCTCCTCCTTTTACTAATCCTCTCACCGTTGTAATGGTGGCTTTTTCATTTGGAAACCCCATCATTATGTACGCTATCAATGCTTTTTCATTTTTTCTTTTTAATTCTGTAAATTTTTCATTAATTCTAGACATAATTCTACTTAATTACGTTAAATTTTTTATTAATAAAAACTGTTTTGAGCATTAATGTCTTTATTGAAAGTCTTATCTTCCAGGTCTCTTGTATGATCTTTCTTTTACTTGACCTAATGACGCTGCTGTATTTTCATGCCTTTTACCTATCTCTTCTTTAGATTTTTCAGAATTTTCGTCATTTTTTATTTTAAATATTTTATTGGTATCTACTTCTTCATCTTCTTGCTTTTTGTAAATGATGTTTGTTCCTGAAGGGATTTGACCTTCTTTAACAATTTTTTTCTTTTTAGGTTTACTTTCTTCTTTTTGGTTTTTTTGTGACCAACTAATATTATTTAGATCTGATGATGATGATTTTTCAATATTATAATCCCCTAATGTTTTTCTCATAATTTGCTAATTAATCACTAGTAAACAAATGTACTGAAATTCTTACTTTTTACATTATTGAATTTATTTAATTAAAACAAGTATTACTGATAACATTACCACTACTAAAAATCCTGAAATTAAAGCAATTTTTGCATTATCCATATTTTTTATATCTACAATATTGTATTTATTTTATTTTATGTTTTGATCATACTTAATTATTTTGTATTTAATTCATTAGTGTGATTTCTAAACCTCTCATACTTGGAATGATTTTTGCATTGGGAATTATAATTTATGTTATGACAATGAACCAATAATCTTTTTTTCTTACACTTGTTGTTGTTTTACAATTAAAATAATTATAATAATCTTGATTAAAAATTATAAAAAATTTATTTTTATTTGTAATTTTTACATAAAAAAAATTATTATAGAAATACTTAAGTTCAAAAAATGCTTAGTTAATGTATTAGGAATAAGTCCACCACTACCCCCTGAGTGTAATACTCTAAAGGAAACTTGACGGGATCTTGCTTTGGGCTTGTTCACTTTTTAATTCAATATAACAAAATATCTTTTTTGATTTTTTTTAAAATATATCTTAAAGTTAATTGATTAAAATAATGTACCTTCAATCAAAGTTTGAATTTATTTAGAATTAATATTTTTATTAATATGAAGAAGGGGTTGCACTACCTGTAATGTATTGAACATCTGGATCCTGAGAAAATTTCTCAACCATATTTGTATCCATCCTTCCTACAACATTAACCCCGTGATTTGTTGTTTGATTTGGAAATCCAAGTTTACTTCGTATAATTTCTTTTTTCCTTTCAGTGTCTACATGTGATTTGTATTTGATATTTAATTCCACTTTGGGGGCAATGTCTGGCAATTTTCTCTCTAAATACATAATTTTTACAAGTAAATCTGAATCAACATTATTCATAGTTTGATTAAGACCTGAAATGAATTTATCATACTGTGCTTCAACTGTCATAAGTAAATTTCTCAATTAAATTATTTATCTAGTGAGAATACACTGTATGCTATTACTCCTGATTAGTTTTCAAAGTATTGCATTGCAAACATGATGTTCCTTCTATATCTTGTAGATGAAAAATTACGAATATTAAGAAATTAGTAAATCCTTCCAGTCTCAACTTTTCTTTGAAAAATAGATGCGTTTATCAATAAATTTGTGGCTAAAATGTAAAAAAACACCTTCATGTTTTGCCATAAAGGACAAATGATTTTTGAGAAATCGCTAGGCGTAAAATATGTCCATGCTTTGCCCTTTTTGATAAAATACTAATTTGAGATTTTTTTGATCTAAATTATGTCCTTTGAAATTGATTGGTGTAGAAATTTTTTTAATATCTCATGGGCACGTGAACAAGACAAACTGGTCTTACTAGTCGTTTTTGAAGATAAAAAAATGGCTGTAAATATTTCTAAAGAAATTGAAAGTTGGAGTGAAAAATTTACTCGATTAACAATTATAGAAAAAGAGGGGGATGAATTTGCAATTTGTTGTTATGAGGATCCTCAAATATCAAAAAGTGACAAAAAAATTGGATTATTCATAACTGGAATGAGACAAAGTACTGGATATGAATATACAAAAATTATCATTGAAGATAAATCAACTCTTTTACAAATTGTACATGCTGAAGATTTTCTAGATATTAAAACACATCAAGAAGTTTCTAAATTAGTACCGTTAAGAAAATGCAGAATTATTTCTGAAAAAGATTTAAAAAAACAGGAATTTTATTATGAAAAAATTGCCAGTTTAAACAAAAAATCTGATGAGGATTCAAAAAAATAAAATCATTCATCATTTATGGCTAATTAGATTGAATTGGTTAAATTAGATATAAAGAATTACTACCAAATCATTCGTAACATTACTACTGATAATTCGTTCATGTTTCTTAAATGTAAATTGATTTTACTGTATCTATGAATGATAACAATAACAATGTCACATGGGAAGATGCAATTGGTTCCTCCTGGTTAATCTCTGAAGAATAAACACTGTAATTTTGTTTATATGACTTCAATTATGATGTCAATATAATGCCAAAATTCTTGTAAATTTCTAAGATTTTATTTTTTAATTTTTATATTTATAATTAAAATTCAAAGAATCATTTAAGTAATATTTTGTTGTATAGTTATTATGACTTCTTTTGAAAATTTATTAACAAAAATTATGAATTCTGATGTAAATATCAGACATAGTATAGTTACTGACATTGAAGGGAAAATAATTACTACTAGCCACAGGGATGGAGTTACAAACTATCTATCTCAAGAAGAAACTGAGGCTTCCCTTCAAAGAGCAGCTACTGCATGGAAAGCCAGGAAGGAATTAAGCCCAAAAATTGGAAATGGAATGTATGCCGTTGCTGCATTTGAAAAAATTACTAGGATGACTTTTCCATTAGATGATGAAAATTTGATTTTTGTTAGCATGGGCTCTGATGCAGTTAGAATGGATCTTCATGAAGGCGGTCAAAAACAAATCATCGAACATGTCTTAAACATATTGAGCCGTGATCCTACAAAAGCATAATACTATTACTGAAAATGTATTTAGAAGAACATTCAAAAGAATGTAAATATAGAAACGACAATGATTTACCTCACACCAATTGCTATTGCAAGTGTCACAAAATTATAATGATGGAATCTGAAAAAATGGAATCAAGAACTTTCTGATTCTTTTTCTGGTTCAAAATTTTCTATAATTTCATTTATTGTTTTTGTGATTGTCTCTTTGATTTGTTCTTGTTTCATTCCTGATTTATGCATAAGTTTCATTTGATCTAATAATGCAAAATGTACTCGGCCTTGCAAATAATCTACAATGCCAAAACCTTTCTTTGGAAATTCAGTCACAAATAGATCATGATCTGATGAATCACTTGATGATTTGGTCATGTTGTAAATTAATAAAAATTCAATTATAATATTTTCCAAATATTCATTAATATCAAAAAATAGCAATTTTCATGACCGAGTTTATCCATAAACCTTATGAAAAAATCTATGTACGCGATATGATCAAACTTAGTCTTGATGATCTTATAGGTATGATGTCCTCTTTAGAGGCTGCAAATGCATATTGGGTTGATGGTGTTTTATTTGCCAGTTTTGCTATGACTGAATCTGAAGAATTAGCTAAAAAAGAAATGAACAATGAAATGTTTTTAGATAAAGTTGTTTTTGCAATTAATGAAAAATATTCAAAAACAGTAAAATCATCAACTAATCTTGAAATTGGTGTTTTAAACATGCAAAAAAGTAAATTATATTCTGATTTGATTAATTGGTTAAAAACTCAGCCTATTTGGACTGACTAATATTTTGCAAAATTAATTTTCTATAATGTTTTTATGGTGATAAATTTGATTTCATCTGTGGAATTAAAATCTGAAAAATCTATTAAAGAATATTTAAAAAAATTATCTGATGATACTATAATAAAATATTATTCTGATGTGGAATATTCTCCGTTTCCAATATTGGTAATTGAAGAATACACTCGAAGATTTAATCAAAAGAGTAAAAATGAAATCATTAAAGATCTAAAATTTCAGACACGTTTAGCTCGTAAAAAAACTCAAGAGATTACTAAAATGGCTAAACAAAATACCTTGCTGGATGATGTTACTAAACAAAAATCAAAAGCAATAATTGATCAAGCTAAAAGAAAAGGTTATCGTATCAGTGAAAAAATTTCCAATAAACGTAATATTTTAAGTTCAAAACTAAAAAAATCTACAAAATCTAAAATTCGAAAAACCGTTAATGCTGGAAAGGGCCTTACAACATCTAAAAAAGAATATTTGGAATTGTTGGAGAACTTGGCAAAATTAAAGACAGCCGGAATTATTACTACAAAGGAATTTCAAGAAAAAAAGAAGAAAATTTTATCAAAGATTTAATTTATTTCTGTTTGTCTAATATTTCTTGAAATTTATTAAATTCTGATTTTGTTTTTACAAATTGGTCCGTTGAAATTTTACAAGAAAAAATTTGCTTCATTTGGTTATCTATTAGAAAAATCATTTCATTTAGAATTACTGCATCTATGAATTCATTTGCAGGATATGTTGTATATTCTAACACTTCATCATTAATTTGAACTTTAAATTTACAGCCTACCAACAAACCTATTTCTTCATGTTTATTTAGAAATCCTCTCAAACTTGCTTTTATTTTTGATTTATTTTCAAATGTTGTATATTTTGATATATTTTCTAAATTTTCTTCAACGATACATGCAACTGGATTTTCTTTAATATGTAAAATTAATGTTTTATGAGTTTGAATAAATTTTTCAGTGTCTTCAATTTTATCTAAAGGCATGTTTTAGTGATTAAAAATTCATTAATTAATTTTTTAGTAATTACCGTTAATTTTTTTGTTAAGAAAAAAAGTCAGCCTCCATCGTTTTGGAGACTCTGTAATTGTATTAACTAGTTTACATGAGCTTTGGGCCCATCCAGCTAACACCGTAAGATGTCTCTGACTCGATAATGATTTTATGATTATCTTTATGTTAAAAATTAAATTTAAAAAAAATTACTTTATTGTTTAATTTTTTTACTTTAACTATTTCGTAATTAATAATCATTAACTAGTACGAGAACATCCACATTTTACATAAACCACTTTGAACTCCCCTTTTGTTTTGATATTGTGTGACATTGGTTTATTGCAATATTGACAATCAACTGAACCATGATATTCTTCTACTGGAACTATTTCATACTCCCATAATTTTTTCTTGCTATTCCAATACACTGAATTAATCTCCTTTGGTGTATCCATACTTTGTATTTGTCATTAATTTAATTAATTAATTTTTAGAGTATCATATTTTGTAAATGAAATGAGCAAAAATTTGCAATTAACCCGTAAATAGGGCTAATTTATGAACAAAATATGAAGGATATTTCCATATCTACCATTTTAAATTCTATGAATGGGGAAACTGCGTATTTGACTGATATGTGGGAAAATTGTGTTGATGAAAAAAGAAAAAGATACACTAGAAGTAAATTTTCAGATGTGTTAAATAAAATGGAAGAATTTGGTTATTTAAAAAAACATGGATACAAAAGTGAAACCTCTTATACAAAATTAGAATTTACTGATGCATCTGATCATATTGGTTTTATCAATAATGTTATTTTTACAAATGAAACTAAAATAAACAAAGCATTAAAAAAATTAGATAGTAGAAAAATCTTTATTGATATTTCTAAAAATTTGAATGCTTATAAATTTAATAAACATAGTACTAAAGATTATGATTTATTTCTAGAAGGCACATCTAGCATGTTGGGATTATCTTCTTCTATTTTATTTACTATCCAAAACACTGCTAATGTTGAATTAAAAAAAGAATTAAAATTATGTTTTAAACAAATTAAAGAATTTTTAGATGAAACAAATGAAATATTAATGAAGTTTAGAGGTTCAAATGAACGAATTGTATTGCAACGAATTTTAAATAATAAAATTACCGAACCTGGATTTTTAAAAATTTAATGAACATTAATTTTATACAATAAGTTATTTTTATAGACATCCATTTTAAAATAATTTTTAAAACTATTGCATTGCATAAGGTTAGTTTTTCGCCATTATTTGTTATTTCTAGGCATGAATTATGTGCCAAAAAAGTGCTAAAAATTACAAAAATAATACATTATTAGAAAAATGAATTGAACTTTGTAAAATCCACATGATCATTTTATTTCATAAATGCACATATCTAATTGAAATTTTATAAAAGAAATAACCTACAATGACTATTGATTAATCAAATATTCCATTACAACTATCCTATCTGCTGATTCATCTAACACACTCTCTTCATCATTTATTGGCATTATCAACAGACACACTTACCACATTTAGACATTCATTCTTTCGCAAATACCTTTTCAATATTTAGTAATGAAAAGATAATGTGAAATCAGATAAGATTAATTAACAAATATTTTTGAGAATAAAAAATAAAACAAAAACATAATTTGTGTCTAATGTAACATGTATGATAAATAGAGCATATTTTTAAAAATTATGTTGAATGGCAGCGTAGTTATTGTTTTGACTATTATCATGATGGGGGCAATGATTCCAAATGTATTTGGTCAAACTGAATCTAACAACATTTTAGATAGTGAATGTAAAAAACTTGAACCTGTCAATTATGAAGTGGGCATAAACGTAGCAACTATTGGAGAAATAGATACAAAGACAGGATCATATGAATTAATTTTTTGGTTATCATTAGTTTCAGATAAAATTGATTTTACAAAATGTCCCCCTCCGGCTCAATGGGATTTTACAAATGGTTATGTAAAATCAATGTCAGGTGAAGTCACAGAACCACATTTTCATAAAGTTCTGATTCATGGGATTTTTTTTGATGAATTTGATTTTAGAGACTATCCCTTTGAACAAATTAATTTGTCAATTCACATTGAACCCTACTATCCACTAACAAGTAAAAATATCTCTTTTAGTATCAATGAAGAATTTAGTGGTTTAACTATTGCTTCAGGTCATGTTCCAGGATATGATGTAGGTGAGATTAAAATGGAACTCAGTGAAACCCAATTAGCTTGGGGAAATTTTCCACATCTCAATATTGTGGTCCCTCTATCAAATGATTCAGGTATGGTATTTATGAAAAAAATTTTTCCAGCTATGATTTTAGCAGGATTTGGATATGCAACTTTTTTCATGTCTCCAAAAATTCTTCAGGATAGAAATGCAATAATTGGAACATCTTTGGTTGGTGCAATATTTTTCCATGCTGTATTTTTGTTAGGGGAGTTACCTCCAATAGGATATTTAACAATTGCAGATAAAGTGATGATTACAATCTATTCTATTTTCTCATTTAGTCTTCTATCGGTTTTACTTCAACAAAAATATTTAAACGCATTAAATCATTCAGATAAAAATTATGCAATTACTACTGCCAAGAATTTGGATATGAAGTTAATCAAGTTGGCGCCAATATTTGCCATCATGATATTTTTAGGACTATTTTTGTTTTAAAATTAATTATTGATTAATCAAATATTCAACTGCAACTATCATATCATCTGAATCAATTGTACCTTCTGTAACCCACTTTGCCAAGTTTGAACTCTATGAAGGTAAGGATTCATCTGAAACTCCTAAAAGTGCAGATAACTGCTTAGAATTGTTGCATTGAATAGTGAACATCACAAAATAATACAATTCCGTTGGACAGAGTCTTAGCTGTAATACTGTGACCTTCCGATAATCCTTTTCCACAAACATAACACTCTACGCTTGAAACTGATGATTGTATACCTTGATGCAATTTTGTATTTTGCATCATTGTTCTGCTACTCATTTTCATCATGATTTTATAGCGATCAACTATTGTATAAAGGTACCGTACTATACCGTAATGAATAGATGTCTGTAAATCTATTGTTTTACATCTGTTTTTAGCACATTTTCCTTCTTAACTATTAAATAATAAACAGTCAAAATTTTGTCTATGGGTGGACACCTTTGGAAATGCTCAAGCAAAAGTAATACCATTAGATTTATCTGAAAATCAATTTCAAATTTATAATAAAATTTCTCGAAATTATTCTCATTCTTTTCTCTTTGAGTCTTTATCTGGTCCTGAGGTATTGGCTGAAACATCTGTAATGGGGTTTGATCCTAAAATTATTTTTAAAGGATATTCTGATAAAGTCGAGATTATTGAAAATAATAAAATCACTGTAATTCAAACCCGTGATCCTTTTAATGAATTAAAAAAATTACTTGGAAAATCAAATGATCAAAAATATCGTTATCTTGGTGGAGCTGTAGGTGTTGTAAATTATGATGCTATTGAATTAGTTGAAGATATTTCTAATGAAAATAATTTTGATCAACCTTTAATGGAATTTGGAATTTATGATGACGGATTACTATATGACAATGTTGATAAAAAATTATTTTATTTTTATCATGATGAAAACAGATTTGATAAATTAATTATGGGTGATGACACATTCGGAGAATTTTTTTCAAGTGATGTTGTTCCTAATATGGATAGAAAAAAATTTTCAAACATTGTAAATAAAGCAAAACAGTATATTCATGATGGTGATATTTTTCAAGTAGTTTTATCTCGTAAATTTGAATTTGAAACTAGCGGTGATGATTTAAAATTATATCAAACACTACGAAAATTAAATCCCTCTCCCTACATGTATCACTTAAAACAAGATTCTAAAGTAATCATTGGAGCATCCCCTGAAATGTTAGTTAGAATCACTGATGATAAAGTTGAAACTTTTCCAATTGCAGGAACTCGAAAAATTACTGATAATGAAGAAAAAAATAAAGCATTATCTGATGAATTAATTCATGACGAAAAAGAATTAGCAGAACACACTATGCTTGTTGATTTAGGTCGTAATGATATTGGTAGAGTTTGTAAATATGGTACTGTTCATCCTGAATCTTTGATGCAAATTAAGCGATTTAGTCATGTTCAACATATTGTTAGTCATGTTGTAGGGACTTTAGATTCAAAAAATGATATGTTTGATGCATTTCAGGCAGTATTTCCTGCTGGAACTGTTTCAGGGGCTCCAAAAGTTAGAGCAATGCAGATAATTGATGAATTTGAATCTGAAAAAAGAGGACCATATGCTGGAGCTGTAGGTTATTTTTCATACAATGGATGTTGTGATTTTGCAATTGCGATTAGAAGTATATTCATTAAAGACAATAAAGGATTTGTACAATCCGGTGCTGGAATTGTTTCTGATTCTGTTGCAGAAAATGAATTTAAAGAAACAGAACACAAGGCAGGTGCAATGCTTCAAGCATTAAAGGAGGCATCTAATTGAAATTTTTAATTATTGATAATTACGATTCATTTGTTTACAACATAGCACAATATCTTGGTGAATTAGGAGTTCAATGTGATGTGATTAGAAATGATAAAATTACAATTTCACAAATTAAAGAAAATAATTATGATGCAATAATTATTTCTCCAGGTCCAGGTACTCCTGAAGAGAAAAAGTATTTTGGAATATGTAGCGATGTCATAAAAGATCTTGGTTCTACTACTCCTATTTTGGGAGTTTGTCTTGGACATCAAGGAATTATTGCTGCGTTTGGAGGTAAAGTTACAAATGCTGGATGTGTTAGACATGGAAAAACTAGTCCAGTAAATCATACTGATTCTGAATTATTTAAAAAAGTAAAAAATCCATTTAGAGCTACTCGCTATCATAGTCTAGTTGGAGATAAAACAATAATCCCTGATGTTTTAGAAGTTATTGCTACTGCTAGTGATGATGGAGAAATAATGGCAATTAAGCACAAAGAATTTTTAATTCAAGGTGTACAATTTCATCCAGAATCTATAATGACTGAAGATGGAAAAATAATTCTGGGTAATTTTGTTAGACAGGTTAAAGAAAAATGATTTCTCAATACATTTCAAAATTAGAGCAAAAGATTGATCTTACTTATGATCAAATGACCGAAATCATGTCTGAAGTACTATCTGGTAAAACAACAGATGATCAAAACATGGGAATTTTATCTAATTTATCTCAGAAAGGTGAAACTGATGATGAATTACTTGGAATGCTTGATAAAATGCAAGAATTATCTCTTAAAGTTACGCCTGAAAATAATGAAACCGTCATTGATATGTGTGGTACTGGTGGGGATAAACTTCAAACATTCAATGTTTCTACAACTGCATCATTTGTAGTTGCAGCTGCTGGAGGTATGGTAGCTAAACATGGAAATCGTTCAAGTTCTGGAATTTCAGGAAGTGCAGATATTTTTGAATACTTTGGATATGATTTAAACTCTGAACCCTCAGTTGTTGCAGATATTTTAGAAAAACATAGAATTTGTTTTATGTTTGCACAAAAATTTCACCCTGCAATGAAAAATGTTTCTACTGCTAGAAAACAACTTGGAACAAGAACTGCATTTAATTTACTTGGACCCCTATCCAACCCTGCTAATGTAAAAAATCAACTTATTGGTGTTTTTTCAAATGACTTTCTTACTAGATTGCCTCAAATTTTAAAAAGAAAAGGCGTAGAAAATATAATGACTGTTAGATCCAATGATGGAATGGATGAGTTTTCTACAAGTTCTACAAATAGTGTTTGTATTTTAAAAAATAATGTTGTTTCAGTTAATACAATTGATCCTGAATTTTTAGGATTGCATAAATCATCTCTTACGGATATCCAAATTAAAACTAAAAAAGATGCAATTGATTCTTTTGTTGGAGTGTTAAATAATACTGCTAATCAATCCATGATTGAAACTACTGCATTAAATGCTGCTGCAGGATTATTGGTTGGAAATGTTGTAAATAGTTTTGAAGATGGTGTTGAACTTGCATTAAATACAATTATTGAAGGTAAGGCCATGAATCTATTGGAGAGATTTGTGACTGATATTGGCAATATTGAAAAATTAAAGGAGATTATTGATGGCTGAAAATATTTTAAAAAAATTAGTAAATAATTCTCAAATTGCAATTGATGATGGTGTGTATGATGTTGATGTTAATTTACAAAAATCAGAGAAGGATTTTAAACAAATTATTACATCTAACCCTCACGCAACATTACTTACTGAAGTAAAATTTTCATCTCCCTCTTTAGGTAAAATTAGAACAATTGGTGATCCTAGTAATATTGCAAAACAGATGATTGCTGGAGGCTCAAAAGCACTATCTGTTTTAACTCAACCTCATTTGTTTAATGGTTCCCCTGAATATTTCATCAAAGTGAGAAACGCTGTAGATGTGCCCTTATTGATGAAAGACATTATGATTGATAAGATCCAAATTGATACTGCAAAAAAAATTGGAGCTGATTACATGTTAGTTATTCAATCCCTTTTTGATCAAAAATTCCTTACTGATATTGATGAATTCATTGGTTATGGACATAAACAAGGTTTGAATATTTTACTTGAAGTTCACACTAAAGAAGAATTTCAAAATGCATTAAAAACAAAAGCTGACATTATTGGAATTAATAACCGTAATTTAGATACATTAGAAATTGATCTTAAAACCACTGAATTAGTTTTATCTGATTATGATGATTCTAGACTTATTTTATCTGAAAGTGGAATTAGTACCTCTGAAGATATTAGATATCTGAAAAAATGTGGTGCTGATGCATTTTTGATAGGCTCAAGTATAATGAAAAGCGATAATATTGAAGAACAAGTAAGAAAATTGGTGAACTCCTATTGAAATATCCAAAAGATGGTAAATTCGGAGAATTTGGTGGTCAATACATCCCTGAAACCTTAGTACCTGCAATTGAAGAATTAGAAGAAAATTATCTTAAATTTAAAAATGATAGAAAATTCAAAGACGAATTAGATTATTATCTTAAAGTGTATGCTGGTAGGCCAACTCCTCTATATTATGCAAAAAATTTATCTGAAAAATTAGGTGGTGCTAAAATCTATCTTAAACGAGAAGATTTACTTCATGGTGGAGCCCATAAAATTAACAATACAATTGGTCAAGGGTTATTAGCAAAAAAAATGAATAAAAAAAGGATTATTGCAGAAACGGGTGCAGGACAACACGGTGTTGCAACTGCAATGGCATGTGCTGCATTGGGATTAAAATCTGAAGTATACATGGGGTACAAAGATACAATCAGACAAAAACTAAATGTTTATCGAATGAACATGTTGGGTGCTAAAGTTCATCCAGTAAAATCTGGCTCTAAAACATTGAAAGATGCAATTAATGAGGCAATCCGAGATTGGATTACAAATGTAGAAAATACCTATTACTTGTTAGGTTCTGCAGTAGGGCCTCACCCTTATCCTGTAATGGTTAGAGATTTTCAAAGTGTAATTGGAAATGAAATAAAATCACAAATGAAAAAAATTAACAATAAAGATCCAGATGTTGTAATTGCATGTGTTGGCGGTGGTTCTAATGCAATTGGAACTTTTTATCCTTTAGTTGACACTAGTGCTGAAATAATTGGAGTTGAAGCTGCAGGTAAAGGACTAAAATCTAAATTCCATTCTGCAACATTATCTGCAGGAAGTAAAGGAATACTTCATGGAATGATGACTTATTTGCTTCAAGATGATGAAGGTCAAATTACTGAGACTCATAGTATTTCTGCAGGATTAGATTATCCTGGAGTTGGCCCTGAACACGCCTACTACAAGGATACTAAACGAGTAAAATATCATTCATCAACTGATAGTGAAGTGTTAGATGCATTTTTGACACTTACACGAACTGAAGGCATAATTCCAGCTTTGGAATCTGCCCATGCAATATCTGAAGCTATGAAAGTTGCTAAAAAAGGAAAACCTTCTGAATCTATTGTGGTTACGCTTTCGGGTAGAGGTGATAAAGATGTTGAAGAAGTTCAAAAATATTTAGATGCTGCTGATAAAAATAATAATTAATTATTTAAATCGATTTTTTTAATAGTGCTTCTTGAGGTGTTTTTTCATTATTTGATTCCCAATGCCAATTATGATGTTTTTTCCAATGACTTTCTAATTCTTCTGTAGTTGGTTCTTTTCCTAATGGACTTCCACATAATTTACACTGTTTCATTTTTTTCCTCGGTTTGTTTTTTCTTTTTTGATTTTATTAATGGATGACATTGAGCTGGAAAATTATCTTCATCCATGTGAGTAATTGATACAATGAAGCATTAAGATGTTTTGTAAATATTTATTTTATTTTTTATTTATTTTATTTGGTTTTGTTTTACTCTTTTTTCTAAACTTGTCTTTTTTTCTTGTATTTTCTAACCCCATAATTGTATGTGTTTTTCCATTCTCACATAATTTCATATCTCCAGTGTACTGGTCATGTGTTGATTCTATATTTCCATCAAAAAGTAATTCTCCGATAACTTCCCATGCCCTACTTTCTGAAATTTCAAATTTGTAATTGATTGTAGATACTTTGGTGAAAAATCCATTTCTTGAATTTCTTAAAATGAACTGTTCTATTTTTTGTTCTACTGTCAATGATGGACCTTTATTTTTGAATTTTCTAAATGGTTTTCTTTCAGACATATTTTGTTCTCTTTTTTTCTTGTATTTTATCTAATCTTTTGCATTAATGGTATCTGGATCATTATTTCCGGGCAAATATTTGTCTCCAAGTCTTTCTTTCATTTTTTCATCAAATTCTTCTTGTAATCTTGTAAGGTATATCTCTGCTTCAGTTTCATCATCTGGAATTCCTGTATCTGTATCATAATTGAAACCAGTTGCTAAATGATAAAATTCTTCAAAAAATTCTTTACAATCAATTACGTCTGCATCTCTATCTATTGATATGGATAAACAACCATTGTTTCTTTTAATGTTAAGACAAACTTCTTCTTCAATCATTGTATCTACAATTGTGGCCATTAGATATGGTACATATTTTTCATCTATTTTTTTTTGATTACAATTTGCTATCCATAATTCTTCTCCATCCAATAAATTATCAAATGTCCTAACTGCTACATCTCTAACATCTGAATCTGGATGTGATGATTTAGATTTCCATACGTTCTCATCATATTTTCCTGGCTCCACATACGCCATATCAAAAGTTAAATTTTCATTAATTTCTTCAAATTCCCATACTTGTTTATTTGTCCACATTGGTGAAAAGTCATTAATTATTTTTTTTGTAAATTGATTCAATACATACACCTCTTTTTCTCTAATGTTTAATCTTATCTTGAACTATTGATACCTGATTTTAAATATTCTAATGTACATTCTGCTAGTCCTTTATCTGAATGTCCTTTGATATCATGTTTACAATTAGGACAAATTCCTTCTTGCTCTTCTGTTAATTCATCTCCAACTTGTTTCATACAACACTCCATTAATTCTGATGTTGAATGTGACTCCATTGATAGTTTACATGTTGGACATTCTGTCATTTTCTAATTTTTATTTATTTTATATCCATAAATAATATCTGATCTAAAAATTATCTATGAATAATGTGGATAAATTTCAAAAAAAACTCCTTTGTGTTTGTCAAAATATGGTGCTTTTTGAAGTAATTCCTGAGATTGAATGTGATTGGGGTACTCATATTGTAATTCAATGTCCTAAATGTGAAGAATTATTTTCTATTGATAAACAATGCCCTGCTTTTCAAACCATTGAATTATTGTTAAAACAAAATACTGAATTATTTAGTAATGAAGAACAATTATCCTACTCCACTGATTGTCATTCTTGTTGAAATTTTTTACTGTTAGCTAAATAACAAAAATAACCCTACTGCAGATGCACTTAGAGAAATGCCCATCCAAACATAAAATTTTTTATTCACAATATGTCTATTAAATCTCTGAAATTAATAGTTTAGAATTTTGAAAACAGGCAAATTTGCCTCCTTTTGCATCGACTCTTTGGGAGTTACTTAAAGCAGTCAAATTTGTCAACAACCCTGTTTCCAATGTTTCTAATGACTTTGATTTTGAAAATTTCTTAAAATAAAACATGTCGTTATATTTCATCAAAATGGGTTGAAAAAATTATCCTTTTTTTATTATTTTTAAAACCAAGCCTAAACCTTGTAAAATCATACAACTTTTACTTTATTATGAAATTATCAATAATTTTATTCTCTGTTTAACGCACTTCTAATTATGAGTGAAAATAATGTTGTTGAGTGGTCTCAAAATAATTTATTGAAATGGTCTGATTTTAAAGCTGAATCCAATCCTGCTGTTTTTGAAGATTCTCATAGTACTATAAAATATGCATTTACTTGGACTATTAATTCTGATAAATTAAATGATGATGTTGTATTTCTTATTGAAAACATACAACTCACTGTTGAATTTCATTCTTTATTATCTTGGGTTAGATTTTCAGACGCAAATGATAATTTGTTAAAACATGAACAAGGCCATTTTGATCTTGCTGAAACAATTAGAAGAGACCATATAAAAAATTTAGAAAATAATTTTTATAACAAAGTTTTCCCTACAAGAGGTCACAATGACGCTCAACGTAAACAATTTGCAAAAGAAGATTCTGGAAGAATGATTTCAAAAGAAGTTGATAAATTAACTAAAATTTTGATTAAAACCCGTGAAGAATATGATGAAGAAACTAATTTTGGTAACAAACTTGAAATTCAATTAAAATACACAAAAGTTTTTGAAAATTTAAAATAATTTATTATTAATTTCTAGAATTTTTTAGATATTAATTTTATGTGCTCATTAATTACCTATAACGCTTTAAATAAAATTCTTATTTTTAACCTCTGATGTTTTAATTTTTTTAATTAAATTATGGATGGCATTTGTTATTTGAATATATTTTTTTATTATTTCTGATTATGTAAAATGGTCCATGTAATATTTTTTTTAACTATTTTACTACATAATTTTTGTAATGATGATTGTGTTTATTTTGTATGTTTGACCTATTCTTATCTAAATCCACTATCTGTTTTTATTGTATTTTTCAATTAATTTACGAGCCTAATTTTTGTTTGATTCCTTTTGGTTAGATATGATTTGTTCATTTCTTTCAGTATCTGAATGAACTTCAACATGCTCGTATAGGACTTCCTTTGTATCAAATAATTGATCACAATAATCGCATTGTTCCATGCTTTTTCTACGTGCCTGTTACTTTTATAATTTTAAATATTTTGTTCCTAAATTTTCATAATTTTAGATTTTTTTTGTAATTATTTTATTGAATTTACACAATTTTTTAATTATGTTTCAATTTTAATATCTTCATTACATACAGGTAATTTTCCTGTTTCACTTTTGAATCTCTCAATTAATTCTAATTGTTCTTGTTTTTGATTACTTGTAAATACTCTTTGATATGATTGGGTTTTTTGCATACATTCATTCCCTTCAAATTCTGTATCTACGTATTTGGAAAATGTAGTTTCTAAATTATTTGTCTCTCCAATAAAAATTGGGTCTTTTTTTCTATTGTATAATACATAAACACCTGGAATGGCTTTAACAAATTTGGCACTCTCTAACCAAACTCTCATTTTGTCTTCAAGTAATTCCATGATAAACAATAATTTTACTAGATATTAAATCCAATTGAAATTTTTTGTATATCACAAGAACCTTCATCCTTTTAATACCTAAAATCATGAGAATCATTCTGTCTCTTTTAGAAAAATTTCCCGATCATTTCAAACCTCGTCAAATTCAAAAAGATATTCTAAATGAAATTGAAAATAAATTACAAACTGGTTACAAAAAAATAGTTATTTGTGCTCCAACTGGTGTTGGTAAATCTTTAGTTGGTGCAACTGTTTCAAGTTATTTTGATAGTTCTTTTACTGTTACAGCTTCAAAGCATTTACAAGATCAATACATCAAAGATATTCCATTTCTAAAACCCGTTAAAGGTAAACAAAATTTTCCATGTCTAAAATTAATGTCTGCTGAAAAAGTAGAAAATGATCGTAGAGCAATGCGTTGGGGATTAACTTGTGATAAGGGTCAATGTCAAGAACGAGTAAATAAAAATGGAAAGGAGGTAGTTCAAGTTTGTAAATTCAAACCTACTATCAAACAAGTTGAAGATAATACTCAAGATTCCTTATCTTGTCATTATTATTTACAAAAATATGATGCCCTTGTTTCTAAACACTCTTTGTGGAATTACCATGCATTTTTTACAATAATGAAATACAACAAAAAACTATTTGCTGATTATTTGGATAGAAAAGTTACTGTATTTGATGAAGCTCATAAAATTGAAGACCAAATTATACAATTTGTTGGATTTGATATTTTTGCTGGACAGGTAGATGAATGTAATTTAAATACTGAAAAATACAATTTTACTGATTTAGATTCTATGATTCAACTCACTGATGATATTGCATTTTCTTATGCAAAAAAAATCAAAGACATTAAAGAAAGCCCTGCATTTCAAAATAACCCTGATTTTGAATTAATCACCAGTTTGGAAAGACGTTATGATAGAGCCGCACAGGCAAAAATTGACATTATTGAAGATAAAGATAATTTTATTGTCAATGATCCTGTGAAAGATATTAACGGAAATTTTAGAACTATCTCTGTAAAACCTATTGATGTTTCAAAGTTTGCACATGAATTTTTTGAAACTGATTATCAAATATTTATGTCTGCAACAATTGACAAATCTAGTTTTTGTGAAAATATGGGTTTAGAAAAAGATGATGTTGCATTTGTTGACACTGCTAAATCCCCTTTTCCAATAGAGAATAGAAAAATTGATCTTCTAAACATTAGACGATTAAATTATGGTTCAACTAATGAGGATGAACTTGAAGTTATCAAAACCATTGATAGAATTTTAGATGAACACTCAAATGAACGTGGACTAATTTTGACTTCTTCTATCCCCCGATGTCAAAAAATTATTCGTTACCTATCTCCTAAAAATACAAAACGTATCAGAATTTGTCATAGTAGAAATAAAGATAACAAAACTCAAGATGAGGTCATTTCTGAACATTCTTCAGATCCAACGGGTGTTTTACTATCCTCTTCATTATGGGAAGGCGTTGATTTGAAGGATGATTTGTCTCGATTTCAAATAATTGCAAAAGTTCCATATCCAAATTATACTGAAAAAAGAACTAAAGCAAAAATGAATAAATTTCCATTATGGTATACTTCTCAAACATTGACTAAATTACTACAAGGATTTGGCCGTTCAATTAGAAGTGATGCTGATTGGGCTCGAACATATGTTCTTGATACGGCTGTAAATAATGTCTTTTTTAAGGCTCAACAAATGATACCTAAGGCTTACTATGATGTTTTAGGTATGGATGAATTATAATTTTATAATTTAATTTCTATTATTTGATTAATTTAGTAGAATGTCTGTACAAATCATGTAATTTTTTTCCATCTAATTCTGGTTCATTTTTTGTTAATTCTGTTTCTTGTAATATTTCATCAAAATTATAATTTGTTTCATCTTCTACTACATTTGAATTATTTTTATCCTCTTTACTAAAATTTATTTTTTTTAATTGTTCTAGTACGTCTTTGTTACAATCGTGCCATAAATTTAGTGATTTATCTAATCCTTTACCGTCCATAAATGTAGGATTATTTTCAATCATTTTGTTACTTAAAGATAAAATTTGTTTTGCTAATGATAACGGCCTAGTCTCATAATTGGTAAATTCCTCAAAACACTTGTTACATACTATGATTGTATAGCCTGCTTCTATCTTTCTTGTAATTTTATTTTGATGTTCACATTCATAGATATCTTGATTTTCCAATAACTTTTTAAAATTATTACTATGTTTATCTTCTTCTTTCATTTGTAATGTACTGATTGTTTTTTAAAATAATTTTTAATTTCTATGGGTTGGCATATGTTATGGCGCCATTTGCAGCTGAGCCAACTAATGTGGCGTATTTTGCAAGAGCACCTGATTTGTAATTTGGTTCTGGTTTCTTCCATTGTCTTTGTCTATTTTCTAATTCTTCTTTAGATACATGCAGATCAATAATGTTTGTTTCAGTATCTATTGTAATTTTATCTCCATTTTTGACTAGTGCAATTGGACCCCCAACATATGCTTCAGGTGCAACATGGCCTACCATGAATCCTCGTGTACCTCCAGAAAATCTACCATCTGTTACCATTGCAACTTTTTTACCTAATCCTTGGCCTACTAATGCTGCAGTTGTTGCTAACATTTCTCTCATTCCTGGTCCTCCTTTTGGACCTTCATACCTAATTACTACAACATTACCTTCATCAATTTCTCCTTTTGATACTGCATCAAATGCATATTCTTCTCTATCGTAAACTTTGGCTTCGCCAGTAAACTTTGTCATCTCTACTCCTGCTGTTTTGATTACTGCCCCTTCAGGTGCAAGAGTTCCTTTTAGAATAACTGCAGTTCCAACTTCGTGTAGGGGATTTTCAATTGATCTTACAATGTGTTGTTCTGCTTCAGGTAATTTGAATGCGTTAAGATTTTCTTTTATTGTTTTACCTGTTACTGTAATACAATTTTCATTTAGTAATCCTTTTTCAAGTAATTTTTTTAATACAAATGGTATGCCCCCAATTCTATCTAATGATTCCATTACATAATTTCCTCCCGGTTTCATATCAGCTAAATGCGGTGTTCTTTTTCGTATTCTTTCAAAATCATCATATGTTAAATCAACATTTACCTCATTTGCAAGTGCAAGTAAGTGTAATATGCCGTTTGTTGAACCGCCAACTGCATTTAACATCATTATTGCATTTTCAAATGCTTCAAAAGTTAAGATTTCTTTAGGTCTAATGTTCATCTCTAAAAGTTTGGCACATGCAACACCTGAATCATATACCATTGTATTTCGTCTATCATCTTCTGCTGGGGGACTGGCACTGCCAGGTAATGCCAAACCAATGGCTTCTGAAATTGAGGCCATTGTATTTGCGGTAAACATTCCTCCACATGAGCCAGCATTTGGACATGCTACATTTTCAATATTTTTTAAATCTTCTAATGATAATTTTCCTGCATCATAAGCACCAACTGCTTCATAAACATCTACAACTGTGAGTTCTTTTCCATCTAACATTCCTGGCTTAATTGTTCCTCCATAGACAAACACTGATGGAATGTTTAATCTGGCCATTGCCATCATAGTTCCTGGTAAACTTTTATCACAACCTGCAATGCCAACTAGTGCATCATATTGATGCGCCCTTACCATTAATTCAATTGAATCTGCAATTACTTCTCTAGATACTAGAGATGATTTCATACCTTCATGTCCCATTGCAATTCCATCACTTACTGCAATAGTTGAAAATTCTCTTGGAGTTGCACCTGTATCTGAAACTCCTCTTTTAGCCTCTAATGCTAATTGTGGGAGGTGAATGTTGCATGGTGTTGCTTCATTGCCTGTGTGGCAAACTCCGATAAATTGTTTAGATAAATCATTGTCATTAAGACCCATAGCTTTGTACATTGCTCTGTGAGGAGATCTAGCCGTACCTTCTACTACATTTCTACTGGATATTTCCATAATAGATAATTTTCAAATTAGTATAATTTAGACTTATTTGTACTAATTTACATTACTTCAAAGAATGACCTAATTTTCTCTTTAGTTATTTCCAAAACAAGTGATTTTTTTATTTTATTTTATAAAATTAGCATAAAAAATACAGTGCAATCCATCTGGTGATATTGATAGCAATGTGTACTACATTATCAAATAAGATTAATTAAAAAAAAACTCAATAACTTTTAGTAAAAACAAACAAATCGGTTCTATGTTTTTTGTTGTTTTTGTAGTTTTAGTGACTTTTAGTATTCCAAATGCTAATGCTAATGCTAATGCTAATACTATATCTTCAGACGAACAAAAAATCTATGATGTGGAAGTAGAATGTAAACAACAGATTCGTTCTGATGATTCATTGACTTTTGCTCAAAAATTAGTAAATGTTAAGGCTTGTGGTATTGAATCAAGATTGGCACTTCAAGAACTTATAGTAGCAACAGAATCAAGTTCAGTACAGATACTTCAACACCAAGTAAGAGATTGTGAAGCCAAGTATCTGATTTTTAAAATGATTGGAGAAAACACATTTCTTAATTTAGAACGAAGTACACTTGCACGACACTGTGTAATGTTGTATGAATTAGATGAGTGGAAAATTCAAGACGATACACGAATGGATTCATTAGTTGATGGATTAATCAACACATTACAAGAAGAACTTGATAAAGATATTGAGTTAAGAAAATCTATTGTACACAAAAATCTTGAAAGATATCATAATCAGTTGATGAATTATAGATAAAAAATTAATTATAATTCTAAACTCTTCTTTTAATTTTAACTTTAAGTGTTATACTTTACGAATGCATGGAATATTCCAATTGCACTCATTTTTGATTCATATGATGTCCCAAACACATGTTGTGTGACACCAATACTCTCTAGATTCATTCATCTTCTCTAACCACACTTGTATTGTCTGTGTTTGTTACTGCCCACTTTGCAATATCTATTGCATCTTTTTTTGTTTGGTCTATTTTTCTTATTTTTTCAAATCTTTGTTTAAACGCCTTTTTAATTTTTTCAAATTCTTGCTGATCAATGATGGATTCAGATACTTTTAATTCCCAATAATCTTCCATGTCTTTTTCCAAGTTATCATCTCCAAGTAAATTTTCATACATTCCAAGAAATGTATCATCTGAAGTGTCAGGGTATTTTATGAGATGTTGGACAAATTCAAAGGATGTCCATTCTTTGTTGAAGTTATCTTTGGCTTTCTTTCCAAACATATTAAAAATTCAGAAATTGGTTTAGTTAAGCATTTTCATGCCTAATTTTGAGTAATTATATTATTTTTAATTACAAATAATTTCTAAATCCAAACTTTTTGACTTTGATTTTATTGAATTTTTATAGAATTGATAATACTTTATTTCTATTTTTGACAATATCATAACCCTTAAGTTGAAATGAAATTTAGTCGATTTATGGTATTTAGAATTGAGAAATTAAAATGTGATAATGGTCATTACACAAATGCTGTAATATTAGATGGTGATACTCTTGAAGAGAATTTTAAGAAATTTACTTTGAGAAGTAAATGTAAAAGTTGTTGTTCACCTTTACACAAGTGTTAGATTAATCTAGGAATTTTTATAAATTTAATTTTTATTGAACTTCAACCATTGTTTCAGTTCTTTCTACGCCGTTAATTTTTTGAATTTGATTTGTTACATCTTTTATCTCACTTAATTCTTTTACATCTATAATTGCAACTGCATCAAATTGACCACTTGTTGGAAATGAATTTTCTACATCTGCTAATTTTCCTAATTTTACTGATATCAGTTTTTTTGGAGATTTCACCAAAATTATAGCTCTTACCATCCTAAATCTACCTCCACTTCGATTAAAGTCTCTGTAGTTACAATATCTTTAATTTTTTTAAAATCAATTACCATTTGATTAATCTGATCCATTTTACCTCGTAAAATTACGCTAATATCTGCCCTGCCTGTAACTATCATTATTTTTTTAGATGTCTTTCTTTTTTTCTTTAATATTTCAACTACAGAATCTACTTTCCCAGGTTTAACTGTAATCAAACATAATGCTTGCATGATTCCATTATGATATTGAATCTGATAAAGATTTCTAGTCTGTTGCTTCTTGTGATCTAGATTCTTCAAGATATGCTCTACGTTCTTCATTTATCTTGTCTTGATCAATGACAATGTCATCATCAACTATCACTATTCCACTGTCTGCACTAGGCTCATCTTTAATTTTTTTGCTCTTAGCTTTTGTTTTACTAGTTTTGGTTGTTTTTTTACTAGTTTTCTTTACAACTTTTTTTACTGCCATTATATCGAAAATCTTGGGAAATGGTCGCTATTAAAGATTATGACTTGTTTGGTCTTGTTATTTTTTTAATCTTGATAACTATCTACTTCAATTGGCTCATTTGTGATCTCAGTTATTTCTTTAAGAACGATTTTTTTTATCTCATCTGGAGTTCCCATCTGGCTTGAAATCATGTAATTTAGTTGATCTAATATGGAATACTGGACTCTAGCTCTTAACACTTCAATAACATCCGTTTCAACGGTAGGGTGAAACTCACTTACCCATGGTTCTATTTCTTCTTCAATCATGTTTTTTGTGAAATTTTTCTTAAATTTATTTTATATGATTTTTTTAAAATGAATCCTTTTTAGAGGATTTAACACATCATACAAAAATTGAAAAACTAGTGTGTCTGGGTCAACAATTAACTCTCAAATTACTTTATCTTGAATTAACTTATCATGAATAACTGGGAGGTGAATGGAAATAGCAAAATTAGCAGATTATCAAATAGTTAGAGATTCAGCATCATTGGCAAAAATTGATGGTCAATCATTTACAATAACACACATTGAAGATTCTGATTATACGCAAGGTGATGAAATTACCAAGGGTGTAAAATTAACTATGAAAGAATCATTTTCAGTTGATGGAAATCAAGTGAATAAATTTCATACAACCCGTGTTGCCATTGTAAAGAAATTTTTTAATCAAAAACTTCGAGATGACATTAATTCCGGTAATGAAACACTTTGTGTAAAATGTATCTTGGAGAAATCTTCCTCTGGAAAAAATTTCTTTAACTTGATTGATGCATAGAACTTTGTGAGAATAGTTTTTTATTTTTCTCATTATTTTTTTATTTTTATAAATTACACTATGCTATTTGGATGGTCCAAAATAGGTAATTTAATTTTCAAATAGGTAAAAAATAGGTATTTTTTAAAGAAAATAAATTCAATTAAAAAAGTACAAATCATTCATGTTCTTTAAATGCAAAATTGAATCATTGTAATTCATGAATACTGAATCTAATGTAACGTGGGAAGATTTGCAAGGATTATCATTTTTAATTACAGAAGAGTAATTTCTGTAAAATGATGTGTGCTTTGTTTACCAGTCTAAACTAATATCCTACATTAAATGACCCATTTTGCTAAACTTGCATAAAATTATAATCTAAATTCACATACACTCTTCAAGTTACAGGCGTCACATTTTCGTTTATTCTCATGATGTGATGGTTTTATGCTGTCTATTGCAATTTTAGTAAATCTCTCCAAAGATGTATGTAGATAATGTAATGAAAATGCATCTTGAATTTCAGAAAATACTTTATGTGGTTCTCTAGTCTTTCTATCACAAATTCTAATTTGCCACTGTTTTTGAGTATGTGGCATCTCAAAGATGTCCTCAGGATTTTTACTTCTTTTTACAGAATATGTTGAGTTTAGATATGTTAGCACTTGAAGTAATTGACTGGGATATGGTTGAGTCTTTTCATCATATGTTTGTGGTCTTGCAGCAAATTTGTCATCTTGTACTATGAGAGTACTATCTATTCTCATAATTTTATCGATTCTACCTGATAATGATACTAGTACATTTTCTGTTGGAAACTCAAAAGGTATGGTAAGTGTAGAGTAAATGTTTTCTCGTGCAAATTCAATATCTCTTTTCTCATCTTTGATTTCCGTGATGGTGACTTGTTCTAATTCTGCATGTTCTTGTTCATATTGTTGCTTTTCATGATGTGCTTTTGTACCCTGAATTAGTGCTTGTGTGGGCCTTGGTTTAACCCCTTTAATGGATAATGGGATTTTATATTCACAATATCCTAAAGAATCTGCAAAATCTGTAACTGCAGCTGAGAGAAATGTAATATCTTTTTCTTTATTTATTTTGATCAAGAATTTTTGTATTAAATTATCTCATAATTAGGTAATTCTAATTTTTAATAATTTTACAACATTATGATAAAGCGTGTAAATAGAAGAATTTTCTGTTAATTCGGATGTTGGAGAGTTATTTGGAGTTAATTTTAGTTATTGGCTTAATCGTCATATCCGATATAATCTCTTCTTGAAGAAATATCTTTTTTGTAGGATTTAATAATTTTTTTAATTGATTTTAAGAATGTCATACTATGTTTGAAGATGGGGTATTGATTAAGTTATTCTAAATTTTCATTATCTGCCTGAAAAAACATTTTTCTGTCTGTCCTTTCTTTCTTTATTATCCAAATTGCACCTACAAGTGAAATAATTCCAAAAATTAACCAAGCAATTCCCGATGTTTGAAAAAACAATAGTAGTAACATCATTCCAATGGAAATTAGCCCATAACCGATTATAATTAACCCAAAGTTGCGTTTTGCCATAATTTATGAACTTTGATAACCTTCACTGCCACAACTTCCACACCGATTAACTTTTTTATCAAATCTAAATTCTCCACATTTGACACATTTAGTAAAAGCCATAATTCACAAAGAAAATACTTGTTGATATTAATTTCTACAATTTCTTCTTCTAATTCTGTATTCTTTGTTCGTTTAAATCAATAGACGTAAAATAATTTTTAAAATTGAATAAAATATCTATTTCTTTACTGGGTTGTTATCTTTTTCTTCTTGAATTCTTTTATCTAATTTTCCATAAATCAATACTACCAAAAGCAACATGGATTCTCTAAGAGAAAGAAGGGAGGTGATGGTGGATGCATTTTCCATGGGATCTTTATCTTGGTCAACAGTAAGATTACCTGCTGTAACATATTCTTGAAGCCAAATCTGAATTATTTGTCTTAAACCATCATCTGTAGTTTTTGATGCAGTTGACATTGTTTTCTCAGAAGATTCATCAAAATCTTTTTGTAATTTTTTAATTATTTTTGAATCAATTATGTTATCTTTGGGAAAATCAAGTACTAATTTAGTCATTAATCCTCTTTAGGTTCTTTTATTGATTTATCTTCTTCTTCCATTAATTTTGAAATTGTATAATCGTGATGTTCCTTTTGATTTTTAGCGTTTAATTTCTTAATTTTTCTTTTAAGATCTACTCCTGCTACAAGCATGGCAATTCCAAAAAAGACAGCAATACCTGTAAAAAAACTTAGACCGTAAGACAGTACCAAGTTTATACCTATTAACAGGACTGCCACTCCAACTGCAACTAGCATAATTGGAATGTGTTTTATCATAATTTACAAGAATAATTGGTATTGATTAACCTTCATCAGATGTATTTTCTGAGAAATTTTTTAAAAATATATGATAACTGTAAAGTTCTTAATTTTTTGAAAATCCCAATCAGATTTTATTAATATTTTTTTGAATACTAGTTATAGTTCACTTTTTTTATTGAACGAATAATTTGCTTGCTAATTTTATCCATAAGATATGTATCCACATAATCAAAATTTTCACAAATAACAAAATTATCTAGAAAAATTTCTTTCATTTGTGCAGTATTTTCCGCGGTATTCTCTCCAACATAAATTCCATTACAAATAATCCCTTTGTGATGCATTTGTTTAATTCCTTTTCGTGCAATTGCAATATCCTCATATTCATTTGGATGTCCATCTGTAATTAAAAAAAACAAGCGTCTTTGACTGGTCATTTTTTCAATCTCATGCTTTGCATAACCTACTGCCATTGCAAGTGGTGTTTCTCCAAATGCCTCAAGTGAACCAATTTGTGTTGGGTTTGTAATTTTTTTTATATGGCAATGACCTGCTGTTCCATTCCAGCCCATAATTGTAAGTCTAACGTGTGGTAAATTTGATATCGAGTCATAAAGTGTTGCACACATACGCCTAACTGTATCCATATTATCCTTCATAGATGAACTCTCATCAATTGCTAAAATAATGTCAAACCCTGCAAATTTTTTAGAATTGATTAAAAACTTTCCAATTTTATTAATTTTAAAATCAATATATGCATCAACATCAATATCTTCCCCTGTTGAATCAACATCCCCCATTCTTCCGCCTTGAATTTTTTTAAATGTATTTTTTAGTTTTTTAGATGTTATTTTATTAAATTCAATTAAATCCGTATGTTTGTGTGTATCAACAGTAATGTGACTTTGAATATTTTTCCAAGTAGTTTTTTGAACTGTTTGTTTTTTAGAAATTTTTTCTAATTCCTTCTCTATGGTTGAAATTTCTTTTTTACCTGATTTTTTTAGCCTTTCACGTGTTTTCTCAAAGCTAGAGTTATTTTTATTGTCAAGTTCAAAAGGATTTTTAAAATCTGATAGTAATTTACTTTTTTCTGTCTCTACATTTTCTTCCTGCTTTGTTCCTGGTTCATCATCTTTTGCTTTTTCATCTACACCCTCTTCAATTTTTTCATTAATTACATCCTCTAAAGTTTTTGAAGATTTATCATCATTTTGTTCTGAACTTGTTTTTGATTCCTCTGTACCTTCTTTTGATTTGTGATTTCGTATTTCATCACTAAGATAATCTTCAAGAGCCTGATTTTCATTTTTTTCTTTCTTTCTAAATAAAAATTCTTGAACTACTTTTTCCCAATACATTAAAGCAAGATCATATGCTCCTTTCTTTCCTGTTAGTTCTACTCCTTTGATATAATCAATGGCATCTTTGAACTCACTTTTTAAGACTAAATCCATCTGATCATATCTTGCAAAACGTAGTGCTTCTATTGGGTCAATTGGAATTTTAATTTCTGGAAACTCTTTTTTAAAATCCTCGGCCCTTGCATCTACAAATCTATCATTTGCACCTGGATAAATTTCGCCATAACATGACTCAACACGCCTAATTTCTAAAATATCATAGATAATTTTTAAATTTTTTAAAAGTAGTGTGTGCTGTACTTTGGTTGTATCAGGTTTTATGGTGCTGATATATTTCTTAAATTCTTTATCTGGAGAATTAAAAATAATTTTTGAAAGAATTCTTTCTAGTTTTGTTTTGGGTGTTACTGCCTCTGCTACAACTCCCAATCTTATTTCATATTCCGAACCCGTATTTTCTAATTCAACTGTATTATCATCAGAAAGATTTAGTTTGATCTTCTTTTTTTTTAATTGCTCAAAAATACCAATCATGTTGTGATATATTTCGTATTCTGAATTTTTTTCAAAACTTAGATTGTTGCTATCTGAATTCAGAAACATTATTGAGTTTTTTTAGATACATCAAACATTTCTTTTCCAAAGATACTTTCTATGCGCGATTTGATTGTATCGATTTGATCCTCTGCATCATAATTTCCTAGAACTTTTAAATCTAAAACTAATTGTCCTGCATTAACCCCATCAACTGATTTGTAACTACGGTACAAGTGAAATGCATCTGATATGTCTCTGGTGGATATTGCATAATCTAAACTTCCATTCTTCTCAAGGGCTCTTGTTTCCATCGCTAATAGAAATATGCCTTTTGAAAACTCTTTTGGAATTTCAGTTAAATTTACCATTGACATTTCTTCTTTTGTTTCTGGATAATTCCAGTTCCAAATTGCAAATCTACTTTTTAGATCTTGATTTAATTCATAAATTCCGCCATTGTTACTTGGATTGCTTGTTGCAAAAACTATTAGTTTTGCATCTGCATCCAGGTGAAATGTTTTGTCAAGTGCATCAACGTATAATCCAGAACGCCAATCAAGTAACGGATTAAGTAATTTTTGCATGGCAGGTGCTAGTGAACCTACTTCTTCAAGACAAAGAACTGCAATTTTTGATTTATTTGCAAGTTCAATTGCTGTGGGAATTACACCAAGCTTGAATGGGGTAGTTCCACTTTTATGAATTATAGAACGACCAATGAGGTTACTTTCTTTTGTTCCCTCACTACAATCGTATTGGATAAATGGCATTTTTGGTTTTTTAGATACCCATTTTGCAATACTGAGAGTTTTACCAATTCCTTTTGGCCCCTGGATTAATAGTGGTTTCCTACTTGAGAGTAATCCATCGTAGATTTTAAACTCGTTTCTAGTTTCAAAATATGATGGTATTTTACGAACATAATGGTCTTCAGGTACTACTTGGATGTACTCTAGACTTGAAGGATTAATTGCAGATGATTCTTTACTCAATTTACTAATTCCCACTTTTTGTCTTGTTTAAAATTTATATTTTTTAAATTATTCATGTAAATGTCTGATTCTTTATCAATTAAAACTATTGTAAAATAGAAATGATCATGTAAAATCAATTAAATCTTCAATCTGCTTTGATCATATTATTACCAATCTTTACAATTCTGACCCCCAGAACATTTGATATGACATGTCTTTTTTTAGTGGAACATCTAGTAGATGAATATGAGTGATAGATTAACCCCTCAAGAAAAAGAAGAGGAACAGAATCTTGTATCTGAAATGACTAAAGCCATGAAAGATGAGGGTTTTACTGAAGAAGAAGTTAGACAAGGACTAGAACTTGCATGGCACATACGCACAAAAGTAAAGCCAAAAGATGATTCCCTTTCAGATTGCTGTTAATTAAGACTGGACAGATACACTAGGATTTTATCAAGTAGAGAAAATAATATGTTATTCAACGAAAGTTGGGTTGTCTATTGCATGCGTTTGATAGAACATGGAGCGGGCATGCAATAGATAGGGTTTCCAAGTTCTATATGATAAATTATTGAAATATTGACCCCAAATTTCTTTTTATGGTGATTTTTGGAAGTTTTTTTAAATATTCTACTCATTTGAACCTGAACTAAAGTAGAACGAAAGTGCCGAGGGCATGATTTGAACAAGCGACAGCCCGGTCTTCAGCCGAGTGCTCTTCCAGGCTGAGCTACCTCGGCACTAAAAAAAATACTCTAGATGAGGCATTAAAGTTTGTCTTTTTGGGGATTCCAAATAATATCTTTGATACTTTTTCGTTTATTGATCAAACGACCTAATACAAACATCAAATCTGATAGTCGATTAAGATATTTGATACAATTGGAATTGATCTCATCTTTATCACTTAATTTTACTACTAGCGTTTCTGCTCTTCGTACAATTGTCCTAACTTGATGGATTTGAGCTGCAGCAACATCCCCTCCAGGTAAAATAAAATTAGTTATTGGAGGTAATTCTGATTCAAATCTATCAATCTCTTCTTCTAGTTTTTCAACCATTTCTAATGATACTCTATTTTTAAGATCATTGAGATTTTGATTAGATAAATCAGATCCAAGTAAAAATAAATCATTTTGAATTTGACTCAAAAGATTGCTAATATCATCATCTAGAATATTTGTTAAAACAACTCCAATTGTAGCATTCACTTCATCTACCGTTCCATATGCGATAATTCTTGAATGAGATTTTGAAATTCTGTAATTCCCTTGTAATCCTGTATTTCCATCATCCCCTGTTTTTGTATAAATTTTCATGATTTAATTTATTTTTATTAATTATTATGTGATTCGAAAATTACAACATGAAAATTCATTAGGAGAAAACAATATCAATAATATTATGATTTTAGATTTTTTTAAATCTGCAATAAATTTAAAAAATATTTCTAGGCAGGGATGGATAGATAAACTATCTCTAAAACATCCTGAATCTGTTGCAGACCATAGTTATTCTATGGCTATCATGGGTATGATAATATCTGATTTAGAAAATTATGATTCTGAAAAAATTTTAAAAATGATATTATTACATGATCTAGCTGAATCTAAAATTGGTGATTATACTCCAGGTGAAATAGATGCAGATAAAAAAGAAAGAATTGAGAATAATGCCTTTTTTGAAATAACTGCAAAACTACCAATTACCCTAAAATCACAATATGATGAAATATGGACTGAATACCAAAATCATGCTACTCCTGAATCTAAAATTGTACATCAAATTGATAAGTTAGAAATGGCATTACAGGCAAAAACATATCAAAAAGAAGGGGCTCCCAAAGAAAAAATTCTTCCCTTTTTAGAATCTGTAAGAATAAGTATAACTCATCCAAAATTAAAAGAAATATTTACAAAGATTATCGAGGATGTATAGAAAAAATGTCTGAAGATGAAAAAGATCAATTAATTGATGCCCAAAAACAAGTTATCGGAATTTTATTTGAAGTGATCAAAAGGTTACAAACTAACAATGATCTTGATGAGGAATATTTCAAAATTATGACTGATGAAACTAAAAATGAAAAAAGAATTCAAGAAATACTAAATGAGCGCGAAGAAAATTCTAAAATTGTTGGTAGATTGTTAGAACAGTTAGAAACTTAGTTACCACAACTGCAATCATCATCATCTGAAATTATTCTCAAATGAGCTGTTTGTTGATATTTATCTTGAATGTAACTTGAAAGATTTGTAATTCTTACTCGAGGGTCTTTTACTTTCCAACTACCCTCATTTTCAAACCAAAATTCAATTTCATCTATATCATAACGTTCATTTTTTTCAACTAAACTTTTAAAAATTATTTTAATTTCCTCAATTTCTGATTCAGATAATTTGGATTTATCCTCAACCATTGTTGTAATTTCATTTAATTTAATTATCACATTATTAGTAAGTGGCAATAATTTCATTTAATTTTGAATTCTATAATTATCTTTTGAAGTGTATTTTGAGACATTTTATTTTCATTATTGTTTGATATTTGATTTGTATTTTTTTGTGCCTAATTTTCTATGTTCTTAGTATGGTTGATGAATTTAAATGGATTGATAATAATTGTTTTTGATATTTTTGTAATTTTCAAAGTGTTTCTAATGACATTTTATAGATCCTCATCATTGCAAATGCCACTAGAAACATTTAGTCTTTAATTTCATCTAATTATAATCTACAGAATCTATTTTTTATGAACTATGAGCTGATGTAACGTATTGAAATACTTCATCAATTAACTCCACATTTAGTTCTGATTTAATATTTTCAGGAATTACTTTTAAAACAAAATCATACATTGTTGTATTTTTTGGCAGTTCGTCTCTTTCTTGTAATAATGAAAAAACTGCAATACCATTTGAAATAATTGCTATCATCTTTTCTTTATCATTTAGAGTCATAATTGTTATCCAAAATACTTGCTAATTAATCTAAAATCAAATAATTGATTTGTAACCATCTTGTTTCTCAACAATTTGTAACAGTTCTGTATTCATATCTAAAATATCTAATTCGATGTTGATATTATGACCTTCAATTGATTCTGAGGTATCTTGAGATACATTATATCCCACATATGCAGCACAGATAATGAACATAGCCACTACAAGTCCAATTAAGATATTTACCATGTATTTTGAATTTCAATACTAGTGGAGTATAAACATTTTGAAAATATCTTGGATATTTCATTTTGATAAAAATTAATTACACCAAAAAATAGGAAATAATGTAAATTATGATTGAAACTGAATTAGGTAAATTACGTCGATCACATTATTCTAATGAATTAAGTGCATCAATGGATGGAAATAGCGTAACTGTAATGGGTTGGGTTTTGACTGTACGGGGGCATGGAAATATCAGTTTTGCTACTATTCGAGATAAAAATGGGGATCTATCAATTGTTGCAAAAAAAGGAGATTGTCCTGATGAAATACGCGAAAAAATCTCTTCATTAAAAGCACATTCATCTGTTGCAATAATTGGAAATGTAAAATCCTCTGAGAAAGCACCTAGTGGTTTTGAAATAATTCCAACTGAATTACGTGTATTTTCAGAAGTTACAAAAATTCCTCCATTTGAGCCAACTGCAAAAACTGTCAAAAATATAGATACTAGACTTGAAGTTCGACCTATTGATCTTCGACGAAATATTTTACAACATGTTTTCAAAACTAGAAGTTTAGTTTTAAAATCAATTAGGGATTATTTTCATGATCAAAATTTTGTTGAAATTAATACGCCAAAAATGATTGCAACAGCTACTGAAGGTGGCGCTGCATTATTTCCAATATTTTACTATAACAAAGAAGCATTCTTAGCTCAAAGTCCCCAATTGTACAAAGAACAATTAACCATGAGTTTTGAAAAAGTTTTTGAAATTGCCCCTATCTTTAGAGCAGAACCATCAAGAACCAATCGACATTTGGCAGAAGCAATTTCAATTGATTTGGAAGAGGCTTTTGTAGATTATGATGATGTTATGAGTCGAATTGAGGATATCATCAAAGTTTCAATTAAAGCAGCTAATGATTATATTGAAAAAAATTCTGATTGTGAATTTACTCCAACTCCAATCCCTGAAATTATTCCAAGATATACTTATGATGATCTTGTAGAAAAAATGCAAAAAGCAGGAGCAAAAACAGAATGGGGTGATGATTTGTATCCATCAAATCTTAAAAAAATTGGATTGGATGGATTTTACTTTATTACTGATTGGCCTTTGGGTCCAAAACCATTTTACGTAAAAGATAGTAAATCTAATCCTAAAATCTCTGAATCTTTTGATTTAATGTTTGGAGATTTAGAATTATCTTCAGGCAGTACAAGAATTGAAAAACGTGATGAGTTAGCTCAAAGAATGAGTAACAAAGGCATGAAAACTGATTCTTTTGAGTATCACCTTAATGCATTTGATTATGGTGTACCACCACACGCTGGTTGTGGTATTGGTCTTGAGAGACTAATTATGGCCTTGACTGGTACTGAGAATATTCGTGATACTACATTCTACCCACGTGATGTTGATAGACTTGCCCCGTAATATTACATAATTTTCTAATACCTTCCAATTTCATACTCTGTCAAGGTAATGCCCCAATTTAGGACATTTTTGTTCAAACGTGTATTGTAATGTGTACATTTATCTTAAGTTTTTAGCATTTTATCACTTGAAATACGCATGCGTATTTACTTTTTGTAATTCTATTTGCACAAATGCACATCTATTTGCACAAAAATAATTTAGATTAATTATACAGTTTCAAATTTTTAAAATTAATAGACTTTTTACCCATTAATCTAGAAATTCTCATATGGTTTCAAAGGGTCTAATTCTTGGAATGATTGCAGGATTGGGAATTATTCTATATACTATAACAATATCTGGAGATACCACACAAAATGATATGCAATTACAAGACGCACTTGATACCTGTACTGATAATATTGGAAACATGCAATCTAGTGGTAGTTTAGAGAATTGTTTAGATGATGCATATTACACATTTGGAACTGAAGAAGAAAAGCAAATTTGGTTTGATGATGAACATTAAATGAAAGTCTATTATCTTGATTTAAAATAATTTTAATTTGTTGCAAGTGTTCCTAACATTGCATTAATTGCAGAAATTTCAGATACTATAACATCATCTGAAGATGCAATGATGATGATGTCATTTTCTTGTGGCCTTAACTTTTCTAAGAGCGATTTTTTTATTTTCACATCTTTTTCTAAAGCATCTTTTGTTTCATTAGGGAATACAAATTTTCCATTTTCAAATAATAATGTAGTTGCACTTTTAGCACCATACATTATTGCAAAGTCTCTTTGATCCATTCCATTACAAATAATTTTTGAATAATTTTTTAACAACATCACATGATTGTATTTTTCTCTTGCAATGTTGCATGAATCAATTTTACATTGTGCTGGAATAATATCTAAAAATTTCTTTGATAATATTTTGCCCTTTGGTGTAAGAAATGTTCCAGCTTTTATTACATCTACAAAACCATCTTGTTTCAAATGTGAAATTAATGTTCTAACTGCACCTTCTCCAATATGTAATTCATCACAAAATAATTTTCTACTAACATACTTTTGTTTGGATAATAGTTGCAATGCTTTGAAAACATGTGGTATACTAAAACTCAAAACTTTGTTTGTTCCTTTTCTAGTTACAATGTTTAGTAATTTTTTGATTTCATTTTGCATTTATGCCTAATGTGATAATTTCTTATATAAATTGGATGTATCCTCCAATGACTTATTAATTAAAATAATTTTGATGCAATTAGATGTCTAGTTTAACACAAATTACAAAGAGTAAACCCCAAATTCCTATTCTTGCAATATTGGCACTAGCAATAGTCTTTGCAGTAGGATTATTTGTTGTCGGTTATGATCAAGGCCATATCTTTAGTGTCGTGTTAGGTGAATCAGCATATGCTGATTTGTATATCCATGAGTTAACTCACGATATGAGACATGCAGCAGGCTTTCCTTGTCATTAGGATAATGATGTAGCATGAAGACTCTATTATTTTTAGCAATTGTTTTATTTTCTGGTGCTTTAGCTGGAACCATTCAAGGTGCAGCCAATTTAGTTTTTGTAGAATCATATTTGGATGAGGCGATAGGAATTGAAAATCAAAATCTATTTGAATCAGGTGAGGAAGAAGATTCTCCAGCATTTTGGGTAGAGTATGATGCGTACAGAGATTGGCAAAAAGGTGGACAGGTACTAGCTGGTGCCATTTTGGGAACATCCATGGGTGGATTGTTTGGTATTGTTTACGTCCTATCTAAAAATTCATTACCTGGTAATGACTTGAAAAAATCACTTACACTAGCTGCTGTAATGTGGCTTACTATCTATTTAATTCCATTTTTGAAATATCCTGCAAATCCTCCAACAGTTGGTGATGCTGAAACTGTAGTGTTACGCTCAATTCTATTTTTATCTTTTATTGCCCTTTCAGGCTTTGGTGCAGTTGGCTTCTTTCAATTATACAAGAAATTACAATCAAAAAAGATTGCAGTATTTGCAGGTTATGGGATATTTATTGCAGTAATCTTTATTGTAATGCCTGCAAACCCTGATGAGATTACAGCTCCAATGGATTTGGTAAATGGATTTAGAGTGATGTCTGTTCTTGCAGTGACTACCTTTTGGATTTCTCTGGCCATTATCTTTGGAGGATTGTGGACTAAATTTAATTCAGATTCTAAAAATTAATTAGATCTTTCTAAAATTATCTTATTTTGTAAGGGTATTTTGTACCTAAAATGTTGTTTTTTCATACATTTGATTTTTATCTACTCGTAACGATATTATTTTTAATTTTACCTTGTGTTAACAAATTTGCATTATGCTAACAAAGTTAGCTTATACTAAATTTATATTATAATTTAATTTCATTGTAAATATTAACAATGGAAAAATCACGATCAAAACTTATGATTACTGCATTATCTGTATTTGTTATGATTTCTGGTGCATATTTTGTATTCTCTGATGATATTCATGCACAGTTAGAAGAGACTATTTTTGTAACTCATACAGGAGCTGTTATTTCTACTACTGGTGAGGTGTTAGATCCAATTTACACTAGTGCAAATATGGAATTTGATCCAATGGAATATTTGAGGGATTTTGATTATGGTGATGTTTCAACATTACCTGATGGTACTACTTTGAGAGAGTATACTATAATTGCTGAAGATGATGGCGTGATGGAGGTTGCACCTGGAATATTTTACAATGCTTGGACTTACAATGGTTCAGTTCCTGGACCAACAATTAGAGCAACTGAGGGAGATATAATTAGAATTAATTTCATTAATAATGGCTCAAAAGAACATACCATGCATTTTCATGGAATTCATCCAGCTGAAATGGATGGGGTTTTTGAACCAGTTGGCGGTAATGGTGGACGATTCACTTATGAATTTGCAGCAGGACCTGTAGGTGTTCATCCATATCACTGTCACATTATGCCACTTGAGGAACACATCATTCATGGACTTTATGGTGTGTTTATCGTAGATCCAAAAGAAGGCAGAGCACCAGCTGATGAGATGGTTATGGTTCTAAATGGATTGGACATGGACTTTGATGGTGAAAATAATTTCTATGCTGCAAACACAATTCCATTTTATTATCAACATCATCCAATTCAAATTAACACAGACGAACTTGTTAGAATCTATGTTGTAAACATGGTAGAGTTTGATCCGATAAACAACTTACACTTACATGGTAATCTATACGAGTATTATCCAACTGGTACTGATTTGGTGCCCTCTTTTTACACTGATATGATTACTTTGTCTCAAACTGAGAGGGGAATTATTGAATTTGAATACCAATATCCTGGAAACTATCTATTTCATGCCCATAAAGTAGAATTTTCAGAAAAAGGCTGGGTTGGAATATTCCAAGTTAATGAAAATAAAGAACAAACTGAGGATGTAGATTATGGAAGTTAATCAAAAGTCCTCCAAGGGAAAAATGATTGCAAGTGGGGTTATCCCATTTGCATTTGTTATAATTTTAATTGCATATGTTTTCGGACCTGGTGCTGATGTTTTGGATATGGGTGTGCCATTACCTGAAATTTCTATGGAGAAAATAGATTTTGTAGATTCTGAAGTTCAAGTTACAGTTCGAAATACAGGTCCTGTACCAGTTGAGGTTATGATGGCAGATATTAATGATAGAATACATCCTGCTGCAATAGAACCTGATAGATTCTTAGATAGATATGAAACTGCTTTGGTTCGAATTCCATTTGAATGGAATGAGGCAGAACCATACATTGTAGGATTAACCATTGAAGATGGAACAAGATTTGAAAAAGAAGTAGAAGCAGCAGCTCCTGCATTAGAACCTAATTTAGAATTATTTGGATTATTTGCAGTAATTGGAACTTATGTTGGAATTATCCCTGTAATGATTGGATTACTTTGGTTACCATTTATTCGAAGAATTAGTAAAAGTAAATATCATTTCTTTTTAGCACTAACTGTTGGATTATTACTTTTCTTAGGAATTGATGCAATTGAAGAAGCACTTGAAGTATCTGATGAGAGTTTAGCTGGTAGTTTCAATGGTGTGTTGTTAACTGCTACTGTTGTTGTACTATCATTTATTGGATTATACTATGCAGGCCAAAAATTAATTGACCGTGCAGATTCTTCACAACTCACAAAGCCTGTTGCAATTGCATTAATGATTGCAATTGGAATTGGTTTGCACAACTTTGGTGAAGGATTGATGATAGGTGCAGCAATTGGAATTGGCTCTATTGCATTTAGTACGTATTTGATTGTAGGGTTTGCATTACATAATACCACTGAAGGAATTGCCATTGCCGGGCCATTATCTAAAGACAAATCTTTATCTAACAAATCTCTAATTGCAAAACTTGTAGCATTTGGATTAATTGCAGGCTCTCCTGCAATATTTGGTGCCTGGATTGGGGGATTTTCATACTCTCCATTCTCATCAGTTATCTTTTTGGCAATTGGGGCAGGGGCTATTTTTCAAGTTATTGTAGTAATTTTACGCATGATTAGGGCAGAAGGGGACAAAAATCTCTCTAGTGGTTCAGTAGTTACAGGTATTGCTATTGGAATGTTAGTGATGTATTTGACAAGTATTTTGGTTTAAAAATTTAAAACAATTTTTGCTGATTTTTAATAATTTTCATCAAATCAAATTTTTAACTAGGTGAGAATTGTTTTAAAATTAATGGTTACAAAGTCTGGTGTTATTGGATTAAGTATTGGATTGATTGTTGTATTCACTGCAATTTCTCTTGCAGGTAATGATAAAATTTTAGATGAAACATCTGATAATTCTAAAGATGAGTCTTATGATCTACCATCTCAAAGTGAAATTCCTGAAAACTGTACTGTATGGTTTGATGGATGTAACACATGTATGATAAATTTAGAGAATCCTGAAATTATGGGATGTACAAAGATGGCTTGTTTTGAGTATGAACAACCAATGTGTATTGAATTTAGTATACCTTAATGTTTCATTGATGTAACAAAATTATTCAAAAATTTTAGATTCTATATTTTTTAAAATTTTGGTATTTGTAAATTCCCTGTAATTAATAATGCCTCTAAAACCCCAAATCCAATACAACTCCAAACAATTACGATTAATTTTTTATTCATATTGATGACTCTGTTTTGATTTAATTACATATCTGTTATCTGTTTAGAATTACTTGATGACATTCAACTTTTAACAAAGAACCACAATCCAAATAGATTCCTACAAAAACCACTATTGACACAGTTACCCAAATTAGAAATTTCCACCGGAATTTTATTTTTTTAAATTTATTCCACATCATTCTATGGGTTGATTTAACCTCTTATGTAATTTGTAATGCCAAAAAATGAATGTACCAATACTCATTGAAGCAACTGAAATTGTTATAACAATTATTTTAGTAAATTCTGTGGGAAAATATGAAATCAACATTACATTCATGCCTGTTATTGTACTATATCCAATCATATAGAATGCTATAATTTTAACAATAAACATTAGTTACAGCAATAGGATCATTTCTTTAATTTATAGTAAAAAATAGTGGGTACTTTTATTCAATGGATGCAATAATCATTTAGAAAATAGAATTACATGTGTCTAATAATTTAACACAAGTTTTGTTTATGTAGTGGGATGTTCTTTTTTTAAATTGATAAAGAATTGGATAAATGTGAAACAATAACAATTGAATCAAAAATTAGAAAGGGATTTTTTCATAAAGTCATTAAAGACTTGGAAAGTGGAAAAGCTGTTTCTTGTTCTTGTAAATGTTGGAGTAAGGGAAACAAGCAATGTGTAGCCATGAGATCTATCAATATCCCAAGTTGATTTAATCTAAAAATTATTTCTAAAATATTTTAAATAATCATACAATAACCATTCTCTCTTAAACTGATATGTTGTAGTGGTGTTGTATCCTATGGTTATTCATTGTACTTTATGTAAAAAAGAAATTCGATTAGATCCTAGAATTAGAAATGAACATTGGTATCACAAAAAATGTGTTTCTAAAATTGATTTACTAATTTGATTAGATATGATTTTTAAAGAAATCTTTAACTAAATGATGTTCTAAAATGTCTGTATGGTTCGAGCAAAATTAACTGATAAAGAAAAAGAAAAGGCAAAGAAAGAGCAAAAAACAAGAGCAGAACAATCACGTTCAGCTAGACGTAGTGGAAAAAGTATGAAAACTGAAGGTAAGGTTTCCAAATCAACTTCCAAAGCAAAAGAGTCTAGGTCATCAAAGAAAATTGCAACTATTAAAAAAAGAACAAGAAGTTAGATGAAAATCAAACTGATTTTGGAATTTGCAATAAAATAATAATTTGTGCCTAGAATTGTTCTATTTTATGTAGTGATAATGTAGAACATATGGAATATTATTTTGATTTTTTCATAATGTATCTGATGTATGATTAAAAAGATTAGTTTGCAATTAATTGTAATCGATCCCATCATCCTAATCCCAAATGTTATATTCAAATTATCTTGATTTTGAATTAATGTTATCTCAACAGTTTGTAATACTTGGAATTGCAATTACTGTATCTGTGTTTGCTGGAATTTTAATTGGTACTTCTATGAATCAAGATGCTCAAACCTTGGATAATCCTTATGCATATGATGCAGATACTGTATATGAGAAATTACAAAAAAATGAAATTTATGTTATTGATATTAGAAACGAATCTGAATATTCTAAAGGTCACATTCCTGGTTCATCTATTGACTATTTGTATGGGGATACACTTGATAAGAGAATTAGTACTATTCAGAAAAAATTACCTGACTTTACTTTTGATAAAAAATTAGTTCTAGTTGACAATGATGGAGTTCATGCAAAATATATTGCAAAGTCAATGTCTGATGAAGGAATTGAAACATACTTTTTAAAAAGTGGTTTGAGTAGTTGGGATAAAGAACTAGAAATTACAACTAGTGCTAAAATTATTAATTCTGAAAAATTAACATCACTAATTTCCCAAAATGAAGATATTTACCTTCTTGATGTTCGTGAACCTTCAGAACTTGAAGTTACAAAAATCGAATCAAGTGTAAACATTCCATTATCTGAAATTTTTGAAGTAAATGGGATGGATGATATTCCAACTGATAAACCCGTAATTGTGATCTGTGGTTCTGGAAATAGAGCAACAATTGCAACATATGCCCTTGCCCAAAATGAAATAGATTTTCAGGTTCTTGAGGGAGGCATTAAAGCATGGGATGTGTACTCTGAAACATCTGAATTAGATAGAATTTTTGAAAAAATGGATGATATTCACGCACAACACCAATCCCAAATGTCTCAAATGTGGCAATCTATGGATGATGTTAAACAACAAGAATTTCTAGAAAAGTTAACTGCTAAAATTACAAAGATGGAGAATATGGATATTTCTGAACATTTCTTAAAATCTAATCATGGGATGAATAATGAGACTGGTCATGACAAAATGATGGGGTCTTCTGATATGACTATGCACCAAGGTATGATGCAACGTGGTGAAATGGCTATGGGTTTTGATCAAAACAAAATCAAACATGCCTTTATTGTAACTACAAACGGTGGTGAGATTAGAATTTCAGCATTAGATGAAAATGATATTGATACTATTCATGCAATTAGAACACATGTAACAGAAATTCAACATGACTTTTCACAAGGAGATTTTAATAAACCCTTTTTTATACATGACCAAACTGTTCCAGGTACTCAAATAATGACTGAAAAGAAAGATCTGATTAACTTTTCAATATCTGATATAGAACATGGCGGTGCTTTGATTTTAACTACAAATGATACTGATATTTTAGATGCAATAAAACAATTCATGGCTTTTCAATCTAGTGAACATATGGGTCATTAATTAAAAAAATAATTTAACCCTACAAAAAAATATTATAACTTATTTTTAATAATTGAGTTTCGTTGTTTTGTATTTTATAAAACACTGATTGTTACTTTCCACAATTAACATTATTAATTAAATACTAATTGTATATTTTTAAATTGTAATGTGGATTTATTTTTCTTTGTTAGTACTAGGAACTTTTTTTATCGCTGATTCAACATTAACTCCAACTGCACATGCTGAAGAATATTTTGTAAACATTCCATTTGGGGCATTTAATCCAGAACTAAATACTCCTGCGGAAGTTTGGTTTGATCCTCCAGTGCTTCAAATACATGAAGGGGACACTATTACGTGGTATAATGATGATGGAGAAGGTCATACTGTCACCAGTGGGGAAGGTTCTGGACGATTTGGATGGATGGATACCAAAGATCTTGGAGTGAGTAATGGAATATTTGATAGTAAACGATTCATGCCAGGGGATTCATGGGAATATACTTTTGAGAATACAGGCATGTTTGATTATTTTTGTGTAATTCACCCTTGGATGGCAGGAGTTATTTTAGTTGAATCAATAATCCCTGATTATCCTCATGATGCAGCAGGTAACCCATTAGAATTTCCGCTTTTACAGTACACTCCAGATAAATTAATAGAATTTGATATTACCTGGGAACCAAATGTGATTAAAACTTTTGAGAAAACTAAATTTATCTATCAAACGTATGATGCTCAAACAAATTCTAATCTGGATAAAATGAAGTATGATTTGATAATTACTCAAAATAATAAAATAATATTTCAAGATTCTGGTATAACTCAAGTTGGTGGGGATTACAGAAATTTTATTTTTGAGGATGCAGGTCCAATTGAAATTAGATTTCAAAATATTGTAAGTGCTGGAACTTCAGGCATTGAAAGTTCTGTAAGGGGTACTGTTGAGAACCCAATATTTCGTACAGTTGTGTTTAGCACCATTGTATATGATAATTCTGAAAAAACATCTGCTGATGAAATGGTTATGCAACCTGCACGACGAATGGATATTTATTATGAAATTTTAGTTGGTGCCATAACTATTCCAGCTGTAATGCTAGTAATCATAGTATTGTACATGAAATATCGCAAGCCATCAAAAACTATTCATTCTGAAAAAAAATCTACTGCTGTTTAATGTCAGTTTAATTCTATTTTATTTTGTTGGATTTTATAAATTTCAATTAAATCATTCCATGCTTTTTCAAGGTTTTTACTAAATTGTTTAAATCCTGAATTTGTGGATAATGAAACATCCTCATCTGGAACATACTTGACATCATCTAAAGACATACAATGTACAATAGAGTTTCGTGCATCAAATAATCTAGATAAAATCTGTGTAAATTTTGGATCAAATACTTTCCAGTCGTATAATGTTCTTATTTTTCGATTCATAGGTACTAAATTCAATAAATAAAGTAATTCTGAACTTGACCCATCATTTTGAAATCCAGTAATTCTTAATCTAATAATTTCATCAAATAGAAATGACATTTTAGAGAATTTGGATAAAACACTATCTCTGGTTTTTTCAATTTTTTGTTTTGAGTCAAATCCATTTTCAAGTTTACCATCACAAACAAAATAATGTTTATTTTTGTAAATTATGTATGCTCGAATTGATGTTGGTATTTTTTCTTTATTTATTAAATCTGAAATTTTCATGAATAATTTTATTCAAAAATGATTATAATTTATCTCGTTGTTTTTCATCTTTGAAAATCAACTATCTTAGTTATTATTTCTCAAAATTGTTACAAAGAGTGAATGGAATTGGATGTATGTGTAACAAATGTAATTGTAATAAAACATCTCTACTAGTCACTGCAGTTTGTGATTCTTGTTTGAATGGAAATCACACAAATTCATTAAAATCTAATTTGAGACAATTAGATACAAATAAGATCTGGAGAGTTGAAACTTTAGAATCTATAGTGGTTGAACCTGAAGAATAACTTTTAGATTAAATAGAAAATAGAGATGTTTAATCCCTATTTTCATGGGAAAAACAACCTTTTTTGCATGTGGATGCTAAAATTAGGCTGTTGTTTGTTTTGTTGAATTAAACATTAAAAATTACAATATGTTTTTCATCTTTGAAAATTACTAAAATTAAACAATAAGATCACTCATACTAACCATACCTGTAATTTTTTCATTTGACGTTACAGGTAATTTGTTAATTTTATTTTTCTCCATTAATTCAAGTGCAGTTGATATTTCACAGTCCTCTTCAATTGAAATTAAAGGGCAACTCATCAGCCTACTAATTGGAGTGTCAATTGGATATGCGTGAGAACCAATTTTTATTGTATAATCTCTATCTGTAACTATTCCAATTAATTTATTTTTTTCAACTACTACTATTGCTTTTACCTTACTTGTTTCCATTAATTTGGCTGCATCTGATGCAGTTGCAGTTGATTCTAAAGAAATAGTTGTGGTATTCATAACTTCTTTAATTTTTTTAATTGAACGTTGAGAATTAAATTCCATTAATTTTATTTTTCTTAGCTCTATTTCAATGGGTTAAATGAATTTCAACTTTGAAAATCATGTTCATCAAAATCAGTACCTAGTGATACCTTTAAGATTACTGTGGAATCTGTGGTTTGAAAATCTAATTCTTTGTCTGGCAAAAAACTTCTAAACACTTGTTTTAGTAATTGTTCAGTAAATACAGACCATTTTGAACCCAAATCATGTTGAATGATAAATGAATGAATATTTCCATTAACTCTATGATCAGAATTCATTCCTGATGCTCGCATGTAATCTTCTAAAGTTTCAATACATCGTTTTAAATCATAACCTCCTTTGATGAACATTACGGTATCTTTGATGGTTGGAAAAATTAGATTAATTATTTCATCAATATCTTGTCCGTCTAAATCATCTCCAAATAATTGCAACATGCTTATGGGGACTGGAATCAATCCCATCTTTTGTGAAAATCTATCCCATTGAATGTATTTTTCTAAAATCTGTTTTACTAGAACATTTTGAGATATTCCTTTTTGGTTTGCCTCAGTTTCAAGTTCACTGATTAATTTTTCAGATAATCTATACGTGATGCTTCTTGTAGGGTCTTTTTTTGTAACATGTGTTTGTCTTTTTGAAGTGTCCATATTTCTAGTAATTATAATTTAACATTTGAGGATATTAATCGACGTATTGTTGTAATCTATCATTTAAAACACATTCAACTGATGGCTCTCCCAAATCACAATGAATTGAAACTTCCTTAATTTTACTCATATATAGAAAATATCGCTTACCATCTCGGTTAATGGAGCCTGAAACTGCCAATAATTTCCCATCATGTAGTTTCTGTAATTTTCTATACACTGTACTTAACGGAATGCCTTCCTCACTTGATATTTTTAATGCTGATTTTGGTTCATTAATTGTATTTTTTAAAATCTGTTTAGCGTACTTGTCTGCAATACATTCTATAATTGTCTGTTTTCTTGTTTCTGTAGTTATTTCTCGTGTTTGAATTAATTCTTGCACGTAGAAAATTTGTCTAAATTTGTTATAACACTACTGTTTGCAATGTCTTGCAATGAAATCATATTTGTTATATTTCCAATTAATCCTTAACCAGTAACATGAATCATCTAACTTTAAAAATATCTACAATTTCCATATCTGTCATAATTTTAGTATCTGCTTCTGCAAATTTTGCAAATGCTGAAAATGTTCCTAGTTGGATAAAAAATAACGCATTATGGTATGGGCAAGGGGAAATTACTGAGACTGAATTTTTAAATTCAATTAAATTTCTAATTGAAAATAATATCATAATATTAGAAACTGATGATAAACCTATTCAAGATCAAATTTTTGAAATCATAATTCCTAATGGAAATTTTAATGTCTCTGGTAATTCATTTTATTTACCATTAAATCTTGAAGTAACTTCCAATACTACAGTTCAATGGGTAAATGAAGATGCTGTACTTCATACAATACAAAGTCAAGATGAATTTGGAAATATTATTGGATTGTTTAACAGTGCTCCATTAACAACAGGAGAGCGATTTGAATTTACATTTACTGAAGAAGGTGTTTACAATTACTATTGTTCACTACACCCTTGGAGAACGGGTGTTGTTACTGTAAAATAATTTAAAATCACAGATGATAATCAAATCCTCTAGTTAAGTATGTTAAATTATCTTAGTTCTTGAGGATGACTCATCAAAAATTTAACCATTTCAGATCTGCCTAGAATTCTGTCATCCTCATTTATAATTAAAAATAATGCAGTGCAGTCTTTGTTTTTATTAATTATTTTTTTAAAATAAAAATTACATGAATACTGTAAAATTACCAAAAATTATCTGGAATAGAAATGATGGACAAAGTTTTGGACATGATCAATACGAATGGGGTAAACAAAAGGAGATACTAAAAATGAACATTGTAACAGAATGTAGTTTGATATCTGATACTGATAAAAAAAATGAATGTATGTTATGTGGCCAAAATTATGAATTTATTGGAAGTGAATTTTGTTCTAAAAATTGTTATGAACACTATTTTTATTCTAAATTAAATTAAATTTTATCTTCTTATTTGTACATTATAGAGTTCTTTGCCTTTCCTACTTCTTGGCAAGCAGCGTAATTGACTATTACAACATGGGCACAAAATACTATCAATTGTAATAAAAATTTCACAATAATTACATCTTTTTTGTCCTACTGCATATCTTCCAATTCCTGTGGGTTTTAGTGCCCGAAATTCTTTACATTTGCCTATACAATAAGCCATAAAATTTTTAAAAAAATATGAAACATAAACAACATGATTGCACTGCACTATCAATTAAAATTAAAAATAATCTAAAACCATAATTGAAAATCAACTTTCTATTTAATAATCATCATTTGTAAAATCACATTATGAGGTATTGGTGGATAGCAATGGCAATTACAGTACCACTTACATATTTTGGAACAGGTTATTTCCTACCGTGGTTGTAAATTAATTTTAAAAGTATATTGTGTAAGAAATAGTCAATATAGTATACTGGCATAGTGAATCTGGAACTTATTTTTTCCTCGAAATATTTTTTATTTGTACATTGTTTTGTTTTTTTAATTCTTGTTTTAGTTTGTATGCACTTAATCCTACAAATCCAAAGATTATCAATAATCCTACATATGCCAAAATAGAACTATATTCAATTAACATTGCAGACACGCCTGTCCCTAATATTCCTGGAAGTAATGATAATGCATACAACCACCATCCGCAGCATCCTAATGGAACTAGTGAAAAAAATGAGAAAAATGATGTAGCAGCAGTACTACTTGTATTTCCCCCAAATGATTTTTTCTTTAATGAACATCCTAATTCTTTACTTTTCTCAGAGACAAATACTTGAAGACCAATACCTAAACCCATTCCAAAAATTACAATTGAATTTAATTGTAAAGCAGCATTAATTGCATCTATGGGTAAAAGTGCGGGAGTAGTTAGTACAACTATTGAAAGATAAATCACAATAGTTGCAATCCCTACAATCACTGCCTTTTGAATTGGCCTCATGATTTGTCTCCATAAATCAAAGTTTCTGGATGAAATGAAACCCATGAGAACCAAAATCCTGGAAATAGGGATTTTCTTAATAATTGACTATTTTTTAATTCTCCAGAAACAGATAACCCTTCATAATTCCATTCGGACTCTGTCTGGATATCTAAAATCTTTCCCTCTTTGAATTTAAAATCTAAAACCTTTCCATTTACTTCTCTATCAAAAATTCTAGTATTTCCAGAATATAGTGAAACAAGTAGTAAATTAGAATCATCTATTTTATCATTAATGATAATTTTAGACTCAATGTCTTCTTGTGTATATGCTTTAAATGAATTATTTTCTTTTATTCCTATGATGATTTCTTTTGGAGGGATTCTATCATCTTCATTTTCTATTGGAAATAGAATTACAGGGTTTGTGTAATAGTTTTTGTAAGGATCAGTAGCGTATGATCTAATATGTCCTGTATCTGTAGTCAATACTTGGGTACCTGGATATGCTTTCTTCCAATCTCTCCATGTAATTATATCAAAAGGAATTGTCTTTAGTTCATCCCCGCTTAACTCTCCTGTAATGGCAATACCTAATCCTTGACTCCAATAGGATTCAGTTAGTCTATCGTACATTACCAAATTACTATTGTACAATTTACCTGAAGTTCCAAATTCCACTGTTGTACCATCTAATGTTCTATCAAAGACTTGATTTGTATAACATAAAGGACAATAGGTTACTGCTACGGGAATACCTCCTATGACATCATTTACAATTTCATGCCATACCAAAATGAATAGAGGATATGCTTTAGTTTCGCCATTAATGTGTAAACCAATTACAACATCTGAATCTGTTACAAATTGAGAATCATCCACTGTTACAAATTTTGGATTATCGATTGATGGTATTCCATCTTTTGGAGGTCCGCCTCCTCTAATCTTATCTAATGGTATGATGTGTTTTTCTCCATTTGTAATCATAATATCTGATGTTGAGGATGGAATTGATACATTGGAATCTGATTTTATTTCTTCTGGAAATACTGCTAAAATGGATATAATTCCTATTACTATCACTACTCCTAGAATAATTAATTTAGTTTTCAAATTCAATTAATTATTAGTTTTTAAAATATTTAATATCATTCCCAAATTTGTTTTAAAAATAAATTTCAGTCTTTGATTTTTCTAATAATTTTCTTAATTTGTCTATATCCCAATACTGGTAAAATACAAGATGGACATCCAATTTGAGATATTGAACAACAACACAGGCAGAAACATTCTCCTTTTGTATGGTTACAATCTGGACAGTTCATGAATTCTATTTGTTTAAAACCTATTTAACAAAATTCCCAAATCCTATTTTTTTTCTGAAAATTAAAATAAACGATAAATATCTAAAGTTAATTTAATTACTTTATGGTTATTATTTTAAAAGAAAATATTTTACAAAAATTAATTTATCTAAATCAACTCAAAAAAGAAAATAAAGAAACAAGAAAGTTACAAAATAAGAGATATCGTGAAAAACATCGTAGTATTCTTAATCTAAAAAAACGATTATCCTATCAAAAGAAAAAATACCTTACAAAATTAAATTCTATTTAACCTGCATACTTTTTTTCACGATCAAATTTTGCTTCCACTTTTCTAATCACAACATACAGTGTGGATAAATTCTCAGTTAGTAAATTTGATGGAAAAAAGGTTGCCCCATACCCCTCTCCTTGTCTTGTGATGAACCCATTTTTTTCTAATACATCAATACTATGAGTCACTGTTTTGTAGTCAAGTTCTAATTTTTTTGATAACTCATTTGGATTTTTAGGCTCTTCAGTTATGGCACAAATGATTCTTAATCGGGTAAATCGTCCTCCCATTCCAGTAAATACTGCTAAAAACCTATTTTTCATGTCTTTATCGACTTTAATATCCTCATAATTTGGAACATTTTTGAATATTTTACTTCTACATAGTGAATCAAATGGCATGGTATCCTAATTTGAAAACTAAAAAATATAGTTTTAGTCAATTTGGGAATTTACTTTAATACAAAATTTGTAATTTTATACCTAATGACTAAAAACGTACAAAAAATTAGCCTACTTGCAATAATTCCAATTATTGCAGTTGCTATGACCTTTGTTCCTATAACTGATGTTAATGCACAAAAAATTTGCGGAGATCGTCTGTGTATTTCAGGAGATGTTGAAGATGAACGCAAAAAAATGCGAGACTCTTTTAGTGTATCACCAACTGAACCTACAAAAATTATTGATGTTGCAGAATCTGAAAAACAAATAGAGCCAGGCAGTATTCTAAAATTATCTCGTGCAAGTGTTCCTGCAGATATTCCATTACATTTGGGATATTACAATGGAGATTCAGTTTATTTCATAATTACTGATGCAAGTGATCAAAAACATGCCACAGTAATTTCTGAAAAACAAGGATGGAATGTTGAAGTATCGCCACCCCTTGAAAATACTCCAAAAGAATCACTATCCACTGCATACATGTTTGTAAATGGTGTAGATGGTGAAGGAATTCATGGGTATCAAAGTGAAATAGTTACTAGTACTCCTGCACAAACTGAAACGTATAGTGCATTAACTTCTCATGTGCATGTAATGTGGACTGATGAAAGTAATGCCAGAGTTTTAGATTCTGAGCAAGCAGTAATTGATGCTGAGATAAATGGTGAAGTAACTTTAGTACCACTTCCAGTAGTTTTGAATATGCCGCAAATCGTTTGGCCTGATGGTCAAATGACAATTAAAGAAGACAAGACATTAGATGATGCTACCCCTTATGGTAAAGCACAAGTTTTAGACATTGATTTAGATGAAATGACTGTAACTTTTGTAGCTCATAGAGGTTGGGGTCCTGATGGTAGAACCATTTACTATATTGTAACTGATGCTACCCCTTCAGGTCCTGCAAAAATGATGGGAGTAGTTAATGCTCCAACATTAGCAGCAACTCTTGCTAGTCCTTCTGCAATTGATTTGTTTCAATTCAAAAATGGAATTAGTGGTTCTGGTCCCTTGGGATTCCAAGCAGGAATTGCAGCAGGTGCACCAGGTGATGAAAACTACTCACCATTATGGAGAATATTCATGATTAAATGGGTTGATCCAGAAAATGCAGTAGTTTTAGAAAACATGAATGACATTAGCTACTATCAACAACAAGGTCTAATAGAAATTGGAATGGCAAGACCAATGAACAGTGATCATATTGTGAACTGTCCATTCATTGATCCATTCCAATAATTCTTTTTTTTAAAAATATTGATTATGGAATTTTATATCTAATAATTTTAGATTTATTTTTTTATTATTCATAATGTATTGTTTAATGCAGTTAGAATTTACAGTTATTGTAGTTTTATTATAATTACAATTATTTTATTTTTGGTTGAATGATTGTTTGTTCTTTGATAATTTTTAATTTTTCAAGTAAATCATCAATAGTTTCACCTTCATTTGCAACTAAATTTACGTGACCTAGTTTTCTTAGTGGTTTTGAAATTTCTTTACCATACATTTTCAAAAATACATTTTTGGAATCAATTTTCAATGGAATGTATTCGCCTTGAAATTCTTTTGAGCCTAAAATATTATGCATTACTGTATTGTGAATCAAATCTGTATTGTTTAACTCAATTCCAAGTATTGCCCTCAAATGCTGCTCAAACTGTGATGTATTACTAGAGTGTAATGTGTGGTGGCCTGAATTATGTACTCTTGGTGCAATTTCATTAATTGTTATTTCATCATTATCTGTTACAAACATCTCTATTCCAAAAATACCTGCACCCTTTAACACTGACATTGTTTTTTCAGCAATTATTGATGCGTTATCTGCAACTATTTTTGAAACTCTTGCAGGTGCGATTGTTTGTCTGAGAATATTTTCCTCATGGATATTTTCCACAAGAGGATATGTCTTAATTTGACCTTTGGTATTTCTTGATGCAATTATTGATACTTCCATTTTAAATGGCACATATTTTTCAAGTAATAATTTTTGACCTTTAAAATAATCAAATGCTTTTTGAATTTCATTCTCTGAATTAATTTTATAATTTCCTTTTCCATCATATGCATCTCGCCTTGCTTTTAATAGTGCAGGATATCCAAACTTCTTTAGACCTTCTTTTACTTGTTCTATATTTTCAATTTGTATGAATTCTGGAACTGGTATGTTGTTTTCTAATAAAAAGGATTTTTGTAAAAATTTATCTTGAATAATTTTTAATGTGTCTGGAGATGGATTAATTTCTGCATTTTTTTCTACAGATTTTAAGACCTCACTATCACCTGATTCAATTTCATATGTGATAATATCTGATTTTTCTGCTAATTCTATGATTGCTTCTTTATTTTTAAAATCTGCAACAATTTGTTCGGCCCCAACTAATGATGCAGAACAACCTGGATTTGGATCTAATACTATGATTTTTGATACATGTTGTGGCATTTTCTTGGCAGCCTCTGCAATCATCATTCCTAGTTGACCTCCACCAATTATGCCCAAAACTTTAGCCATTATTTGAGTTAATTTACAAGGAGTAAAAATATCTAGTCTAAACAAAAACGTACTAGGATCTATGATGTTGTGGAGAATAAAGAAAGGCGTAAGCCCTCTAAACTGCAGAACTCTGAGAGATTTCCTCTCGTGGTCAAGCGTCTAAACGCTTGATTGCCTTTGTCGTTCTACGGGGCTACGCAGGTTATTTGTTAGATTTTTTAACTAACAATGTATTATTTTATAATCTAAACAAGTATTTAAAATTATTATGAAATTATTTCAATAAATTATTATTATTTTTATAATTCTTGATACTATTGATGTTAAAAATTATTATTTAATAGCGAAATGAGTCTTTAGTTCCATCTGTAGCAGGAATTGATTTTACCCATTTTTTATAATCCTCTTGAGATGTTTGGCATTCATCAGATTCTGCTTCACGTACTATGAAATCATCTGAATCTACAAAATTTTTACATTTTTCACATAGCCACAATGTTTTATTTTCAGGAATTGTAGATTTTGGTAATCTTCTACTGTTGCATTGTTTACAAAATAATGGCAATGTTTCTCATTTTCATCACATCTTAGATTAGTTATAAAACTATTAGATATCAAATAGACTTTTTTTAAATCATTAAAAGAAATTATCTAATCTAACCAAATATGCAATATGCCAAACACAATTCCTGTGATAATCATGGTCATTCCTGACTCTTCGTTCATCAAAGTGCATAAGCTTCTTGCAAAGAGTACATGGAATAAACAATAGACTACAATGTTTTAACTAGATTTTACCTTAAGATTCATGGGTTATTGTATGATTTTAATCAAGGGACGTTTTCATTATACATTATGACAGAACAAAATTCCGAAGATAATTCTGAATTATTACTTGAATGGGTCGACAAAGGTATTTCATTACAAAGAGATGGAAAACACAAAGAAGCCATTGTATGCTTTGATAAAGCAATTAGCATAGATGCCGACATGGGTGGGGAACCTGATTCAAATTTGTTACTTCTCAAAGACAACTCATTGATGAAATTAAGTAAAAATGAGTAATCAAAACAACCATTTTTGTTTTTATCTTAATACTACAAAATATGTGGTCATATTTCCTTAAACCGTAATTGTTAATTATTCTCTAATTTTTTCTATTGTATTGGCTTATTCAAAAAAACCTCTAATTGGAATTATCATGGGATCTAGTTCTGATAGTAGAATAATGCAAGGGGCCTCTGAAATTTTAGATGAATTTAAAATTAAACATGAAGACCAAATTGTTTCTGCACATAGAACCCCTGCTAGATTATCAGAATATGCAGAACATGCAGAAAAAATGGGATTTAAATTAATTATTGCAGGGGCTGGTGGGGCTGCTCATTTACCTGGAATGATTGCATCTCACACTACTATTCCTGTAATCGGAGTGCCAATATTGGTCTACAATGATAAACATCCAAAAAAAACAGACACATCAAAATTCTCTGCATTTGGTGGATTGGATTCATTACTATCCATTACTGAAATGCCTTCAGGTTCTCCTGTTGTATCTGTGGGTGTTAACAAGGCAGGAAATGCTGCAATTTATGCAATCAAAATTCTTGCAAATGAATTTCCAACATTAAAAGAAAAATTAAAACAACACAAATCAAACCAACATAATTCCGTACTAAAAGAGTCTGAGCAAATGAAAAAAGAAGGTCTTTCAAAATTTGCAAAAAAGAAATTCAAATGACTTTACATGTGGAAATTTAAAAACTAAAATTCTTGTAAAATCTAATTTGTAAAGTATAACAATTCTAAATTATTGTTCATCAATACTTCCACCTTGTCCAAAGACAACAGGCAATGTATGACTATCAATAATTTTGATTCTACGTAATTTTGACACTGCAAGATCTAATCCGTCAGGAGTATCTGAAAATATTTTTACAAATATATCATATTTTCCCATAATGCCATTGACCTCTACAACTTCGGGAATTGATTTAATTTCAGAAATTACATCAGGTTCCGTACCAGGTTGACAAGTGATCAGTACGTATGATAGCATGTTTGATAAAATGAAAGTGAATTAAAATATCTTGTGAATTATTTGAATTTCTTATGTTTAATTAAATTAAATTAAATATTAACGAATAAAATTTGTCTTTTTTGCTAAAAACATTTTGAATCCTTTTTTACTCATTTTCATAAATGACAAATAACATAATTTTGATTTACACAAATCACATACCACATCATATGATATGTCCTTACAACCACACATACAAATACAATATTGCACATTCATACTATTTCACTATTCTATTGGTTCTGGATGTCCTTTGCCACGTAGTGAAAATAATATTACTGCAAGTGCAATCCATACCCCTATAACTGCACCATATGCTGCCATTCCAGCTTCTGCCATATGTCCAATAAGGGTATGATGGACAATAAACATTATTTTGTAAAAACTAAAAATTCTTTTAAAAAAGTACTACTAATTTTAAAATATTTTTATTATTTGGAAATATTACTTTATTGAAGATCAAAGCGTATTATATTTAGATTGAACATTTATGATACAAAGCCTTTAGCCTGTAAAGATTGTGGTAAAATAATTGGTGAGATTGATTATGATGCAGAAGTTATTTTACCAAAATGTTCTCAATGCTCAAATCCTACACCTCACATTAATGACAAAATACCTTATTTGATTAAACATTAAAAATATGAATTTAAAAATTCTAACTACATCTAAAATATCTTATTTATACAAAAATCCAATTTCTTGATTGATTTCATTGTATTCGCTAATCATGCAGTTGTAGACTTTCATTATCCTTCGATTGAAATCTTCATTTTTGATATTTTCCTTTAAGGTGTACTCTTCTATCATTTGTACATATTTTTGATGTAATGATTTTGCTTCTTTCATTTTTCTTTCTACTTCTTCACTCATAATATTATTAGGTGTTAATAGTAAATAACAATTTCAAAATAGTTTTAATTTTTTTTTGTAATAAAAAATAATATTTTTATTATTTATTTTCACACCTAATACATTTTGTTCCAGTTATTTTATCTCCACAACAAATACAATTCATGTTAAATGTATGATATCCATTTTTTGGAGTTTTAGAATATTTTATTGCCAAATAAATTATTATGATTACTCCAATTCCAATCCCAAACCATAACAAAACCATAATTATTTTAAATACGTTTTAATAAAATTTAATCTTCTATGTGTCACAACATTACAAATGTAATTTTTTATGGCTAAAATTCAATAAATTTTAGAATTTTTAAACAAATGTTAAGAAAATAATTATTATATTTAATTTCTATTTTGTTATATTATTTTTATGAACGAAGATTTTGCAGAATATACAAAATGCATTGAATGTAGTGTTTCATTACTACTTTGTGATTGTAATTGCCCAAAATGTGGAAAACGAGAATATTGTATGTGCAATTTGAATCCAATTAGCTGGAATGATTTAGGATATTAAAAATAATTAATATCTAAAATGATGTTATGTGTATTTTAACAAGTTCAACAAATTATGTTAATAAAGTAAATTTGATGTTTTTCTCTCTTAATTTTTCAATTAATTCATCTGCTTGTTCTTTTCCTTGAGTTTCAAGACTTAATGTTACCATTACTGAACCTGCATTAACTTTTGAGCTTAATCGGTCATGAACAACTTCTACAATATTTGCATTAACTAGAGAAATTTCATCAACAATTTCTTTGAAAATACCTGGTCTGTCTGGTAATTCCATTGAAAGAACTAGTAATCTTCCCATAGTTGCCAATCCTTTGTCTACAATTTGTCCTAAAAGATACATGTCTATGTTACCTCCTGCTAATATTGCTACTACTTTTTTACCTGGAGATGGTTTTTTTGAAATCAAATATGCCAAGCTAACAGCTCCTGCAGGCTCTACTACAAATTTCATTCTCTCCATAAGCAAAAACATTGCTTTTGTAATTTCAGAATCATTTACCAGTACAATCTCATCAATTAATTCTTTAATTATTGTAAATGTTTTTTCCCCTGGCATTTTGACTGAAATACCATCTGCAATTGTTTTATCTCCTCCTGATTTTGTTAATGAATTATTTTTGAGTGACTCATACATTGATGGAAATGAACTTGATTGAACTCCCACAATTTTGATATTTGGATTTTTTTCTTTTATTGCAATTAAAACTCCAGCTGCCAATCCCCCGCCACCAATTGGAACATACACCTCATCTACATCAGGTAGTTGCTCTAGTATCTCTAAACCTACAACTCCTTGTGCAGCTATAACTTGAGGATCATCAAATGCATGTATGATTGTCGCTCCTGTTTGATTTGCAATTTCTTTAGCTTTGGATGATGATTCATCATAATTTGTTCCTTCAAGAATTACTGTTGCACCATACCCTCTAGTTGCTGAAACTTTAGCAGGTGATGCATTTTTTGGCATTACAATTGTACATGGTATTTTTTCTAATGCAGATGCAAATGCAACTCCTTGACCATGATTTCCTGCAGATGCTGCAACAACTCCTCGTTTTTTTTCTTCATCTGATAGTGTTTTTATTTTATAATATGCACCTCTTATCTTAAATGAACCCGTTCTTTGTCTGAATTCAGCTTTTAGATGTATTTCTGATCCTGTAATTTTACTAAATGTTGGAGATGGAATTAAAGGTGTTTTTTTAATCTCCTCTCCTCTCATTGAATTGGCTTTTAGTATTTCATCATATGTGGGGTTCATTGAAGATGTTACTATTAACGTGGTATATTTGAGTTCATCGATAAATTATCTATAATATTTTTTATTTTTATGCGTAATTTTTATGATAAACGTGAATGGGTTAATTTTTAATTTTTAATTATTTGATTAATTTTTAATTATTTCTTCTAAATCATCTAGTTTTTTTATAATATTTTCTTTAACTGTGTTGGACATTTTTCTTGGATCAAATAGTCCTTCGCGGTTGTTATTTTTAATAAACTCAATATCTAATGTGCATAAACAACCTTCTTCCCCTGCAACTAATCTTGCATCATCAATTAGTACAGTACTTGTTTGATATGTCTCAACTAATAATGAATCCAGTTCCTTGAATAATTCATTCTTTTTTTCAGTTAATTTTTTAAATTCTTCCCCTGCATCTTTTTCAATTTCAGCATATACTTTTTTACTAAACTCTTCATCGTCATAAAATACCTCAAATAGTTTTTGATGATCAAAATCTTTGTAACCCATTTCTTTTAATTTATTTAAAACAAATTGATCACTGTTATCTGATAATTCTGTTTCTTTGTTCTTTGTTGTATCCACAATAGTTGCTAACTCTTTTTGAGCATCAATTACCCTTTGAAGTGGTTTGTAAAATAGTAAAACATGAAATTGTAAAGACATGTGCCCCGATATTAGATAATTTCCTTCATTAATCTCAAATTTTGTGAAAATTCTTCTAAGATCTTCATTGTTAGTAGTTGATACGTCTTGTAATGACCAATCAGTTAATTTTTGACTAATTTTTTCAAGATAATTTGTAACTTGTTTTGGGTCAAATGTTTTTTGTTCTGTAATTGTTGAATCCCCCATCATTACTTTGGCATCTATTGTTTTTGTTAATTCTAATATTTTTGATAAAAATTGATTTTGAATCGTTTCATTTTTTTTATTTAATAATTTAATGAATTCATCTGGTGATCTTGAACCTAATCGCACAAAAAATTATCCTGTATGGCTCTCCTTAAACCTTCATTATTTTGTGACTAGAAATTTTTTATTTTACCACAAGTTTGGTTTCAATAATCTCTAAATAGATTAATTCCTACTTTTAGGCATGGGAACATCAAAAATCTTATGTCATACTTGTAATAATCATATAGTCGAGTATTATGATTCTGCATATAAGGGAA
>Ga0233428_1000337_pt1 | contig 69793 bp, 62 predicted proteins | sample SI_118_April2016_4_FD_179890 | JGI IMG/M metagenome (GOLD analysis project Ga0233428, IMG submission 179890) | Seawater microbial communities from Saanich Inlet, British Columbia, Canada - SI_118_April2016_120_MG | ecosystem: Environmental > Aquatic > Marine > Inlet | place: Canada: British... | reverse complement strand
GAAAAAAGCCAGCGCTGCCAAAGCCGCGCCAGAAGACCTCACCGAAAGCCAAGCTGAACTCCTCACCCGCCTCAAAGCCAAACGCACCGAGCTTGCTAGGGCTCGCCGTGTGCCGCCCTATGTCATCTTCTCCGACCGCTCCTTGGAAGAGATTGCCCGCATCCAACCTCAAGATGAAGCCGCCTTCGCCGAAATTCACGGCGTCGGCGCCGCTAAGCTCAAGAAGTTCGCCGCAATATTTTTGGCAGTCGTGGCGAGCGAGTAGATCCTGTAGCGACGTATTGGACTTTTCTCCCTGTGGGGAAGGGATATGTCGGCTGATACTAATTTCATCATTCTGGTGTAGGCCAGAATCCAGTTTCAGGCACCGCTCTGGACCCTGGATCAAGTCCAGGGTGACGGAGAGGTTGGGCTTGTAAGTGATACTGAACTAGACCATTCAAAGTAGTAGCTGACACGCTAGAATCAGCGCATTCCCCTTAAATTAAAAAAATTGGAATATAATTCCATTTTTTTGTTGAATATGAGAAAAAATGGGTATTTATAATAGGCTCATTCAATATAGAACAAAAGGAGAATGTAGAATGAGTCAATGTAGTAGTGAACGACGGAAACTGACAACCGCAGAAAATGGTCGAGATCGAGCTATTAGAAAACGAGACGAGCATCGCGTTAGTTACCCGGATGAATCTAAAACACTTAATCGGTTAAACGCAAAAATCGAAGAATGGAAATATGACGTTCGACTTGCCGAGGGTGATTTGAATGTTTGTTTAGGTATTTAAAAGTCATTTCATCAAAACGATGGGAGGATATTTTTTTGTATCTTCCCATTTTTGAATCAATAGTTTTTCGGGTGGTGTGAGATGTTTAGCAACAGCTTCAATATCCTTTTTAATATCTGCACCATTATAAAAGGCTCTTTTGCCCCAATAATGGGACGCAGCTAAATTGACGCTCACCTTCCTTCCATCCTTGTATCTATGAAAAAGATCAAATTGTGCAGGCAAGTAGTTTTGATTGGCCAGATTGCTAATCATCGATAGTTTGTGCTGTTTTCTGGCTTTCGCCTTGCGACTTGTTTTCATGTCATGTTCGAGATGTGTACGGGCCGCATCATATTCGATGATTTGCATAAACTCAGTTTTTGCGCGGGCGTGCCCTTTGTTTCCTGCAAGTTCCAATAAGTAGTCTGCGAGTGAGGATTTATAGATATATAACCCATCCCAACGCGACCCACCGAAACGTAGGGTGTAGGGAATTGTGTTGATTTGCCGCCGAATTTCGCCTGCTATTTGATAGATTTTTTCAGCAGGTGAGTTTTCCAAACCCTTTCGCCATGCCTGCGCTTGTTCCATTAAAGCCAAGAAGCCAGTTTGATCTTCAAGTTTTTGAATATCTTCTTTGGTTTTGCTAAATTCTAGGGGTTCAAGACTAAAGACGAATTTGCGCAACCTCCAAATGATCACTTCTCGGTCTTGAGTACCACTCTTATGATATCTATAGGTGGCTATCAGTTGACGATATACTCTATCTTTAATTTTTTGGCGTTCTTCAATTGAAAGTGGAGGTGGGTTCTTCTCGGCTGTAATAGAAGACTGCGCGCAGGCTGCTAGAAAGCCAATCGAGAACATGAGAACAAATTTATTTAAGTGCATAATATTATCCCTCCACAATTTATACGTTGAGTATACAGACAGGGCTATGGCGGGGCCAGATGGCGTTTTTCTGGAAAAGGATAATATTTCTATTCGGTGACTGTCACCGAATAGAAATATAGTAGCGATTCTAAGGATTTTTCTCCCCGGTAGGAGATAAGGGTTGCCTGCCATTTCGTCATTCTGGTGTAGGCCAGAATCCAGTTTCAGGCACTGCTCTGGACCCTGGATCAAGTCCAGGGTGACGGGGAGGTTGGCGTTAATTTAACGACTGTCGTTAAATTAATTAACTTATTTATAATCGACCTGGATGATCTCGTAGGATTTTGAGCCGCCGGGGGTGGTTACTTCGACGCTGTCGCCCAAGCTCTTGCCGATCAGGGCGCGGGCGGTGGGTGAGGTGACGGAGAGTTTGCCGTCTTCGACATTGGCTTCATGCGTGCCGACGATCTGAAAAGTCGACTCTTCATCGGTGTCTTCATCGGCGAGCTCAACCGTTGCGCCAAAGCGGACAACATCGCCGGAAAGTGCTTTCGGATCGATAACATCAGCGTAGCTAATGATGCCTTCCAATTCCATCACCCGACCTTCGATAAAGCTCTGCTTTTCACGTGCGGCATGGTATTCGGCGTTCTCTGAGAGATCGCCATGCTCGCGCGCGACTTCAATCGCTTTAATAACTTCTTGGCGCTCAACAAATTTCAGCTGCCGTAATTCATCTTCGAGGGCTTGCAAACCGCCAGCCGTCATTGGAACTTTTTCCATAACTTAAAACCTTAAAAAAACAAAACGTCCCCAGCCCGCGATTTATGATCGCAGCGCATTGGAGATTTAATTATTTATGATGAAGCCTTAGCATAGGATTGTAGCGGGGCAACTTCAAGCCCCTTATCGCTATCTGCACCCGCCGCATTTTGCACCGCGATCGCACCGACGGCAGCAGCTGCGCCGGCCATGGTTGTGTAATGCGGCACGTTATTGGTGAGCGCCGAGCTTCTGATTGAGAAACTGTCAGAAATCGCCTGCGCGCCTTCGGTGGTGTTGACCACCATCTGAATTTCACCGGAAAGAATGGCATCAACGCAATGCGGCCGTCCTTGCAGTACTTTGTTGACGCGTTCGACATCGATACCGGCTTTGGCAAAAAGCTCTGCCGTGCCACCGGTGGCTAAAATCTTAAAGCCAAGCTCATTGAGATCACTGGCGATTTTGCCGGCGGCTTTCTTATCGCTGTCTTTGACCGAGATAAAGACCGTGCCACTTGAGGGCAGGATCGTGCCGGCGCCTAATTGGGATTTAGCAAAAGCGCGCGGGAAATCTTTATCGATGCCCATCACTTCGCCGGTCGACTTCATCTCAGGCCCAAGAATAATATCAACGCCTGGGAAGCGCGAGAACGGGAAGACGGCTTCTTTGACCGCCGTGTGGGTTGGCTTGAGATCCTCGACCAAATTAAAGCTGCTCAGCTTTTCACCGGCCATCACCCGGGCGGCGATTTTGGCAATCGGCACACCGGTCGCTTTGGCGACAAACGGCACCGTTCGGCTGGCCCTCGGATTCACTTCCAAAATAAACACCACACCGTCTTGGATGGCGAATTGGACGTTCATCAGACCGACCACGTTCAGCGCCAAAGCGAGCGCCTCGGTCTGCTTGCGAAGCTCGGCAATGATCGCGTCGGAAAGCGAGTAGGGTGGCAGCGAACAGGCACTATCGCCTGAATGAATACCGGCTTCCTCGATGTGCTCCATAATGCCCGAGACATATACGTCTTCGCCGTCGCAAATCGCATCAACATCAACTTCGATGGCGTCTCTGAGGTACCAGTCAATCAGCACCGGGCTGTCGCCGGAAACCACCACGGCAGTTTTCATGTAGTGACGCAGGCGCTCAACATCATGGACGATCTCCATGGCGCGGCCACCCAAAACGTAGGACGGGCGGATGACCACCGGATAGCCAATTTCAGCGGCGATCTTTTCAGCTTCCTCGGCTGAGCGCGCGATACCGTTCGGCGGTTGCTTGAGCTCAAGATCTTCCAGCAATTGCTGGAAGCGTTCCCGGTCTTCAGCTAAATCAATGGCATCCGGCGACGTGCCGAGGATCGGAATATTGGCTTGCTCGAGAGCAGCGGCAAGTTTCAGCGGTGTCTGGCCGCCAAACTGCACAATCACGCCATGGACTTTGCCATTGGCCTGCTCGGCCCGGATCAGTTCAATCACATCCTCATCGGTCAGCGGCTCAAAATAAAGCCGGTCGGAGGTGTCGTAATCGGTCGACACCGTTTCCGGATTGCAATTGACCATGATGTTTTCATAGCCAGCATCCTTCATTGCGTAGGCGGCGTGAACGCAGCAGTAATCAAACTCGATACCTTGGCCGATCCGGTTCGGTCCACCGCCCAAGATTATGACTTTGGTCGCATCAGTTGGCTCAGCCTCATTTTCGGGCTCGTTCAGACCGTCGCCTTCATAGGCTGAATACATATAGGACGTTTGCGATGGGAATTCGGCCGCGCAGGTATCGACCCGCTTATAAACTGGCCGCACATCGTTGTTAAGGCGCGTCTCAGTTACTTCAGCCGGATTTTTACCCGCGAGCTCGGCCAGCCGGGCATCGGAGAAGCCCATTTTCTTGAGGCTCAAAAGCCCGGCCTTGTCGTCCGGCAGGCCATTTTTGCGAACGCCTTCTTCCGTTTCAACAATCGTTTTAATCTGATCAAGGAACCACGGATCAAATTTAGACGTCGCATGAATGTCTTCGAGGCTGACACCGTGACGCATGGCTTGCGCAACGTACAAAATACGGTTGGGGTGATGTTCTGTCAGCACGGCCCGGATGGCATCGCGGTCAGGCGCGCCGTCGATCTCAACTTCGTTGAGCCCGGTGAGCCCGATCTCCATTGAGCGCAGGCCTTTTTGCAGACTTTCGGCAAAGCTCCGGCCAATCGACATCGCTTCGCCGACCGATTTCATCGCCGTCGATAACTTCGCCTCGGCTTGCGGGAATTTCTCAAAGGTAAAGCGCGGGATCTTGGTGACGACATAATCGATGGTCGGCTCAAAGGCGGCGGGTGTGACACCGGTGATATCATTGTCCAACTCATCCAGGGTATAGCCGACAGCAAGCTTGGCCGCGATTTTGGCGATCGGGAATCCGGTCGCTTTTGAGGCCAAGGCGGATGAGCGCGACACCCTTGGGTTCATCTCGATAATCACGAGGCGGCCATCTTTCGGATTGATCGCAAACTGCACGTTCGAGCCGCCAGTATCGACGCCGATTTCTCTCAGCACCGCAATCGAGGCGTTGCGCAAAATCTGATATTCTTTATCCGTCAAAGTGAGCGCAGGCGCGACGGTGATCGAATCTCCCGTATGGATGCCCATCGGATCGACGTTCTCGATTGAACAAATAATAATGCAGTTATCCGCATGGTCGCGGACGACTTCCATCTCATATTCTTTCCAGCCGATGATACTTTCTTCGACCAGCACGGAATTAACCGGCGACGCGGCGAGACCCGTCGCGACAATATGGTCATATTCGGCTCTGTTATAGGCCACGCCACCACCGGCACCGCCCAAAGTAAAACTCGGCCGGATAATCATCGGCAGGCCAATTTCTTCCAGCGCCTCTGCCGCTTCATCCAAATTTGTGACGAGGCGGGAGATTGGATTCTCAAGACCGATTTTCTCCATCGCTTCTTTAAATTTTTGTCGGTCTTCGGCTTTATCGATGCTCTCGGCTTTGGCGCCGATCAGCTCGACGTTGTGGCGCTCCAACGCTCCGTTTTCCCACAGCGCCATCGCCGCATTGAGCCCGGTCTGCCCGCCCATCGTCGGCAAAATTGCATCCGGCTTTTCCTTGATGATGATCTGCTCAATGAATTCTGGCGTAATCGGCTCGACATATGTCGCATCCGCGGTATCCGGATCCGTCATAATCGTCGCCGGATTAGAGTTCACCAAGACAACTCTATAGCCTTCCTCACGCAGCGCCTTACACGCCTGCGCCCCGGAGTAGTCAAACTCACAGGCTTGACCAATAACAATCGGCCCCGCGCCAATAATCATGATGGTTTTAAGATCGGTTCTTTTAGGCATTTTTGCTCACCAGAGAGGACACAGAGTTCACAGAGAAAATAGAGGCTTCACAAAACACCCCGTCATTCTGGCGTAGGCCAGAATCCAGTCTCAGGCACCGCCCTGGATCCTGGATCAAGTCCAGGATGACGCGTGGGGTGGTGTCGCGACCTTTATACAACAATCCGCCGTCATGCGCGGACTTGATCCGCGTATCCATCTTCCCGCTCTCACAAAACACCCCGTCATTCTGGCGCAGGCCAGAATCCAGTTTCAGGCACCGCTCTGGACCCTGGATCAAGTCCAGGGTGACGAGTGGGGTGGGGGGATTAGATATATGAAACATCATTTGAACCAACTCTTCACCCATTCTTTGAACGCCTCTTTAGCCAGTGCAGCGGCTAAGCCTGGTACAGATTCTTTGAAAATTTTAATTGCCCGGTCTAAAGATACTTCAATAAGGGAATGGAGTTGATCCTTGGTTGGTGTCAGCTCTTTTAAAGCCTTTAAACCCTCTTTCAACGACCAAACAATAGTATCTCTTTCATCTGGGTGAGTTGAAGAATACCCATTATCCGATTCTATTTTTTCGACTGCACCTTCTAATTTTTCTTCAAATTCCTTGTATTCTGAAGTCGTTCGATCGATAGCCAGAGGTTCCCATTCGGTTTCACTTAACTCACCAGATATTGAATTTTCATCACTTTCGAGAAATTCAATTTCCCATTCTCCCGACGGCGAACCAAAATTGAGGGCAACTTCTTTATAAAGTTTTTCTGACCAATTTTCGACCTCATACGCGCCACCTTCAGTGATATCTAAATTTTCTCTTTCAGTATCGATAAGTTGCCCTGTTTCCGGGTGCTCCACTAAATCTGGACTTTTTACAAATTCACAGAGTCCCTTTGAATCTAGTCTTTGGGCACATATTCTTACAAGCTGTACCGGTTGTGCAATGTGCCGCGCTAAAAAGCCGATTTCGGTGTTGAGATTTTTGGATTTGGAGAGCGCTAAATGCAACCGTAATAGTAGGGCCTTCTCTACTGTTTCATAGTCAATAGTTGGCCTCTTAACCACCCTCTACCCCTCCATCATTTTCACGAACCTATCGAACAGGTAGTGACTATCTTGCGGGCCGGGGGAGGCTTCGGGGTGGTGTTGGACGGAGAAAATGGGTTTGCCATTGAGGCGAATGCCTTCGAGGGTGCCATCAAACAAGGAGCGATGGGTTTCGACCACACCATTTGGCAGGCTGTCGGATTCGACGACGAAACCGTGGTTCTGGCTGGTGATTTCAACTTTCGAGGTCTCGAGGTCTTTGACCGGGTGATTGGCGCCGCGGTGGCCGTGATGCATTTTTTTGGTTTTGGCACCCAACGCCAAAGACAGCATCTGATGGCCGAGGCAAATGCCGAAGATTGGCAGGTTCTTTTCGATCAGGGCTTTGATGGTGGGGACGGCATACTCACCGGTTGCCGCGGGATCGCCCGGGCCGTTTGAGAGAAACACGCCGTCCGGGTTTAAAGCCAGAATGTCGTCGGCGCTGGTAGAGGCGGGCACGACCGTGACTTTGCAGCCAGCCGCCGCGAGGCAACGCAGGATATTGCGCTTGGCGCCGAAATCCATCGCGACAACATGCCGCTTGGGTGAAGTCTGCTGGCCATAGCCATCTTGGATCGACCAGATGCTCTCATCCCAGCTATAGGTTTGGGCGCAGGTCACATCTTTGGCGAGATCCATGCCTTCAAGCCCAGCAAAATCCTTGGCTTGGGCGATGGCAGCGTCAACATCTATTTCGCCGTCTGCATAGACAATCGTTGCATTGGCAAAGCCGACATCCCGGATACGCCGCGTCAGACGTCTGGTGTCGATGCCAGTGACAGCAGCCAGGTTATACGATATCAGCCACTCATCGAGATGCTTGGCGGCGCGCCAGTTTGACGGAGCCGTAATATCAGCTCCCATAACGCAGCCGCGGACAGCGGGCGTCACGGTCTCAATATCTTCGGGATTGGTGCCGACATTGCCAATATGTGGGAAGGTGAAGGTGATGATCTGGCCCGCATAAGACGGGTCGGTCAAAATTTCCTGATAACCGGTGAGCGAAGTGTTGAAGCAAACTTCGCCGGTCGCCGTGGTTTTTGCGCCGGCACCCTTGCCCCAAAAGACTGAACCATCACTAAGAATCAACGCCGCGTCCTTATCTGGAGGACATATATTTGGCGCAGTACTCTTCGTGGCGTCCGTCATAGTTGCGGCGGATCCTTATAATTGGGAACTCATCAATCTAGCGAGTGATTCGTTCTTATTGTCAATCTTTCTAATGCGCTGCCGGATATTGCTGAATACGGCTGCTGCGTCAGGTTGGAGCCATCTCATAAGCGATGCCGATGCCGCGGTCAAGCCTAAAAGAATTAAAAATATTATTTAAAATCAATAGGTTAGAAAAGGAAATCGATTTGACTCGGGGATTTGGTTTGGGTTAGTGTCCAGGGCTTCAATCAGAGGGGATGATTCGATGCTACGAGAGCAAATAAACGACGTGCTCAAAGGAGCCATGAAGGCCAAAGAACCGACTAAGGTTTCGACGCTACGTCTGATCAATGCCGCCATCAAAGACCGCGATATCGCCGAGCGCACCAAAGGCGGGGTCGATGAAGAAGGCATTGATGATGATGGCATCCTCCAGCTTCTGCAATCAATGATCAAGCAACGCCGCGATTCTATTGAGGCTTATAAAAAGGGCGGCCGCCCCGAACTGGCTGATCGGGAAGCCGAAGAGATCGACGTTATCCAGGACTTCTTGCCCGAGCAACTCAGCGATGATGAACTCGCCGAAGCGGTCAATGGCGTGGTCGACGCCGTCGGCGCTGAAAGCCTCAAAGAAATGGGCGCGGTAATGGCCAAGCTCAGAGAAGACTACGCCGGACAAATGGATTTCGGCAAAGCCAGCGCCATCGTCAAACAACGGCTCGGGTAATTTTCTCAATCACGCCGTCTAAATTTTCATTTATTTCATTGTTCCAAAATCTTAGGACAGAATAGCCGTTGGCTTCGAGCCAAACTGTCCTTTTGTCATCTGCTATGCGTCGTGATGCATGTCGCCCACCATCGACCTCGATGATCATTTTCAATTTTGGACAGAAGAAATCAACGATATAGGGGCCGATGGGAACCTGCCGGCGAAAGCGAATGCCCTTAATCTGTTTGCGCCTAAGCTTGCGCCAAAGTTGTATTTCCATCTCCGTTTGGTTTTTGCGAAGATTTCTTGCACGTTCGTTTGCCACATTAAAAGTCCCCCCACCCCTCCCCCCTTGAGGGGGAGGGGTGGGTGGGGGGTGCTTCAGGCAATGACCTTAAACAATCTGCCCCAACACGATTCCACCGAGAAACAACCAGCTGAACAGGCGGTTGGATTTGAATTTGGCGAGGCAGTCATGCGGGTTGTCGATTTTTAAATCCCAAACCTGCCAAACTCCGTGCATCGTGGTTAGTGCGAGGCCGATATAGAACGGCCAGGAGAGGGCGATCAGCCAGCCGGAGACGCCCATCAATATCACGGTGGCGGTGTAAAAAAGATAGAGCCAGAGTTTCACATTGCCGCTCAGTGCCAGGGCGGTTGATTTAATGCCGATCAGCGCATCGTCCTCTTTGTCTTGCAGGGCGTAGATGGTGTCATAGCCGAGGGTCCAGAAAATGCCGGCAATATAAAGGATAATTGCTGGCAACTGAATATCACCCCTGACAACCGCCCAGCCCAGCAGCGCCCCCCAATTGAAGGTAAGGCCAAGGACGAATTGCGGCCAAAAGGTGAAGCGCTTGGTAAAGGGATAAATCGCAACCAGGATCAGCGATGCTGCACCAAGGGCAACAGCGAACCAATTGAACTGTAGTAAGATGGTCAGGCCGAGGGCCGACAAAAAGCCCATGAAAATGACTGCCTGCTTAACGCTGATGAGACCGCTCGGGATTGGCCGGTCTTTGGTGCGGGCAACGCTGCCGTCAAAATCCCGGTCAGCGATGTCGTTCATACAGCAGCCGGCCCCCCGCATAATTTTCGCGCCGAGACCGAAAAGGATAAACAGCCACAGCACGCCTTTAATATCGGACCAGTTCTCAATAGCCAGCGCGAGTGACCACCAACACGGAAACAGCAACAGCCACGTGCCGATCGGCCGATCAAAGCGCGCCAATCTCGCATAAGGCCGAGCCGCTTCGGGTAGCCAACGGTCGACCCAATTGCCACGCGGGATATCTGATGCCGTGGTGTCAGTCATGACGCTATATTAAAGGCGAATTTTTGAGAAGCAAACCAACCACGAGATTGCCTGAAATCACCCCCTCCTCGATCCTCCCCCCTCAAGGGGGAGGAAGTAGTTGTTTAGATACCCTTCTTTGAAATTAAGAGTCATGAAGTTCAATCAAAAAGCCCTCCCCCTTGAGGGGGGAGGGTTGGGTGGGGGTGATCCGTGAGTAAAGCCTTAAATCAAGCGTCTTCGAATTCCTTGGTGTGCACCCAAGCGACATGTTTCGGAACGCTTTTGGTTTCATTCCATTCCTCAAGCATAGCTGGTGCTTCGTCGGCAACCTTTTGCCAGACCTCGGGGCCAGCTGTATTGCAGGCGAGCTCCAGGCGATGGCCGTTGGGATCGAAGCAATAGATTGATTTGAAGACGGCGTGATCAGTCGGGCCTAATACGTCGACGCCGAGATCTTCCATACGGGCCTTGGCTGCCATCAGAGCATCTTCGTCTTCAACTTTAAGGGCTAAATGCTGCACCCAATTTGGCGTGTTTTCATCTCGGCCCATAGGTGGGGAGTTGGGGATTTCGAAAAACGCCAGGAAGCTGCCGTCACCGATATCGAAAAAGATATGCATATAGGGGTCCGGCTCGTGGGTTGAGGGTACGTGATCTTCGGCCATCGCCATGGCGTAGGGCATATCGAGCACTTTGGTGTAGAAATCGACTGTCTCTTGGGCATTTATGCAGCGATAGGCGACATGGTGAAGTCCTTTGGTGATCATCTGGCTGTCCTCTGTTTGACGTTTGTTAAATTAGTTACATATGAAACTAATTTCTATCCTGTGAGCGTCCGGCTGTATTTGACCAAAATCAAATAGACGGTAGAGCATTGGCAAAGCTTGAGAAAATAGGGTAAACGACAGCATGTCATCGTTAATTAGATTATACGTAGAGGCGGATTTGCAACCGGGGGCGGAGCTTGAAATTAGTTCCGGCCAGCTCCATTACCTTAAAAACGTCATGCGCCTCGGCCCTGGCGATAGCGTCACCTTGTTCAATGGGCGGGACGGCGAGTATGTCTCGGAGATCACCGCGATCAATAAAAAGAGTTTGCAGGTGCGCGTTCTTGAGCAATCCCGGCCGCAGCTCGCTGAGCTTGATATTTGGCTGCTGTTCGCGCCGATCAAGAAAGCGCGCATCGATATGATTGCTGAAAAAGCGACCGAGCTTGGCGTGGCTAAATTACAGCCAGTGATGACGGACTTCACTAATATTGAGCGGGTGAAGATCGATAGATTACGCGCCAATGCGATTGAGGCGGCGGAACAATGCCGCCGCTTGACCATTCCTGACATCGCCGAGCCGCAATCGCTAGCCCGTGTGCTTGAAGCCTGGGATCCAGCGCGCCGACTCTTGGTGATGGATGAAACGGCAGGCGGTGCGGATAGTGCTTTGACCATGTCAGCGCTCGCGCCAAGCTCAAGTGACGCGATTTTGATCGGGCCGGAGGGCGGGTTCTCATCATCCGAGCTTGACCTGCTTGAGAATCTCCCCTTTGTTACAAAGATCACCCTGGGGGGGCGGATACTTCGCGCAGAAACAGCTGCCTTGGTCGCGCTCGCCCTTTGGAATGAACTCGTGGCACCTAAACCTTAAGATGCGAAAGTACGTCTGAATGACCTCTGAAAATAAGAATGAAAAAATCGTCGATAAGGCGCAACTCACCGATTATATCGCATCAGGCTGTAAGCCCGAAGAAGATTGGCGCATCGGTACCGAGCATGAGAAATTTGCTTTCGATCTCAAAACTTTAAAACCGCTGACTTATGAAGGCGGTATTCGAAAATTGCTTGAAAATCTCGTCGAGTATGGCTGGGAACCGGTCATTGAAAACGGTCTGCCGATTGCTCTCACTATGCCGGACCATAGTTCAGTGACTTTAGAGCCGGGTGGCCAGGTTGAGCTTTCGGGCGCGCCTTTAGAGACCATTCATCAGACCTGCCGGGAAGTAACCGGCCATATCAAGCAGGTTAAAGAAGTCGCTGACAAAATGGGCGCAGGTTTTCTGGGGCTTGGCTATCAACCTAAATGGTCTTTGGATGATGTCGAATGGATGCCTAAGGGCCGCTATAAAATCATGCGGGAATACATGCCGAAGCGCGGCACGCTCGGCCACCACATGATGTTGGCGACGTGCACTGTTCAGGTTAATCTCGATTTTAGATCTGAGCATCACATGGTCGAAATGTTCCGGGCTGCTTTGGCGCTGCAGCCTCTCGCGACCGCACTTTGGGCCAACTCGCCGTTTAAAGACGGCAAGAAAAACGATTTTCTCAGCTATCGCTCTCATATCTGGACCGATACGGATCCCGATCGCTGCGGCGTGATGCCCTTTGTATTTGAAGACAATTTCGGCTTCGAGTCCTATGTCGATTACATGCTCGATGTGCCGATGTATTTTGTCTATCGCGACGGTCAGTATATCGATGCTTCCGGTCAATCGTTTAGAGATTTTATGGCGGGCAAACTTCCAGCGCTGCCAGGCGAGACACCCGGCATAAAAGACTGGGAAGATCATCTAACAACCGCTTTCCCAGAGGTGCGGCTCAAAAAATTCATTGAAATGCGCGGCGCTGATGGCGGGCCATCGAAGAATCTCTGCGCTTTGCCAGCCTTTTGGGTGGGCCTTCTCTATGATGATCAGGCCTTGGCAGACGTCACGTCGTTAATTAGTGATTGGTCCTATGATGAGGTCTCGGGCTTGCGAGATCAGGTTCCGGTCACCGCGCTCAAAACGCCGTTCCGGGGCGGCACGCTGCAGGATTTGGCAAAAGATGTTCTGGAGATTTCAAAGCAGGGATTGTCACGCCGCGCAAAACTCGATGGCTCCGGCCAGGACGAAACTGTATTTTTAAACCCGCTCCATGCGATTGCCCAATCGGGCGTCACGCCAGCGGAAGAAATGTTGGCTCTTTTTGACGGCGATTGGGGTGGTTCGGTTGATGCAGTCTTTAAAGACTATGCTTATTAAATAATTTTTCTCAATTGATTAGGGAGTTTTAAAAATGACCGCCAAATCAGTTTTGTTTTTATCAGGTTTAGTTTTGTTGATTTTCATTTCATTTCCGGCTGCGGCAGATTCGATCGATGGGCGTTGGTGTCATAAAGGCAGCCAAGTTACGATTGAAAGCCCAATGATCATCACGCCGAGCGGCAAAAAGGTTGCAGGCGAGTTTGACCGCCATTCATTTTCCTACACCATACCTTCGGGTGATAAATATGCCGGAGAGAAAGGCGAATATGTTGTCCAGCACGATGATTTAGCCCATTTTACGCGTTCCGGCAGCTCACAATTCGAGGAATGGGAGCCGTGTCCTTCCCCCACCAGTTAAGGTAAAATTATGATCGAAGAAATTGTCGCAGAACTGGCCCCTAACGGCGTCCTACGCGCCGGCATCAATATGGCCAATATATTTTTGGTGACGGGCGAAGCCTCTAACGGTGATCCCGACGGCGTGTCGCCAAATATCGTGGCGGAGATTGCCAGACAATTGGGCGTCGGCGTTGAATATGTGCCGTGTGCAACACCTGGCGGCACGGCGGAAGCAATTAAGAATGGCGAATGCGATCTGGTGCTCATCGCCGATGAGCCAGCCCGCGCTGAGTTTATTGCCTTCACGCCCGCCTATGTTGAGATTGAAGCAACTTATGTCGTGCCGGAAGGCTCCTCGCTTCAAACCATTGAGAATGTTGATCAGCCGGGTGTGCGGATCGCGGTTTCCGGGACCAGTGCCTATGACCTCTTTCTCACCCGCACATTAAAACACGCCGAGCTTCACCGCGCCGAAGGGCTACCGGCCGCCGTTGAATTATTTGCCAGCGAAAAACTTGATGCTCTGGCGGGGCTCAGGCCTGCGTTAAATAGCAATATTGAAACTCTTCCGGGCGCGCGTATTCTCGACGGCCGCTTTATGACGGTGGAGCAAGCGATTGGCACGAAGCTTAAAAATACCGCCACCGCCGCATTTTTGCAAAAATTTGTTGCCGACGCGAAAGTGAGCGGACTGATCGAGGAACTCGTTAAGCGCCATGGTGTTGAAGGTAAACTTCAAGTCGCGGGCTAAAATTTTCTAATCTTGCGGCGCACATCTAGAATTTTTTTTTGCTTCTGATCCCTGGCGGGGAAAGTATGAATTTAAAATGTCCGCTTTGCATACGAAAGCGGACATCGGAAAAAATCGTCATTTATTGTTGCTATCAGAGCAACTATCCATAGAATTAACTAAATTTTTATTGTCAGAGTCATCCTTGGGTAAAATTTGAAGCATTTCTTTACGAGCCGAATTAGTTCAGTGCCGTTTGGGCACGCAATGGCCTTACTATTTTTACCAACGATCTTCCTTATCACATCGATCATTCTAAAGCTTGATGCTGGGCCGTCTTGGCTTTGGTCAAATTTGGACCCTGATTATTGGTACCTGTTCGATTCTTTAAATATGGTCAATCTAAATTGGCCTCAACATATCAATCACCCCGGCACAACGGTTCAATTTATTGGGGCCGCAATGATCAAGTTGCTATTTCCATTGACCTCCGCCGAACAAATTAACCAGATTGTCCTCGCAAATCCGGAATACTATTTGGTGTTAATCAGTCGAGTGCTGCTTTCATTGAATGTCGTCGCTTTGGTTTTCATCGGTGTTGCCGGATACCTAACCTTCAAAGATGTTATCGGCGCAATGTTACTCCAAACGGGGCCATTTCTATCACAACTCACTTTCAAACATTCTCTACATGTAGCTCCTGAACCTCTGCTTATCACCGTTATGATTATTTTAGGCGGCGTGATGATTTTGGCTCTTCGTCCGGGGCAGATGAAAAATCATCGCAATGCCTACGTTATTGCATTTGCAATAATAGCCGGTTTTGGTATGGCCACTAAGATTACATCAGTCGGTTTATACTTATTGCCTGTATTATTGATTGGAAGAGTTCGTCCAATAATACTCTACGGCTTCGCTTCTATGCTTTTTATGGTGATATTTACGCTACCTGCGGCGGGCTCATATCCAAAAATTCTTGATTTTATTTCGGTGATCTTCCTATCAAGTGCGCATTTTGGCACCGGAAACCAGACTATAATTGATCTTTCTTCCTATCCGGGGAATCTCTGGAATGTATCCAGTCGACCCGTGTTTTGGGTCACTCTCCTAATTTCATTGATTTTGATTGGATGGGTGCGTTTAAAACGTTGGAATGAAGGCTTAGTATCGGCAAATATTACCTTGGCCTTGGGAGGGCTTTGCCTCGCTTTCGTAGTTCAAGCCTTAGTTGTCGCCAAACACCCAGCTGGTCATTACATGATCCCTGCTCTGACCACCAGCGCCTTAGGGTTTGCGCTAATATATTTCTTAGCGAAGGCGCTGTGCAAGCCGACCGGTAAAGCATTTCAGGCTGTCCGAATTGGTTTTTTTATTTTTCTAATAGTTTTAGTTGGTACACAAGGACGCGCTATTTACAAATTGGACCAGGAATTTATTGTGCGGGATGCTGGAGCTAAAAACATCAATGAAACAATCTATTCCGAATGTGCCAAAATCTATTTCTGGCCAACTTCCAATCCATTGTACGCATTGTTCCTAGCAAGTTGGAATACCAATAATTCCTTCGCAGACGTTCTTCAACATCTCTACCCAGGACGATCCTCGTTGTTCATAACTCCAAACAGGGTTGTAAAAGATATGTCTAAGTCGCGAGACATACGGTCAATCGCTTCCAATTACCCGTGTATTTTCGTTCGTGGTTCATTCACTATTGTCAACAAACAACATTTGGCTTTCCCATTTCCCTACCGTGAATTTTCAAAAATTCATAAAATGAAAATGTGTGATTTCAAGGCCGAGCGCATTTATACCTGGGGTATCGATTGTCGAATCGGTTGTCTATCCACTTGGGGAAGTGAGTGTGAGGTAGAAAGTAATCGTTAACTTTTTTTGGGAAAACCCTTTATTGGATTGAATCGCTTCACTCGGAGGGAGTGCCAGAGGGCTAATGTCCGTTTTTGGCTATAAGCAGACGAATTTAGGGGGATCAAATAAAGTCTGCTTTACCGCCCGAAAGCAGACATCGAAAAGATGCTGCAAAATAAATTGTCTATTATACAGGTCTAGAAATACCAAAGTTCTTCTAAACTTCGGTGCCACCAACTGTTAACTCATCCAGCAGCATGGTTGGCTGGCCGACACCGACCGGCACACCTTGACCATCTTTGCCGCACGTGCCGACACCCGGATCTAGGGCCATATCATTGCCGATCATGGAAACCGTCTTGAGCGCATCAGGGCCGCTGCCGATCAGGGTCGCGCCTTTAACAGCTGCACCCAACTCGCCATTTTCGATCTGATAGGCTTCGGTGCAGGTGAAGACGAACTTGCCGGAGGTGATGTCGACCTGACCGCCCCCGAAATTGACTGCATAGAGGCCTTTCTTGACGGATTTAATAATCTCTTCCGGCTCGTGATCGCCGTTCTCCATCACTGTATTGGTCATCCTCGGCATGGGGGCATGGGCATAACTTTGCCTGCGTCCATTGCCGGTTGAGGGAACACCCATAAGATTGGCGTTCATGCGGTCTTGCATATAGCCGGTTAGGATACCGTCTTCGATCAACACAGTGCGTTGCGCTGGTGTGCCTTCATCATCGATTGAAAGCGAGCCGCGGCGGTCCTGGATTGTGCCGTCGTCAACGACGGTGACGCCAGGGGCGGCGACGCGTTCACCCATAAGCTCAGAAAAAGCAGAAGTTTTTTTGCGGTTAAAATCGCCTTCCAGGCCGTGACCAATCGCTTCGTGCAACAAAATGGCGGGCCAGCCTGGGCCAAGCACGACCGGCATTTCACCAGCGGGTGCCGGAACACTGCTCAAATTTACGAGGGCTTGGCGTAAAGCTTCATCGACGGCGCCGTGCCAAGTATCTGCTTGTAAATATGTTTCGTAAGTTTCCCGGCCTCCGGTACCGTAATTACCCGATTCCATGCGATCACCTTCACCCGCAACGACCGAAACGTTGAGCCGCACCAGCGGGCGAATATCGGCGGCCCGACTGCCATCGGCGCGGATGATCTGAACCGCCTGCCACTCGCCCGACAAAGACGCCGAGACTTGCTTGATGCGATCATCAAGGCTGCGCGCATAGGCGTCCATATCGGAGAGGAGTTTCACTTTGGTTTCGAACGGCACGAGATTGAGCGGATTGTCATCAATGTAGAGGCTTTGATTGGTGGGATTAGGGCCGGCTGCCATGGTGCCGCCGTGACCTGCATGGATCGCTTTGACGGTTGCATTGGCACGTTTCAGCGCCTCTTCGCTGAGCTCGGAGGCATGGCTGTAGCCAGCGGTCTCGCCGGCAATGGCGCGCAGGCCAAATCCCTGCATGGTGTCGAAGCTGGCATTTTTAAGCTGGCCATCATCAAACACAAAACTTTCCGACTGATTGTATTCCAGGAACAGCTCACCATCATCCGCGCCATGAAGTGCATCTTCGACAATGCCTTCGACCCGCGCCCGGTCCATACCTGAGCGGTTAAAGAAAATGTCGTCGGTGGTGGCGATATCCGTCATGGTTTTTTCCTCTTTAAAATTCTTCCAAAGTCTTAAGTGAGTTGGCTGGATCAGGCAAGCGATACGACCTTCACAATATTGTATTTGGCCCGTATTTGGACGATATACTCTTGACGGAATGTAAAACTTAAGTATTTTACATCGCACGTGGTGATTTGAACGACCGGCTTGCGGCCACGCTAAATAAACAGAGCTAAAAGGTCGGCGCGTTAGGAGCCCCGACCATTTTTGGCCAGGGCTTTTTTTATTGCGATTTTTTCGCCCCTGGTCGCCGAAAATAGGAGTACGACACATGGCTGATGATAACGCAGCAAATAAGTGGCGGCCCGCGACCAATCTGGTGCGGGGCGGCACGAACCGATCTAATTTTGCCGAGACCAGTGAAGGTATCTTCATGACGTCTGGCTACATCTATGACACGGCCGAGCAAGCGCAGCGTGCGTTTCAAGGTGAAGAGGAGCGATTTATCTATTCGCGCTTTTCCAATCCGACCGTCGGCATGTTTGAGAGCCGGATGGCGTTGCTGGAAGGCGCTGCAACAGGCCGGGCGACGTCGACTGGTATGGCGGCGGTGAACGCGGCAATTGCCTCAAGCGTTCGCTCCGGCGACCGTCTCGTTGCGTCAAAAGCGCTGTTCGGGTCTTGCGATTATATTTGCCGCGATCTGATGCCTCGCTACGGTGTGCAATCGACCATGGTCGATGGCACCAACTTGGCGGAGTGGGAGGCGGCCTTAAGCGAGCCAACCGCCGTGGTCTTTATGGAAACACCTTCTAATCCGCAGATGGATATTATTGATATCAAAGCGGTCTCAGAACTGGCGCATAAAGTTGGAGCCCGGGTCATTATCGATAATGTTTTTGCCACACCGATCCTGCAAAAGCCGCTGGAACTCGGTGCCGATGTCGTGGTCTATTCCGCGACCAAGCATATCGATGGCCAAGGCCGCGCCATGGGCGGGTGCATTTTAACGGATGATCTCGAATGGGCGGATGGCGATCTCTTGCAGTTTATGCGTCACACTGGACCGTCGCTGAGTCCGTTCAATGCCTGGGTGCATTTGAAAGGCTTGGAGACTTTGGAAATTCGGGTTGAGCGTCATTGCCGCTCGGCGCAGAAGGTTGCCGAGTTCCTTGAAGGCAATTCGGCGGTCAAGAAAGTCTTATTTCCGGGGCTTGAAAGTCATCCGCAATACGCGCTGGCTCAAGAGCAAATGAGCGGTCCCGGCACGGTTGTGTGCTTTGAAATCGATGGCGATATGGCCCGGACGTTTAAATTCCTAAACGCCATGGAACTGATCGATATCTCGAACAATCTTGGCGATGCCAAAAGTCTGATGACCCATCCAGCGACAACAACGCATCAGCGTGTGGGACCCGAAGGACGTGCGGAAGTTGGCATTACCGACAGTCTGGTGCGTCTGTCTGTCGGTCTCGAAGACGTTGACGATATCATTGAAGATTTGGATCAGGCTTTGAAGGCTTGATTATTGGAGGGGCGGCACGTTTTAACAAATGCGAGCCGTCCATCCTGAGCTTGGGGAAAAATTCGTTGCGCACATCGCGGAACTCAAGCGCATCGGTTGGGCACGCCACAATGCAACGACCGCAGCCCATGCAGTCTTCAAGCCCAGTGACGCGGCCAAATTCCTGACCTTGCCGACTGACGGGAATGCCCATGTCGCAGACTTGTTCACAAAGCGAGCAATCGATGCAGGCCTCGGTATCCATGCGGATGCCGTAAAAACCGATGTGGTTGAGCAGACCGAAAGTCGCACCGTAAGGGCAGAGAAAGCGACAATAAAAACGATTACCGGTCAGCGGTGCAATGAAAAAGGAGCCAAAATAAGTTACTCCGACCAGCGCCAGAAACCCGCTATAAACCGGCGAGACGTAAGCGGTTCCGGAAAACATAACCAGGACAAAAACAATCATATAGAGGGCGAAAAAGAACCATTTGGTGTAGCGCCAATGCCAAGCTGTATCGCTGCGCGGGGTTTTTTCCCGAAAAGCAAAGCCGACGGTTTCACGAATGCCGACGCAGGGGCAGTTCCAGCCACAGACAATGCGTCGTCCGAAGAGCAGCACCAGCAATAGAATGCCGAAAAAGGTCAGCGTCCCCGGGGCGTGGATTTGAGGAAAGATGGCCTGACCCGGCAAAGTGCCCATATGAGGTTCAGGTAAACGCAGAAAATCTGGAATAGCCCACCAAAAAATCGCAACCGCAAAAGTCAAAAAGCCGAGCCGTTTGCGGGTGTAGGCATTTTTTTCGGCAAGCGTGCGCCAGATACCAAACGCTAAAATAATGGCATATTCCGTCCAGTGGCTTAACCAAATAGGCGCTTCGCCATCGCCATTTAGGAACCAATGTAGAAATCGCTCGTTGATGAAAGCAAACACAACATAGGCGAAGGCCAGCATGGACAATGCCCGCACATTGGAGGAATAACGGCTGGGCAGGCTATCTTGAGAGTTCCCGCCAGATTTGCGGGGTTTCCTTGGTCGTTTCGTTGGTGTTGCGCTCAGCATGCCGATTTCCATTTAGCTAGGTTGCCGCTACTCGGTTACGAAGCCATTGCTTGACCAACCCGTCATACCATCATCAACGAGTAAAACTTGACCAAAGCCCAGGCCCCGCAATATTTCTGCAGCTCTGCTTGATTTTTTATTGGTGGTGCACACCACCGCCAAAGGTCGTTGCCGCCAGTTTTTTAGCTCGTCAGTACGCATTTCAAAAACCGGCAACGGGATATTCTTTGCGCCCGGGATATGGCCGGCACCAGCATAATCGGTCTCATCGCGGACATCGATGACAAGAATCTCCTCGCCCTCATCCAGGCGGCGTTTAAGGTCTTTGGTGACCAAGTTGAATTTGGCTGCTCGTATTTTTTTGACCAAACGCGGCAGAAATACGATCATGGCCAGCAAACCAAGCGCGATTAAGCCGTTGCGGATGGCGGTTTCATTACCGGTTGCCGCCTCGCCGCCAGCATGTCCCAAATAGGAAAAGGCCAGGGTGCCAGGCACCATGCAGATTATCGTGGCGCCTGAGTAGTGCAGGAGCGAAATGCGCGTTAGTCCGAGTGCGAAGTTGAGAAAATTGAACGGAAAGAGGGGCACCAGACGCGTGAAGGCAACGAAACGCCAGCCTTCGTCTTCCACGCCCTGAACAATGCGGTTAAGTCTGGGTCCGGCTTTTTCACGCACCCAGTCAGACGCCAAATAACGTGCCGCCATAAAGGCCAAGACCGCCCCAATAGTTGCTCCTGTTAGATTATAGGCTGTCCCCATAAAGGGTCCGAACATTAGCCCGCCGGCCAGAGCAAACACCAAACCAGGGAGAAACGCGATGGTGGCCAGTGCAAAAAGGACGATAAAGACAATGGGACCCCAGATGCCGAAACTTTCAAGCGTCGTGGAAAGCGTTTCGGTATTCAAAGCCGCACGATATTGCGCGGCAAAGGCGATGGCGGCGATGAGAAGAATAAGAAATCCAATGCGGAAGAGCGTTGTTTTTTTCATTCTCTTAAGACCCCGGACTGTGAATGCATAGGCTGGAATCAGATGAAATCGCGTATGTTTTTGGCTTTAAGTCAAAAGCAGCGCTTGCCGCTACCCAAGAAAAGGAAGTGAAAAGAACGAGTATAAATGTGTATCTGACGATTTTTATCATACTGCCCAACATTATAACATTCAAAAGATTATTTGAATGTAAGGCAACTAAGGTTTAGTGTCAATCCCCAATAAGATGATTTGAGTATTAGGATCGCGGATCAATCGGGGCTTGAGTGGGAATGTTTCACCACCTAGTCTGATTCTGAGATTAATTGTAATTCAAATTATCCGCCTTATGGAGAATGCGGTGACCGGCAAAAATCCTAAGAAGGAGTTGTTTGAACAATTGGCCAGTGTTGCCAAGGCGTTGAGCCATGCTGTGCGTCTCGAACTGATGGAGCATATGGGACAGGGGGAGCGTAGTGTCGAAGGTCTGGCGGAATTGGTGGGTAACAGTGTCGCCAATACGTCCCACCATTTACTGATATTACGCCGCGCTGGCTTGGCCGAGGCCAGAAAGGCAGGCAAAAACGTTTTTTATTCGCTCTCTGGCGATGATGTGGTGGACCTTCTGGGCAGCCTGCGCCTAACTGCAGAACGCCATAATGCGGAAGTCGAGCGTGTTTTATCCGGCTATTTCCAAAGCCGGGATGATATGGAACCCCTCTCCCGCGAAGAACTTCTGAGCCGAGCTAAAGACGGTCTTGTGACAGTACTAGATGTGCGTCCTCCCGATGAATTTGCAGCAGGTCACGTGCCGGGTGCCGTCAACATTCAGCCAACGGAACTCGACAAGCAGCTTAAAAACTTACCAAAAGATCAGGAAATCATCGCCTATTGCCGGGGAGCCTATTGCGTCCTCTCTTTCGAGGCCGTGGCCGAATTACGCAAAAAAGGCTTCAAAGCGCGCCGGCTTGAAGAAGGCTACCCGGAATGGAAAGCAGCAGGTCTGCCCGTCGATTAATCAGTGTCCTGACGGCGGGTGCACTAAGTGGACTCGATGGTGAGTTAATTTTATTTCTGCTTCCAGGCTAGGCCGCGGAATTTCCAGCCGCCGATCGTGGCGCGATGCTCGGCGGTATCTTTATCGCCTTCAAAGCCTTCCAACACATTGTAAGCCTGGGTGAAACCAGCTTCGGTAAGTTTCTTTGACGTCGCAATTGAGCGCACACCGGAGCGGCACAGCGATAAGACTTTGACATCTTTATCGGTGCATACCGCGTCGACCTCCGCCGCGAAATTTGGATTTTCGACCATGCCGCCAGCGCTGAAGCTTTTCCATTCGATCTTGGCATCTTCTTTGCCAATGCTTGATAGATCGACCATGCCGACATAAACCCATTCGGCGGCGGAGCGTACATCTACGAGGACAGCATCTTTTTCGGTTTTTAAAATTTCCCAGGTTTCTTCCGGCGTAAGATTACCGGCGTAGCCTTCGACAGTCTCATCTGCCACAATTTCTCTCCCAAGTATTTAGTGTTTAATTTCGTAGAATTAATAATACGGCAAGGTTATACCGTCTAAAACCTAATTGTTCCATTTTATAGATATGCACTTTAATTATGATGAGTGGCGGTGTAGAACCCGCACCAGCCTTAAATGATTAGCAGCCAGAATTATGGTAGATCAGACAGACAATATTAAGACATCAACCACCGAGATAGCCCCCGAGATAGCCCCTGAGCTATCTGTTGTCGTGCCAGTGCATAACGAGGCCGACAATATTGAGCCTCTGATCGGTGAAATTCAGGCCGCCCTTGATGGCGTCATCGGTTATGAGATCATCTATATTAATGATTGCAGCCGCGATGGCACGCCTGAAAAATTGATCACTCTTAATCGCAAAATCGATGTTTTGCGCGTGCTAACCCATCAAAAACAATCTGGCCAAAGTGCGGCGGTGCGCTCTGGCGTCAGGGCAGCGCGGGCACCTCTAGTGGCAACTTTGGATGGTGATGGTCAAAACAACCCCGCCGATATTCCAAACCTTCTTAAAGCCTATGGCGAGCAGGCCGCCGCAGATCCAAAAGTAATGATCTGCGGCCACCGGGCAAAGCGCCAGGATAGTTTCGTCAAACGCCTGTCTTCCAAGATTGCCAATGGCGTTCGTTCCAGCTTGTTGGGGGATTCAACGCCCGATACCGGTTGTGGTCTCAAAGTTTTTAGAGCCCAGGACTTTGTCGATCTGCCGAACTTTGATCACATGCATCGGTTTTTGCCAGCGTTGATGATCCGCAGTGGCGGGCGTGTCAGTTCAGTTGAAGTGTCCCATCGACCCCGTGAACGCGGCAAATCAAAATATGGCACCTTGGATCGGTTGTGGGTCGGCATCATCGATATGTTTGGCGTGATGTGGTTAAAACGCCGGGCCATTAATCCCGAAGTCGAGGAAGGCGCCGAAAAAAGAAAATGACGCCGAAGATTTTCCTGCGTGGTTTGATTATGATTGCCCTGCTGGTGGGCTTGGGTTTTTTGCTCAAATCTTCCGGCATTGGCGAAGTTATTGATAAAAACTGGATCGATGTTCATGTCCGCAATAATGGGCTTGAAGGTCAGTTATTGTTTATTACCGTTGCGGCTCTTTTGGCAGCTGTCGGCTTTCCCCGGCAAATTATCTCTTTTTTAGCAGGGTATGCTTTTGGCCTCAATCTGGGTGTTGTCTTAGCGCTGGCCGCCTGCGCGCTTGGCTGTGCGCTGGCTTTTTTCTTTGCCCGTATAATTGGACGCGATTGGGTGAAGTCAAAATTCCCGCGCCGTCTTGATAAAGCGGATCACTTCTTCAGTGCCAATACTTTCTCAACAACACTGTTGATCCGCTTTATGCCGGTTGGCAGCAACATCGTGACGAATTTAGTGGCGGGTGTGTCGGGGGCGAAAGCGCTCAGCTTTATCTCTGGCTCGGCGCTCGGCTATATCCCACAGACAGTAATTTTCGCGCTGCTTGGCAGCGGCTTTAACCTTGATCCCGAGTTCCGCATTACCCTGAGCGTGGTGCTGTTCTTAGGCTCGGTCGTGCTCGGTGTTTATCTCTACCGTAAATACAAACGCTCTGCCGTGCTGGGCGCAGACATCGACTGAATTAGTGCAACAACCATTCTTGATCAACCCGCCTAAACTCGCTGGGTTTGATCAGGCTGGCGCTCATGATCTTGGCCGAATGCAGCTTGCCCTCAAGATTTTTTTCCCAATGTAGTAGAAATTTTCTGACGGACGGAAAACTTGGCGCGATATCCATGGTTTGCCAGATAAAGGTTTGGAGTAGGCTGGGATGGTCCGGCAGATGATAGATCACTTCTGCCGTGGTCAGACGATAGCCTCTGAATTGCTGTGTGAACTGTTTATCTATTGAACTTGCATTCATAGCACCCTCATATGTGGTTGAAACAGATGTAAAAAAGCTTGAGCCGATTCGCTTAATTTTTCAATTAAAATCCGAGAATAAGGCAATAAAATGATTGTGAATCAAAGTATTAGCAGCCGTGTGATTAGAGTGCTGCCATTTTCACCGGCAAATTGTCGGTTTTATTCAGTGAATAGGCTTGACGTGGACGATTTGCGGACTATTTTCCTGGCAGTCTCGAAGCGAGAGTGCTAACTCTCGAAAAAAATAGGCCAGAAACATAACCTGAATTTTAAATTCATTACGATTTAGATTAATTGGAGGAAACAATGGGTTTTAGACCGTTGCACGACCGCGTCGTTGTTAGTCGCGTTGCAGAAGAAACAAAAACTGCTGGTGGCATCATTTTGCCGGATACAGCTCAGGAAAAACCATCTGAAGGCGTTATCGTCGCAGTTGGCAAAGGGATCCGCGGTGACGATGGTTCCGTTCAGCCCCTCGATGTCAAAAAAGGCGATCACGTCCTTTTTGGTAAATTTGGCGGCACTGAAATTAAAGTTGATGGCGATGACTTCACCATCCTTCGTGAATCCGACATTCTCGGTATTATCGAAGCCCCAAAGAAGAAATCAAAGAAGGCCGCTTAATTTAAGTCGGTCTTTTTCTATATGTATTTAACCGCTATGGAGATTTATTGAGATGGCGAAGGAAGTAAAATTTGAAGCAGAGGCCCGGGCAAAGATGCTCGCAGGCGTTGATACATTGGCCAATGCGGTCAAGGTAACCTTGGGTCCAAAGGGCCGGAACGTTGTTCTGGACAAAAGTTTTGGCGCGCCGCGTATTACCAAAGACGGTGTTACGGTTGCTAAAGAGATCGAACTTGAAGACAAGTTTGAAAACATGGGCGCCCAAATGGTGCGCGAAGTGGCCTCTAAGACCAATGACATTGCCGGTGACGGCACAACGACAGCGACCGTTTTGGCGCAAGCCATTGTCCGCGAAGGCTCAAAAGCCGTTGCCGCTGGCATGAACCCAATGGATCTCAAGCGCGGCGTTGATCTCGCGGTTGAAGCTGTTGTCGCTGATCTGGTTAAACGCTCCAAGCGGGTTAACACCAATGAAGAGATTGCCCAAGTCGGTACCATCTCAGCCAATGGTGACGCTGAGATTGGCGCGATGATCGCAGAAAGCATGGGCCGGGTTGGCAATGAAGGCGTGATCACGGTTGAAGAAAGCAAAAGCCTCAACTCAACACTCGATGTTGTTGAAGGCATGCAGTTCGATCGCGGCTATACCTCACCTTACTTTGTGACCAATGCTGAGAAAATGATCTGCGATATGGAAAACCCATATATCCTGATCAATGAAAGCAAGCTTTCCAGCCTGCAGCCAATTCTGCCGATCCTGGAAGCGGTTGTGCAGTCTGGCCGTCCTTTGCTTATTTTGGCAGAAGACATCGAAGGCGAAGCTTTGGCAACTTTGGTTGTTAACAAGCTGCGCGGTGGTCTTAAGATCGCTGCCGTTAAAGCGCCTGGCTTTGGTGATCGCCGTAAAGCGATGCTCGAAGACATTGCTATACTGACCGGTGGTCAGGTGATCTCAGAAGATCTTGGTATTAAACTCGAGAGCGTTACGCTCGACATGATGGGTTCCGCCAAGCGCGTCACCATCACCAAAGAAGAAACCACAATCGTCGAAGGTTCCGGCAAGAAGAAAGACATCGAAGGTCGTTGCAATCAAATCCGCAGCCAAATCGATGAGACCTCTTCTGACTACGATAAAGAGAAGCTGCAAGAGCGTCTGGCTAAATTGGCCGGCGGCGTTGCTGTTCTCAATATCGGTGGTGCCACTGAGGTTGAAGTTAAAGAACGCAAAGACCGGGTTGATGATGCATTGAACGCAACCCGCGCTGCTGTTGAAGAAGGCATTGTCCCTGGTGGCGGTGTGGCGCTTCTCCGGGCAACCAAAGCGTTGGATAAAGTCAATCCAGACAATGATGACCAAAAAGTTGGTGTTTCTATTGTCAGGCGTGCGCTTGAATCACCGGTTCGTCAGATCGCAGAGAATGCGGGTGTTGACGGTGCTGTTGTGGCCGGCAAGTTGCTGGAAAGCAAAGACGCCAAGCTTGGCTTTGATGCCCAGGAAGACAAATATGTCGACATGGTCAAAGCCGGTATCGTTGATCCGACTAAAGTGGTTCGGGCTGCCTTGCAAGATGCGGGCTCGATCGCTGGTCTGCTGATCACGACCGAAGCCATGGTTGCCGATAAACCATCCGAAGGCGCTGGTGGCGGCGCTCCTGCAATGCCTGATATGGGCGGCATGGGCGGCATGGGTGGTATGGGCGGCATGATGTAAGCCTGTCCTTAACACTTTAAGCTTATAAAAAAGCCGCGTTTCGGGTAAAAGCCTGGAACGCGGTTTTTTACGTAGTGGGACATAAATGGGCGACCTTTCACAAAAGCGTCTTATCGTGACAGGGGCAACTGGCTATATTGGATCCAGATTGTGTGACATCGCGCGTGAACAAGGGGCTGAGCTTATTGTTTTGGGACGCCGTCCCAGCGTGCAGGATGGCCTAAAATTTATTCCTTTTGAGCTTGGTCAGGACCTGGATCCTGAGATCTTCAGCAATATTGATGCCGTCATCCATTTGGCGGCGGCTGGTCTGGATGATGAATCAGCTCAAGACCTAAACATCGTCGGCAGTAAGAAATTAATCGCTGCGGCGAAAGCGGCCGGGATTAAAAACTTTGTTTATATTTCCAGCCAATCGGCCAAAGCAGATGCGCCGACAAAATATGGCCGTGACAAATGGGCGGTCGAACAATTTTTCAGCTCTGAATATGGCACAATTTTAAGACCGGGCTTTGTCTATGGCGGCGAAGAGCGTGGTACCTATGGCAGCCTGTGCGGCTTATTGAAGACGTTTCCCGTGCTCCCGATCATCGGTGCCGATGAGCCGGTTCAGCCAATCTATCTCGATACTTTGTGTGAGGCGATTTTGGCGGCGAGTTTGCTACCTTCGGCGAAAGGCCAGACATTTGACCTGGGAGCGTCGGTACCCCTGCGGTTTGAGGCCTTCCTGAAACGCCTTGCCGCCGCGAAATATTCCCGCCGTGCCCACATTATGAAAATACCGCTTTCGCTGGCTTTGGCTTTGGCCGGGTTATGTCGGATACTGCCGGGCCTTCCAAATATCTCTAGCGATCGGCTACAAGGTCTACAGAATATTTCCGTCATGGAGACCGCCGACGATATGGCGGCGCTTGGTTTGGGGTTTGTGGCGTTAGAACAACCGCTTTTTGAGGAGGGGGGAGAAGCACCGAGCCGTCTTCAGGACGAAGGCGCTGTTTTGCTGAACTATATCATCGGAAAGCGTCCGAGCGCCGCGCTGGTTGATCGCTATGCGGCGGCGCACTTGGCTATCGGGGATTATCGGGCTCTGGTGTTGCCCGCTATGGTAAAGCGCTTGCCGGGGCTGTTACGGTTTATGGATCCGATTAAGAAGAATGGTGATGAGCCGGGCCTCTTGGCCGACAGGTTGGAGATTGCCGCTCGTCTCGCCGAAGCTTCACCTGATCATGTTGGTCAATTTATGAATTTGCGCCGCCGTTCCTTAATCAGTGTGGGTTTAACCTTAATCTATGTCGGTGTGATCGAAGTGCTGACCTTTCCGTTTCGCGCTTTGTTTTCGAGGAGCGATCTGTGAACGGCGACTACGATATCCTCATTATCGGCAGCGGTCCGTCCGGCGTATCGGCGGCCTTCCCTTTGGTTGAGGCGGGATTGCGGGTTTTGATGCTGGATCAGGGCCGCCTCGGTGATGACGCAGAAGAGCAGAGCGCTGAAACCTATCGATCTATTCGCGAGCATGATACGGAGCAATGGCGAAGATTTGTCGGTGAAGATTTTTCGAGCTTGAAAGTGCGCGGCAATGTCTCGCCCAAATTAAAAGTGCCCAGCCATCAATATGTGTTCGATGGTTTTCAAGACGCCTATGACATCGAGACAAAAAATTTCGAAGCGATTGGTTCGCTGGCGCAAGGCGGCTTATCAAACGCCTGGGGCGCCGGCGCTTATGTTTATGATGCGGAAGACCTCAAAGATTATCCGATTTCACATGATGATTTATTGCCCTCTTATCAGGCGGTCAGTGAGCGCATTGGTATCAGCGGCTCGAGCGAAGACGATCTCGGCAGTTTTTATGGCGGTGATGTTTCCTTACAAGCGCCGGTCGAGTTGGATGCCAATATGGCACGCCTGTTCGCCCGCTATCAGAGCTCTACCAAACCCAATTCGCTCAAAATCGGTCGGGCGAGAAATGCTGTTCTCACCCAGAATTTAGAAAATCGCCAAGCCTGCCACTATACCAATCGATGTTTGTGGTCCTGCCCCGTGGGCTCGATTTACAGCGCGGCATATGATCTAGCTTCGCTGCAAAAATTTGAGAATTTCACCTATCGTGACAAGGCCTTCGTTCAAGGTTTTTCTGAAGAGGGCGGAGGTTACCAGGTTTCGTTTGGCGATGGTTCTTCCATCAAAGCCAAGAAGTTGATTTTGGCGGCGGGGACAATCGGCTCGACAAAGCTCGCCTTGGATTTTCTCGGTCACAAAGATAAAGCGATACCGCTTTCCTCGAACCCGGCCTTTGCCATTACCTTTTTGAATTGGTGCCAGCTTGGCAGTGAAATCCAAGATCAGGGTTTTGCTTTGGGGCAATTGGGTTTCGCCGTCGAGCATGCCGCCTCTTATTCTCACGGCGTGCTGTTTTCGGCCTCATCAATCGCTGTCTCTGAGTTGACAAAGTACATGCCGTTTTCCTATCGAGGTGCGACCACTGTGGCACGTTTGATGATGCCGGCAATGTTTTTTGCCAATTGCTTTTTGGACAGCTCTTTCAGTCAGCATCACCTTAGTCTCAGCTCAAATGGCGGTCTCGAAATAACCGGTGCTTATGCAGAACACACTGATGGGACTGTTGCAGAATTAGGTCAAAAATTAGCCAAAAGTTTCCGGCAATTGGGCGCCTATGCGTTGGGTAAGCCTGTGATGTCAAAACCCGGCGCTGATATTCACTATTGTGGCACCCTGCCGATGACTGATAAACCCACCACCGCACCGGCCGCGAATTCGGAAGGACTGATTTTTAACACCAAGGGATTATACGTTGTCGATGGGGCGGCTTTGCCGCGGATACCGGCTAAAAATCCAACTTTATCAATTATGGCAAATGCCGACAGGATTGCCCGCGGGATCACGCGGGAAATGAAAAATACTTAAAGGTTAAGATCGCACTATGATTTTAGAATACATACCCACTTTCCAGCAGGTTTTTGGTTTGCTTGCTGTCTTTATTGTTGTCGCCGCAATGGGAATTATTGGCGTTGCGGTCGCCGGGCGACATCGTGTCAGCGGCATCGGCCTAATTTGTGGTTGGGGTGTCGTCAGCCTAATTTTCACCGGTATCGGTTCGGTCTCACATATTCCCTTTACCTATTTGACACTGCTATCTGCTCTATTGGCAATTTTCTCCTACGGCTATGTAAGCCGCCAGAATATATTAATTGGTTATGGCGATATTGGAAAAATGGTGGTCCTCACCGTGCCCCTTTTATTTCTGGTCGCCGGCATAACGCCATCACAATGGGATGAGTATTCCCATTGGCTACTGGCGGCACGCTATCTTTTTGAAATTGATGCTTTTCCTTGGGCTGATCTGGCACCCAGCAAAGCCGATTACCCTGGATATCCCTATAGCATTTCCTTAATCACCTATCTGGTTAGTCGCACAGCCGGCTGGTTGGTCGAGAATACCGGCGCGCTTTTTAACAGCGTGCTGATCATTTCTTTTGCTCTGGCTGTGGTTGAGATTGTGAGGGATGGGCGAGGCGAGAGCTCGGCGCAAGATAAGTCGAAACCCACCAATTGGGGGCTAACCGCCTTCGGCTTTTTAGCCGTGACGGTCCTTTCCACGACCTTTGTTCAAAAGCTTATTTTTACCGCCTATTCGGATTTCCCCACTGCTGTCATATTGGGCTTTGCTGGTGTTGCTGGCTGGTATCTACTCGATGCCTTGGCAAAAAATGATACCGCTCGAGCTAAATCTCTGGCAGTGCAAATGGGATTGGCGCTTGTTGTTCTGATTAACTCCCGCCAGTCAAATTTAGTCCTCGTTGTTTTCGTAGTTGCCGGCGTGTTTCTGTCAGGAGCCCTTTCACCGACTGTTGGGGTGAAAAAAATCGCCCGCTATTTGCCGCTCATCCTGATCGGACCGATAGCCATTTACGTTGTCTGGAATTTATTCGTGAGCGGGAATCTACCCGGAGGAGCGCAAGCGGTTAGGCCTTTCAGCGATTGGCAATGGCATATTCTTCCGCAAGTTTTTGCCGTCGTTGCAAAAATTGCCGTCAAAAAGGGTGCCTACTTTTTGGCCATGTTGTTTTTTACGTTCTGGGCGCTTAAGTCCTTTTGGCGCATTCAGACACGGTTCGATCAGTTTGCCGTAATCACGGCCACCGTTTTTATTGGCTATAACGCCTTTCTGATTTTTACCTTCTTTGCCATCTGGGGTGGATTTTCCGGCATCAATGCACTGTCCTACTGGCGCTTTAATACCCATCTCGGCATGTTAGGGGTAGCTTGCGGTTTTTATGGGCTGGCAGTGCTTAGCCAAAAGTATTCAAGCAGAATTCCCTATGCGACACTGGGTAAAGTTGCGATTGTATTGGCGCTCATTCTGCCGATAGGCGCTGCGGCAAAAATTCGTTTCGATATTCGCGCGCCGAAGATATATGTTAAAAAAGTCGGTCTCGAAATCGCCCGTACAATTCCAAAAAATTCTCATGTCATTATCCTGGACCCATTAGATTCGGGCTTTTACGCGAAGATGATGCGCTACCAGCTTTATGGCGTTGCGGATGTTATATTGAAGACAAGTGCTTTTACAAAAGAGACCCCAGAAAAACTGAAGAAGCGAGTTGCAGAAAGTAAAGCAACCCATATTTGGGTTCATACCAAGAATAAAGCTGTGGATGAGATTGTCGGCTTAGCGCTCGCTGACCGGACATCTCACTTGCTTAAACGGCAGGGCAATAAATGGCAGCTTGTAAAATCTTGGCCGTTCCCTGGTTACAATTTGCCGAGCGATATCCCGGATTAATTAACGAGATCCCAAAAACTCTTTAGTCTCACTAATAACATCCGCCAATCCTATTTTGTGTACTTCGACGCCTTCGGGCAATGCGCCTTGCAAGCGAGACGGCATGGCGCGGTCGAGCATGACGAAGACGCCGTGATCATCAGCGCGCCTGATCAGCCGCCCAAAAGCCTGCTTGAGCCGGAGACGGGTCAACATATCATCATATTTAGCGCCGCTATGTTTGGCCTCGAAATCTTTTTTGCGCGCTTTGTGCAGGATCGTCGGGCGTGGCCACGGCACACGGTCATAAACAACCAGCCTTAACGCACGGCCCGGCACATCGATGCCGTCTCTCACCGCATCGGTGCCAAGCAAACAGGCGTTTTCTTCGGCGCGGAAAATATCGACCAGGGTGCCGGTATCCAGTGGATCAACGTGTTGGGCGAGCAGCATCAGCTTTTCCATCTCTGGCGCTGCGGATAGGCGTTCATGGACTTGACGTAATCTGAAAATCGATGTGAACAGACCCAGCGCGCCGCCACCGCTGGCCGCCATTAGCTCACGGTAGGCTGTCGCCAATTGGTCTGGATTGTTTTTGTCGATATCGCTGACGACATAAACTCGGGTTTGGCTGACGTAATCGAAAGGCGAGGGCACGGCCGCCTGGGAGGGTGGCGCCGCCATGTAATCGAGGCCGGTGCGCGCAGTCGCGGAATCCCAGTTGGTTTCATCGCGTAATGTCGCAGAGGTAATAAGCGCGCCGTGCGAGGCGTCAAGCACTTGCTCGGCAAAAGGTTTCACAGGATCAACAAAATGGCGATGCAGGCCGGTGTCGTAATCCCGGCCCTGATAACGCTCGACGCTCATGAAATCGACAAAGTCTTCTGGCGTCTCATCGGCCAAATTCTCAAGCATGCTGCGCCACGCAGTCGTTTGCGCAATACAGCGTCGCTCCAGACTTTTGCAGATGGCTTCGATGCGCTGGCGGGTCGAGGTGTCGAGCTCGTCTGCTTCATCATCCAGCTTTTCCGTCAATATCTGAACCAGCCTTTTTATCGGCCTGGAAAACTCACCCAGCGCATCGGCAAGCTCTTTAGCGGCCTCAACTAAATTTTCCACTGGCGGATGAGCCGCGGTTTCCAAATCATAAGGGCCATCGGCATTTTTATCTCGGGCATAAACCTGGCCGCGGGTCAGGCCTAAAAATTCTTCTGCCGGGCCATGTGGGTTGCCGCCCGAAATGCGCTCCTGCCAACCTTGAGCGGGCAGGATGCGTGTTGCAGATAAGGTGTGCGAAAGTGCTGCCATCGCTTCATCATTGTCGGAGATAAGATCTTCGATACGGGCTTGCAGGCCACGCGCTCTCGAATTGCGCCTGCCTTCAGCGCCCATAATCCAGCGCCGCAAATCAGAGGCTTCAACGCCGGTGAGATGGGCTGAAAAAGCGCTGTCGGCGGCATCGAACAGATGGTGGCCCTCGTCAAAGACATAGCGGGTTGGCCGGTAGGGATCATCGGCTCCTAAAATGGACTGGATCATCACCAGGGCATGATTGGCAATCACCAGGCGCGCGCGCCGTGCCCGGCGGACGGATTTTTCAATAAAGCATTTGCCGTAATGACTGCACGCTGAATAGACGCATTCGCCGCGGGTATCTGTCAGATCGATCGTCCGCCTACGGCCCATCAGGTCCGATAGCCAGGCCGGGAAGTCCCCGCCGATCATATCGCCGTCACGGCTCGCTTGAGCCCAGCGGGCAACCAGACCAAGTGTGATGAGATCTATATTTGGACCACTGGAAGTCTGGTTTGCTGAGCCTTGGCCGATGGATTCTTCTAAATTCAGGAGACACAGATAATTCTCCCGGCCTTTGCGGATAACAGCTTTCAGTGTTTTCTCCACCGGATCCGGGTAGAGCCGGTCAAGTTCACCATCCAATTGGCGTTGCAGATTGCGGGTATAGGTTGAGATCCAGACCGGACCCTCATTTTTATCCGCCCAGACACTGGCTGGTGCGATATAGCCGAGCGTCTTGCCGACGCCAGTACCAGCTTCGGCGATGACGGTCGCCGGCGCGCCGGAGTTTTCAGCCGGTACAAAAGCGGCGGCTGTCGCAATGGCATATTCTTTTTGCTCAGGGCGCTCTTCTGAATTATCACCCAGTAAGCTTTCGAGCCGATCAGAGACCTCCGTGACATCGACCGGCAAGTGACCGGCGGGCGGCTCGGGTGCACCTTCTTCCCATTCTGACAATTTGTTCCAAACCTTGAAGCCTTCGAGCGCACTATTGGATTGGCGCTTGGGTTTGTTGTGCTCAAGGACACCGAGCACAGCCGGGCCCCAGGCCCAACCAGCGCGCGCCATGCCCCAGGCCAGTGTGTAGACGTGTGGTTCAGCTTTTAAGAGCTCCGCTAGTAAAGTCTGCGCGATGCTTAAAAGTGTCTCGGCGGCTTCTTCGGCAGTATCTGGCCGAGGTAGCGCAAACGCATCAGCCAGGCCACGGGGTGTCGGCACAGCAAACTGCGCCGGGCGGACAAACGCAAACAGCTCCAACAAATCGAAAGCTGGAAAATCCTGGGTTTGCAGATAGCGTGCCGTCGCTTTGGCGTGGCATAAAATGGGCGGGCTGTCGTTGGCTTGGCGAATTGCCTGGTTTTTGTCGAGGGCGATTAATTCGCCGTCAGTTGTCAGCAGAGCAGCGCCGCGATGATCGGCAATTAGAACCGGCGCATTCGGCAGGAGAATTATAGGTTCTTTTTGGGGCGAGGAAGGTGGTGCTTGATCCATGGCGATATAATATACGTCGTTGACATAAGCACCAACAAAGTTTGGAAAATCTCAACAAATATCGTTGACCTTGGGCCATTCCCAACCTAGTTTCCGCTCTCTCTTAGGAACAATGATCAAAATGCCGATTACCGACGAACAAAAAGAACTCGCGAATGACGCCAAAGCCTGGCCGTTTCAGGAAGCGCGCGCGATTTTGAAGCGAATCAAAAACAAATGCCCGGAAAAGGGCTACGTATTGTTCGAGACCGGCTATGGCCCGTCCGGCCTGCCGCATATTGGCACCTTTGGCGAGGTCGCCCGGACGACGATGGTCCGCCGCGCCTTTGAGGTTTTAAGTGATATTCCGACCAAGCTGATCGCTTTTTCAGACGATATGGATGGCATGCGCAAGGTGCCGGACAACATACCTGAAAAAGATATGCTGGAAAACTATATCGGCCAACCGCTGACCAAAGTACCGGACCCTTTTGGCACCCATAATAGTTTTGGTGAGCATAACAATGCACGCCTGCAAGTCTTTTTGGATGAGTTTGGCTTTGATTATGAATTTAAGTCCGCGACCGAGACGTATAAATCAGGCGAGTTTGATGAGACGCTGCTGTTGATTTTGCAGAATTATGAAAAAGTCACAAATGTCATTTTGCCGACTTTGGGCGAAGAGCGCCGGGCAACCTATTCACCGTTCTTGCCGGTCTGCCCGGATACCGGCGCTGTTCTGCAAGTTCCGGTTACCGCTCATGACGCGGCGGCTGGCACCATTACTTATAAAAACGAAGCGGGTGCGAATGTCACCGTGCCGGTCACGGGCGGCGCGTGCAAAATGCAATGGAAAGTTGATTGGGCGATGCGCTGGGTGGCACTCGGGGTTGATTACGAGATGTCCGGTAAGGATTTGATCGATTCGGTGAAGCTGTCTTCTGCGATCACCCGTATATTAGAGTCCTCGCCGCCACAGAGTTTCACTTATGAATTATTCCTTGATGATGAAGGCCACAAGATTTCCAAATCCATCGGCAATGGTATTTCGATGGAAGAATGGCTGCGTTATGCACCCCCAGAATCCTTAAGCCAGTTCATGTACCAAAAGCCAACTCAGGCAAAGCGACTGTTCTTCGATGTCATTCCGAAAAACGTTGATGAATATCTCCAGCACGTTTCGAAATTCCCGGAGCAAGATGCTAAAACGCAGCTTGGCAATCCGGCCTTCCATATTCATAACGGCACCCCGCCGGTTGAAGACGCGCATATCAGCTACAATATTTTGCTCAATCTGGCCTCGGTCGTGAACACCGAAGACAAAGCCGTGCTTTGGCATTTCATTTCCCGCTATGTGCCCGAAGCAACGCCTGAAAATGCCCCGACATTGGACAAGCTTACCGAATACGCGGTGAGTTATTTTCAAGATTTCATCAAGCCGCATAAACAATATCGCGCACCTGATGAGTTGGAACGCGCCGCCCTTGAAGATCTCTTGAAGACTCTCGGAACCTTGCCGGTAGAGACGATAAGCGAAGACATCCAGACTGAAGTTTATTCCGTCGGCAAACGCCACGACTTCGAAGATCTCAAAGCCTGGTTCAAATGTCTTTATGAAATCCTACTCGGCCAGTCGACCGGTCCCCGCATGGGCTCCTTCATCGCGCTCTACGGTTTGGAAGAAACCAAAACGTTGATTCAAAAGGTGCTCGATGGAGAAGCGTTGGATTAATTGTCTGGCGTTTTTACGGGTTTTGCGTCTTCGGCGATGAGGTAATACTCAAAGGCGGCTTCTTTATGAATGTAGTCGGCCGCAAGTGTTCCTTGTTCTACTGCACTTTCAGCATCGTCTGCTTCGATGATCAGGTTCATTGAAATAATGAATTTTGGCATGTCAGATCTCCTTTGGTTAAATCGATAGGAGGTCTATGGCGGGGCTAGAGGCCTTTTTTTCGGCAACAGCCGGCCATCAATGGCTAAAAGTCCAAAAGCAATGATCGCCATGCCGATCATATGTTTGATCTCGAGCGTCTCGCCCAGCACGAAAACGCCCAGCAAAACAGCGCTGACCGGGGCCAACAGTGTGACCAGCGAGACATTGGTGGCACCAGCGGAGTCGAGGAATTTAAAATAGAGGTAATAGGTCAGCGCTGAGGACAATAAGGCGATGCCAAAGACCGCTCCCCAGACATCCAAACCCGGCATGGCGAGAGTCCACGGCTGATCGTGAATCACCATGATGGGCAGCAGCATTAAGGACGAGGCGCAAAGCTGACCTGTCGCAATGGCCATCGGCGGCACGCCCCAGGCTTTGAAGCGCCGGGCGAAGACGGCGGCGATGCCATAGGAAAAAGTTGCGCCCAGGATGGCCAGTTGGCCTAAGAAGGTGCTGCCAATAGTGCCAAAGGCATTGCTGATGAGTTCAGGTCCCATCATAACGCCGACGCCGATGAGGCCGAGCAATACGCCAATGACACGGTTGAGCGTGAGTTTTTCATCTGCCGTCCAGAAATGCGCGATGATCACCGTCCAAATCGGCATGGTCGCGTTAAAGATCGAGGCCAGCCCGCTGGCGATTTGAGTTTGGCCATACGTGATCAGTGAGAACGGGATGGCGTTATTGGTGAGGCCTAAAAAAAGAAAGGCGAGCAGGATGGTTTTGGATCTTGGAAGTTTGATCCCGAGGAGGGGCGCCGCAACAATGAGCGCCAGGGCGGCAATGCAAACCCGCAGAAAAACCAGCGTAAATGGCGGCAGGCCCCGCAATGCCACCTCAACAAAAAAGAACGAGCCGCCCCAAAAGAACGAGCAGGCCAACAGAAACGACCAGTCTTTCATATTCATCCGCTGTTTCATAACACCTAAATAGCGGAAACCTTGCGAACAAACACTCCGTTTCTTGCGTTTTCCAAAGGTTCCTGGTACTGGAGTCGCAACAACTGCGTCTAATTGCTAGTCCGGTTCCAGGGGCCGATATTAAGGAAGTAAAATCAATGACTTATAAAATTGAGCGTGTCGTCGAATGTGAAAATTATCTCGGTGAAAGTCCGGTTTGGGATGTTGAAAGTGGGATGTTTTACTGGGTTGATGGCACCGGTAGGCGCAACGGTAAGGATAATATTTTCAGGCTCAATCCGCGCTCGGGTGAGGTTGAGACACGCTCGATCCCGGATCATGACATTGGCGCGCTGGCGCTGCGCAAAGATGGCGGGTTGGTGATGGCGGTGGATGACGGGCTTTATTTTTATGATTTTGACAGTGAAGCACTTGATCTGATCCATAAGATTGAGGAGGACCAACCCCGCACCCGCCTGAATGATGGTAAAGTCGACCGGCGCGGGCGCTTTGTTGCGGGTGGTATGGATGATCAGGAAGAGCTCGATATTTGCGGGCTGTGGCGGCTTGATCCGGATCTCTCGATAACGCAAATCGGCGGCGGTATTATTTGCACCAATGGACCAAGCTGGTCGCCGGATGATAAAACCTTTTATGTCACCTGCACGTTCCAGGACATCATGTGGGCTTATGATTACGATATTGAGAGCGGCGCACTTTCCAACCAGCGGGAATTTGTCTCAACCAAAGACATTGCCGGGGTCTGTGATGGCTCAACCGTCGATGCTGAAGGTTGCGTCTGGACGGCGGAACTGGTGACCGGCGAAATTGTCCGCCGCACGCCGGATGGTGAAGAAGAACGTCGTATTGGTATGCCGGTGAAAAATGTGACCTCAGTGATGTTCGGCGGTGATAATCTGGATGAGATCTACGTCACCTCCATGGCCCGGATCGATCACCCGGGTGCAGAACACCATGACACTTTCGTTGTCGAAACCAAGCCGCAATTTGGCGCGGGCTCGGTGTTTAAAGTGAGTGGCCTCGGCATTCAAGGTGTCGAAGAGCCTCGTTTCGGCGGCTAAATCAGCTGCACTCAACAAACTCAAAATAGAGTTCGCGGGCTTTCTGAAAGAGCGGACCGGGTTGAATTGCGCGGTCGTCCAGCCCGATGCAGGGCAAGAGCTTGGAATAATTGCCGGTACTAAAGAGCTCATCTGCTTCCCCGAGTTCTTCATACTCTACCTTGCGGTCCTGAACCTCGACGCCATTATCCCTGAGCAATTGAATGACACGTTGGCGGGTGACGCCATTTAAAAATGTGCCATTGGTGACGGGCGTGTGCACCACGCCATCCTTGGCGAAAAAGAGATTGGTGTAGGAAAATTCGGCGACCTGGCCATAGGGGTCGAGGACAACGCCGCAATCAAAGCCTTTTTCTCTGGCCTCAGAAACACCCCGGGCAACATTGGGATAGAGACATGATGCTTTGGCATTCGTCGGGGCCTGGTCGGGCTCGGGCCGTCGGAACGAAGATTTACAGGCGCGAAAGCCGTTTGGTTCCGGCAAAGGCGCTTCATAGATCGAAAGCACAAATTTGGTGCTTTCCGGCACCGGTGTGATGAAACCGTCTTCGGCGTAATACATCGGGCAGATATAAAGCTCGGCGTCATCCGGGAACATCGCAACCCCGTCTTTAGAGATCTGGATAATTTCTTCAGTGGTTTTGGTTGGCAACATACCGAGCTCGATCGCCGATTGGTTGACCCGCGCGCTGTGGAGATCAAGATCCGGCAAATGCCCCTGAAGCGCCCGGGCACCATCAAAAACCACCGTTGAGAGCCACATCGCTTGAGAGTTTGGCGCCAGGACGGGCGGTGAGCCTTCCTGCCAGACATCATCGACATAGGTTTTGGTGAGCTTGGTATCGGTATCTTTCGGCGGGGTCTTGGTCATTTTTCGTTTCTCTTCTAACGCTTTTGGGCAAAAAAATCTTTTAATAAATCACCGGCGCGAGACTCTTCAATGCCGCCATAGATTTCCGGCGCATGGTGGCAGGTCGGCTGGTTGTAAATGCGGGGGCCATGATCGACGCCGCCGCTTTTTGGATCAAAAGCACCAAAGTAAAGCCTGCCAATGCGGGCAAAGGAAATCGCTGTTGCGCACATCGGGCAGGGCTCTAACGTCACGTAGAGATCGCAATTCTCCAGCCGGGGTGAGCCCGCAGCCTTGGTTGCTGCTTGGATTACCAGCATTTCAGCATGCGCTGTTGGGTCGTGCTGCTCTTCAGTGCGATTGCCAGCTTTAGCCACGACTGTGCCGGTTGCGTGGTCAACAATCACCGCGCCGACCGGCACTTCGCCGCGCCCGCCGGCGAGTTGGGCCTGCTCTATCGCAAGTTCCATAAAAGATGTGTCCGAGTCGTTCATGGCTAGAGGGTGGCGATAACAGCCGGGAAAATCAAGTATCGAATGATTGCACCTGACTCGCAGGCAATCTAAAATAGCCTATGAACAATAACTCCCAAAAATCATCATCTCCGCTTATTGGTATCACGCTCGATTCCGAAGAGGCGTCTGAGATGGGCTATTCCAAGTTTCCTTATTATGCGCTGCGGGAGAACTATGCGAGTGTCGTTGTAAAAGCAGGCGGTGTGCCGGTCATTTTGCCACATGAGCCGAGCCTGATTGGCACCTATCTTGATATAATCGATGGCCTCATCATCACGGGCGGTAATTTTGATGTCGATCCGTCGATGTATGGCGATCATACGACTCATGAAACCGTAACGCTTAAATCTGAGCGCACGCAATTTGAGACGGATATTACCAGAGGGGCGCTTGAGCTTGATATGCCGATCTTGGGCATTTGCGGTGGCCAGCAGCTTCTGAATGTGGTGCTGGGTGGGACACTGATCCAGCATATCCCGGATGAAATCGCCGCACCCTTAGCGCATGAGCAACCCAATCCCAGAAATGAGCCCGGTCATATCGTTACCGTGGAAGAAGGTACATTATTGTATGACATTGTTGGCTCGGCAGAAATGAACGTAAATTCAGCTCACCATCAGGCAGTTAAGGCGGTATCGGGTTCGGCCATCGTTAATGCCCGGACAGCAGATGGTGTGATCGAGGGTATTGAAGCGCCCCGTCAGAAGTTTTGCCTCGGTGTGCAATGGCACCCGGAATTTGAAATTGACCCCGGCGATGGCCGGATATTTGCGGCGTTTATCGATGCCGCGCGCTAAAACCAACCCAGAAAAAACCTCGAAGCCAGAGCGCATTGCCAAGGTCATTGCGCGGGCCGGGCTTTGCTCCAGGCGTGAGGCTGAACGCTGGATTGCCGATGGCCGCGTTAAACTTGACGGCAAGGTGCTGGAAAGCCCCGCTGTGACTGTGACGGCTGCCAATCAGATCATCGTTGATGGCGAGCCATTGCCCGGTGCCGAGGCGCAAAAAGTATGGCGTTATCACAAGCCTGCCGGCCTGCTTACCACCCATAATGACCCGGAAGGCCGGCCTAATTTATTTGATAGCCTGCCGGAAAATATGCCGCGTGTGATCTCCATCGGCCGCCTGGATTTAAGCTCTGAAGGTTTGCTGTTATTGACCAATGACGGCGAGTTGGCCCGCGAGCTCGAACTCCCGGCCAGTGGCTGGCTGAGGCGCTATCGGGTGCGCATCCATGGCCGACCAGATGCCAAAACCTTGGGTGATCTCATCAATGGCGTAACGGTCGATGGCATTCGTTATAAATCCATTGAAGCCGAGCTTGATCGCCAGCAGGGGGCCAATGCCTGGCTGACGGTCTCCTTGATTGAAGGTAAAAACCGGGAAATTCGCCGAGTGATGGAACATCTGGGTTGGACAGTTAGCCGCCTGATCCGCATTTCTTACGGGCCATTTCAGCTCGGCAGTTTGGCCAAGGGTGAGGTCGAGGAAGTGCGCGGTAAAGTCCTCAAAGATCAACTTGGCGGTCTGGATCGTTCCGGCTTTGCCAAGAAGACGCCAAAGCAGGCACGCCGACCTGCTGATAAACGCGATAAAAAGTCAAAATCTCGGAAACCCAGACGGCCGTCTAAAATTGATCCGATAAACGCACCAAAAACAAACCCTGAAAAAGACCCAGAGAGAAATAATGCGAATCGTCGGCGGCAAAAATAGAGGCCGCCAGCTCCTTGCCCCAAAAGGGCAAGCGACCCGCCCAACGTCTGATCGTACCCGAGAATCGGTGTTCAATATATTAAGCTCGCGATTGGAACGCGGGTTTCAAGGTCTCACGGTTGTCGATTTATTTGCTGGCACCGGTGCGCTGGGTCTCGAAGCTTTGTCGCGCGGTGCAGCTCAAGCAGTGTTGATCGACAATGACCGGGCGGCCATTAAAATAATTGAGGAGAATGTGCAGAAGCTGGGAGCGGCTGAAAACACTTCGCTCATAAAACGCGACGCGACGCGCCTGGGCGCCTTGCCTGCTGGCCTGTCTCCCGCTGATTTGGTTTTTCTCGACCCACCTTATGAGCAAGATTTGGTCCAATCGGCGCTAACTTCCTTGCGGGAAAACAACTGGCTGGCCGATGAGGCCATTATTGTTGTTGAAATGGCGGCAAAGGAGATTTTTGAGTGCCCCCCCGGTTTCGAGCAAGTTGATCAGCGAAAATATGGTAAGGCGGCCATTCATATCGTGGAATTGATGCAAAATAGCCCAAAATAATGGCTTAATTCACAAAAAAGTTACGGTGTTGCACTGGCGACGGAATCTTCGTCTGCCTACGTTAGGTCCTTATAAGGAACTTATTAGGACATTCTAAAAATGAATAAGAAAATTTCGACTTTTGGTCTCGTTATTGGTCTCGTTATTGGCCTCGTAGTTGGTCTGGGCATGCTAGCTTTTAGTGCGGTGCCGGCGATAGCAGCACAAAATTCACCGCTCCATAGTGGCCCGAATTGCAGCTCTCTCATCCAATTGCCACAGGATAAGGAAGAGTTGGATTTAGCCGATGTAAAACGAGCTGTAGAAAGCCATTTGCTGCGGATTGGCGCCGATAACCATTCGGTATGGCTGAGCTGGCTCGATGATGAAGTCATTGCCGTTGATATCAGTCATCTCGGTAATCTCCGCCGCCATATTAAAGTCGATGCGGTTAATGCTGAAATAATTGAACGCTCGGATTATCGCCAACCGGTTGGTTTTGAAAACGTATCTGAAACGCAGATTACCCCCCAAGTCACCTACGCCCGCCAATTGCGTCGCCATATGTTAGGTGATGGCAAGGCTTGGGCAAGTTGGGTCGCCAAAGGTAGCGGCATTGCCTGTATGGATGATTACCGCTTTGGCGGTCCCAGCATGCCCGAACCCGGCATGTAGCCCCATCGAATGGGCTATCTGCGGCCAAATAGCTTTTCGATATCAGCGAGTTTGAGTTCGACATAGGTTGGGCGGCCATGATTGCATTGTCCCGAATGGGGCGTGATTTCCATTTGGCGTAACAATGCGTTCATTTCTTCGCCATTAAGGTGACGTCCTGCCCTGACTGAACCGTGGCAGGCCATGGTCGCAGAGACGTCGGCCAGACGCTCTTTTAGATCAAGGGCTTCGTCACTTTCGGCCAAATCATCAGCGAGATCATTGATCAGCCCTTTGATGTCAATTTCACCGAGCATGGCCGGGGTTTCCCGCACCACAATCGCCCCCGGCCCAAAGGCCTCGACGACAAGGCCAAGCTCGGCCAACTCGCTGGCTCGGGCGGCTATCCGGTCGGCTGCCCCTTCATCCATCTCGACGATCTCGGGAATCAGTAATCCTTGGCGCTTGATGCCGTCTGCACCCAGCGCTTTTTTCATATCTTCATAGACCAGGCGTTCATGGGCGGCATGCTGGTCGACAATGACAATGCCATTATCGGTTTGGGCGACGATATAGGTCTCGTGCAGTTGAGCACGCGCCACACCTAAGGGCCAGTCGTCAGGGACTTCTTCAACTTGATCCCCTGGCACATGCTTCACCGACAAGCCGCGATCGAGATTGGTGAGCTGATCGATCGGGGCTTGGAAGTCGCGCGCTGCTTCTTGGAGGCCGCTAGACGGATAAACCGGGCTATTTGAGGCGCCGCCATAAGAGCCCTGAAAATGTTGCGGTGCTGTTTGGGGTCGCATGGCACCCAGTGCCTGACCGCTGACCGTTGTTGACGCGCGGTGACCCGCTTCGGCCAAAGCGTGTCTGAGTGCGCTGACGATCAGGCCACGTACCAGACCGGTATCTCTAAACCGCACTTCGGTTTTGGCCGGGTGAACATTGACGTCCAAGCTTTCCGCCGGAATGTCCAGAAAGAGCGCCAGCAAAGGGTGGCGGTCATGAGCAAGAAAATCCCGGTAAGCGCCTCTGACCGCACCAAAGAGCAGCTTGTCTTTAACCGGGCGGCCATTGACGAACAGAAACTGCAACGCCGCATTGCCGCGGTTGAGCGTCGGCAGGCCAATATGTCCAGAGAGGTGCAGGCCCTCTCGCTCAGCATCAATGGCTAAGGCATTGGCGGCAAATTCGTTGCCCATGATGGCGTCAAGCCGGTCCAGACGCGCGGTCAGAAAATTACCTTGAGCCTGCGGCAGCTTTAGCATCGTGCGGGTGCCATCGCCGACACTAAACGCAATACTGGGATGGGCCATGGCCAGCCGCTTGATGGCGTCCAGTGCGTGTGAGTTCTCGGTCTTGGGCGTTTTTAGAAACTTTAGCCGCGCGGGCGTTGCATAAAACAAATCACGTACTTCGATATTTGTGCCCTGACTAAGCGCCGCCGGTTCGGGCTCGGATTTATCACCGCCCTCAATGTTAATCATCCAGGCACTATCGCTATCCGCCACCCGGCTGGTGATCGTCATGCGGCTGACCGAGCCGATAGAAGGCAGAGCCTCGCCTCTGAACCCAAGTGTCTGGATGTTTTCCAAATCATCATTTGGCAGCTTGGAGGTCGCGTGGCGCTCAACGGCGAGCGTGAGCTCCGCCGCGTTCATTCCCCGGCCATCGTCGCTAACCGACAGGAAACTTCGCCCGCCATCCCGTATGATAACGTCGATCTGTTTGGCCCCGGCGTCGATGCTGTTCTCGACCAATTCCTTAATCGCGGAAGCCGGGCGCTCAACGACCTCACCGGCAGCGATGCGGTTGACCGTAGTCGAAGGCAGCAGGCGGATCGTCATTCGCTCAGCTCACCGGCAAGATACTGTTTGGCGAGAATCTTGCCTTCCTCGACGGCTGGTTGGTCAAAGGCGTTTACGCCCAGCAAATCAGCCGCGATGATCGTCTCCAGCATAAAATGCATCAGAAGCGCGCCGAGGGTCTGCTCATCTAACGCCTTGATATTAATGAGGCGGGTAGGGCAGGCCTTGCGGATCAGTGTGGCTGCGGTCGCTTTTTGCTCTGCCGCCATCAAATCGCCCATCCGTTTGTCGGCGATAAAAGCTAAATCCGGGTCAGCGGCAAGATCAGCTGGTATCACGCCGCCGGTATTGGCCTGATCGGCGAGTAAAAGCGTGAACACCTTATCGCGGGGTCCATCAAGATAAAGCTGAAGTTGGCTATGTTGGTCAACCGTACCAAGCGCGCGCACCGGCGTTGTGCCCTGGCCATCCTTGCCAAGGCTTTCGGCCCAGAGCTGGCGATACCATAAACCAAAACTGGCGAGGCGATCCAGATAAGGCATCATAACCGTCGTGTTGATATTCTTTTCTTTTGCCAGGCCAAAATTGAGTACGGCCCCGATGGCCGGCGCGCAATCCTCAGCGGAATTGGCTGAAAGAGCTTGGCTGAGAACTGCCGCCGCGCCTTCCCGAATGTGATAGGCATCGACACCGGCAATGAGGGCCGGTAAAAGGCTGACAACCGAAAGCGCCGAATATCGCCCGCCGATACCGGGGTCATGATCAATAATTTCAAGCTGCCATTTTTCTGCCAGTCTGCGTAACGCACGGTCGCCGGGCTCGGTAATAGCAACAAAATGATTTTTGAGGTTGGCCTCATCTAATTGGTCGCGGAACACATCCAGGCAGTACAAAAACTGGGTCAGCGTTTCAGCTGTGCCACCTGATTTTGAGATGACGATAAAACCAGTGCGCTCAGGTGTGATCGCTTTGAACAAACGATCAAAACTGTCTGGATCAATATTATCCATAAAATGTAGTCGGGGATTTGCCGAGCTCTCGGGTGGCGCCAATTCGCAAATGGTTTGGCCGCCGAGGCTTGAACCTCCCGTGCCAAGAATAATTACATCATCAAAATTTTCGCAAAAACGCTCAGCGATGGGCTCGATCGCTTCCAGGTCGGCCGTTTTTTCGGGCAAGCCTAAAAGTGGCAGGCTTTTCTCATTCGCCTGTGTTTTTAGATTTTCGAGCGCCTCACCCGCTGCCTGCAAATAGCTCTGATAGCTTGCCTCTTCTAAAGAAGAAACGGCAGCGCTGACATCCTGGCTGTAATAACTTTGAGACAAATTCGGCATTCCTGTTAATAACGCATCCCTCGGGCGCTGACAGTAGCAAAAATGCGGGCGTTCAGAAATACTTTATCGAAGAGGGAGTTTGTATTGGTCCCCCCACCCCTCCCTCCCCCTCAAGGGGGGAGGGGGAAGTAGATCGAATGTGTTTCAACATTTACTCCCTCCCCCCTTGAGGGGGAGGGTTGGGGTGGGGGGTGCTTAATACTAAGGCGTCGAGGTTACACCTTTGGGCTTACCGACCACGACCATGGTGAGTTTCTCAGGATCGAGCATTTCTGCTGCCACCCGATTGACATCTTTCAAGGTCACCGCTTCGATTAAGCTATTGCGCTTCTTGATGTAGCCGAGGCCGAGTTTCTCCATTTGAATGGCTGTCATCATACCGGCGATACGCCCGCTTGAAGAAAAGCGTAAGGGGTAGGAGCCGGTGAGATAGGTCTTGGCGTCCTTAAGCTCGCGGCTGTTGAGCCCTTTTTTATGCATTTTTGCCCATTCATCGCGCAGTACCGTGACGGTCTCGCCGGTCCTGGCATTGGCTGTCCCCGCGCCGCCAATGATGATGCCGGCATGATCCAGCGGCGCCAGGTAGCTATAGGCTGAATAAGCGAGACCGCGTTTTTCCCGCACTTCCTCATAGAGCCGCGATTCAAAACCGCCGCCGCCCAAGACATAATTCATCACATAGGCCGGGAAAAAATCGGGGTGATCGCGCTTAATGCCGGGCTGAGCAAAAGTAATGATGCTTTGCGGAATTGCTTTATCGACAACGATGGTTTTCTTTGTTGCATCTGGTGTGATTTCAGCCAATTCCCACGGCATCGCTTTTGCCGGTAGGGCACCGAAGGTTTTGTCGAGCTGAGCTTTTAAATCCGCTTCGGTGATGTCGCCGATCACGCTGACAACTAGATTGTTGCGGGCCAAACGCTGCTCAACAAAGATCTTGAGGTCGGCAATCTTGATTACATTGACGCTGTCTTCGGTGCCATTGCTCGGTCGCCCATAGGGATGATCTTGGAAAAGTTTCTTGAACAAAGTGCGCCGGGCGATGCGGCGCGGGTTCTCCGATTGACGCCGGATATTGGCAATAATCTGGCCGCGAATGCGGGCAATGGGTTCGGCATCAAAACGCGGCTCGGTTAATGCAAGCCGTAAGAGGTTAAAAGCAATAGTCTGGTTCTTTTTTAATGTTCTGAGGGAACCAGAAAAGCTGTCCAGCCTCGAGCTAAAGCTGAGCGAGATGGCGAGGTCTTCCAATTTCTGTTGGAAAGCCTGACTTTTTATCGCGCCTGCCCCTTCATCGAGGGTTGCCGAAACGAGATTGGCGAGGCCTTCCTTGCCGGCAGGGTCAAGTGCCGAGCCGCCGCGAAAAGCGATATCGACAGTTATAATTGGATTGGTGTGATCTTCCACCAGCCAGGCCTTGATGCCTTTTGCACTGGTGACTTGCTTGATTTCAATTGCTGAAGACGGTCCGGCGATAACGAATAGCGAGATCGCCAAAGTTAGAGATTGAAGCAATTTATTCATCGGCTCAGCTCCCTTTCTTTTTCTTGTTCAACAATAGCCCGGTCACGCTGTTTTTAATCTGCAAGATGGCTTTTGCTGCGGCATCGATCTGTTCTTTGGTCACCGCGCTGATGCGTTCCGGCCATTCTTCAACATCGGCGATCGTGTGACCGGCGGCCAAAGCTGAACCAATCACGCGGGCGCCACCTCCGATGGAATCGCGGGCATAGATGGCTTCGGACTGCATCGTATTGATTGCGCGGGCAACATTTTTTGCATCGATACCTTTATCCAGCAGTTTGGCGATTTCCTTATCAAGGGCGGCTTCTAATTTCTCGATACCAACACCGGGGCGAGGGCTGGCATAAAACCCGAAGGTCGAGGGACCTCGGTTGTCGCCGTCATAAAAAGCCCCGGCGGAGACAGCGAGTTTTTGTTTGATGACCAAAGAGCGGTAAAGTGTACTGGTTGTGCCACCGCCAAAAACCTGAGCCAGCACTTCTAATGGATAGACGTGCCCGCGTTCACCATAGAGCAGACTGGGGGCGAGATAACGTCGCCGAATGCTCGGCTGGCGCACTCGGGCGTCACGCAAGGTGACCCGGATCGCCGCATTGTGGGGTGGCTCGATGGTACGCTCGCGTTTCACATCTGCGCCGCGGGGCAAGCTGCCGTAATATTTTTCTGCCAAAGGACGGAGCTGAGCGGCGGTAATATCGCCGGCGACAACGAGGATGGCATTATTGGGCCGGTACCATTGGTCGTAAAATTTCATTAGATCAGCCTTAGTGAGGGCTTTAATTTCATGCTCCCAGCCGATCACCGGATCATGATAGGGATAGTTGATAAACATCGCCGCGCTCATTTGTTCTGAGAGCTTGGCACCCGGTGAATTGTCCGTGCGCGAGCGGCGTTCTTCCAACACGACCTGGCGTTCAGGCTCGATCTGATCATCTTCTAAAATCAGGCCACGCATGCGATCAGCCTCAAGCTTCATGACAATGCCCAGCCGATCAACCGCAATGCTCTGATGATAGCCGGTATAATCATGTGAGGTGAAGGCATTGTCGCGGCCACCATTTTTGGCGATGATTCTCGAGAACTCGCCAGATTTCAGGGTCGTGGTTTTTTTGAACATCAAATGCTCGAAGAAATGCGCAATGCCGGATTTGCCACGAGGCTCATCAGCCGCGCCAACTTTATACCAAACCATATGGCGCACAATGGGAGCCCGATGGTTCGAGATGACTACCACCTGCATGCCATTTTTCAGGGTGAAGGTTTCCGGATTAAAAACACCGGCTTCGGCTGTTTGAAAAGCAAATAATAAAAGCACTGCGGCTAGGAAAGATCTTCCGCCGATGTAGAATTTTTCAAAATTCATTAAATTTCGCCTATGGTTCAAATTCAAAATTTAATTCTAATGGGAATATAGGCTATTTTGAGGCGTAAAGAAGGGGCCTCACGTAATAATCTCGCGAATGTGACGGATTATTTAAAGACGTCTTCCAAAATCGCTTTTTTCTTGCGCTTGATGATTGGAATATCGCCCCGGTTAAGCGGTTTGCCCAAGGCTTGATTTTCACGAATACGCCGGGCTTCCTTACTTGGATCAACAGTTGTGCCAAACGGGTTGTCTTTATTCCAAAAAGCAATTTTGTCGGTGAGGGTGACACTTTCGGTTGCCAGGATCGATGTCTCTCTATCGACTTGAAGACGGATCGAGGGATCAGCATTGGTGGCACCGGTCAATTGAAGAACGGATCTTTCACCCGGGCTCAAACGTGCAGTGTTATCAGCGCTGCCGACTTGGCGGCCGGGCGCTCGTCCGGTGGCGCCCAACGCCTGTACAGCGCGGTCACGCGGATTAACGGCTTGCGGACGTTCAGCACCAGGGGTCGGTGGTTTTAAGCCATATTCCGGTGGCAGGCTGAGCGGGGCGCGTTGATAGACGGCAAATTCATCCGGCGCATCTTTGGTTTGACCAAGCGCGCGTTTGGTTTCATCGCAGCCGCTTAATAATAGGGCAGCGGCGAGTAAAGCGCCGAGCGGATAAATATTAGTCTTCATGGTTAATTTCATCATTTGAGCCTGTGTTTCACTGATCTTCTATTTTAGCCTCTTCCGGCTTCGGAGAAAACAAAGAATCTAAAATTAATATAACAGCGCCGATCGTTATGCAGCTATCAGCGACATTAAAAGCAGGCCAATGATAGGCCGCATAGTAGAAATCGAGGAAGTCAACAACAGCGCCATGGACAGCTCGATCAATAACATTTCCGATCGCTCCGCCGATAATAAGACCGAGCCCGATGGCGGCCTGTTTGTTCTCTGCCTTACGTAGCCAGAGGATTAGAAACACGACGATCGCAAGCGCCAATATGGAAAGGATAACTGCATTTAAGCTACTGTTATTATTGAATAATCCAAAGCTAACGCCGTTATTCCAGGTTAGCACCAAATTAAAAAATGGGGCGATAGGAATAACCCGGGCCGGCTGCATGATGTCCTCAAGGATCCACCATTTTGTCGCTTGATCAGCGATAATTGAGGCGATTGCAATAAGGCCTCCGAGGCGGGTGAGAGAAGACAAAATAAGCGGCTCCTTAAGCGTTTCAGATCGTCTATTCTGCGGCCACAGGAAACTGATCGGCAGCTTCTGCGCAGCGGACACAAACTTCATCATGACCAGCAATTGTACCGACTTCCGGCAAAACTTTGTAGCAACGGATGCATTTCTCGCCGGGTGCCAATGCGGATTGGACACCAATACCTTTGACGTCTTCAATGGTAAATGCGCCCTCTGGCACGTCACCCTCGGTCAGCTCTGCTGTTGAGGTGATGGCAATCTCCGCCAAATCTAGCCCGTTCATGGCTTCGATATAGTCAGCTGTGACATAAACTGTTGGGGCGGCTTGGAGACTGGAACCTATCCGTTTTTCAGCTCGTTCGATCTCCAACGCACCGGTAACGACTCTTCTAAGGTCGCGAATTTTCGACCACTTGGCCGCCAGTTTATCGTTTTTCCAAATGCCGGGAATCTCCGGGAACAGGCGAAGATGAACACTGTCATTGTCATCGGGGAAGCGCGCCAACCAGGCTTCTTCAGCGGTGAAACAAATAAAGGGTGCAAACCAGGCCGTCAGGCAATTAAACAGCTGATCCAGTACGGTGCGGGCGGCCCGGCGTTGGGTCGAGCTCGCCTGATCGCAATAGAGCGCATCTTTGCGGATATCGAGATAAAACGCCGACAAATCAACCGCGCAGAAATTATGCAGCTCGGTGAACAGCGAATGGAACTCATACGTGTCACAAGCTTTGCGGATCATCGCATCCAGCTCGTGGATCCGGTGCAGCGCCCAGCGATCAAGTTCCGGCATTTCATTGACCGGCAGTTTTTCTGCTTCATCGAAATCGTTCAGATTGCCAAGTAGAAAGCGCAACGTATTGCGCAAGCGCCGATAAATATCTGAGTGGTGCTTGATGATTTCCTTGCCGATTCTGAGATCGTCGGAATAGTCAGAGCCTACGACCCAGAGGCGTAAAATGTCAGCGCCATGTTGTTCAACGACTTCTTGCGGGGCGGTAATATTGCCGAGCGACTTCGACATTTTCTGGCCGTCTTCCGCCATAACGAAGCCATGGGTTAGCACCGCATCATAAGGAGCGCGCCCCCGCGTGCCGCAGCTTTCCAGCAGCGATGAGTGGAACCAGCCCCGATGTTGGTCTGAGCCTTCAAGATAAAGCGAAGCCGGCCATTGCAGATCGTCGCGTTGCTCCAAAACAAATGAGTGAGTTGAGCCGGAATCGAACCAGACATCCAAGATATCGGTGATTTGTTCAAAATCATCTGGGTTTAAATCGGGGCCTAAAAAGCGCGACATGTCCGAGGCAAACCAGGCATCAGCACCTTCGGCTTCAACCGCTTCAACAATGCGGTCCATCACGGCTTGGTCGCGCAGTACCTCGCCGCTCTCTTTATTGACAAAGACGGTGATCGGCACACCCCAGGCACGTTGACGCGAGACACACCAGTCCGGACGGGTCTCGATCATGCCTTGCAGGCGGTTACGGCCAGACGCCGGATAAAATGCTGTATCTTTGATGGCGCGGAGCGCTTTGTCGCGCAAATTATCGCTGTCCATCGAGATGAACCATTGCGGCGTGTTGCGGAAAATTAGCGGGGCTTTGGAGCGCCAGGAATGGGGATAGGAGTGGCTAATCTTGCCGTGGGCGAGAAGTGCTCCGACTTCTTTCATCGCCTCCATCACGACTTCGTCGGCTTTGAAAACATGATGACCAGCAAAGAGGGGCACGTGATCGAAATAAAGCCCGTCGCCACCAACGGTATCCGGTACAGCAATGTCGTTGGCGATGCCGAGTTCCCAGTCATCGGCACCGTGACCGGGCGCGATGTGCACAAAACCTGAGCCGGTATCCATCTCGACAAAATCAGCCGGCAATAACGGCACCTCAAAGTCATACCCTTGGCCGTTAAACGGATGCTGGCAGATCGTGCCCGCAAGTTCGCGGCCTTTGAAGGTGTCTAGAACCTCATGGGACGTGATGCCGGCCTCTTCAACGACTTGACCCAATAGAGCCTCGGCGACAACAATTTCGTCACCTGCCTTGCTCAGGGCGTCTTCTGATACGCCGGTGATTTTAACCCGGGCGTAGCTGTCATCGGCACTGTAGGCGAGAGCGCGGTTGCCGGGGATGGTCCAAGGCGTCGTTGTCCAGATGACAATATCGGCGCCTTTAGCCTTGTCGGACTTTGAGGCATCGGTAACTTTAAAGCGGACAAAAATCGTGTTTGAGGTGTGATCGTGATACTCAATTTCCGCTTCGGCCAAGGCAGTTTTTTCGACCACCGACCACATGACCGGCTTGGCACCCCGGTAAAGACTGCCATTCATCAGGAACTTGCCAAGCTCGCGAACAATTTGAGCTTCGGCCGGATAGGTCATCGTCGTGTAAGGATTATCCCAATCACCTTCAATGCCTAAGCGCTGAAATTCTTCGCGCTGAATATCAATCCAGTGTTCAGCAAATTCCCGGCATTCCTGGCGAAACTCGGCAATTGGCACCTCGTCTTTATTATCGCCTTTTTTGCGGTATTTTTCCTCGATCTTCCATTCGATCGGCAGGCCGTGACAATCCCAGCCCGGCACATAATTAGAATCCTTGCCCAGCATCTGCTGCGAGCGAACGATGACATCTTTGAGAATTTTGTTGAGCGCATGGCCAATATGCAGATTGCCATTGGCGTAGGGTGGGCCGTCATGGAGAATGAATTTCTCGCGGCCTTTGGCATCTTCACGCAACCTTTTATAGAGGTCGAGCTGCTTCCAGCGTTCGAGCAGTTGTGGCTCACGCTTGTTCAACCCGGCTTTCATAGGAAAGTCAGTTTTTGGTAGATACACTGTGTTTTTATAATCAACACTCATCATTAATCTCTCTAGTCATTTTTACCAGCCAGGATTTCTTTTGACCGGGAGCAATCTTTTTCAATCTGAGCTGTCAGCCCTTCAATACCGTCAAACTTCTGTTCCGGTCGAATAAACTCGACCAGGGCGACACGCAAATGCGCGCCGTAAATATCTTCATCAAAGTCGAACAAATGTGCCTCCAGGACACATTTATCACCATCAAAGGTGGGTCTATAACCCAAATTTGCGACGCCGTCATGCCAAACCGTATCAGGTCCGCGGTCGATTCCTGCCTGAATAGCGTAAACGCCGATGGCCGGACGCGTATTGGTGTCCAACTCTATATTAGCTGTTGGAAAGCCGATGGTGCGGCCGCGTTTGTCACCTTGGGCCACTCGGCCTTCAATTTCGTAGCGCCGTCCCAGTAATCTCGCAGCTTCACCGGGTTGTTCATCATTGAGATATTGGCGAATACGGGTCGATGAAATGATCTCGCCTTCTTCGTCCAAAACCTGTTTGATAGCATCTGTGCCGAAACCATATTGGCTGCCTTTGGACTTAAGGAGGTCCATATTGCCGCCGCGCTTAAAGCCGAACTCAAAATCGAAGCCAGAAACCACATAAGATGCCGCAAAGCCCTGCACCAGAACCTGGGCGATAAAATCATCCGCCGTCATTTTGGCAAATTCGCCATCAAAATGGACGACCACCAGGAACTCAACCCCCATGTTTTCGATGTGGCGGGCTTTAGTGTGAAAGGGCGTTAGTCGAAAGGGCGGCTCACCTTTGTTAAAAACCATGCGCGGATGCGGCTCAAAAGTAAGAACGCCCCACGGCACGCCTTGCTCGTGAGCATACTCGCCCGCGCGGTTAATCACCTCGCAATGACCTCTATGCACGCCGTCAAAATTACCAATGGCGATGGCGCCACGGCGATGATCGTCCGGCAGTTCGTTATAATGTCTATAAATGCGCATCGGGCCAGGAAACTGCCCTTGCAACCCCTATGGGTCAAGGCAAATCTTGGGCAAAACCGGCGGTGACTTTAGATAAATCGAAGGGCGTTTTTGACGAGATCATTTTCCGGCTGCAAATGATGAAAAATTGGGGTCATATAGCGTCAAATACCTAATCGAAAAATCTCGATAAATATTTGCATTCTTAGCGCGACGCATTAAGAATTTAATAGTAAGATTTAATCTAAGGTTATCCTGAAATAATAATGATTTGGTGAAGTTTGAATTAGCATGTTTTCTGGCAACAAAATAACAAGTGTAGTTTTAGGTATTGCAGTCCTTGCGCTGGCCGTACTTTCAGGCTGGCTCTATGTCGGTCAGAAAGATACGCAGATTAAATTGGTGCAGCTGGAAAAGCGTATTAATGAAGTTAGCGGCAATGAAAAAGATACCGCCAAAGAAGTCGCCCGTATGCTGGGTGAGTTCGATGCGATAGCTAAAAAACAAGCGATTGAAACAGCGCTTCAATCCGGTGCGCCACCTAAATTCCAACTGCCTTTAGGCTGTACGCCCGGTGTCGATTGCTGGATTTTTAACTATGTTGATGCCGATGGCTCGGAAGGTCAGAAGAAAGATTACAATTGCGGTAATCTTACATACGACAAGCATAAAGGTGTCGATTTCGCAATTCGTGATTTGCTGGCGATGGAGACCGGTGTGCCGGTATTTGTCGCGGCGCCGGGGAAAGTTGTCGGCGTGCGGGATGGCATGCCAGATGTCGATTTTAAAAAAGTAGCACCTGAGATCTTCCAGCGCCGGGAATGTGGTAATGGCGTGCGCATCTCTCATGGCGGCAATTGGTTTACGCAATATTGCCATATGAAAAAAGGCAGCATCATTGCCAAAAAGGGTGATCGTGTAGAGGCCGGCAAAGCGATCGGGTTTGTTGGCCTGTCAGGTAAGACAGAATTCCCCCATTTGCATTTCCAGGTCAGCAAGGGCAAACAAATTGTCGACCCCTTTATTGGTACGGATCGTGTCGAAGCCTGCGGCCCAGGGAACAATCCGCTGTGGGATGACACCACTGCTGCGATATTGGCCTATCAAAACCCATTTGTTTATAACGGCGGATTTAATGATCAGCGACCTCTGGCCGATGGCATCCATCGCGGGCTCTATAAAAAAGGCACGCTCTCTAAGAACGCACTGAAAATATTCGCCTGGTTTGCCATTCGCAATACCAAAGCGGGCGATGAGGTTGCGATGCGTATTTTGGGACCTGATGGAAAACAAGTCGGCGCGGGCAAGGATACCATCAAAAAATCCCAAGCTCGCGGTATCCAGATAATGGATGTCACCAGCAAAGGTGCTTGGCCGCCAGGTAATTATCGAAGTGAGATTACCTTGACCCGCAAATCGATCTTGGGCGCAAAGTCGGTGCGCGCCAGGCGACGCATCTCGATCAAATAAAGCTCATGATTTCGGATGAATTCTCCATTGAGCGAGCACTAGACTATCATCAACAGGGTGATTTTAATCAGGCAGCAGACATTTGTCGTCGGCTCATCAAGGATGACCCGCAACATGTCGAAGCACTCCAATTGTTGGGCGTCATTTTAAGCAATGCCGGGCTCAATGATCAGGCCATAGGGTTTTTTGAGCAAGCGCTGACTAGCGGCGGGCCGAACTCAGGCATACTTTATAATTACGGTATAGCTTTGCAGGCCCAAGGAGAGTTTCGCTCAGCAACCAGAGCTTTTCGGCACGCCGCCGAAGCAGCGCCTTTGCACGTTGATAGCTGGTATTCTTTAGGTGAAGTCGAACTTTTGCGAGATCGACCGGAAAAGGCCGTTAATGCCTTAGATAAAGTTCTCGAACTGGAGCCCGCTCATGTTGCCGCTCGGATTCTCTTAGGCGTTGCTTTTCGTAAAATCGGCCGCTTGGAAGACGCGTTGAAAACCTTACAAAGTGTTGTTAGCACCGATCCGAAAAATGCGGCAGCGCAAAATAATTTGGGAATTACGGAGACCGAACTTGCTCAGTTTGAGGGGGCCAAAATCGCTTTTCAAACGGCGCTCACTGTAGCGCCGGAATACGCTGAGGCGCATTACAATCTAGGTAATGTTTTTTTGGCGGAGGCAGAGTATGAGAAGGCAGCTGAGTGTTATCTGCAGACGCTGGCGATCGAGGCCGACAATACGCCTGCGATCTATCATTTAGCGCTCTGCCGGCAAAAACAACGCGCCTATGAAGAGGCATTGTCATTATTGAGCTCGCTCATTGAAGCTGAGAGAGGCGGCGTCCAGCAATTTGTGCAGGCGTTAGGCAGTCGGGCAAATGTCCTCCGTGATTTGGGCCGGTTTGATGCCGCGCTCACCGATATTGAGACGGCGTTGGGTTTAGCGGAGGATGACTTTGCTTTGCTGGGAAATAAGGCACTAACTTTGCAACATGCGAACCGCTTAAACGAAGCGATCGAGATCTACCAGGCGGCTTTGCAAGCCAATCCGGAGAGCGAACAATTGCAGACCAATTTGGCGCAAGCTCTTTTGTTGGGCGGTCAATTTACCGAGGGCTGGCGAGAATTCGAAGGACGCTTACAGACGCCGGCGCTCAAAGCAAAACGACGCACCCTGCCGGGGTCGGCTTGGCAGGGAGAGAGTCTGGTCGGAAAACATATAGTACTATGGTGTGAGCAGGGGCTTGGCGACACTATTCAGTTTATTCGCTATATATCGGAAATTGAGTCGCAAGCGGCTCGGGTGACTTTAATCTGCCCGGATCGCTTAACGCGTCTCTTAAAGAGTTTAAAAACCACCACCGCCATTCTGGGCGAAAGTGAAGCCCTACCGGAAGCGGATTTCAACGCGCCTTTGATGAGCTTGCCGCATTTGCTGGCGCTTGAGAATATTCCTGATGAGGGGCCTTATCTTTCGGCTGAGGCGGATCTGGTGGATTATTGGGCGAAGATGTTGGGTGAAAAAACAACGCCTCGCATCGGCATAGCCTGGCAGGGCAATCCCAAATATGAAGCCGATCATCAGCGCTCTATTCCACTTGTTGAACTGACACCCCTATTGGCATTTTCTGAAGTCCAGTTTGTCTCCCTGCAACAGGGAGTTGGCCTGGAGCAATTGTCGGATATTGACGCTGAGATACTTAGTTTTGGCGAAGAAGTTGATCAGTCAGCAGCCTTTGTCGATAGCGCTGCTATTATGGTCAATCTGGATCTCGTGATCACCAGCGATACGGCTCTGCCCCATTTAGCGGGCGCGCTCGGTGTACCGGTGTGGCTCATGCTGCCCAAAACACCGGATTGGCGCTGGTTGTTAGATCGCGCTGATAGTCCTTATTATTCGACCATGCGATTGTTCCGCCAGGAGGTCGCGAATGAGTGGCCAGGCGTGATCAAACAAGTGATCGACGCGCTGGGTCAGGAAACGTTATTTTGATGCCCTCTGACGACCATTAAAATGCCGAGGAAAATTAAGGCAGCCCCCAAAACGTGATAAAGATAGAGCTGCTCATCAAGGAATATAATGGCCAAGGTGGCGCCAAAAACCGGCATCAAATTAACAAAAATCGCTGAGCGGTTAACGCCAACGACAGAGACCGCAGCGTTCCACCAATATATCGGTATCAGTGAAGTCACAATCGCCAGCACGGCGACCCACATTGTCGTGGTCCAGTCCACTGGCATCGGCATATAGGTCAGCGTCTCATAAATGTAAAACGGTAGTATGGCGATGCAGCCTGCCATGGTGACGGCGAACATCATGACAGTAAGGCCAAGCTCATGCGGGATTGTCCTGAGCGTATTGGCATAAGAGCCATAGCCGACAATGGCAATCAGCATCAACAAATCGCCGGAGTTAAATTCGAGCGATTGCAGAACCGCGATATCTGCACGCGACACCATCGTGACGATCCCGATGGCACCAGCGATAATGCCAAGAGTTTGAAGCGTGGTTAATTTGTCTTTAAAAAAAAGCCAGGCAATCAGAGCTGTCGTCAGTGGTTGGCCGGCATTGACCAGCGACACATTGGTCGCCGTCGTGAAATTGACCGAGAGCATTGATAGCGTGCTGGCACCAATCATAAATGTGCCCATGGCAAAGATTGTCTTCCACTTTTTAAAGACGAAAGGGGCCTCTTGTTTCCATTTTGGTATAACCCAGGGAATGAGGCATAAAGCAGCGATAAACCAGCGCCAGAATGACAACCCTACCGGCGGCGTAATTTCATATATTCCCCGGCCAATGACGATGCCGATCGCCCAGCCCAAAACTGTGCCGGTCGCCATAAAATAGGCAAGGCCGGTGCCGATCTTTAGGGCACGTCCATTCTCTACCAAGAAAATCCCCCTCCAAATTTGATATGGAGATATTTTTTAAATGTTCTAAAGAATTAATGGGGGGCAATTGCCAGGGCTTCAAGGAAAAACTGCTCATGGCTCCGAATGGCGGAATTTGTCTCGAAAATAGTGTCCGCTGCTGCTTTGATTTGATTTTCTATATTTGCGCGCAAGGCAGGATCAAGGCCGAGTTTAAGAGCAATCTCGACGTAGTTTTCGGGCGAATGTGCGACCGGCTCATCAATTGCCATGAGCAGATAAAGCCCGGCCGTTACCCGTGAGCGCATAAATTCACCCGGCAAAGTCACGATCACTTTGCCAAGGGCAAACGCCTCGTAGCTGGTATTGCCGCCGGAAAAATGCGGTGTGTCTAGAACGACATCCGCAAGCGACATTAGCTGAAGAAAATCGCCGCCGCTCTGACGTGGTAAAATGGTAATGCGCCGGGCCGCATCGTCTAAAATACGGCTGAAACGGTCTGCAAGCAGGGTTGACCAATTTCGTTGTGGCCCGGCCAGCAGCACGATCTCCGCGGTTGGGTCTCCGGCCAATATGCCAGCTAAAATCTGATCAAAATTAGGGTGAAATTTGAACAGGCTTTGAGGGCAGAAATAGAGCGTGGCAGCATCGTTTAAGCCAAAATCGCTGCGGGCTTTTTGGGTCTCTGGAAGTCTGGGGTAGGGGTAATCGGCAAAAAAGCTATCGAGCTTAACCAGCTTTTCGGAATAGTGCGCTTCGGCTCCGTCGGGCTCGACGAGTTTGCTTGAGAGGAAATAATCGATCGCCGGGATGCCGGTTGTCACGGGATGGCCAACCGTGACGCATTGAATTTTGGCAAGACGCGAGAAAGCCATAAAATAGGTGAGGGGCTCCATGCCGATGTCGAGGTAATAGAGGATATCGAGTTTCGCTGCTTCTATGCTGGCTCTGGTTTCGGCCAAAAGGGGCCGCGGAAAATAGATGTGATCTGCACTGGCAGCAATTTCATCCAAGATGTCATCTTGGCCACGTTTGTCGGTACCGGGGCAAAAAATATGGGTTTCAAATTTAGTCTGATCGAGACCCGTTAGGAGCCGGCGGTTGAGCTTGCCGATGGTATGACTGCCAAGATGCGCCGAGACAAAGCCGATTTTTATTTTTGCAGCTTGGCGGGGTTTTGTAATATGTGGTGCGACAAAGGCGAGGTCTGGACATATCTTGAGGTAAAGTTCTGCCAGCCGTTCCTGGATATCTCGATCATCCTGCCCGTGATAAGACAGGGCGAAGTTGGTTGTGCCAATTTCGCTGGCGGGGTCATGGAGCACGATTTCATTTGCTGGCAGAATTTCCAATTCAGTGAGTTTTAGCTCGCAGCGCCGGCGGGCAAGATTGAGCTGCTCCAAAGAACTCGGGATCATCGGCAGGGCCAGACAATCGATAATTTTGAGGGCACTGTTTTTAGGGTCAGCCGCTATCGCTCGGGCCAAGAAATCAAGGCCAATTTCATAATCGCCATTGCGTAGATGCGCGCGGGCTAAATTGCTTAACACAAAGGCATTGTCCGGCGCATTCTTAAGCGCTCCCTCAAAATAGCCGAGCGCTTCTTCCGGCTGGCCGGACTTTTGCAGCGCATTGCCAAGATTGTTAAGCGCTTCGGCATCCTGTGGGTCAAGATGAACCGCTTGTTTGAGATAGCGGACGGCTTCCCCGGGCCGGCCCAGATCAATCAGTAAGGCACCAAGATTAACAAAGGCGTTGAGATGATTTGGATCACTAAGGATGATTTGGGTGTAGAGTGCTTCCGCCGGGCCAAGCTGCCCACGGCTCTGCAGGTTTACCGCGTCTTGAAATAATGTCTCATTATTGGGTTGATCACTCATTTTTGTAGTATTGGCGAAATTTCTAAATAATTGAATAAATTTATGTAAATGGACGAAAGTCTATCTTTCCCGGTGGGTGTTGTTAATCCCCCCTTCCTTCGTTAGATTCTAAATAAAGCTAAGAATAATGAAAAAGAATGATTGGGGTCGTGCCGGATGAATGAATCGGCGAAAATTAAATCGGCAGACGAAATTCTTGAAAGTCAGCGCGGTGGCATGGATTATAAAGTGCCGACGCTGGATGGTGACTATCGCCTCGGGCTACATTCGCTTAGACGGATAGCCAAGATGGCGCTGAACTATCCGGTGCAGTTTCCCGTGGCGATTTTGGCCGTTTGTATTGCCGGTTTTTTCCAGCTTTTGATGCCGCGCTTTCTGGGCGAAGCTGTTGACCATGCGACAGGATTGTTGGGCGGCACGGCGGTTGCGCCGGAGGCGGCTCAAGCGGCCCTCTGGACGGCAGCCTCATTGCTCATCGGTGTCGCCATTTGCCGTGGTCTTTTCACCATGCTGCATAATTATCTGGGCGAGGCGATTGGGCAGCGGATTGCCTATCAGCTGCGGCTCGATTATTTCGAGAAATTGCAGCGCCTTAGTTTTTCCTATCACGACAAAGTCCATTCAGGTGATCTGATGACCCGCGGCATGCTCGATATCGAAGGCGTGCGCCGCTTTATCGAGCATGGCATTCTACGCCCGATTTTGCTCGTTATATTGGTTGGGGTCGGCGCTTATCTCTATATGGGCAACGATGTTGTGTTGGGTCTGCTGAGTTTGAGCTTTGTGCCGTTCGCGCTGTGGCGGGCCTCGGTGTTCCGGCTAAAATCACGCGCCCTCTGGCGGATTTTGCAAGAACGCCTATCGAGCCTCACCCGAATTATGGAAGAAAATCTCGGTGGTATTCGGGTGGTACGCGCTTTTGCGGCTCAAGATTTTGAAATCGACAAATTTGACCGTTCCTCCAAGCAAGCGCTTGAGGTGGCGATTGCTCGGGTCGGTGTGCGCTACGCCAATACATCGATCATGACGTTCTCATATTTCTTAGCCATGGGGCTGGTGTTATGGGTTGGAGGTGAGAAGGTTCTGGATGGCCAAATTACGGTCGGAGAACTCACTCAGTTCCTGGCCTTTATGACGATTTTACAAATGCCAATCCGCCAAACTGGCATGGTGATTAACGGTATTGCCCGGGCATCGGTTTCCGGTGTGCGGTTGTTTGAGATTCTCGACATAGAGCCCGCCGTGCAAGACCGTCCGCAAGCCGAAGCGCTTGATGTTGGCGACGGAGTGTTGCGCTTTGAAAACGTTGCTTTCTCCTATGACGGCGCGCCAGAGCAAAATCCCGGCGATGCGACGATCAGGGATATCAATTTTGAAGTTAAAGCTGGCCAAACCATCGGCATTGTCGGCCCGCCCGGCAGTGGTAAATCAACAATCGCTCATTTGATCCCAAGATTTTACGATGTGACATCCGGCCAAATCACGATTGACGGGCAGGATATCCGCGATGTTACGCTGGAGAGCTTGCGGGCAGCCGTCGGTGTGGTGCAGCAAGATACCTTTTTGTTTACCTCCGAGATCGACGCCAATGTTGCCTATGGTGAGCCCTGGGCGGAGCGCAACCGCGTTGTCGGCGCAACTGAGGCGTCACAGCTTCATACCTATATTGAAAACTTGCCGGAAGGTTATGACACCATTGTCGGTGAGCGCGGCGTCTCGCTATCGGGTGGCCAGCGCCAACGTTTATCAATTGCCAGGAGTGTGATGTTGACGCCGCAATTCATGGTGTTCGATGACTCGACCGCCGCCATTGATGCCGCGACCGAACAGCGCATCCGTGTTGCTCTCAAAGAGGTGACCAAAGAACGGGCGACAATTGTTATCTCACATCGTCTCAGCTCCCTCATGCATGCCGATGAGATCCTGTTTTTGGATGAAGGTAGTATCGTTGAGCGCGGCAATCATGAAAGCCTGATCGACTTAGGCGGGCGCTATAAAGCGCTCTATGATTTACAAGCCGGTAAATCCAGTGAGGTGACCGATGGCTAATATGTCGGATATCGGTCAGAATATTTCGAAAGGTAGTGTCGCTGCGACCGGCAATTTGCGCGGTGAAGAGATGTTCGGTACGGTCTTTGATGGCAATGTCATCCGCCGCTTTATCGACTTCGTCACCCCCTATCGCAAGACAATCTATATCGCCTTTATTGCCGTGCTGATTTATACGGCGACCCAAATCGCGATCCCCCTAATCATCCGCGATGCCGTCGATAGCAGTGTGGGTAAGGGCAAGAACGGTTATGAATTACTGAGCCTAACCATTCAGGTGTTCTTTGGTGTGGTGACGCTTAATTATATCTCCAACTATTTCCAATTGACCATTGTCGCCAAATTGGCAGAGCGTATTTTGATCGATCTTCGCCGCGCCATGTATGTCCATCTCCAGGAAGTCTCGCTCTCGTTCATGGATAAAACCGAGGTTGGCCGCTTGATGTCGCGCCTGCAAGGTGATGTGAACTCGATCCAGGAATTTCTCGAAACTTCGATCTTTGCGATTGGTGATTTTATTTTATTGATCGGCATTGTCGTTGTTCTGCTGACCCTCGATTGGCATTTAGGGCTGCTGACGCTTTCAGTTGTGCCGGCTTTGTTTATTGTCCGCATGGTCTGGCTGCCGATTGCCAAGAAAGCATTTATGCGGGCGAGAGAAACCTCCTCCATCGTCAATGGCGCGCTGGCTGAAAACATAAATGGCGTGCGTACGGTTCAGGAGATGACCCGTCAGGGCATTAATTTTGAGCAATATGACGATAAAGCGCATGACAATCTATTATCCCATTTGAAAGCAGTGAAGCTTGCTCAGATTATGGTGCCGACGGTCGACACCTTGACCGGTTCGGCGATGGCGATTGTCATTATTGTCGGCGGCAATCTGGTTTTGAAGGACAGCCTTGATCTCGGCGTCATGGTCGCCTTCCTGTTTTATGTGCAGCGCTTTTTTGACCCGATCCGCTCACTCACCATGCAATACAGTGTCATGCAGCGAGCCATGGCCTCTGGCCAACGCATCTTTGAAGTTTTGGATGTGAAGGTTGAGGTTCAGGATAAACCGGATGCCCAACCTTTGGGCGAGACCGATGGCTCGGTTATATTTAAAGACGTTACTTTTGGCTATCTGCCGGACCAGCCCGTGCTCAAAAATATTAATTTCGAGATTAAGCCGGGCGAGACAATAGCCTTGGTTGGCCCGACTGGTTCCGGCAAAACGTCGACGACGGCTTTATTGCATCGGTTCTACGACATCTGGGAAGGTGAGATTAAAATCGGCGGTAAGGATATTCGCGACGTTACTCAAGATAGTCTCGGCGAAACGGTTGCCATGGTATTGCAGGAGCCGTTTCTGTTTACCGGCACGGTGTTCGAGAACATCCGCTACCATAAAATAACCGCCACGCCCGAGGAAGTTGAGCGCGCCGCCAAGGCCGTTGGTGCGCATGACTTTATTGAGAAACTGCCGGAAGGCTATAACACGATCCTCGGCCAGCGCGGTGGCCAGCTTTCGATCGGCCAGCGCCAGCTGATTAGTTTTGCCCGCGCCATTGTTGCCGATGCGAAGATCCTGGTGCTTGATGAGGCGACGGCGAATATCGATAGCTTTACCGAGCGCCAAATTCAAGAAGCCTTGGCGGTGATGCTGGAAGGCCGCACAGGTATTGTAATCGCGCACCGGCTTGCGACCGTTCGAGGCGCTGACCGTATTTTCGTTTTGCAGGAAGGCCGGATCATCGAAGCGGGCAATCATGAAGAATTGATGGCCGAAGAGGGGATGTATCATCGTCTCTATTCGTTGAACTACGCATCGTTTGATGACGTGCCGGATGAGTTGATCCAAGAAGCGCTCGATTTTAAGAGTTAGCCCATTACCTCAACGCTTACTTCTCATATTGATCCGAAATATCTTCAGCTGCTTTAATTAAATCCGCTAAATATTCATCGACAATATCTTCAATCGGGGCGGCTTTTCTGATCCAGGCGAGGGTTAGGCAGCCCAGCACGCCTTTAGAACTAAGAATAGGAACGGCGACGGCGTTTAGGCCATCATCGAAGCTCGACTTTAACGGGTTTTGCCCGCCGCCGAAGGAGGGTTCGCGAAGGGCATAACCGGCGCTGCGGACTTCATCCAGGATTTTCTGAAAAGCCGCGTCATTTCTCACTATTCGATTAGCGATGCTGGTGGTTTTTTTTAAGCGGTCAATAATCTCATTGCCTTCCTCTGCCCCGCAAAAGGCGAGATAGGCACGGCCGACCGAGGAAAGCGGAATATTTATAAGATGGCCAACATTGTCGCGGTTGAGCAAAAAGGGCGAGCTGGCCCGGCTGGTTTCTTTCAGTTCCATATGCAGGCCTGACGAGCTCAACACGGTTAGCTCTGCGGGCCAGGACGCTTTGCGGCAAAGTGCATCCAAAAATGGTGCGGTTATTTCCGCCAAACGGTCCGTATGATCCAAGCCGTCGACCATGCGTTCCATTTTAAAACTGTTGCGGTAGAGGCCATCGGCCAAGCCGCGCCGGATCCAGCCAGCCTGCTCCAAGGTCCTAAGAACGCGCAATATGGTCGGGCGCGGTAAACCCGATGCGTGATAGATATCGTTGAGCGTTGCTGGCCCATGTTCCTGCATTATCTGCATGACTTCCAAACCGCGCTCGAGAGCTCGGATCGTCTTGGGTTCCGGTTTTTTTATTTCTTTAAATGGCATATCCCTGTGAACTTCTATGATTTCACTAGGTGGAAGGTAGCGAAAATCCATTTGCAACGGAAGGGCTAAATTTTAGACTTATGAAAATAACTTTTGCGGGAGAGGCGAGTTATGTATTTAAGAAACACTTGGTATGTCGGTGCCTGGGCTCATGAAGTAACCCGGGAGCCGTTCCAGCGTTTTATGTTGGATGAGCCCTTGGTTTTTTATCGCACCGAGGCCGGTGATCCTGTGGTTATGGATGACCGCTGCTGCCATCGCTTCGCGCCACTTTCTTCAGGTTGGCTTGAGGGTGATGATATTGTCTGCGGCTATCATGGTTTTACATTTGATCCATCAGGCAAGTGCATCGCCGTGCCGGGTCTCGATAAGGCGCCAAAAAAGGCCGTTCAGAACAGTTATCCGGTGATCGAGAAATGGGGCTGGATTTTCGTTTGGATGGGGGATGCTGAGCTCGCAGATGAAAGCAAAGTTCCGGATTTTCACTATATGGATGACCCTGAATGGGCCGGTCGTGGCACCACGCTTCATATCGAAGCCGCCTATAATTTAATTTACGAAAATTTGCTTGATCTAACGCATGCCAAATATGTGCATAAAACGACCCTTGCGACCGATGATGTTACCGATCACCCGCTTATTGTTGAAGAGGTAGATGACACTGTCGTGGTGCGGCGCGACATGATTGGCATTGAAAAAACATCACCGTTTTTCAATCACTGCGCCGGTTTTACTCAACCAGTGGATCACACTCAACATATCACCTTCACGCCAGCGACCTATATTATGATCAACACCCGCGTGCAGTCTGCCGCGGGAACGACGGAAAATAAATTTGCGGAGTTCCGGGTTATCAATGCTTTGACACCGGAAAAAGCAGGATCAACTCATTATTTCTGGAATTTGAGACGTAATTTTGCCCTCGAAGATGACGAATTGGACGAATGGATATTCAATGGCAATAGTGGTGCCTTTGCCGAAGACAAAGTGATTATCGAATTGCAGCAGCAGATGTGGGATACCGTGCCCGAGTCAAGGCCGGTACCGTTTCCACATGATAAGGGCGTCATCTATTCCGAGAAATTAATGGCCCGCCTGATCGAGGCGGAGCAATCAGCTAAAAATCTCGCGGCTGAATAATTACACCCGGTTTTGAATTTGTGGGCTGTCGGCGGCGTAGCGATAGGCCCGGAATATCCAATTGACGTCACCCTGCGCAGGATTATGGGTCCAGGTGTCGGAGACATATTCCCAGACAACTTCGCCTTCCGGGGTGACTTCAAAAATGCAGCCTTTGCCACCTTCGCAGATCAGAGTGTTGCCGTTAGCCAAGCGCTGCATGCCGCTAATGTGTGGGCTGTAGAAGCTGAGGCGGGGCGAGCCGGCATATTCCCATTTTGACTCCTTGCTTTCCGGGTCAAATTCAAGGATGCGGGAATAAAAATGGTCGCCGCCATGCATGCCATTGCAATAAACCAGGACATTGCCGTTATCGAGCATATGGCAGTCATGTTGATGACCAAGCTCGATATCGTGATGTTCCCATTTAACCTTGCCGGTCTGGCGGTCAATGATAATCAAAAGATTGAGTACCCGGTAGCTCACCATAATATCGCCATTGGCGAGCGGTGCGCAGGTATTGGCGTGGGCCCATTCGTGGCGTTTGCAGAGTGGGCAGATATGATATTTGTCCATATCCAGTTCTGAGGAGTACCATTCCCAAACCACATTGCCATCGGGGTCTATTTCACGGATGACGTCTTCATAGGGTCCACCGCCATCAAAGGAATGTTCTGAGCCAGCCAGGCCGCCTTTCACCCTTGCAGCGTTTTCATCGCTCATCTTGCTCCAGGCGATATAGACGGAATTGCCATTGGCTAGCCGCCTGGCATCATGGTGGTGATTCTCGTCGTGATGTTCCCAGACGACATTGCCGTCCCAATCATATTCGCGGAGCCAGCCGCCTTTGCCGGCGGGAATGGTCGGCCCGTCATCCGTGCCCTCGCCAATAAACAAATTTCCGTTCGGCAGCAGCATGCAATGATTAATGCCACCTCGTTTCAATTGCCACTGATGGACGATCTTGCCGTCGATGTCGAGAAGATTGGCTTTGTCATGGTTGATCGGGGCAAACAGAGTGAAGCCCGGTGTCGCCTTGTCTTTGTCATGATGGGTGACACCAAATTTATTAAACAGCATGTGAGCTTCCTTTTATCCGTTAATCACAACAAGAGTTGAATAAGATCAAAAAAATCCCGATGGTTAAAGCAGTATTCATTGCTGTTTTCGTTATGTGAAATTAGTCGCTACACTCCAAAGCATGGGTTAACCAAAAATGAGACTAGAATATGAAAGCGCGCGTTAAATGGGTTCAGGACCGGACTTTCTTAGGCGAGTCGGGTAGCGGACATTCTATGGTGATGGATGGAGACCCCGCCGGGGGCGGTAGAGACCTCGGCATTCGTCCCATGGAGTCGCTCTTGCTGGGGATGGGCGGCTGCACGGCCTATGATGTTGTCGAGATTTTGGAGAAGTCGCGCCAGGATGTCGAGGATTGCGTCGTCGAGTTGGAAGCCGAACGCGCTGAAGAAATTCCAAAAGTTTTTACCAAAATTGTTGCCCGCTACATCGTTACCGGGCGCAATCTTGACCCGAAGAAAGTGGAGCGCGCCGTTCTACTCTCAGCAGAGACTTATTGCTCTGCGACCATCATGCTCGGCAAGACAGCTGAGATCACTCATGAAATCGAAATTGTCGATACGGCTGAATAGTTTTAGGCAAAATTAAAGGGACACCAAGAGCAGGGTCCCTTTAATTGAAATCAGATATTAAACTAATTTAGTGGGCGAGTTTAATATTAGATTGCGATACCAGTCTGGCGCCAAGTAGACGTGCCTTTGCAGTCTGGGCAGACGCGCTCGCCAATATGGCTGGATTGAAACTCATCCATGCACATGAGGCATTTCCGGCGTTTTGCAATCAGTTTGTCTGATTGTGGTTTCTTGTTCATTTCCGAACGAGATGCCATGGAATTTCTCCATTCTTAAAATTTGTCCGTTTATTCGGAATTTACATTCCTCCCCAGGTAGGCCGCATCGTCGTGCAAAAAGGAGCTATTACGCTCCAATAACTTATTTTATTCTGCCACGCCAAGCCGTGCTGGGATGTATAATTAGTGTTATATGCGGATTCCGATTCAAATTACTATGCAAATTTTGCATGGCTACTATGAAAAATGAACACTTCTATTGAAATTCTATTGGAATCCCTTGACTTTTGGGGAATTTTTAGCAGAAATGCTCTCCAATATTAAAATCAAAAAAATGGGGGAAAAACTAAATGCGCGTTATTTCGTATCAAAAAGATGGAAAATCCGGTGTCGGAGTGGTTATCGGCGATAATGATGTAATTGCCTTAAGCGATGTCGCACCAGAATTACCAGGCAGCTTAAAAGCGATCTTAGAGGTCGATCCAGGACTTGATAAGGTCCGGGCGGCGAGCGACGGTAAAGCGCCCAGTTTTTTGATGGATGACGTTTTGCTGGACCCGGTAATCCCGGAGCCGATAGCAATTTGGGCGATGGCGTTAAATTTTCACACCCATGTCGAAGAGACAGGGCTGACGACATCGGATAAATTTCCCCATATTTTTTTACGCCATGCCGGCGGCCATGTTGGCTCGGGCCAGCCCTTAATGTGCCCCGACCCTGAGATTGCCCGGGCGTATGATTATGAAGGCGAGATGGCGATCATCATCGGCAAGAGCGGTCGCCATATTCCAAAAGACAAAGCGCTTGATCATATTGCCGGCTTCTCGGTTTATAACGAAGGCTCAGTACGTGAGTTCCAAGGACATAACCGTCAATTTGGCCTCGGCAAAAATTTCGAGAAATCGGCATCTTTCGGCCCCTGGCTGATGACACCGGATGAATTTGGCGATCCCTATGTGCAATCGATCCGGACCAGTCTCAATGGCGTCGTGCGCCAAGATGAATGTCTCGATGGTTCGATCTTTCGAATGGACGAGCTTATTCACTATATTTCAACCGGCTATAAATTACGTGCCGGTGATGTCATTGTCTGCGGCACGCCGGGCGCTAAAAAGCCCGATGCAAATGATAAGGCCGCCCAGGTCGATGCACATTTTGATGATGCCGTGCAATATGCCGGGCGAGTCCACATGACGCCGGGCGATATCTGTGAAGTAGAGATCACAGGTCTTGGCACTTTAAGCAATCCTGTCGAAGCCGACATTCCGCCGGTTTACACAATTTATTAAACACTTGATTTTTGTGTCCCTAATAGCGGACATTAGGATCAGAATTATAAAAAAAGCGACCAATGGTATCGCGTTTACATTTAACTGGGAGTATTCACATGTCAAAAACAACTAAATTTGCGGCCCTTGCAATTTTGGGCGCCGCTGCTGTTTCATCACATACAGCTTCTGCCGAAACGATGAAAATAACCTTTGCGGCCGCACCGCCGCCGGCTCAGCTGCTGCTTAGAATTGCGGCTAAGGATTATATTCCGACGATAAACAAACGGTTGGCCGAAGGGGGTAATTTCAGAATCAAATGGACCAAGGCCTGGGGCAGTAGTCTTGCTAGCTTTAAAGATACCTTCGAGTCAGTTGAAGAAGGCATTTCCCAAATGGCAATGACCTTGAACGTCTTTGAGCAATCTAATCTGCCTTTTGAAAATCTTTCATACAAAGTCCCTTTTGCGACAGCCAATGTAAAATTGCTCAACCAGGTCCATAGAGATTTGCACAAAAAATTTCCGGTAATGGGCAAGGCTTGGACGTCGCGTAATCAGGTTTATCTTGGCGGCGCAGCCTCAGACACTTGGAACTTGATCACTAAATTCCCGGTAACCAAATATGAGGATCTTCAGGGCAAGCGAATTGGTGCGAGTGGCGCGGCTTCAGCTTGGCTCCGGGCGGTCGGTGCGGTTCCGGTAACGTCTTCGATGAACCAAAGCTTTACCAACATCAAAAATGGTCTGTATGACGGCTATCCAATTTCCAATACATTGGCCTTTATCTATAAAACCTATGAGGCAGCGAAATTTCTGACAGCGGTGAATTTTGGTGCGACCGTTGGTCCAAGCATTAGTTTTAACAAGCAGACTTGGGATAAAATTCCAGGCTATGCAAAGAAAATTATACGTCAAGAAATGTCCGTCGTCATAGTAATTGGAACAATCAAC